>Ga0182011_10001854_pt1 | contig 18285 bp, 15 predicted proteins | sample 711E1DmetaG_FD_120481 | JGI IMG/M metagenome (GOLD analysis project Ga0182011, IMG submission 120481) | Permafrost microbial communities from Stordalen Mire, Sweden - 711E1D metaG | ecosystem: Environmental > Terrestrial > Soil > Wetlands > Permafrost | place: Sweden: Stordalen | collected... | reverse complement strand
GGTAAACGAAGTTCAAAAGGCTGGGTATTACGAAGTAAAATTTGACGGTTCATCAGTTGCATCAGGAATATATTTCTACAAAATCGTTGCAGGTGACTATAGCTCTGTTAAGAAAATGATGCTCGTGAAATAAAAAAATAAATCATAATAAAGGTGCCTGTAACTTCAGGAGACGATCTAAAAAGTACAGGTACCTTTGATAAACTAATGATATGAAAAAGCATAATAAAATGAAGAAAAATAAAAAATATTATCTATTAATTATTTCAGTTTATTTTTTATTAACCGGATTTTCATACGGTCAGGTTTCATCATTGAACGTTTGTTTATCAAGGGATTCAATAAATGCATTTGATTCCGTTGCATTTCCGATGGTTGGTATGGGTGATGGCACGGTATATGGAGCAGAAGATTGGACTTATATAAATCCAAAATTAACTATGTATTTAATTGTATCAGGAACGCAATCTTTTATGTCATCAGATATGGTTATTAATTTTGATACTTCTAAAATAAAATTAACCGTTTTACCGGGAAATTTATTTAATAGTTATTATTTAGATACCATATCTCATGACGCATCCAGCATAAGGGTTAATATTGCAAGTCTTGCGGGAAATGTTGCACCTCAGCCAAACAAATATCTGTTCAGAATATTATGTAAAATATTGAAACCAGGGTACAGTAATATAATAATTCAAAACTCGACTATCAAATATTATGATGAGATTAATGATATCCAGATTCTCGTTCCTAATGTAAAATATAACGGTGCGATTAAATTTTATCTCGGTGATTTTGCATTTACCAGAACCGAAATTAATCGCGGCGACGGGGATGTTAATTTTAAAGATGCTTCCGTTTTCTTTCAACATTATGGCTCTTCAGAAGGCGATGGGATATACAGACGAAAATTTGATATATCTGCAGGCTGCTGCAATTTTGATTATTATACATTACCTACAACAGATGGAAGTATAAATTTTTATGATTTGATAATGTTTGTGATGGGTTATGAAAAAGAAGGTTCCGGACTTTTAATGAGAATGAATAGTAAATTACCCCAAAATCTGGAAGGATTCAAAATAGATATGAGTTCTTATTATCAATCAGGAGATGAAATAGTAGTACCGTTAAAATTCGTGAAAGGAAGTTCTTTTATTAAATCAATTAGTATCGGAATTATTTTTGATAATAAAATACTTTCTTATACAGGCTTTACGAATAATCTAAAAAATGAACACTCTTTTGTAATTCCACGCTCACAGGGAACAATGATTTATATCGATATTGCATCTTTAGGTGCAGGAAATTCGATTAATTCAGACGGCGTTACTTTCTCGAAGATATTATTTAAAAAAATATCTTCAGGTGACATATCTAAAATTATGAGAATAACAAGTTGCGATATTCTAACAGTAAACAACGAATTATATTCAATAAAAAATAATTAAAAAATGAAACTGAAATATTTAACAGTCATTACAATTTTATTTCTATTAATTGAGTCAGCGAATTGCCAGACAACTATTAGTATAAATCCGACAGGATATTTCATACAGCAAAATGGATTTGCAGATGTGGTTTTTTACGTCAATAATATTACAAATTTGCAATCGCATAGTATTACTGTGAAATTTAATAATAATATTGTAAAAATTATTAGTATCATACAAGGTAACTTTATGCCTAATAGCATGTTCGGATTTCAACCTATTTTAAAATACGTTTATGATTCCATATCAATCGACCAAGGTATACTTGGGTCCGCTGTAAGCGGTTCAGGAATCTTATTCACAATTAGATTTCAGGGTTTAATAAATGGAGTTTCACCTTTAATAATTTCGAATTTTCATCTTTGGGATCTATATCATAATACGATTCCCGCATCTGCTTACTCTGGGAATATAACAGTAGGAAATGTTATTGTGAATACGAAAATATTTTTACAAGGACCTTTTAATACATCTACGGGAAACATGAATACGAGTCTGTGCTCATCAGGATATTTGCCTTTATCACAGCCCTATAATGTTTCTCCATGGAATTATTCAGGTACGGAAAATGTTCCAGTATGGTTTTATAATGTTAAATCAACCATTGTAGATTGGGTGTTGATAGAAATTCGGACTACACCTTCCGGTCCTTATGTAAGCAGAAAAGCAGCTTTTATCAAAGATGACGGTTCGATAGTTGATTATACAGACGGAACTATCCTCGGTGCTGCATTTACAGATTTATTGCCGGGTAATTATTACATCGTTATCAGACACCGAAATCATATTGCTGTTATGTGCTCCGGTACAGTTGCATTAAATACTTCTTCTTCATTATATGATTTCTCCACGGGTCTAACTCAATTTTACGGCGGTGATGCGAAAATGCTTGCTACGAATAAATATGGATTATACGGCGGTGATGCAAATAAAGACGGACAAATTACTTCTGCAGATTTCAATCTGTTTAATCCAGATAACCGACAAGCTTTGTGTGGTTATTTAATTACTGATTTTAATCTTGATGGAATGGTTACATCGGCAGATTTTAATTTATTCAATCCAAATAATAGAAATGCTATAACATCAAATGTACCATGAAAAATAGAATTAAAAAACTGGAAAAATTAATTTTTATTATCTGTATGTTAACAGGGGCACAGGTTTTTGCCCAAACGACTGTTAATGTAAATCCAAATGCTTATTATGGTTCAGTTGGAGATACTATCAAAGTGATAATAAAAATTAATAATGTTAATAGTTTGCATTCTGCAAGTGTAAAAGTACGATTTAATAATTCGATTGTAAGATTCATTGGAGTTTATAATTCCGGTGGTATTTTCACCGGTGGCTGGATTGATAATCAACCGCTTAAAGCTTATGTAAACGATTCGGTTATAGTAGACCAGGCTTTGCAGGGATATGGTTTTAGTGTTAGTGGTTCGGATACTTTATTTCAAATTAGATTCAAAGCAATCGCTAATGGAATTAGTTATGTTAGATTATCCGATAATGATTTCAGAGACCCGTATAATAATTCAATCTCTTCATCTCTGGATTCCGGCCACATTTATATTGGTGGAATTGTAGTTAATACAAAAGTTTTTTTGCAGGGACCTTATAATACTTTGATCGGTATGATGAATACATTATTAAATTACTTCGGATATTTACCATGTGCACAACCTTATGATTCTATTCCCTGGATTTATGATGGTAATGAATCTGTACAACCGGACTTTTTTAGCTCCCACGATAATATTGTTGACTGGGTTCTTGTTGAACTCAGAACAGGAACAGAACCATCTACTATCACAGGGAGTAAAGCCGCTTTTATTTTAGAAGATGGTAGTATAGTTGATTATAGAGACGGCATTAGTAAAGTATATTTTGACGGTTTACAATCGGGGAATTATTATATAGTAATCAGGCACAGAAATCATTTAGCTGTTATGTCATCAAGCTCTGTATCGTTGACGAATAAAAGCTCGATTTATGATTTTACGAATTCATTAAGTAAGTATTACGGTGGTGATGCCAATTTATTAACAACAGGTGTTTATGGAATGTATGGAGGAGATGCAAATAGAGATGGAATGATAACCACGGCTGATTTTAATCTTTTTAATCCGGATAACAGACAAGCTAAAGAAGGATATCTATATACAGATTTTAATTTAGACGGAATGGTTACCACAGCAGATTTTAATATATTTAATCCAAATAATCGTATTGCTGCGGCAAGCAGAGTACCTTAAATTAATTTTTTAATTATGAAAAAAAGTAATTTATTTTTAGTTTTAATTTTTATTACACTGGTTCTGATTCCGGTTTGCACATTTTCGCAAAGTATCCAGCAAAAGTTAACAGTAGTACAGAATAGCGGAGTGAATGGTGGTACATTCAAAATTAATCTTCAGGTAATGGGAATAAATTTACCTGTTGCTAATACTTTAGGTTCTGCAACAATAGATATATCCTATGATTCAACAATTGTCCGTTATATAAATGCTGATACATGGGCATTTGGTGCAACACTGGGATATGCCCGATATGCGGATAATATATTTCAATCCGGAGTTTTTCGGAAAATCAGGATTACAGTGTTGGGTTCAGCTGTTAATGGTAATGGTGGGGGAGATCCTCCCGGTTACGATATCGGTTCCAATTATGCGGTGTGGCTGAACTTAAATTTTATTATTTTAAATGCCGCACAGCACGTATCTCTTACAATTCTAAACAGCTCGAATCAGATTGGTTTATTTGAAAATCATTCGAACGACCCTAATACGGCAGTTATCAATCCCCAAACTCTTTTAGCACCTATAAATATTATAAATTTTGCATTACCAGTTATAAATAAAAATAAAAAATTACCTTCTTCATTTCAGTTAAGCCAAAATTACCCTAATCCATTTAATTCAACAACTATAATAGAATATGGCATTCCGCTAAAAGGACTTGTTTTGATAAAATTATTTAATGTGTTGGGACAATATTTAAAAACGCTTGTAAACGAAGAACAATCTTCCGGATATTATAAAGTTTATTTTGATGCTAATAAATATTCTTCGGGGATTTATTTTTATTCGATAGAATATTCAGGAAAAAAACAAATAAAATCAATGATATTAATTAAATAACAAAAATAAAAAATATGAAAAAAATAATCTTATTTATTATTTTTATAATAAATGTTAGTTTAGTCAATTCGCAAACAACAGTAGAGCAAAAACTTGCAGTCATAAAAAATGACGGAGTTATTGGTGGAGATTTTTTTGTAACTTATTCTGTTAAAATGACAAATCCTCCCTCAGCTAATACTCTTGGTTCTGCAACAGCGGATATAGTTTATGACTCAAGTTCCTTAGTTTATGTAACAGGTACTAATTTGGCATTTAATTATGCACAGGGTTATATGCGCGATTTAAATCCCGTTACTGTCTCAGATTCATCCAAAACCAAGAAAGGTGTTCGGATTAATGTCACAGGAATGGCGGTAAATGCTAACGGAAATGGAGATCCTCCTGGGTTCGATATCACTTCTAATTATATAGTGTGGGCTCAACTTAATTTCAGAATAATTAGCTATCAGTCTACAACTATGTATGTGAAACATAATGGTAATCAAATTGGTTTATTTCAAAATTATCAAAATGCTCCGAATACAGGTGTTATAATTTCACAAACACTTTCTGCTCCAATTAATATAATCGACCAGCCCTTGCCCGTTTCGCTGAATAATTTTAGATTCGCAACCAATAACAATAACGTGAAACTGATATGGTCTACTACAAAGGAGACCAATAACAAAGGTTTCGATATGGAAAGGAAATCGACAACAAATAATGATTGGTCGAAAATTGGATATGTTGAGGGTAAAGGTACAACCAATGCTGTTACTAATTACGCTTTCACAGACCAGAAGTTACAATCGGGTAAATACAACTATCGCATTAAGCAGGTTGATATAAATGGAAACTATACTTATTTCAATCTCAATGGTGATATTGAAATTGGAATTCCGCAGAAGTTCGACGTTTCCCAAAATTATCCAAATCCATTTAATCCGGTGACTAAAATTGATTACCAGATTCCAACTGATGGTTTTGTATCTATGAAATTATATGATATGCTGGGACGTGAAGTAAAAAGTGTTTTTTCGGACAATCAAAAAGCCGGTTATTATTCTATCAAAATTGACGGAAGCAGCCTTGCAAGCGGTATGTATTTCTGTATAATTAATCTTAATAGTCCCGGGAAATCATTTACTAAAAATATTAAATTAATGCTTGTAAAATAAATTAATGTAAAATGGATTTAGAATCATTACAAGAACTTTATAACTGGGATCCGAAATATGGTGATTTTCTTCTGAATCTGGAAAATAATAAAAGAAGAAAAAAACATAGAAGGAGAGTATTAAAATATTCTTTATTTATTTTTTTTATTTTTAACATTTTATTTTATTTTTTATTTATTAAATAATTAAATTATTCCGAAATAATAATTGTGATAAAATCATATGAATGATGCAGCAACATTGCCCGATATTCTGTACATCGAGAATGATTCTCGTTCGGTTGTCCTCTTAAGGTATTTCCTTAAACACTTCTGTGCGGTCGAAAGTGTTTCAAATTACCGTGACGGAATTGAAAGAGTTCTCGAAAAAAAATATCAGGCAGTGCTGATTGATATAAACATAGAAATTAATATGAATGGAATTAATGCAATCGAAATAATCAGGCAGGCTCCGGGTTATGAAAATATTCCGATTGTCGCCATCTCTGTTCTGAAACTTGAAGAAGATAAAATAAAATATTTACAGAAAATTTGTTCATATTATATTCCGAAACCTTTCTCTCAGGATGAAATTCAATCTCTTATACGTAAAATATTTACCGAAACGAATATTATGAAAACAGCGAACTCTTTGGCTTACTCCTGATATAAAATTTTATTTATCGGTATAAAATAATTCGGAATTTGTTACTATGAGTGATAATAATATCTCATTGTATCATTTTTTTATATTTTTTAATAGTTATTTATAAAAGTTTCCCTTTCAATTTCAATTCTCAAACCGTAATTTTATCAATAATTTTATTTGATGAAATTTTATACAATTATTCCCGCTTCAGGTTCAGGGAAGCGATTTAAAAGCCGTACACCAAAACAATTTTTTAAAATTGAAGGCAGGGAAATAATTTCTTACGTGCTTCGGAAATTCAATTCTTTAAGAGAAATTGATTATATTGTTATTTCAACTCAAATAAATTATTTTAAGCGAATCGAAAAAATTGTTCTGGATAATGAATTTGAAAAAGTAAAAAGTATTATCGAAGGCGGAAATGAACGTATGGATTCGGTTTATAATGCTCTGCGATTATTAAAATGCGAAAAAGATGATTTTATTATCGTACACGATGCCGTAAGACCTTTTATCACAACCAAAAAAATAAAGGAGCTGATAAGAGCAGCAAAAGTTTATAATTCCGTCGTACCGGCTTTGAAACTGAATGACACAATTAAAAAAGCCGACAAGAAAAATATTTTTGAAAAAAATATAGAGAGGGAAGGGCTTTTTAGAATTCAGACTCCGCAGATTTTCAGGTATGACATTCTGATGGAATCATTTAAAAAAGCATATAAAGAAAAATTTTTCGGAACCGATGAGTCATCTATTGTACAGTTTGCGGGATATCCGGTCAGAATTATAGAAGGGGAAAGAACAAATATAAAAGTTACTACTAAAGAAGATTTACAATTTAACCGGTTATTTAAATATTTATATTAAGAAATGAAAGCGGTTGTTATATCGACCTGGAAACATGGCATCAATGCTAATGAAGTAGCCTATAAAATTCTCAGCGAAGGAGGAAATTCTCTCGATGCCGTGGAATATGGCGTTAAAGAAGCAGAGAATGACCCGTCCGTTTTGAGTGTCGGCTACGGCGGTTTACCTGATGCAGACGGAAGAGTAACACTCGATGCTGCTATAATGGATTGGAAAGCCAGAGTCGGCTCTGTTATTTGCATAGAAAATATAAAAAATCCTGTAAGCCTCGCAAGGCTAATTCTCGAAGATACCGAACATATTGTTTTAGCAGGTGATGGCGCGTACGATTTTGCCTTGAAAAACGGATTCAAACCCGAAAGCCTTCTTACTGAATATTCCATCCGGAAATTTAATGAATGGAAATCGAGCAATATAAATAAGCCTCAGGAAATTCACACCGATGATTTCGTTTTGAAAAAAAGTAAGCATGATAAAATAAACGAAGACGGAAATCACGATACAATAGGTATGATTGCTATGGATAAAAACGGGAATATTTCCGCAGCATGTACTACAAGCGGTATGGCATGGAAACTTCACGGCAGGGTTGGTGATTCGCCAATGATCGGTTCAGGACTTTATGTAAACGGTGATGTGGGCGGAGCCGTTGCTACCGGAAGAGGAGAAGAATGTATAAGAACCTGCGGAAGTTTTCTGATTGTTGAACTCATGAATTTCGGGGCTTCTCCGGAGGATGCCTGTAAAATTGCTTGCGAAAGAGTTTATAAACTTAATTTGCTTTCAAGTAAAAACCGCGACCACATTTTTCAGGTCGGGTTTCTTGCTTTAAATAAAAACGGTGAATACGGGTCGTATAGTATAAGGGATGGATTTCAGTATGCTCTGTATAATGAACACGGTAATGTTCTTCACGATAGTCCATATCTGTTAAATGAGAAATTTATTTATGAAGATTTATAATAATTAAAATGGACAAATATATTGTAATCAAAAACGGGTTAGTTCAGTCTTTTGACAGCGAAAGCAAAACCGGGTATTTTAACATAGTAATTAAAAATGACAGGATATTCAGGATTGATTATGATAATGAACTGAACAAGGAATCGTTTGCTTTCACAAAATACCCGGGTGCGCATATAATAGACGCTAAAGATAAACTCATTCTTCCTTCATTTATAAATCCATTTTTAAATTCAACTCATACATTAAGCCGGTTTTTTCTGAATAACAGCACCTATTCAAATCTTAATGAAAACATTTCCCTGAATCTGATTGAAAAGCATTTTGCGAACCCCGAAAATAAAACAAGTTTAAAAAATCTCGTTGCGTTTACGTATTTTAAATCTTTGTATAACGGTGAATCGAGTATCCTGGATACTTCGAAATTAATCACGAAAGAATTTTTAATTGAAAATCTAAAATTTAATTTTTTAAATGCACAAGATGTAGTATTTACTTCTTATGATAATTCTTTTAACCAGTTTCTCGATGAACATCAGTTGTACCATGTTGCCGGAATTAAAAACGAAGAAGAAATTAATAATTATTCTTTAAATAGTCTGAAAAGATTTATCAGCACAGGGAATAAAAAAATTCTTCTCGAGGTTATGCAGAAATCTGATAGTAATGAGATTTTCAGACAGGCGTTTTCCAAATCACTTATAAATGTTCTGAAAGAAAATGACCTGCTTTCATCTAAAACTATTTTTGTTAATCCTGTTTTTGTTAACTCCGAAGATATCGAAACATTCGGAAGCAATCATGTGAATATCATTTTTTGTCCGTCGGACTTTGTTAAATTTGCAGAAAGAAATTTTGATATCGAAGAATATTTACAAAATAATGTCAGCATAAGCATTGGTATCGGTCTTACAGGGCTCGATATGCTTTCCGAAGTTAAATTGTTCAGCAATATCTTAAAAAGGAATTATTTTAGTTTCGAAAATATATTGAGATTAATAACGACCAATCCTGCAAAGACCATCGAAAAAAGTAAAAACGTTGGTTCGATAGAAGAAGGAAAACTTGCAAATCTTATTTTCTTCGATTTGTCTGTGATTCATAATTTATTAAATGTTCCGGAAATTGATTCTGAAAGAGTGAGTGAATTTATAATTGAAAGCCTTACTGTAAAAGACATCTCGGATGTGATTGTAAAAGGCTCTTTTGTCAAGCGTAATTACCAGTGCAGGTTTTATGACCCTGAATTGCTTAAGCAAATTCATTGTACTCTGATTAAGAAAATTTATGAGACAGGAAAATATTTCGAATTCAAGGAAAACTACCTGAGACGCAAAAGAATTAAGGAACTCACCAACCGTGCTTCTGAAACTAAAGAAAATATTTATAATAGAGCCGATGAAATTAATGATGCCGATTTTCTTTTGACCGAAAATGAAATTATCACAGACAGCGAGTTTCGCATAATTGGTTTGCATAAAGCGGATATTTCGTTGGAACCGATTGATAATTTCAATACAAATTCATTAAGGAATGTCACAATAGAAGAACTCGATTCGCCTGATAGCGGATTGAAGTTTTTTGAAGATGATGAAAAAATATTTGAACAAAACACAGTAGGCATAACATTGGATAAACATTATGCTGAAACAAAACCCTCCGGAAAATCAAATCTTAAAATAACGCCTGAAAAAATCTCCGGCTTAAGCGATTCCGGAAAAAATGATTCCGGCAAAAGCGCAACCGAAAAAGCAAAAGAGAAAGCTGTCTTTAAAAAAGAAAAACTCCGCTTCGGATTCTCGGACGAAGAATAATTTTTCAATTAAAAATTAAGAATTAAAAATTAAACTTGCTGATTCATATAAATCAAACCCCGCAGGGGTTTTCCGTTTATAGGAATTGATATATGGCAACAATAAAACTCCGCAGGGGTTTTCCGTTTATAGGAATTGGTATATGGCAAAAATAAAACTCCGTAGGAGTTTTCCGTTTATAGGAATGATTTTGGAAGTTGCGACCCCCCTCTCCTTATAGGAGAGGGGATGGAGGAGAGGTTGAAATCTTAGTAAATAAAAATATTCATTCATTTACTAACTCTTTATTGTAATTAACTTACATTCCTGAACTTAATCTTAATTTTTAATTCTTAATTGGAAAGCGTTTTCTTGAGATATTTCGCCGTAAACGATACTCCTTGAAAATATTTCACTATCTCCTCCGGAGTGCCTTCTGCAATAATCTCGCCGCCCTTCTCTCCGCCGTCCGGACCTAAATCAATTATCCAGTCCGCACATTTTATAACATCGAGGTTATGCTCCGTAACTATAACTGTATTTTCCTTATCAACAAGTTTATTCAAAACTTTTAAAAGCATTTTAATATCATCAAAATGCAAACCCGTCGTAGGCTCATCGAGTATATAAACCGTTTTTCCCGTTTGAACTTTCGAAAGCTCTGTAGATAATTTCACCCTCTGCGCCTCGCCGCCTGAAAGCGTCGTTGCCTGCTGCCCAAGCCTGATATAGCCTAAGCCCACGTCATACAAAGTCTGCAATTTTCTTTTAAGCGATGGCACCGAAGTAAAAAATTCCAGCGCCTCTTCAACAGTCATTTCGAGTACATCCGCAATCGATTTTCCTTTGAACTTAATACTTAATGTTTCTTTATTGTATCTTCTTCCCTGGCATACGTCGCAGGTTATATAAACATCAGGTAAAAAATTCATTTCGATTTTTTTCAAACCGTCGCCTTCACATCCTTCACATCTTCCGCCGTGAACGTTGAAAGAAAATCTCCCAACTTTATATCCCCTGATTTTAGATTCCGGAAGTGATGCAAATATATCTCTGATGAATGTGAACAATCCCGTATAAGTAGCCGGGTTGCTCCTTGGAGTTCTGCCTATAGGTGACTGGTCTATCTCGATTACCTTATCTACAATTTTTTCCAGCCTGTCATTTTTAATTTTCGATAAACCTTCCATCGATTTGAAAGGAAGGGGCTGCTCTATTCCTCTTGACAATTGTTTTGATAAAATTCGGAAAAGTGTTTCGTTAATCAATGTTGATTTTCCCGAACCGCTCACACCCGTTATGCATATAAATTTTCCCAACGGAATTTTTAAATCAACATCTTTCAGATTATTTCCGCTTGCACCTTTTAATGTAATATTTAATCCTTTACCTTTTCTTCTCTCCGCAGGAATTTCGATTTTCTTAATTCCTTTTATATAATCCGATGTAGTCGAATTTCCGTTTAAATTTTGCGGCTTGCCGAATGCGACCACTTCACCTCCGTGCTCTCCCGCTTTAGGTCCAAGATCAACAACAAAATCCGATGATTCAATCATTTCCCTGTCGTGCTCGACAACAATCACGGAATTTCCGATATCTCTTAAATGCTTTAAAGAATTAATCAGTCTAATGTTATCTCTTTGATGCAAACCAATCGAGGGTTCATCAAGAATATATAAAACACCTGTTAATTGTGAGCCAATCTGCGTTGCAAGCCTTATTCTCTGGGCTTCTCCGCCTGATAATGATTTCGCGCTTCTTTCGAGAGACAGATAATTCAAACCTACATTCATTAAAAAATCAAGTCTTGATAAAACTTCCTTAATAATAGGTTTCGCAAGAATCTGTTTCCTGTCATCAAATTTCAGTTTTGTAAAAAATTCTTTACACTCAGTGATTGTCATCCTCGTAATATCATAAATATTTTTATCTTTTATCTTCACCCATAGTGCATCTTCTTTCAGCCTGCCGCCGTTGCAAACAGGGCACCTGTTAATTGTCATAAAACTTTCTGCCCAGTTTCTTATATGTGCTGAAGAAGTCTCACCTGAAATTTGTTCTACATAACCAATTAACCCGTTAAACTTATGATGATATGTAAAAGTCTTGCCGAGCGCATTTGTATATTCATATTCTATTTTATCCGCCGTACCATTCAGCAAGGAATTCAGAAGTTCGCTACTGTATTCACTAATCGGTGTCTCGGTATCTACGTTGAAACTTTTTAAAACTCCTGTAACAATCGAGCACACCCAGTTTTTCTTAGGCTTTCCAATCGGAGCGAATCCGCCGTTGCCGAAAGAAAGTTCTCTATTCGGGAAAATTTTGTCTTCATCAATATATTTTTTCTCACCAAGCCCGTAACAGTCCTTGCACCAGCCGTATTGCGAATTAAAGGAAAAAGAATTCGGAGCGGGTTCTGAAAAACTTCTACCTGTTATCGGGTCTGAAAGTTTTTCATTAAAAAGCCTGTCGGTTTTTCCGTCGTTGATAATCACAATTCCGTCGCCATATCTTAAGCCGATTTCGAGCGAATTATAAATTCTCATTTTAGATTTATCATTCACAACCACCCTGTCAATCACAACGTCTATATCGTGTGTTTTAAATCTTTCGAGCTTAAGGTTCGGAACAATATCCATTATTTCATTGTCGGCTCTTACTTTAGTAAAACCGTCTGCAGAAATATCTTCGAAGAGTTCCTTGTAATGACCTTTCCGAGCCGTAACAACCGGGCTGAGAATATTTATTTTATTTCCGTCTGCAAATTTATATGTAGCTTCAAAAATCTGGTCGAGAGTTTGTCTTGTTACTGCTTTTCCCGTATCGGGAGAAAATTGTGTCCCGCATCTTGCAAAAAGCAATCTAAGAAAATCATAAATTTCCGTAACGGTTCCGACTGTCGAGCGCGGATTATGTGAAATTGTTTTTTGCTCGATTGAAATAGCAGGCGAGAGACCTTCTATTTTATCTACGTCAGGTCTTTCAATTCCGCCGACAAACTGTCGTGCGTAGGGTGAAAGTGTTTCCATAAAACGCCTCTGACCTTCGGCATAAATTGTATCGAAAGCGAGCGAAGATTTTCCGGAGCCTGAAAGACCCGTAAAAACCACGAGGCTGTCCCTTGGAATCTCGATGTCGATATTCTTCAGATTGTGCACCCTCGCACCCTTAACCACTATTTTATCTAAAAAAGAAATAATATTTTCCTAAAAATTGTTTAACATTCAATTTAACCTTTCACGTTTCTTTATTCAATCCAATAAAAATTATAAAATTAGAAAATTCATAAGATTATTAAGATTTCAGTCTTTTCCCCCCTTTGAAGGGGGCAAGGGGGATGATTCTTAAATATTCCTATGCGTTAAAATTCATCTGCCATGACCGATATTTGTTAAAAGCTCTTATTTATTTTTTATTTTTTATTCTTTATTTTTCAACCTTTCACCTTGTGAATAAAATATTTACATTTGCATTAATATTATTCCTGTTTCGGAGAAAAATTGGGGAAGAATTATACATTATAAAAACAAAAGTAATTTCACAAATAATTAAAAACAAATATGACTGAACAAATTAAAAAAATTCTTAGCGATTCGAAGGCTGCGCGCTGGACCGCTTTGCTGATTGTGGCATTCACCATGTTTGCAGGTTATTACCTCGCCGACGTTATGTCACCGCTCGAGCAAATGCTCGAGGAACAACTTCACTGGAGTGCTGCCGATTACGGCTGGTACACGGGGGCTTACGGCTGGTTTAATGTGTTTCTCTTCTTCCTGATTTTCGGAGGAATTATTCTCGACAAAATGGGTGTCCGCTTTACAGGTTTAATGTCTGCCGGTGTGATGGTCCTCGGTGCCGGTATTAAATATTACGCTATCACAACTCATACATTCGACGGGCATAGCTGGAATATTTTATTCTGGAATTTTCCCGCACAGGTTTGGATGGCAGCTTTTGGTTATGCAATTTTCGGTGTCGGCGTTGAAGTTGCCGGTATCACGGTTTCTAAAGTTATCGTAAAATGGTTTACAGGTCACGAACTCGCACTCGCAATGGGACTTCAGCTTGCAATCGCACGTTTGGGTACAGCACTGGCACTTTCAACTTCGCTTCCGATTGCAAGGGCTTTCGGAACAGTTTCAATGCCGGTTTTAATTTGTCTCTTAATGCTTTGTATCGGTCTGCTCGCATTTTTTGTCTATACATTTAATGACAAGCGTCTTGAAAAATCTATCGCCGATGCAAAAATAGGTTCGGATAAAGTTGCAGATGACGAAGAAGAATTTAAAGTCAGTGATATTGGTGCGATAGTTAAAAATAAAGGCTGGTGGTATATTTCCATTCTCTGCGCACTTTTCTATTCAGCCGTATTTCCGTTTTTAAAATACGCTACGGCTCTTATGATAAATAAATTCGGCGTTCCCGAAAGTCTTGCGGGAAGCATTCCCGGACTATTGCCTTTCGGTACAATTCTTCTTACTCCGGTTTTCGGAAATATGTATGATAAAAAAGGAAAAGGTGCTTCGATTATGATTTTTGGTTCGTTGCTTATTATTGCAGTTCACCTTCTCTTTGCAGTACCGCTTTTAAATCACTGGAGTGTTGCAATAATTCTGATGATTGTTCTCGGCATCGGCTTCTCGCTCGTTCCTTCAGCGATGTGGCCATCGGTTACTAAAATTATTCCTTCTAAACAATTAGGTTCGGCTTATGCTTTAATTTTCTGGGTACAGAATATTTTTGCTTTGATGTTCGTGCCTGCTTTAATCGGCTGGGTGCTCGATAAATATTGCATTATAGGCGTAACGATGTCGGAAGGAAGAGAGGTAACTAATTATAATTATACTTTGCCGATGATGATATTTATGCTCTTCGGAGTACTCGGTCTTGTGTTTGCTTATCTGCTGAAAGCAGAAGATAAGAAAAAAGGTTACGGACTCGAATTACCGAATATACAAAAATAATAGCTGTTATCCTTTTATAAAATTATTGGAGCGGATTTCAGATGGCAGAAAAAGTAAAGCAATATTCGACTTCGCTTATTGTTATGATTTCTCTGTTCTTCATGTGGGGATTCATTACGAGTTTAAATGATGTTTTAACTCCGTTTCTAAAAGGCGTTTTTGAACTGACGCATTTTCAGGCGAACCTTGTGCAGTTTGCATTTTTCGGTGCTTACTTCATAGGTTCGCTTTTGTATTTTATTTCATCGATAACTATAGGTGACCCGATTTCAAAAGCGGGATACAAAAACGGAATAATAATCGGATTGTCGCTTGCGGCAATCGGATGTTTTTTATTTTATCCTTCGGCTGAATTTAAATCATTCGGATTTTTCCTCGGCGCGCTCGCCTGTATCAGCTTTGGATTAACGATTTTGCAGATTGCGGCAAATCCCTATATGGCTTTGCTCGGTAAGCCCGAAACGGCTTCGAGCAGGCTGAATCTTGCACAGGGATTTAATTCATTCGGACATACGATTGCTCCCGTGATTGGTGGATTTTTAATCTTTAAATTTTTCATGACAGGCGATAACCCGGGCGCAAATTCGGTGAAGGTTCCTTACCTGATTTTCGGTGCGGCGTTTTTATTGCTCGCGGCATTGGTTTCGTTTGTACACCTGCCAGCTTTTACAGGTCATGAAAAAATCGAAAAGAAACCTAACGCATTAAAACATAAAAATCTTTTGTTCGGAATTTTTGCAGTGTTTTTTTATGTTGGTGCGGAAGTTTCGATAGGAAGCAATATGGTTGCATACCTGAAACTGCCTGACGTTGCGGGAATGCTCGAAGCAGATGCGAGCAAGTATCTTGCGTTCTACTGGGGAGGTGCAATGATAGCAAGATTTATGGGCTCGATTTCTCTGAGCGAAACGAAGGGATTTAAAAAATTTGGCTCGATGGCAGGAATAGCAGTGGTACTTTTCCTGGTAATATTTTTAATCACAAAAATTGATTTTTCTTTAGTCTGGTATTTCTTAATTTTCCTTGTAATAAATTATTTTGCGTTTATGCTCGGAAAATCTTTGCCGGCGAGAACGCTTACAATATTTTCATTTTTCGTGATGGCACTTTTGTTAATCGGAATTTTTACAACAGGAAAAGTTGCAATGTGGTCTATGCTTGGAATCGGACTTTTTAATTCGATAATGTGGTCAAATATATTTACGCTTGCTATAGACGGATTGGAAGAATATACTTCTCAAGGGTCGTCGCTGTTGGTGATGATGATAGTTGGAGGTGCGATATTGCCGCCGCTTCAGGGTTTGCTTGCAGATGCAACAACAGTGCATTATTCTTTGTTTGTACCTCTGGCGGCGTATTTGTATTTGATATTTTATGGCGTCAAAGGATATAAAAGAAATAGTGAAATGTGAAATAGTGAAATAGTGAAATAGAAAATTGGGAAAATTGTTTTGGAAATGATAGTATATTAATAATATTTCAACTCCGAAGGAGTGATATGTTTATAGAAATTGAAATGCAAATTGTGGAACTCCGGAGGAGTGAAATGTTTATAGAAATTGAAATGTAAATTGTTGAACTCCGGAGGAGTGACATGTTTTTAGAATGTAAATAATATTTTTAAAAATAAAATTAATAATGAAACAACTTGCAATCGGAATAGACATCGGAGGGACGAACACGGTTTTCGGACTCGTTGATAAAGACGGAAATTGTCTTGCAGAAAATAAAATCAGTACAACAGCTTTCGAAGATATTAATGATTACGTAAAAGAATTATCCACTGAGATAAAAAAACTGATTTCTTCTTTAAAAGAGGAACACGAAATAATCGGAATAGGAATGGGAGCTCCGAACGGTAATTATTTTCGCGGAACTGTTGAGAATGCACCAAATTTGAAATGGAAAGGTATAATAAATTTTAAAGATTTATTCAAAAAATATTTTGATTATCCTGTAATCTTAACGAACGATGCAAATGCCGCGGCTATAGGTGAAATGGTTTACGGTGCTGCGAAGGGAATGAAGGACTTTGTAATCGTGACACTTGGAACCGGCGTCGGAAGCGGATTTGTAGCTAACGGAGAACTGATTTACGGAAATGACGGCTTCGCGGGCGAACTCGGGCACACAATAATTTTCCCGGAAGGAAGACAATGCGGGTGCGGAAGAAAAGGATGTCTCGAAACTTATTCATCTGCAACTGGAATTGTTCGAACTGTAAATGATATGCTTCGCGATAGCACTGAAGAAAGTTTACTAAGGAAGTACAGTGAAAAAGAAATTACATCGAAAATAATTTACGAAGCGGCAAAAGCTAATGATACGGTTGCACTCGAAGCTTTTGATTTCACTTCAAGAGTTCTCGGACTAGCACTTGCAAATACGGTTGCAATCACAAGTCCCGAAGCTATAATATTATTCGGAGGACTTTCGCAGGCAGGTGATTTTATTTTCAAGCCGACGAAAATGTATATGGAATATTATATGCTTAATAATTTCAAGAATAAAGTTAAGCTGATTCCATCTGCATTGATTAGCAGGGATGCGGCTGTGCTCGGGGCGAGCGCGCTGGTTTGGAAATCTAAAATGTAACACAACATTTATGTTGTGCACGTAACATAAGTACAAAATACGTAACACAACATTTATGTTGTGCACGTAACACAAGGCAACATCTCAACATAAATGTTGAGTTACAATAAAATTAATAAATTTAATATGGAAAATATTAATGTTAACAAGCTACACCAGCAAAGTCTGAGTCCTCTCGAAAGATTTGCAAAATTCATTACTGAAAAAGTCGGCACGATGGGATTTTTCATAATAATTTTTATCTGGACTGCATTCTGGTTGTTGTGGAATATATTCGGTCCGGAAGATACTCGTTTCGATCCTTACCCGGCTTTTGTTACATGGCTTTTTATATCAAACATGATTCAGATCTTTTTGATGCCATTGATTATGATTGGTCAGAATCTCGAAGCAAGACATTCTGAACTCAGGGCGGAAATGCATTACAAAGCTGATATTAAAGCCGATAAAAGTGTAGCTGAAATTAAAGCTATTATGGCTGAGCAGACAAAGATTCTGAATGCGATATTGGATAAATTACAAAAATAATTTAAACGCCTCGTTCCCAAGCCCCAGAGACTGTGTGAAAACGAAATAAATATTTTTATATATTATAAATTATTATATTATAGTATATAAAACTATAAATCAAACGATATGCGATATATAGAAGGAGAGCAAAGGAATCAAGCAAT
>Ga0182011_10001852_pt1 | contig 18299 bp, 18 predicted proteins | sample 711E1DmetaG_FD_120481 | JGI IMG/M metagenome (GOLD analysis project Ga0182011, IMG submission 120481) | Permafrost microbial communities from Stordalen Mire, Sweden - 711E1D metaG | ecosystem: Environmental > Terrestrial > Soil > Wetlands > Permafrost | place: Sweden: Stordalen | collected... | reverse complement strand
TGCCGTCGGCGGACATCTGATTGAGTAAATTGGGCACGTAGCCGGTCAGTCCCGGATCGATCAAAGCGTTAACGCCGCCGCCGATAAAGAAACTGTTGCAGTTGTTTTCATAAAGGTTTGTCCATTCGTAAATATAAATATCGTTTTTTAATTTCATTATTGATCCTCTGTCGTTGGTTTGTTAGGCGCGAATATCCACAGTAAAATGTATATAAATACTCCTGTGCCATAAATAGTAACGAGTAAAACGAACATCAGACGCCACGCCCAGGAAGGAAGAGGTGTGTGTTCGCCTAAACCGCCGCAAATACCGCCCAGCCAGCGGTCCTTGTCCGACTTTGTGAAAGCTTGAAGCCAATCAAAGCTAATAGTATCTTTAGTATTGATATCTTGAGCATCGTTTCTCCTATATAGCCTAGAATTGGATCTAAAAAAATCTTTAGTCTTGCCACATGTAATACAACGTTTTGGATAAAAAGGCAGAGCAAAAATCCACAATCCGAATGTAATCACGACAGCAAAGAATGTTCCAAACCCTAATGCTCTTTTATGGCCTGTCATTTTATTGCAATTTGAACAATATATCATTTCCATAATATTTTACCTTTGTGGGTTTCTGATATATTTTATTTTTTAGCTGGGAAAAGCGCATCCAGCGGCAAATCTGATGTTCTGTGAGTTATGGCAATAATATTGCCTTTTTTATCCACGAGAAACAATGTCGGTATTCCGATAATCCTGTATTCGCTGGCAACATCGCCGTCTTCATCCACCAGAACAAGATAAGGGAATGAGTTTGTTCTGGCGAAACGCGCCACCCGCGCTTTTGATTCGTTGATATCTATATAAATAAATTTTAATCCTCGCCGGGCGTATTTATCATAAACATCTTTAAAAAAGGGAATTTCACCCCGGCAGGCGGGACACCAGGTTGTGCCGAAAAATATTATCACCGGATTACCGCGTTGACTGCTCAATCTGAAATTTTTCCCTTCCAAATCCTTTAAAGAGAAATCCGGCGCCGCCATAGTTTCCTGTCTGGCAAAAACACTCGATCCGTTCTGCCCGAATGATAGGGCAACAGGAAGGCATATAAGTAAGATAATCGAAATCAACAATATTTTTTTATTCATCATAACCTCTTCTTATATGGATAGCATGCCTGTTATATACAGGAAATATTCCGCTGCGCCAATTAATATCAGCCCGGAAATGAATTTTATTTTTTTCATCCATGCTCCGGATTTGGGCAAGGCAGCGATAATGCCGGCAAACGTGCCGATAATTATCAGTAATGTTCCCATGCCGATGGCGAAAACGAAAAGCAGGCTCATGCCCAGTATCAGATTTGTCTTTATTGCTACATAGCCAAGCAGTACTGCCAGAGCGGGAGCGGTGCAAGGGCCGATAACGACGCCGGATACTATGCCGATTAAGAAGCTGTCCAGGAATCCTTTATTGTTGTTTTGGCGGTTAAGCTTAATAAGTTTTTGTGGAACGGGCAGGGAAATACTGAACACGTCAAGCATGGATAACCCCATGACTAGGCATAAATTGCCCATGATGAAATATGTCCAGGGTGTCGTTTGCATCTGTCCGAAAATCCTACCCGATAAGGCCGCCGCCGCGCCCAAAATTGAATATGTTACGGCAATTCCTGCAACATAAAACAGCGAAAGAAGAAATCCGCGAAGTTTGGATAGTGAACCATGCGCTCCGATAAATCCGACAGTTACCGGAATTAGGGGATAAGTGCAGGGAGTAAAGCTGATTACAAGCCCTCCCAAATAAGTGGCCAGAAACGCCAGAAACACAGAATCTTTAACGTATAAGGATAAATTGTTGATCAGATTTTCAATCATTAATCAGGGCCTTTGTTTTTATAGAACAGAATAGAAAAATTGCTCTAAAGCGTCAAGCGAAAAAGATCGCATTAGAATTAATATATCCATGATAGTTGTTGATTGCGAGGGGAAAACAGTGTGGATCATCTAATCATTTTGGTCTTAATTCATCTTATTGCAAAGATTCTGAGATTTAGAAAGGCAGAATTTCAAAAAGCACTTGTTCTCTTCCGTTAATTTTAAAAGCGGCCACTCGCTTTAATCCTGGAGGGTCGATATAAGGCCCCTTCATTTTTGCTAAAAGAGCAGTTGCAAATTGTATATATGGCTGGTGCCTGTTTTTATTTTCAATATCTTCGTATACGTCAATTAATAAGAATGACACGCCTGTTTCTCTGAATTTTTCAATTACCGCGAAATAGTCGCCAATATCCCAACAATAGATTATATGGAGGTTGCTGCCGGTTGTTAATGCGGCAAGATTAAGAGAATTTGGTTCATAAATACGATCGCGTACCTTAAAAAGAGCCATTGTGTAAACGGCCACAGGGCTGTTCTTGGGTACGCCAAGATCCATTAAATGTAATATTACAGCTTCATTCTGATCTGCATTTGTTTTGGGCCTCATGGCAGCATGATATTGTGCCAATAAGGAATTTCCAGTCGGAGGCGCCCCTTTTACGCACCAGAGGAATCCCGCAATTTGCATTGCGACAATTAAGGCAATCACGAAATCACGAGCTTTTCTCGCGAAGCCGTCTTGTAGTGAAAAGATTGCAAGAAACAGCGATAAAAAACTCATGCCTATAAAAACCCGCCGGGGATCACTTGTGCCGGTAAATGCGTATAGAAAGAACATGGGAAGCAACAAACCAAAAGTGATCATAGCGAGGATACCCAGACGTTTTATAGCCGGAATTATTTTTGAGCCAGACAGCAGCAGAAGCAAGCATAGAACAGTCACCAAAATTCCCTGGGGGAAGAGATATATATAAAAAATACGTTTTAAGAAAGAAAAGAACCCCTCCTTTCTTATAAGGACGTCAGTAACTTGGGCTATGGCTCCGAAGGATGTATCGTAAACCCAGGAATAAAGGCGGGGCATACTATCTGCCCACCACAACAAATTAATTAACATGAATGAAACTGAGAATAAATTTAAACCTGAAATTCCCGGTTCAACTTCTTTGTTTGCCTTAATGATAAACAGTTGCGATAAAGCAATAATGATTCCTAATGCAATCACTAACCGATAATCAATTCGTTGTGTGGACACGGAAGAGACAAGCAGGGAAGCGCTTAAGAGCACAAACCCGGTGACAAATACCGCGTTAAAAAAAGAAAAAATTTTTCTGTGCAATGCTATCGCAAGCATTCCGATGAGAGGAAGAAGGGCTATGGTAATATTTTCCGCCGGACGCACGAGCCCGGACAAACCCAGAAAAATACCGGCAATAGTTGCCTGAAACGGCTTACGAAAATATTCGCTTTTCAGAAGATGAAAGATGAATCCGGTAAAAAAGGCCAGCCATGCTATCTCGGAAAAAAATACCATGCAGGAGAATATAATTGCGGGACAAGAACCGACCAGAGCAGCGGCTAATGATGCTCGAAACATATCAAGATAACGTCTGGCAATAGCGTAAATATATATTTGGCAAACAAGGAAGCAAATTACAAGTATTGCTCCTGTTGCCGCAAGGATATTGCCTTTGAACAACAGAAGAAAAGGAGTCGCAAGCACAGGAAACAAAGTCGGCCGCCAACCGCGAATCTGGTATAAAGCCTTAAAACCATCAAGCAGAGAGCCATTTTGAAAGACAAGGTATTGATGATAAGCGGTTTTCGCGTATTGGGCGGCGTCATCAGTCGGCCAGCCTTGATTATTAATGTGCCACAGAAACGATATAAGAACAGGTGAAATTACCAGAAGTATTGAGACATATGATAAAAAAGTTTTTTTCATTTTGAATCTATGTCTAAATTGATTGATGAATAAATATTTAACGGACCATTTTATAAAACCACATTCTATTTTTTGAACAGGTAACGCACTTTATCTTTTGATAAAACAATTTCAATCATTACAATGCTATTAATAAGGATAAATACTAAAGAAAATATAAATTACACAAGGGGAAATAAGAGATTTGAATCAAATAAAAAACCGGTAACCCTTTGTGTTTAATGGTGCCGAAGCCGGGATTTGAACCCGGACAGGCGTACACCCACTAGACCCTGAACCTAGCGCGTCTACCAATTCCGCCACTTCGGCACTTGAGAGAGTGCACTATACCTATCGACGTCTTCTTGTCAAGATAAAATGAGCTTGAATTTAATACCCAAAATGCTATGTTACTTAGCCAATTGTCTTAGGTGTTAGTAAGAAAATGATTGTATTTAAAGGAATAGAAAACATAACGGAAGATTTTCGCGGATCGTTTGTCACGATCGGCAACTTTGACGGCGTGCATCTGAGCCACCAGTTTATTTGCCGCAAGCTTGCCCGAGAAGCTGAAAATGCCGGGACAAAATCGCTGATTATTACCTTTGATCCGCATCCCAAAATGATTCTTCATCCTGCCATCCGGCCTTTTTATCTAATCACTACTTTGGATGAAAAAATGAAATTGCTAGAAGATTGCGGGATTGACGGCACGCTGGTAATTCCTTTTTCTCTGGATTATTCCAAGGTGACTGCCGAAGAATTTGTCCGGGGATTTCTCGGACAAAAGCTGGAGATCAAGAAAATTATTGTCGGTCATGATTACACTTTCGGTAATGATAAAAAAGGCAACAGCGATTATTTGATTTCCTGCGGGCGCGAAATGGGCTTTGCGGTAGAGGTTGTTGACGCTGTTAAAGCGGGAGACAATATCATCAGCAGCACGCTTGTAAGGAACTTGATTATTAAGGGAGACTTTAAAACTGTAACCAGATTGCTGGGAAGATATTATAATGTTGCGGGTATTGTGGTTTCGGGAAGAGGGCGGGGTGTCGGGCTTGGTTTTCCCACGGCCAATATAGATCCGGAAAAAGAATTACTGCCGCCGGCAGGCATTTATGCCGCCTTTGTTGATGTGGAAGGGAAACGCTATATGGCGGCTTTAAATATCGGCGAGAAGCCGACCTTTGCTGATTATACCTTTACCTTTGAGATTCACCTGCTTGATTTTTCCGGCGATCTCAGAGGCAAAAGATTAAATACGGAGTTTGTGGAGAAGTTGCGGGATATCATCAAATTTGATAGTCCCGAAATGTTGAAGAAACAGATCGCGGCGGATGTGGAAAAAGCAAGGTCAATTTTGCTTAAGAATATTAAAAATTAATTATTGAAGAATTTAGAGGAGGTTATTGAACAATGTTAAAAATCGCTATTGTCGGCGCAACCGGTATTGTCGGTCAGCAGGCTATTGTCAGTTTGCTTGGACATCCCTGGTTTAAAATTACCAAGCTTGTTGCCTCGGAGCGCTCGGCGGACAAGAAATATATTGACGCCCTGAGGGACGCTAACGGTTCGATCCGCTGGTGGTGCACCGAGGAACTTCCCGCGGATATCGCCAACATGGTTGTTGAAGAAGCGGCAATCTTTGATCCTACATCCGTGGACATTATTTTTTCAACTATGGATGCGGGTCCGGCCAAGGAACTGGAACCCAAATACGCCAAGACCACACCGGTCATCAGCACAGCTTCGGCGTTCCGCTATGAAGCCGACACCCCCATTCTTGTCGGCGGGGTGAATATGGATCACGCGGCCCTGCTTTCCGTTCAGCAGAAAAACCGCGGCTGGAAGGGCTTCATTTCGCCCAAATCAAATTGTACTATTGCCGGATTGGTTGTTTCCTTAAAACCGATTCTGGACAAGTACGGCGTGAAACAGGTAATGATGACTTCGCTTCAGGCCATGTCCGGAGCCGGCCGGACTCCCGGGCTTTCCGCGATGGATATGATGGAGAACGTTGTTCCCTATATTTCCGGAGAAGAACCGAAAGTCGAAACCGAACCGCAGAAAATTCTGGGCAAGCTCGTCGGAGATAAAATACAAAACGCACCGTTCGGCATAACTGCCGCGTGCAACCGCGTGCCGGTGCTCGATGGTCATCTGGTGTGCGCTTTTGTACAGACCGAAAAACCATGCACTCCGGAAGATGTGAAAAAAGCGATGACGGAATACGGCAAGGATTTTGCCGAACTGCATTTGCCGAGTTCGCCCCAGCATCTGATCGACGTTACCGATGATCCTTTCCGTCCGCAGCCGCGGGTGGACCGCGATAAAGGCGGCGGTATGACAGTTACTGTTGGACGCATTCGCAAGGATCCGATTATTGAAAACGGAATCAAATATGTATGCCTTGCGCATAACACCAAGCTGGGCGCGGCCAAAGGCGCTCTGCAAACAGCGGAGTATCTGGTAAAGAATTATCTGAAGCTGGTTAAATAATTTTTGGTAAAACCCCGGCCTTTAATTATGAGGGCCGGGGTCTTTTTGTGTGCTTAAGCGCATCCATGTTTGCCCTTCTTTTTATAATTTCAATATTTCTTGACAAAACCGGCCGATCTTTACATAAAAGAAGCCATGCCAAACAAGATTAATATCAGTCCCCGAAAACAGAAACTGATCGTTTATATCTTTTTAATTGTCGTCACGCTTGCTGTCTTCTGGCAGGTGAATCAATATAGTTTCGTCAATATTGATGATGTTATTTATGTCACAGAGAATATTCATATACAATCTGGAATTACATTGAATGGACTTTGTTGGGCTTTCAATACGACCGACGCCGAATTCTGGCACCCTTTAACGTGGATTTCTCTAATGTTCGACTATCAACTTTATGGTCTAGATGCCGGCGGTTATCATCTGACCAACCTTATTTTGCATATTCTTAGTACTCTGCTACTTTTCCGGCTCTTTAACCGCATGACGGGAATGGTCTGGCGTAGCGCTTTTGTTGCGGCTCTTTTCGCGCTTCACCCACTGCATGTGGAGTCGGTTGCCTGGATTGCTGAACGCAAAGATGTTTTAAGCGCATTTTTATTTATGTTGACTCTATGCATCTATGTTTATTACACAGAGAAACCTGTTATCGGAAGATATCTGCTTGTTCTTTTTTTCTTTGTCTTGGCCCTGATGAGCAAACCCATGGTTGTCACTCTGCCCGTGATTATGATTCTTCTGGATTATTGGCCGCTGGGACGCTTTGAATCAAAGGAAGATAATTTGATAACATGGCAGTTAAAAGAAAAAGCACCTTTTTTTGTTCTTTCAGTAGTTTTTTCGATTATCACTCTTTATGCTCAGTACAAACCGTCCGTAAAACGCTTCCCCTTTCTCCTCGGTCCCCGAATCGGCAACGCGCTTTTTTCCTTTGGAACTTATCTAAAAAAAATATTCTGGCCTCTTGACCTGGTTGTTTTTTATCCTTTTTCATATCAACTTACAATCTGGCAGGTATTGGGCGCTTCCTTGCTGATTATTGTTATCAGCGTTGCCGTCATTGTAATGGCGAAACGTTTTCCGCATCTTTTTGTCGGATGGCTGTGGTACGGGATAACTCTTCTGCCGGTTATTGGTATCATTCAGATCGGCTCACAAGCGATGGCCGACCGCTATACTTATTTGCCTTTAATCGGTATTGGCATTATTCTGGCGTGGGGCATGCCGCTTTTGTTCCAACACGAATGCATCCGCAAAAAGATTTTATTTCCGGCAGGAATAGCCGTCCTGATCATACTGTCCGTTTTAACATGGCAGCAATGTGGTTACTGGAAAAACAGCATCACTCTCTTTAGCCACGCTTTGCAGATAAATAATGATAACTATCTGGCGCATGGCAATTTCGGTTTTGCCCTGTTTGAAGAAGGAAAAAGCGAAGAGGCTATTGATCATTATAACAAGGCCATGCGCATGATACTGAATCCCGCCAGTGTTTACAGCAACAGGGGAAATGCTTATGCTAAACTTGGTCAGTATCAACGAGCCTTTGATGACTATAATGAGGCCATCCGTCTGGAACCGGATTATGCCGATGCCTACTATAACAGAGGGAATATTTATCGTGAATTCGGCCAATATCAGAAAGCCGTTAAAGACTATAATGAATCTATTCATCTGAAAAAAGATAATATTCGAGCCTATTACAACAGGGGTATTGCTTATACTAAACTAGGTTATTATCAACTGGCCATCGATGACTTCACTAAGGCTACAGATATTAAACAAGATTTTGCCAACGCCTATAATAGCAGGGGAGCTGTTTATTTACATCAGGGAAATAGAAAGGCTGGCTGTTGGGATGCGCAAAAAGCGTGCGAATTAGGAAATTGCGAAATATTAGAAGTGGCTAAATACAAGAGAGATTGTAGGTGATTCTTCAGCAATGAAAAGGTTTGGAGTTATTTATAGATCAGCGTTTCGGCAAGAGAGATTCGTAAACGGCAAGATCACTTGGCGAAAAACAGCAGAATATCACTTCCTCTAACTTCGATGATTTCCGGACCGTATCACTGACAGTTTCCACAGCAACTTTTGTCGCCAGTTCAATCGGATATCCGTAAACCCCGGTGCTGATGCTGGGGAAAGCGATTGATTTAATCTCATTTTCTGCGGCGATGGCCAGAGAGTTGTGGTAACAGGAAGCAAGCAGTTCCGGCTCTCCGCTTTTGCCTCCATGCCAAACCGGTCCCACGGTATGAATGACAAATTTCGCGGGCAGTTTATATCCTTTGGTGAGTTTGGCGTCGCCGGTTTTGCATCCGCCCAGTTTGCGGCACTCTTCCAGAAGCTGCGGGCCGGCGGCGCGATGAATTGCGCCGTCAACGCCTCCTCCACCGAGCAGCGAAGAATTTGCGGCGTTGACTATCGCGTCAACAGCCAGTGTAACGATGTTTGCCTGAAGCGCCCGTAATTTGGTCATCGAACTACCTCCAAGACATGGTGACAACACACTGCCCGAACTAACGGACAGTGTTGTTGTTTGATCAATACTTTCTAAAACTTCTAAATCAAAGATGATATCGAGGCGGCAATCGATATAGGGCGCGTTCCCCTGAACGCGCCGAAAATTGCGGGCTGTTCGGGGAACAGCCCCTACATATACGTTGAGGAAGCCGTCAACGACGCCAATGAAAATAGCGCCTGGCATTCGCCGGGGTTCCCTTTGATTTAGAAATTTTACTTTTACTTCATTGTCTGTTCCACCGCCACCGCCACAGCAACTGAAGCTCCCACCATCGGATTGTTGCCCATTCCGATCAGGCCCATCATTTCCACATGAGCGGGAACGGATGACGAACCGGCAAACTGCGCATCGGAATGCATTCTGCCCATTGTGTCGGTCATGCCGTAAGATGCAGGACCGGCGGCCATGTTGTCGGGATGCAGCGTTCTTCCCGTTCCTCCGCCGGAGGCCACGGAGAAGAATTTCTTTCCCGTGAGCAGGCGTTCTTTTTTGTAAACGCCCATCACCGGATGCTGGAAGCGGGTCGGGTTGGTGGAGTTTCCCGTGATGGCGACATCCACGCCTTCCAGATGCATGATGGCCACGCCTTCGCGTACGTCATCGGCGCCGTAACAGCGGACCGCCGCGCTTTCGCCTTTGGAATAAGATTTCTCCTTCGTCACGGAAACATTTCCTGTTTTATAATCGAAAGCCGTCGCGACGTGAGTAAATCCTTTCACACGAGCAATAATGTGAGCGGCGTCTTTTCCCAATCCGTTCAGGATAACACGCAGAGGAACCTTGCGCGCCTTGTTGGCAGATTTGGCCAGACCTATGGCGCCTTCCGCCGCGGCGAATGATTCATGACCCGCACAGAAAGCAAAACATTTTGTTTCTTCCCTGAGCAGCATAGAAGCGAGATTTCCATGACCGATACCTACCTGACGGTCATCGGCGACCGAGCCCGGGATGCAGAACGATTGCAAACCTTCGCCGAGAGTCTCGGCGATATCGGCTGCATTCTTCTGTCCCTTTTTGATGGCGGCGGCGGCGCCGACAAGATAAGCCCAGCCGGCGTTTTCAAATGAAATCGGCTGAATGTCCTTGACAATTTTTCTTACATCAACGCCTTTCTCGATGCATATTTTTTCGGCTTCCTCCAGCGAGGAAATTCCATATTTCGCGAGAAAAGGAGTGATTTGTTTGATTCTTCTTTCGTATCCTTCAAATAAAGCCATTTTTCTACTCCTTATTCTTTACGGGGGTTAATAACTTTTACCGCTTCGGCAAAACGGCCGTAAGTTCCTGTTGCTTTTGCCAGAGCGGCGGCGGGCTCCATACCTTTTGTGATGTTATCCATCATGACGCCCAGCTGAACGAATTTGTAACCGATGATTTCGTTGTCGCTGTCGAGTCCGATTTCAGTGACATAGCCTTCGGCCATTTCCAGATATCGGGGACCTTTTTCTTTGGTGCCGTACATCGTGGCAATCACGCTGCGCAGGCCTTTGCCCAGATCTTCCAGACCGGCGCCGATCGGCAGCCCGCCTTCGGAGAAGGCTGTTTGTGAGCGGCCGTAAGCAATCTGGAGAAAAATTTCTCTCATTGCCGTATTGATCGCATCGCAGACGAGATCGGAATTCAGCGCTTCCAGAATTGTTTTATGCGGCAGAATTTCGGCGGCCATTGCCGCTGAGTGAGTCATGCCGGTACAGCCGATACATTCAATCAGCGCTTCTTCAATGATCCCGTTTTTAACATTCAGGGTCAGCTTGCAGGCTCCCTGCTGAGGCGCGCACCAGCCGACACCGTGAGTAAGCCCCGAGATATCCTTGATTTCTTTCACCTGAGTCCATTTGCCCTCCTGCGGAATGGGGGCGGGTCCGTTTTTCGGGCCTTTGGCGACTAAGCACATGTTTTCAATTTCATGAGTGTGTTCCATAAAAACTAGCTCTCCTTCCTATAAATACTGCGGGGCACAATCTAGCACCGGAGGGGTTATTTTTCAAATTAAATTGTTTTTAGAGATGTAAGTTTATGATTACATTATGATATGAAAAAATAAATCATTATAAGAAAAAGTTACAGAAATTTCACCGGGCGAGTTAGTGCTCCGGTGAAATGACCGGTTATGTCTTTGAATCCTCCTCATCTTTTATTTCTGATTCCTTTTCATTAAATTGAATGGCATTAGTAAAACTATTGTTCATTATAGCAACGCTCAGCTTTATTTCAGGAGAATTTTTTAATCCCTCTAAATCTCTAAAGACCATTGGCTTTGTCTCAAGGTGCAAGGCAATATTTTGTAGTTCTTTCAATATCACGTAAAAATTTTCGGACTCTTTATTTAACCGCCATATTTCCTCGGTATATTTATCATGAAATTGTTTAGGATTAGGGATCTGGATATCATTATTAGAATACGCCTCTATAGCAAGTCTTAGATCATTTTCAAAGAAATCGTATGCAGATCCCACAAAAGCAAATAATAGCTGGCAAGCTTCCCAAAAGATATCATCATCAACTATCGATTTGACTTTGTAAAATGGAGTGATCGAAAAAGAATTATCTTCGTATTTAAGAAATTTTTCATGGCAGGATTCTTTTCGAATAGGAAGACCAGTAGCGGCAGTTCCTCTGAATTCTTTTAGCAGCCTTAAGCTGTGAGCCCAATTTTCTCTGAAGACGCTCAATGCATGGTCGATATTGAATGAAATTAAATCAATGCCAGTTTCTAAATACCGTTGAATTATCTTTTCATGCTCTTTTCGCTTAAAATATGCCACCATACCTAACCGATAACCAAGCCAAATGACAACTAATGCTGGCAGGAGACTCAATAGACTGGGCTTAAGTATATCTAAGAAATTAATGAATGTTGACATAAAATTAACGTCTCAGTTTAATTTAATGTTCGATATAATATCTATCACAACAATTAATATACCAAATTAGTTTTTTCCAATTTTTTATGCAATCCTATATCAATTCAAAAAAATAAAAAGGGAATTTAAATCATGAAATTAACATAATTCAATTTTAACCGATTGGGATTTTGTGATAATAAAAAGTGACAACACTAGATCATAGTTGCCTTGAAATATTTATGAACATACTGGATAGAAAATTTTATCATCGTGATACGCTGCGTGTTGCGCGTGAGCTTTTAGGGAAAAAGCTGGTGCGTCAAGTCAATGGCTTCGAACTTTCCGGTATGATTGCGGAGACGGAAGCTTATTGCGGTCAGGCGGACAGCGCCTGCCATGCTCACCGAGGCAAAACTGCGCGCAATGCCGTCATGTTCGGCAAACCCGGCCACGCCTATGTTTATTTTACTTACGGTATGCACTATATGCTCAATTTGGTGACCGAGGAAGAGGAAAATCCCTGCGCCGTTTTGATACGGGCGATTTTACCGCTTACCGGAATTGAAGCGATGAAAGCCCGACGGAAAAGAAAAGGCGCCGAGTTATCCAACGGTCCGGCCAAACTCTGTCAGGCCTTGTCCATCGACAAATCCTTAAACGGCTGGGATGTGACCCATGGAAGTGAATTGTGGGTGGAAAATTATAAAATAATTCCGGATTCAAAAATCATCACAACGCCCCGCATCGGCATTGATTATGCGAAAGATGAACATAGAAATGCCCCATGGAGATTCATTTACCGATTATAAATCAAAGATGATATTGAGGCCGCAGCAAGAAAGAAGAAATTGATAATTGCTTTAGTATGATCACGCCGCCTGTGCAGCCAAAAATAATATTTGATTTGTTATCGCCGGTATGATATTTTTTAAAAAAATTCAAGCAGGAGGATAGATTATGGAACTAAATGTTATAGGCTTGATAGTAATATGTCTCTTGTTGATCACTCTCGGCATTCAAATCCAAGTCCGCAAAATGAATAAAAAAATGGATGAACTTCTGAATCGTAAGTCTTGAGTCCGGAAGCAATTGAACTTACTGCGGCTTGCTTCGGCGTAAATGATTGAATAATTAATGATTTTGTTCTTTAAGAATCAAAGTTTCTCCGCGTCTTGTCGCGGAAATCTTCAATTATACCATTTCTAACTTAATATGCCGTCTTTATTGGCAATACATCCCCGATTTCCGGCATAATAAAAATCATTATATAGACTTTTGCCGGAATTTGATTGACATATTGTCAAGCATGCCTATTTTAAGCTGAAGATGAACAGGAAATGTTCATCAACAAAAGGAGGATATTTGATGTTTACGGTTACTCAAAAGGCTTTGGAAGTAATCAAAGACTTTATCAAAGAAAAAAAACATGATTCCGCCGTACGGATTACATTGGCGATGGGTTGTTCGGGTCCCGCTTTGGGCATGGCTTTGGACGAGCCGGGAAATGATGATCAAGTGTTTGACGAAAAAGGAACAAAATTTGTAATAGAGAAGGATCTCTTTAATCAGGCTCAACCGATTACGGTTGATTTTATAGATACGCCGCACGGGTCTGGATTTAAATTAACTTCCAGTCTCGCACCTACGGATGGCGGTTCTTGCGGTGGCTCATGTTGCAGTTGCTAGAAAAAAAAAGGGGAGGAATTTTCCTCCCCTTTTTTTTAAATTATGATTGAAGAAAATAAAACAAAAGTTGATTTGGCCGAAAATTTTCTCCGGCAGGGGAAGTATCATGAGGCGATTGTTCTGCTCAAGAAAATTCACAAAACATCTCCGGAAGAAGAATCCGTCTTATTAATGCTATCCTGGGCATATTATGACAACGGTGATGCTAAGCAGGCTGAGAAGTATTTAAATATCCTGTTGGAGCGTGAACTTAAGCGAAAAGTTTTTACAGGCTTTGCCTTTGATGAACTCGTGCGCATCTATAAGCAGGAGAAAAATTTTAAAAAGCTGGTGAAAATTTGTGAGAAGGCTGTATGCGCACAGCCTGAAGATGTAGGACTTCTTTTGGAACTGGGTAATGCTTATCTTCAGTCGGGCGAAGCAAAAAAAGCCTGTGATATTTATGAAAAGCTCATCAAGATCGAAAGCGATAATCCCGCTTATTACTGCTCATGGGGCGAAGCTTTATTTGCCGCCGGATTAATTGAAGAGAGTGAAAAAGCCTATCTAAAGGCCGGCGAAATTGATCCTGATCAGCCGGATCGTTATTATTTCAAAATCGCTGTTTTATTTCAGCAAGCTGATAACCATCAAGACGCTGAAAGATTATTAAATAAAAGCATTACTGTAAATTCATCCAATCCTCTGTACTATTGTTCTCTCGGAGATAGCCTTGTTGGTACGGGGCAAATTCAAGATGCTCTGAAGGCATACGACAAAGCCGTGCAATGTGATAATTCAGGAGCAGGAGCATACTGTAATCGTTTAGGCAATGTTTTAATGAAAACCGGAAATTTTTCACAGGCGGCGGAGGCTTTTAAATCGGCCATAGCTCATGATCCGGTGAGGCCTTACTATTTGAGTCTGGCTTCGGCTTATAAAAATATGGGACTTGCTGATCAGGCTGACAGGATTTTATGTGAAGTAGATAAAATCAAATAAAATTACCCCATTTAGCTTCGTAATTGGGATAATTTCCAATAACCTTTGGTTATTGGATAATTCGGCTAACAAATTTCATTACACTGCGCTTATGAAATTTGAGTCTCACTACGACTAACGCTTTAATGAGCCTTGATTTTCCGAAATGTAGTGCTCGGAAAATCTTAGAGCGAATTATCCCACCACCTCCAGGTGGCAGGGACGAGCATCACTTCATTCGTTCTACTATGACGCTTTGCGCTTAGTATAGTTTGCCTTATGCTTCAAACTTCACCCCGCCTCGTCGGGATTCGTTTTCAGCTTGGCTCACTATCAGCGTGTCTCATTAAACTTTTCCATATTTGCGTAAAAATTCATTGAATACATGGTAAAAATATTCGTTTTCTTCCATTTCTTTTTTAAGAATCAGACCTATTTCCGAGATTTCATCTTTATTGATGATTAAGTTGACGCTTTTATTTAGAGAGTGCATATAATCCAATGTTGCAAAAGTTGAACTGACTAAAACGACAAAAATTTTCCGGCGGACAAACATGGGTAAAGATTCCATGTATTGGAGAACATGGTTAATCCCGTCTTTTCCGATATCGAAATTCTCATTGACGACAATGACATTAAAAGTATGAAAAGTCATATATTTAAAAGCTTCTTTAGACGTGGCTGGTTCGATGACATTGAAATTGAGTAAATTTAAAGACTCTCTGATCTTTTGATTAATTGCGGAGTCAAGTTCGCAAACCATGGAAGTTGCGCTATCCGTATCCCGATAATCAAAAGGCCGTCCGGAATAATCTATTTCTTCTGTGACATGATCCGGCATTGATTTTTCTTTATTCATATAAGTTCCTGATTATTATTTATTTAAAATGACTGAAATTTATTTGTTCCATGGATCTGCTTTTTGGGGCTTGCCGTATAATTTGTCAACTTCCAGTGTGCCCAGATTGCTGGTTTTTTCACCGCGGGCATTTTTTATCGCGTCTAATCCGCGGTTAACAACAGCTCTGTTGGAGGCGTAAGTAATAGCCGTACTTTCAGTAATCAAACCTTTTTCAAAAAGATCGATGATACAATCATCAAATGTCATCATGCCGAAAGGTTTCCCCTGCTGAATAATATCAGAAAATGTTTTTCCCTCCGATTCGCCGTGAAGGATAACGTCTTTAACTCGCAGACTGGTGCTCATCGCTTCAAAAGCGGCGATACGTCCGCCGCCGACTTTTGGCAGCAAGCGCTGACAGACTGTCCAGCGGAGAGAATCGGCAAGACGCACGCGCATTTGATTCTCTTCCTCTATGGGAAACATGCCGATAATACGGTTTATTGTCTGGCCGGCATCTACGGTATGTAAGGTGCTCAAAACCAAATGGCCTGTTTCCGCTGCATTCAACGCGATTTCCACCGAGTCCCGATCGCGCATTTCACCTACTAAAATTACCTTTGGCGCCTGACGCAGAGCGGCCCGTAAACCATTGATATAAGTATCAAAATCTTTTCCCAGTTCGCGTTGGTTTATCGTGGAACGTTTTTGAGGATGCGTGTATTCCACTGGATCTTCCAGCGTGATGATATGCACGGAATTATTTTCATTAATCTCATTGATGATCGCGGCAAGTGATGTGGTTTTACCGGTGCCGGTTGCGCCTGTTATCAAAACAATACCGAATTTCTCATTGGCAATTTTGTAAAAGGCAGGGGGCAACTCCAAGTCGGCGCATGAAGGAATTTTTGATTCAAGCTTTCTTAAAACTATAGAGTAGTTGCTGAGTTGAGAGAATATGTTTACACGAAAACGGGCGAGTCCGGGCAGTTCATAAGATAAATCGCAGGAACCCTCTTTAATCAGGGCTTCCATCAGCCGGCGGTCCTGATTGATTAAGTTTAGAGCAAAAATCTCTGTTTGGAAAGGTGTTAGTTTTGCGAATTGCGGCCTTAAATCAACACTGATTAATTGACCGGCGGAATATACCTGAAATGGTTTATCCACGGTTAATATAAAGTCGGAAATATCCGGATTGGACTCCAGCATTCTTGTCATTATATGATCTATTTCCGGTTTTCTCATAAACCATCCTTGCGATTATCTATGCTTCGGTAAAATCTGTCGGCGGATATTTCAGAAGCGGACGGAATCGGGATTTATCATTTGCCTTGATATAAGCGTCATCGCTGCTTATCCAGCCGCGGTTGTAGAGATCCATAATTCCGTCATCCAGAAGCTGCATTCCATATTTTTTGCCGGTCTGCATCATGGAAGGAATCTGATAAGTTTTGGATTCGCGAATCAAATTACGCACCGCTGGCGTGGCAATGCAAATCTCCAGGGCGACGCAACGGCTTTTAATGTCTACTCTCTTGAACAGAACCTGCGAAATAACCGCGCGCAAACCGTCGGCCAGCGTGGAACGAATCTGTAACTGTTCCGATGAAGGAAAAACTTCGATTACTCTGTCAACTGTTTTTGCCGCACTGGTTGTGTGGACGGTGGAAAAAACCAGATGGCCGGTAGACGCGGCTTCCACGGCAAGCGAGATGGTTTCCAGATCGCGCATTTCACCGACCAGAATGATATCCGGGTCTTCACGCAATGATCCCCGCAGCGCCGCGGAGAAAGTTTGGGTATGAACCCCCACTTCCCGCTGGTTAACTATACAGCTTTGACTCTGATGAACAAATTCTATAGGGTCCTCGATTGTAATTATATGGTCTTTACGCAGGCGATTGGCTTCATCAATAATGGCTGCCAGTGTTGTTGATTTCCCGCTGCCGGTGGGACCGGTAACCAGCACAAGACCGCGCGGAAGTGACGCTAATTTTGATATGACGCTGGGAAGGCCCAGTTCCGCACAAGTTGAAATTTTATCCGGTATTTCACGAAAAACCGCTCCGACGCCGTTTTTCTGACGGAAATAATTAACACGATAGCGCGCCAGAGAAGGAACTTCATAGGCAAAGTCGACATCGCCGGTTTCTTCAAAATGCTTGATTTTATGTTCCGGAGTGATTTCATAGAGAAGCACTTTTAAAGCGTCATTGGTGAGAACATCATATTTAATTCTCTCAATATCACCGCGGATTCTGAGGGCTGGTTGTTGACCGGAAACAAGATGAAGATCTGATGCGCCCTGCTCATGCATAAGACGAAAAAACGCGTCAATTTTTGCCATTTATTTTCTCCTTGAGAATAAGTAAATATCTTCTACCATTTTTTCTGCCGGAAAAGAACCAAATATTTAATAAATCCAAAATTTATCGCTTAATAGAAAATATAAAATCAAATTTTTGTTTATAATATTGATTGTTAGTATAGAAAAAACTTCATTAGTTTGTCAATCCAATAATCACATTAACAATGTCTTGACACCGGGACAATCAATAATATATGCTCCGTCACGTTTTTCCTGCTATAAATTCTTAAGGTTGGGGATGTAGCTCAGCTGGGAGAGCGCGACGTTCGCAATGTCGAGGCCAGGGGTTCGATCCCCCTCATCTCCACCAAAACCTAATCCAAGACAATCCAATAAAGTCCATAAAGCCGCTAGAAATAGCGGCTTTTCTATTGTTTGTTGTCCAAAGATGTGTTATAAGGATTTATAAAATACACTCATTTTACGGGTATATTTTCCGAAAATACCCGCATGGAAAAAGACGATACCCGTATCAGGAGGAAACATGTACAAAAAAATTGATTGTTTATCCGATGATGAAATCAAAACCGCAAAACATGAATCCAATCTTTACAGGCTTTATGACGGAGATGGTCTCTATCTGCATATCACACCTTCCGGTGGTAAGTGGTGGCGTTTTAAATACCGCTTCAATCGCAAACAAAAAAGTTTAGCATTGGGAACATATCCGGAAACAGGTCTTGAGGATGCCAGAAGAAACAGAGATGCAGCAAAAGAACTTCTATTACAAGGTTTTGATCCATCAGTAATCAGGAAAAAAGAAAAAGCGCGTGATAAGGCTGAACGTCT
>Ga0182011_10001851_pt1 | contig 18303 bp, 13 predicted proteins | sample 711E1DmetaG_FD_120481 | JGI IMG/M metagenome (GOLD analysis project Ga0182011, IMG submission 120481) | Permafrost microbial communities from Stordalen Mire, Sweden - 711E1D metaG | ecosystem: Environmental > Terrestrial > Soil > Wetlands > Permafrost | place: Sweden: Stordalen | collected... | reverse complement strand
GTTTTCGGTGGTAATTTCAAGGAACTCGTTATCGGGGGAGCTGCTTTCAACATAGAAGCAGAGCAGTTTTTCAGGAAAATAAAATTCCCGTTTACGGTAGGTTACGGCATGACCGAATGCGGACCATTGATGTCTTATGCATCATGGAAAACAACGCGACTTGGAGCATCCGGAAGGGTCGTTGACGAGCTGGAGCTTAAAATTGACTCGCCCGATCCGTATCATATTACAGGCGAGATACTTGTAAAAGGCTCACATGTGATGCTGGGATATTATAAAAACGAAGATGCCACGAAGCAGGTTATTGATGCAGGTGGATGGCTTCATTCGGGCGATCTTGGCGTGATCGACAAACACGGGAATATCTATATCAAGGGGCGCAGCAAAAGCATGATTCTCGGGCCATCGGGGAAGAATATCTATCCCGAAGAGCTGGAATCGCACCTGAACAACCGTTTTATGGTAATGGAATCCCTGGTCCTTGAACGGGACGAAAAACTCATTGCCCTGATTTACCCCGACTATGATGCCATTGAAAAAGCAGGGCATACCAAAGAAGAGCTTTCTAACATTTTCAAAGGATATATACACGATCTTAACCATCATATACCCAAATACATGATGGTATCCGATTTCGAGATCCACACTTCAGAATTCGAAAAAACACCCAAACGAAGCATTAAACGTTTCCTTTACAAATAATGAAAAAACGGTTTTATATCCTGCTGACGGCCATTCTCGTTCTGGCCACCCATCCGGTATTTGCACAAAAAAACAGCGGTGGCAAAACGGAGGTCATCATCCTCCATCTGAACGATATGCATGCAAAGACCGACGGTTTCGCCAGGCTGAAATACCTTGCCGACAGCTTAAAGCGTCACCATCCTTATGTTTTTATCGTGGCGGCCGGCGATAACTTTACCGGAAATCCCTATGTGGATATGGTAGCCGATAAAGGATTCCCCATGATAGACCTGATGAACCAGACAGGTTTTTGCCTGAGCTGTTTTGGCAACCATGAGTTTGACCTTGGGCAGGTTTTTCTCAGGAAAAGAATTGAACAGGCCGGGTTCCCCTTCATCTGTGCCAATATGAATACAGGCTCATCGGGCATGAAACAACCCCAGGCTTATGATGTTTTAAAAGCCGGCAACCTTCAGATCCCCATTCTGGGCCTGCTCGAAATAAACGAGAGCGGGATCCCCGACACTCATCCATCCAAAGTCAAAGGATTAAGCTTTACCGATCCCCTGAAGACTGCCGGAGAGTATATTGAACTTAAGAAGAAATACGGCAGCCTTTTAGCCCTTTCCCACCTGGGATTCGAGACCGATGAAAAACTCGCCAGGGAATATCCTCAGATCGACGTTATCATAGGCGGTCATTCACATACAATACTAAAAAAACCTGTTGTTGAAAACGGGGTGATGATAGTGCAGGCAGGTTCTTACCAGCGTTTCATCGGCAAGTTGACACTCGTTTTTAACGGGAATAGTATTTCAGATAAGTCCGATACCCTGATCGCCATGGAATCTCTTAAGGGGTCCGACCGGGTATTGGAGGCGCTGGCTGATAAATACGAAAACAACCCTGAATTTGAGAAAGCTGCCGGAATAGCCTCCGGACCTATAAACGGCAAACAGGACCTTGGCTCATTGTTTACAGACGCAATGGTCTGGGCTGCCAAAACCGATCTTGCCTTTCAGAACAAAGGCGGGATCAGGATACAAAGTCTTCCCGAAGGTGAAATAAAAGTGAAAGATATATACCGCCTCGATCCTTTTGGGGACCAGGTTGTCATATATAACTTAAGCGGAAAAGAGATCAGCTCACTCATTCTGAATTCTTATAAAAAAGAAAGGGAAATCGACCTCATACCGTCAGGTATGACCTATACCGTAATCAAAGGAGAGAACGGGAAAGCAGCAGAGCTGAAAATGTTTGACCGGTCGGGCAGGCCTCTGAACCAGGATAAAATATATACAGTTGCTCTGAACAGTTATATTTCGGCGGCATACAGTTTTGAACACAGGAACCAGGGGATCACTCTGGATCTAACAACAGAAGACTGCCTGATCAGGTATCTGGGTAACAAACACGAGGTAAAATACAAGGATACGAAGAGGGCAAAACTAAAGATTCCGAAAGAGAAAAACTGATGTTTTTAATGCCGGACATGGTTTTTGGGAAAGCTCAGCTTGTTTAAAATCCGATCAACTGAAATTTTCCGCCCTTCGTCTGCTATTTTCCGGCTTTCGTCGAAATTAACTATTCACCTTTTCAGCCGGAATGTATATTTGCTTAAAATTAAAATTTATGGAAGCTATTCACTCATTTCTTGCCGCATTCGACATCTTCGGGATGATTTTCCAATATTTGCTGAACAGCTTTACCCGTTTCGGTGCAATTTTTGAACATTCCTTCAGCTTTGTAACCATCCCCATCGGCAGGCTTATCAGCTCCCATCCATCATTCTATTATAGCCTCATTATGGCCGGGGCTCTTTTTGGATTATATTACCTTGCCAACTCCATTTTTGAATCGAGGGCAAGGGCACGCAGGATCAGAAAGTAGGAGGCTTTCCCCACATCATGAAAATAAGCTGGGGAATAACTGTGTTCTGAATAAAGCGGCCTTTCACAGGATCAATCTCACCTGCCAGAATATTGTATACTTCCGCACCTTTTCCTTTAGCCCACATACCCACCAGCGCATTTGTGTGATCCCTGCTGTTGTATTTTAAACCGGGCATTTTATTCCTTCCGTTATCAGTGACCGGTGTAAATGTATTACCTCCCCAGAGGTCGCCGCATTCATGGTCGGCTGTGATCAGGAGCAATGTTTCATCCCAGCTGGAATTTTTATTTACCCAGGCAATGACTGTATCTATGGCATCGCTGAAACCTTTCATTTCTTCCAGCATCCGGCCCTTCTGATTGTCATGGTTGGCCCAATCGATAGCCCCTCCTTCAATCATCACAAAAAAACCTTTGGGGTTATTGTCAAGCACATTCAGTCCTCCCCTGACCATTTCGGCTAAAGTCGGCAGGTTAGGAGTAAAAGGCGTAGTAAACGGAGGGGAATTTTTCGTTTCGTTTTTCCCGAAATCCCTGCTCTGTTGCAGGGTGGAATATACCTCGGGCACTCCTAAAACCCGGACCGGGGTTTTACCGCTCATTAATTTCCTGAAATCCTTTTCAGATGTGATCACCGTCCATGGATCGGGGATTTTATCTCCCGATACATCGGTGACCTGGTATATTTTATTGTTAATAATGAAGGATGTCTGTATCCCGCTCCCCGATTTAAGTGAAAGCCAGAGCATGCTGTCAGCCACGTATTTTGAGCTTTGCCAGGCCCCTGTACGATTGTTTCCGTTATCGTCGAATTCGGGATTTCCACAGCCCATGATAAGATCACAGCGGCTGTTGAACAGCATATAAGTCGCGAGCTCGGAATACTGTGTCCTTGTTTTATTATGAGCAACGAAACCAGCGGGAGTGGCATGGCTGAATGGGACCGAAGTGATAACCCCTGCCGATTTGCCGATACTTTTGGCAAGTTCACAAAGGTTCTTCAGGGTATCGTAGGTTACCGAAAGCCCGATTACATTATTATAGGACTTCCTGCCTGTTGCCAGCGCAGTGGCTGCAGCTGCAGATTCAGTAAAATCCTTTCGCAGGTATAGCGAATCATTCCATGCCATGGCCGGGTTATAACCAACCGACCAACTCAGTTTTGAAGTATCCTTTTCATCAAATTCCCCCGATTTTGCAGGGTAAGTGGCTGCTGCCAGCTTAACAGGGAAAGATTCAATCTGCATAGGGCCGTAAAAATAATCCGCTGCCTTTACACAGTTATATCCCGTGCCATCGCCAATCATGATTATGACGTTTTTAGGTCTGGGGAAGGAAGATTGGGTTGCCGGTTTTTGAGCCAGGGAAGGATTCCGGATCAATTGTACGATAAGCAAAACAAAGATCAAAAAAGCAAGATTCAGGGTAATTTTCATATTATTTTCAGGTTAGTTTCTCTAATACCATTTCCGGAGTAATGCTGCGGATACAGTGGCAATCACCTGAACGCCGGCAATCACTGCACTTCTTATCAAGAACCAGATAGCATGCATTTTCTCCGAGGGGAGCCCAGCGCTGTGGGAAAATTGGCCGCATAGGCGCATATAAGCCTATCGCACGGATCCCAAATGCTGCTGCAAGATGAAGTGGCCCGGTGCTTGCTGCTATCAGACCATCGCAACCGGAAATCAGTTCAACAAGCTGTGAAAGGGATAATTGCCCGGTAAGGTCGGTGACCCGGTCACGATAGGAAACCAGGAAATCATGCATCAGTTCTCCCTCCTCCCTGGTTCCTGTGATCAGGATGTTGAACTTGCCGGATGGCAGCATGTCGATCAGTTTTCCGAAATTTTCCAGCCCCCATTCACGGGCGCTCCCTTTTGACTTTGGATGAAGGATAAGGTTAAATTTTTCTTCCCTTTCTTTATTCTGTTTGGTTGCCGGTCTATCCTTTAAGCCATAATACTTCGGTATCTCAGCCAGATCAAATTCCCGGGTGATCCCAAGCGGTTGAAGTAATTTCAGGTTGAGTTGAACCTCATGCAGTGTTGAACTCTTCCGGGAAAAATGAAGCAAACTGTTGCAGGTTAACCAGGTAAAGACACGGTGCGATGTTGCAATCCTTTGCGGAATGAGCGCAGCCCTGGCAGCTTTGCAAATATCCTTAACGGGAAATACATGAATAATGACGTCCGCTTTCAGATCAGCCAGACCTGAAATAAGCTTTCCCGGCTTCGAAATTTCATCAAAGTCAACAAAATGATCCACGAAACGGCATGCCTCTATAACCGGGCGGGTATAACTCCGCCCCAGGAAAATGATCGTACAATCCGGAAATGTTTTTTTCAGAACACCGGTCATTGGAAGCGTAAGAACCACATCCCCAATGCTGTCAGTTCTACTGAGAATGATTCGCATCAATTCAGGATGACTTTTTCTTTAATATTATCAGACAAATTTAGAATTTTTAGGTTCCATGTTGTAATATTTTTAATTTTACACTGATTGCGATTAGCAAAATTATCTTACAGGAATTCGTTGTAAATTGTATGTAAAATTCATCATTATGGAAGATTTTGAAAAAATCCTGGTCCTTGACAATGAGTTCGAGGCTGAGCTTATGGAGGAAGTGCTTATGGATAAGCAGATCCCATATGGAATCATAATACGTGAAGACTCCGCCCTGGGCGGTATTGTTGATCTTGAAGAAGGATGGGGCTATCTCGAAGCGCCAGCCCGATGCAGGGAAGAGGTCATGAAGATTTATAAGGAAATCAAGGAGTCTTCGACAGATCCTGGAGAATGACTGAATTTCTCACGAAAAAAATAGCGAAATGGCCAACAACACAAAGGGCTGGAGGCAGTTTTTAGAGAATTTTCCATGGTTTGAGGGAGAAGGCGGATTTCCTCTGCCCGCTTATTCGGAGTTCATGCCCCCCATGCATATAGGCTTCAGGCCTTATGACGGGCAGGTTTATCCCTGGCATTTCAAAGAGGATGACCTGTATGGGTTTTACATCAGTGAAGCTGAAGAGTTCCTGCATCTTCAGCCCGGCCTGCAAAGCATAGGGCAGCAATGCATGGATCATATGATAAAGCTGGGGAATGGGAAGCTTCCCCCGGGTATTGCAGGAAGAAAAAACCGCAACCTGAGAGATAATCCTTTCTGGCCGGATGAACTGGCCCAAAAAGCAGGCAGCCTGAATTATGAACGCTATGTTATGCTGGCTGCGCTTGCTTTATCCAAGACAAAGGATGATAAAGGCAGGTCAAGGTGGACCTTATTCGGGAGCAGTGAACAGGGACCTGAAAAGGCTTTCTGGAAATCATTTTTCAGGGGCGATACGGATGAATATCCCGAATCCTTCTTCCTCCATTTCATGGGCAGGATCTTCCATCATGCTTTTGACCGCAAGATGCATACTCCCGAAATCATGTTGGAGGCAGGTTTCCGTATTCTGCCCTCGGCAGGGAAACTGCCGGTCAAACACTGGAACGGGGCTATGCTGCCTTCATGGACTTCCAAATACCTGATTTCTGACGGCGACAGTTTTGCCGATACGGTATACCTGCTGACTTTCCAACCTTTCGGTAGCCTTCCCGAAGTGGTCAAACAGAAATATTTCACCGGTGACCTGGCGCTGATCCCTTTCCCGGGTAGCCTGGCTCCCTGGGGGAACAGGGAATATATAATCCTTTCCGACCAGCTTTATAACGCCATCCAATTTCCCATGCTGAGGCTGGTAGCCCGGAATGAAGAGAATTTCGGCATAAGGGTTCCCCAGTCGGGATGGTTTCACGAACCCTCACCGGGCAATGAAAAACCCGACATCCTCGAAGAACTTCTGCTTAACACCTACATCCGGACCAGCCGTTGGGACAGGGCAAACAAAACTGATAACCCATTGATTGACGGCAAAGAGATTGACCCGGTAGCCCAGACACTTTTTAACACCACACTGCAGGCGCTTGATCTGTATAACAAACCCATGGCCCGTAATGTGCAGTTGCTCAACAAACATATAGAACTTCTGCTTGATGGGCCCAGAGCCGGAAAAAAAGAAATTGAACATGCGGCTTCGGTTGTGCTTTCAGGAGGGCTCTTCCGTTATCGCTTTTATTTCCCCCCCATGCAGGCAGGAAGGCATGAGATCTTCTGGCAAAGGCCGCTTGTTTCATGTATTGATACGGCTACTGCAAAACCAATCGTATTCCCCGACCTGCTTCACGGATACTTTACAGCTTATGATACGGCAAAGCCTGATCCCTCAAATGCAATCGAGTTATGGCCAAGAATGATAGAAAGAGAGCCGCATACATCCATACTGAAGCATTTTATTTCGGTGCATGACCACAGCAAGCATCTTACCGCTTTCAACCTGATGACACTGCTGGATATTTGGGAATTCATGGACCAGAAGGCTCTGGATAAGGATTTTGCACGTCATCTGATACGCATAAAAAAAAATGCAAGCCTCGAGGACTGGCTGGGCATTCTTCATGACCGCACCAACCAGCCCGGCCTGGCTCACAGGGCAAGTGTGTTTGTTGAGAATATTGTCAGTGAAAACAATATTTTGCCTGAGCCAATGACCTTTCAGCAAACAGCTACAAGAAAGTACGAGGAGGATTTCTGGAACCAGATCTTCTTCCTTGCCTGCGGCGAATATATTAATAAAGATAATGCGGATGTCGTGCAGGACCGCCCCACCCTGAGTAAGGCAAGGCATAAGGAAAGGGACCTTCACAGATTGGGAGAATACCTTCTGGCCAGCCATCGTAAGGCAATTGCCGAAAGCGGCATGCAAGGAAAGGCTGAAGCCGGTGAGCTGCCTTTTAAATGGGAGACCGATTTTGATTTCACCCAGTTCGGCGGATGGAAGGCCAATATGAAAGGCACTGAATACGAAAGGAACATACTTGTAATTATACCAGGAAATAACCGGAAAGAGGCCATCATAATGGGCGACCATTATGACACAGCATATATGGAGGATGTGTATGACAAGCCGGGAGGCGGCACAGGCGCAAGGCTTGCAGCTGCCGGCGCCGATGATAATCATTCGGCTACATCCACCCTGCTTCTTGCAGCTCCAATTTTCCTTAAGCTCTCAAAAGAGGGGAAACTTGAAAGGGATATCTGGCTCATCCATCTAACCGGCGAGGAATTCCCTTCCGACTGTATGGGGACCAGGGATTTCTGCCGCAACTACGTTCAGAAGACTTTAAAGATGCGCAGGGATGAAGGGAGTTTTAAAGACCTCAGCGGTGTGGAGATAAAGGGGGTTTTTGTAATGGATATGATTGCACATAACCGCGACAATGCGAGGGATATCTTCCAGATCTCGCCGGGGCGTACCCTTGAATCGGTAAAGCTCGGTTACAAGGCTCATTTGGTTAACCGGACATGGAACAAGCTGGCGGCAGAATGGAATTCCGGCCCGGAACGTGCAGGTTGTAAGCGGGGAGAGCGAACCAAGGACGAGAAAACCATGCCTGCGAAAGCTTTGTACCTCCCTCTTGAAGGGGAGGTCCGCACATGGGAAGACCCGACAAGCTCTTTATACAATACTGATGTCATGATATTTTCAGATATCGGAGTTCCCTGTGTTCTTTTTATGGAGAATTACGACATCCACCGGCAGGGATATCATGATACTCATGATACTATGGGAAACATCGACCTCGATTACGGTGCGGCATGTTCGGCCATTGCTATTGAAACCGTGACCCAGGTGGCGGCGGAAAAATAATCAGAAAGGTAAGACTGAGCGTTATCAGAACAGGCGCTGGGATTTTTTAAACATATATTTCAGGACCACCTGGTCGTCGGTAAAGGAGTCGGGAATGATATAATCGGGGGCCATACGAAGGGAATCGTCGATCATGCCATCCAGGTTTTCTTTAAACTCTTTCATTTCCATGTTTGCAAAGTTAATAGTATTACGCATCAAAGAGCACAGGCTGTATATCCGGAACCAGTTTTTTCATTGTATTCCGGTCGATATTATTCAGTAAAGGCGACACATCCGATTGAGCCAGGTTTATCGCCCCGATGGGATCCTCTCCCGACAGCACCTCACGTTTGCTTTTCCGTACGTGGTCAACGCAGGCATTGTAAGCAATTGAGCCGATCCAGGTTGAGAGCTTAGCTTCCCCCATGAACTTATCTATCTGTTTGAAAACCCTGATAAATACTTCCTGGCAAAGATCCTCCGCGTCTTCCTGCCTGTTCGTCATCCGTAATACCATATGCCATACAAGGTTCCGGTATTTATCGACCAGGAACCTGAATGCATTTGTATTTCCTGCTATTCTTCTTTATTGCCACAACTAAGAAACAGTAGGGATCAGGTACCCTCCCCTGTCCCCACCTCCTGGGCCCAATTCAATAATGAAATCCGCTTCTGCAATGATCTGCTGATCATGTTCAATGATGACCAGGGTGTTTCCCTGGTCGGCTAATGTATTGAACAATTTTAGAAGATTCTCAATATCCCTGAAATGAAGTCCTGTTGAGGGCTCGTCGAACAGGTAGAGAGATGGGGTGGTATTTATGGGGGACGATTTACGATTTACGAATGAAGAGAGGGATTGGGGGAGTTTCAACAGTTCTTTGCAAAGGTTCAGCCTCTGGGCTTCGCCTCCTGATAGTGTGTTTAGCGGCTGCCCCAATGTCAGGTAACCCAGTCCGGCCAGTTCAAGATTGACCAGGATTGAGTGAAGGCTCTTGTTTCCGTTAAAGAAAGCGGATGCTTCCGAAACACTTAATTCCAGTATTTCAGCAATGCTTTTTCCCTTCCATTTCACTTCAAGGATCCCGGGACTGTACCTTTTACCAAGGCAAACTTCACATTCCCGGTAAATATCGGGCATAAAATCCATGCTGATCCTCGTTTTACCCATCCCCTCGCAATGAGGGCATTGAGATTGCTTATTCAGGAATGAGAAATGGTTTTTGCTGAAGCCTCTCTTCTTTGCATCTTCCGTTGCTGCAAATTGAATTCTGATCAGGTCGAATGCCCCTGAATATGTTGCAACAACAGCAAGCGGAGAATTGAATTCCTCACGTTGCTCAATAGTGACAATTCTGCTGAAATTCCCGAACCCGCTGATCTCACTGCAGCCAACAGATTTTCCCTCATGCCATGAGTCATAAATAAGATCGAAAACAAGGCTGGATTTCCCGCTTCCCGAAACCCCGGTAATGCAGGTTATGCCTCCCGAAGGGATCTCAATGTTGATATTTTTCAGGTTATGAATGAAGGCATTCCTGATATGAAGGCCGGGTTTCAGCTGCCGGGCTGACTGCTGCTGCTTTCTGAACGGAGTATTCAGATATTTTCCGGTGATGGAGTTTTCGGAATTCATTATTTCATCAGGGCTGCCTTCAGCGACGATCTTTCCCCCCATACTGCCTGCTCCCGGCCCCATATCGATAATATGATCGGCCCCGAGTATAAGTTCCCGTTCATGTTCGACAGTAATGACAGTATTTCCCGATTTGATCAGTTCGCGAATATGATCAAGGAGCCTGGCAGTATCCCGGGAATGCAGGCCTGCAGTGGGTTCGTCGAGGATATAGATCATCCCCGACAGTCCTGAACCCGTCTGCGCTGCCAGTTGCAGCCGGCGGACTTCACCGTGGGAGAGGGACCCCACGCTTCTGGAAATTGTAAGGTAGGAAAGGCCGAGAGTTTCAAGGGTATTTAGTCTGCGAAGAATCTCTGTAATCAAAGGTGAGCTGATCCCGGGCTTAACTGATTTTTCAGGTTGGCCGAAAAAGACTATGCTGTCGGTAATGCTTAGCTCCGATATATCCCTTATGTTCTTCTGGTGGATGACCCAGGACAAAGCCTCTGCATTAAGGCGGCTGCCATGGCATGCAGGGCATTCCATCCTGCTCATTGCATTCATCATACTATTCCCCCGGTGGTCAGCATGTTTGCGCGCATATTCCTCGTTTACCAGGTGAAGAAGTCCCTGCCACCTGCCTTTGAAATGATGGGTTCCGCTTCGCTTTTTTCTCAGGAATTCCCAGTTTACATCATAGGTTTCTTCACCGCATCCATGAAATGCAAGCTGTTTCCCCTCCTGTGAAAGTTCATTCCAGCATATATTGTAGTCAATGCTATGCTTCTCCCCTACTGACTTCAGGGTCGCCACATATTGTCCGAAAGGATCTCCGTAGAATTTACCGGTTTTGCTGCCGTCCATGGCGCCCTGCAATATGGAGCGCTCAGGATTTGTTATGAGTTTCTCAGGATCACAAAGAGTAAGCATCCCCAGGCCATCGCATTCACGGCAGGCGCCCTGGATGCTGTTGAAGGAAAATTGGGTTGAAAGCGGCCTTTCCCCCTTACCTTCCCCTACGCGCGAAAACAGCAGCCGGTAGAGGTCATATATTCCGGTATAAGTTCCCACGGTTGATCGGGGATTGGATTGCACACCTGATTGCCCGACCGCAAATGTCGGCCGCAATCCGCGTATCTCTTCAAAATCGGGTTTATCCTTCATCCCGATCTGAGACCTTGCATAGGTCGAAAAATTGCCAAGGAAGCGGTTCCTCGCTTCGGCGTGAATGGTATCGAAGGCAAGTGATGACTTCCCGCTGCCGGAAACACCGGTGATGACGGTAAACCGGTCATGCGGGATGCAAACGTTTATGCCTTTGAGATTATGAGTTGTGACGGATATCAAAACCAGTTCCGGGGTTTTAAGAAAATGGTATGGTGGAACTGAATATCGAATATTGATCAACGAATCCTGAACTTCGAATTCCTCACGAGCCATAAGCGATGAGCCATGAGCCATGAGTGACGAATCGTCACGAAAATAATCCTCAGGATTTCCGGCAAACACCAATCCTCCCCCATCACTACCGCTTCCTGGTCCAAGCTTTATAATACGATCTGCTGATCTCAATAATGCCGGATGATGTTCTATGCAGATAATCGTATGACCATGGTCTGCAAGGCCGTTCAGGCATGAAAGAAGTTTTTTCACATCGTCATTATGCAGCCCTGAAGTCGGTTCATCAAGAATATATAATGTGTGCAAAGATGCAGGTTTGGCAAGCTCCGTGGCCAGTTTTACCCTTTGTGCTTCTCCCCCGCTCAGAGTGGAGGAACGCTGACCGAGCGTCAGGTAACCCAGCCCGAGGTTATCCAGTGTTTGCAGGTAACGCAGGATTTTTTTCTCTCCTGCGAAAAATAACAGCGCTTCAGATACCGGCATCTCAAGGATATCGAAAATATTCTTACCCTTCCAGCTTATCTCAAGTGTCTCGTTGTCGAACCGGCGGCCGTTGCAGCTTTCGCAAAGCGTTTCCACATTTCCCATAAAATGCATGCCGGTTTGCTTGTAGCCGGCGCCCTCGCAGTCCTCGCAACGGCCGCCTTGAGTATTGAAGGAAAAGCGGCTTTTCCCGAATCCGCGGGCAATGGATCCGGGCAGGGAAGCAAACAGGTCGCGGATATGATCAAACAGGCCGGTATAGGTAGCAGGATTGCTGCGGGGAGTGCGACCGATGGGTGATTGGTCGATCTCCGTGAGGCGTTTAATGCATTCCCAGCCTTCGATGGAATCATGCTTCCCTTCTCCTTCATAGCTGCCATTCAATTTTTTTCTGAGAAAACTCCCCAGGGTCTGGTGTACCAGGCTTGCCTTTCCGGAACCAGAAACACCGGTCACCACGTTCAGAGCCTGAAGCAGAAAAGGAACATGAATATTTTTCAGGTTGTGATGAGATGCGCCTGAAATCCTGATCTCTCCCTTGCCTTCCCTCGCAGTGACAGGAGTATCCATGCGCTCCAGTCCGTAGAAATAAGATAACGTCTTACTCTTCCTTATAATTTCCTCAGGCAGGTTGCCCAGATCATGCACGGCACAATTTACCAGCACATTTCCCCCATAAACCCCGGGCCCCGGACCTAAATCAATAAGATGATCGGCATGCCTTATGAATTCTTCATCATGTTCCACAACGATCACGGTGTTTCCCTGGTCGCGGAGTTGCTTCAGCACCAGAATCAGCGCCAGGACTTCGGAATCATGAAGCCCGACAGAAGGTTCATCAAAAACAAAGATCATCCCGCTGAGGCCGGAACCCAGCTGGGTTGCAAGCTTTAACCTGCTTGATTCCCCTGCAGACAAACTCCCCGATTCCCTGTCAGCCGACAGATGTCCAAGGCCCAACTGTTTCATGCTATTGACCAGGGAGGAAATGCTGTTTATGATATCTGTGGCAGCTTCACTTTGCCCGGCGGGAAATCCGATGGCATTGAGGGACTCAGCCATCTGCATAACAGGCAATGCAGATAATGCTGCTATGTCCCATCCCCCGACCTTGACAGAAAGGGCCTGCTGATTAAGCCTTTTACCACCGCAGGCCGAACAGAAAGTGGTTCGCACAAAACGAAGGATATTCTTATTCCTGTCCCGCTTCAGGATTTCTTCCATCACCGGAATGATCCCTTTGTAAACCCCCATTTCACGGGGCTTTGCAGTGATCCCGCTCCATTTCATCCTCGATTCGAGGGGATGTTTTCCAAAAGGGATCCCGATCTTATCGCTCCCGTAAAAAATCACATGTTTGTTTTCCGGTGTAAGTTCCTTCCAGGGGATATCGATAGAGAAACCTTCGGCGCGGCAAACCTGGTCAAGCACATCGAGAGTAACCTGAGAATACATGATATACCCGTTGGGTGTGGTGATCGTCATTGCCCTCTGGCGGATAGACTTTGTCGCATCCTCAATCAGCAGGTCAGGATCAAGGCGGTCTTCAACACCGAGGCCTTTACAATACGGGCAAGCTCCATCCACAGAATTAAAAGAAAATAAACTACGGTTGATCCTGAACTCCTGACCACCCGTCACCTGGCCGGTCCTGGCAAATAACAAACGCAGATGATCGTAGATACCGCTGATGGTCCCAACCGTAGACCTTGGATTGTTGATTACCGATCTCTGGTCCACAGCCACGGCCGGCGAGAGGCCTTCAATACGCTCAACCTCCGGGCGCTTCATTTTACCAAGGAACTGACGTGCATAGGCCGAGAACGAACCGAAATACCTGAATTCAGCTTCACGGTAAAGCACATCGAATACCAGGGATGATTTGCCCGAACCGGAAACGCCGGTAACCACCACAAGTTTATTCTTTGGAATATCCAGTGTGACCGAGTTCAGGTTGTTCTCGGAAGCATTAATTATCCTGATCACATTACCGCTATCCATCTGCCTTAATCAACGTCTGTAAAAATCCCGGGTCTCATCTACAGACATTAATAAAAGCAAAAATAATTCATTTAAATATTGACTACGGCTTAATTCTTTTTCATCTTTGTATCAGGTTAATTGATCGGATATGAAGCGTCTGTTGTTTCTGATTCTTATCTTTCCCGCTATGCAGGGATTTGGCCAACGGCCACAGATCCTATGGCAATTTTCCATAAAAGCTCCTGCATTCGGACAGGCTGCTGTTGCAGATATCGATGGGGACGGTAAACCGGAGATTGTTTTCAGTACATACATGAATGACGGGAATGTATATGCACTCAATGCAGAAGACGGCAGCAAATTATGGAGTTACCAGACCGGAGGCTGCAACGATGCCGCACCCATAATTGCTGATGTGAACGGGGACGGTTTTCCTGAAGTCATAGTGGCGAGCAGTTGTGTCGCAAAAACATTCTGCCTGAGGGGAAGCGACGGGCATAAGATCTGGTCCACACCGACCGGCGGGACCGATTCCCCGCCAACCATCGGGGATATCGACAGGGACGGGAAACCTGAAATCCTGCACGGCCAGTTTGACGGAAGCGTTATTTGCATGAACGGGGAGGATGGTTCCGTCAAATGGACAAAGATGGTGGATGATTCCGCTTCGATACAAACCTCGGCAGCCCTGCTCGATGCCGATGGCGACGGGCAACTGGATTTCGTGGTAGCAAACTGGAATTATTACAATCATAATCATATATGGGCATTCCGCGGTGATACACGGAGCCAGATCTGGAGGAGTGACGTGCCAGGCGATGTCATCTATCACGGAGGTTCCTTTGCCGATATCGATGGGGACGGCAAACCCGAGCTGGTCTTCGGATGTTATGATGACAATGTATATTGCCTGAATGCAGAAGACGGGTCCCTGAAATGGGCGTTTGATATGGGAGCCTATAATTATGTCGGGGGACCCGTGGTACTTGCTGATATCAATAATGACGGGCATTATGAGATCCTTGCAGCCGGTTGGTATCAGATGAAGGCGATCAGCGATTCGGGAACCGAGATCTGGAGTTATAATATACCTGACTATGCTTCCTGTTTCAGGGGACCTGCAATCGCCGATATCAACAATGACGGGTATCTTGACCTCCTGTTCGGCACTTCATCGGGGAAAGTCATCGCCCTCAGCGGACCCACCGGTGATACCCTCTGGACCATGGATCTGCAGGCTTTATATGGCGACACGCTCGATATTGATTTTGCACCGGTCATTGCCGATTTTAACGGGGATGGATTGCTGGAAGGCTTTGTTGTTGGGGGATATACCGGCTATCCAAACATCAGTAATGATTACGGAAGAGGGTATGCATTCAGCCTGGGGAGTTGCGTCAGGCCCGCGTGGACAATGTTCCAGCACGACAGTGTCAGGAGTTCCCATGTACCGCTGGATTGGCCTACATCGGTACCCGTTACTGAAACCGGCTTCCCGGATATAACCATATTTCCAAACCCGGTACATGACAGGTTCACATTACAATTCAATCCGGCTGAAAGAACTCTTCTGCGGTTAGACCTGCTTTCAGCCGACGGGATTAAGATCGCACGACTGTTCAACCGGGTCATCCCCCCAGGGCCATTTTCGGAAAAATTTGACCTTTCCTGTAGCGGGCTTCCGGACGGTGTATATTTATTGCAGATCCGGACAGGTGACAAACAGAGAACGGTAAAACTTATCCGCATTTAAACTACAGATTTATGAAAAAAAGAAGATGGGCATGGATACTGGGCAGCCTGCTGGCAGCCCTGGTCCTCATCATAATCGGGGTAATCCTTTATATCCGCTTTGCTTTACCCAACGTGCCGTTGCAGAATATCTCGGTGCAACTCAACCCTGAACGCATAGTACGCGGCCGATACCTGGCGAACCACGTTACCGTTTGCATGGATTGCCATTCAACACGGGCCTGGGACAGGTTCTCGGGTCCGCCGGTCACCGGGACACTTGGAAAAGGAGGAGAGATATTCGACCAGAAAATGGGATTTCCGGGTGCGTTTTCATCTCCAAACATCACTCCTTTCAATCTCAGCGACTGGACTGATGCCGGGATCTACAGAGCCATAACCAGCGGGGAGACCAAAGACGGCAAGGCGCTGTTTCCCATTATGCCTTACTTTGCCTACGGAACACTTGATAATGAGGATATTTATTCAATTATAGCCTATATTCGTTCAATTCCGGCAATCCGTAACACAGCGCCGCCCTCAAATCCCGCATTCCCGATGAACCTGGTGGTACGGACATTTCCCAAAAAGGCCCAGCCAAATCCCAGACCTCCTGAGTCGGATACCGTCAAATACGGTGAATATTTCGTCATGGCTTCCGGCTGTATCGAATGCCATACAACTGCGAGGCATGGTCAGATCGTGAAATCACTTGCGTTCTCAGGCGGCAGGGAATTTATCATGCCGAATGGTGTGCTCACTTCTCCGAACATAACCCCTGACATGGAGACAGGTATTGGCAATATGGGCAGGGAAGATTTTATCAAACGCTTTAAGGCCTATGATCCGGTTTTTTACACTGCACCGAAATTAGGTCGTAAGGATATGCCTACCATTATGCCCTGGACCATGTATGCCGGTATGGAAGTGAAAGACCTGGCAGCAATCTATGATTACTTACATTCACTGCCTCCGAAGAAGAATGCAGTGATCAAATGGAAGCCGATGCAGTAGGTTGTATACAAAATACCCTATCACTCATGGCTCATCACTCATCACTCCTGGCTTATCACTAATCGCTCTTCGCTATTCGCTCACTCAGTGCGTTGCCCCGAAAACCACTCCACTGATCATGGGGATGAGCCAGATCACCCACACAAGTATGCTGAACCTGTGAAAATTTAAGATCAGTTTTTCCTTTTTACGAACCAGCACAATTGTAGCCCAGACTGCATGGAAAAGCATCAGCAGAATAGCAGTATTCCCGGTAATTCCGTGAAAGGTTGCCCTGAAGAGGCTCCCGCTTATAACACTCATGGCGGTTGTACCTGTGGTATCTGCCAACAGTCCTCCCCAGAAAAAAGCCAGATGCCACCATTTAAGGCGGCGCTGAATCCTTTCGGCCCATACACCAATAGTGTATAACAGGCAGGCGATATTGATAAATACGATGGCAATGATCAAAGCCGTACTCATGAGGCAAAAATAGGTTACGACGCTATTACTCTTTTGAAACAGCCCTGGAGATCACAATGCGCTGGATCTCGGACGTACCTTCATAGATTTGGGTGAGCTTGGCTTCACGCATGAGGCGTTCCACATGGTATTCCTTTACATAGCCATAGCCTCCGTGTATCTGCACGGCTTCGGTGGTTACCCACATAGCAGTTTCGGTGGCATATAGTTTGGCCATGGCGCTTGCAGTCCCATAGGGTTGCCGGTTATCCTTGAGCCAGGACGCTTTGTACACGAGAAGTCTTGCTGCCTCAATCCGGGTTGCCATATCTGCGATTTTAAACGCAATCGCTTCATGATTGATGATCTCCGTACCGAAGGCTTTGCGTTCTTTGGAATATTTCAGGGCTCTTTCAAAGGCTCCTTCGGCAATTCCGAGAGCCTGTGCAGCTATTCCGGTCCTGCCGCCTTCAAGCAGCTTCATTGCAAACTTAAACCCGAAACCATCATCGCAGATCCTGTTTTCCTTAGGAATAATGACGTCGGTAAACATCACCGAATGAGTATCTGAACTTCGCATGCCCATCTTGTCTTCATGCGGACCAAGGCTGATGCCAGGGGAGTTACGGTCGACGATGAAAGCATTTATCCCTTTGGTTCTGATCCCCGGGTTTGTCTGGGCGATCACAAGGTATATAGATCCCTTATCGGCGCTGGTGATCCAGTTTTTCACTCCATTCAGCACGTAATGATCCCCCTTGTCTATAGCCGTTGTTCGCTGGGAAGAGGCATCTGATCCTGCTTCAGGTTCGGATAAGAGGAAAGCCCCGATTTTCTCCCCTGTCGCCAAAGGCCTGAGGTACTTTTCCTTTTGTTCACCGGTTCCGAATCGTTCAAGGCCGTAACATGCAAGTGAATTGTGAACAGCAAGAATAACACCCACAGAGGCGTCGCATTTTGATATCTCCTCTACGGCTAATGCATAGGAGATTGTGTCCATACCCCCACCCCCCCATTCGGGAGACACGTTCATCCCGAGGAAGCCAAGTTCTGCAAGACGACGTATATGCTGAGTTGGATAGATGCATTTGGCATCACGTTCAAGCACATCGGTGAGCAGTTCGCGGTGGGCAAAGTCCCTTGCCGAGTCGCGGATCATTTTCTGTTCTTCAGTTAGTTCGAAATTCATTTTGCAGGAATTAATTCGTGATGATTGCTCTTTAAAAAGCGATTAGCGAATGGCGATTGGCGAATGGCTATTCGCTACTTTTTAAACACTATCGACACCAGTGTCTTGTCATCACCTCCCATATTCGCCATC
>Ga0182011_10001850_pt1 | contig 18305 bp, 11 predicted proteins | sample 711E1DmetaG_FD_120481 | JGI IMG/M metagenome (GOLD analysis project Ga0182011, IMG submission 120481) | Permafrost microbial communities from Stordalen Mire, Sweden - 711E1D metaG | ecosystem: Environmental > Terrestrial > Soil > Wetlands > Permafrost | place: Sweden: Stordalen | collected... | reverse complement strand
TTGACGAACAGATAGGTCTCCGCCACCTCCGGGTCATCCACCTCAACGATACCAAGGGCGACCGGGGCAGCGGCCTGGACCGGCACGAGCATATCGGCATGGGGTTCATCGGCGAAGAAGGGTTCCGGCGGATCCTGCACAACAAAGTCTTCTCGTCCCTCCCGCTGATCTGCGAGACGCCGGTCGATGACCGCCGGGACGACCGGGGTAATATCGAAAAGGTGCGGGAATTGGCCGGGTGAGGACCCCCACACCCGGGTTCCTGTACGCTTCAGATCTATCCTCATCATTTTTTAATTCATACTAAAAAAAATCCCGGATAATTCCTCCTGAAAAAAACTTTTTGCAAATCTTTATACCAGACCGTGGTGACAACACTCCATACCACGGCGGGTTGAGCCACCATGATTTCTGTTCTTTATGTCGATGACGAACCGGGCCTTCTCGAGATCGGGAAAGCATTCCTCGAACAGGGTGGCAGTTTTTCCGTCACGGTCGTGACATCGGCTCCGGGAGCCCTCGCCCTGATGAATGCACAGGATTTTGACCTGATCCTCTCCGACTACCAGATGCCGGTCATGGACGGGATCGCTTTTTTAAAAGAAGTCCGGTTGCAGCATGCTGACCTTCCCTTCATCCTCTTCACAGGACGGGGGCGGGAGGAGATCGTCATCGAGGCGATCAACAACGGCGTTGATTTCTACCTCCAGAAAGGAGGCGAACCGCTCGCGCAGTTCGCCGAGCTTGCCCACAAGATCACGGTCGCGGTAGAGCGGAGACAGGCCATAAACGCGCTGCGGGACTCGGAGCAGCGCCTTGCTGATATCATCAATTTCCTCCCCGATGCTACCTTTGCCATCAATACCGACGGGGACGTCATTGCCTGGAACCGGGCGATTGAGGATGTGACCGGTGTGCCGGCAACCGACATGGTCGGAAAGGGCAATAACGAATACGCCCTCCCGTTCTACGGGCAGCGCCGGCAGCTGCTCATTGACCTCATCCTTGAGAGCGATGATATCATCCAGAACGGGGAATACACGATCATCAAAAAGGAGGGGGGGTCCTGATTGCGGAAACCGCGGCCGCAACGGCACGGGGGATGCCGAAAACATTCCTCTGCAAGGCCTCCCTGCTTTACAACAAGGACGGGAACGTTACCGGTGCCATCGAGTCGATCCGCGATGTCACAGAAGCGAGAAAAGCCGAGGATGAACTCCGGGCTGCGTACGAGCAGATCACCGCAAGCGAGGAGGAGATGCGGCAGCAGTACGAGGATCTGGAACGGAACCAGGTCAGGCTCCGTGAGGCGAACGAACAGATCACTGCACAGGAGGAAGAACTCCGCGGGCAATATGACGAGATGAGTGCTCTCCAGCAGCGGACTGCCGAATCGCAGCAGATGCTTGCACAGGTACTCAATACCGTGCCGGTCCGGGTGTTCTGGAAGGACCGGGACCTCCGATACCTGGGCTGCAACGAGCCCTTTGCGCGCGATGCCGGTTTTTCCGCTCCCGGTGACCTTACCGGAAAGACCGATTTCGATATGGGGTGGAGGCAGCAGGCGGAGTTGTACCGTGCCGATGACCGGAAGGTGATCGAGAGCGGTGTCCCGAAGATCGGGTACGAGGAGCCCCAGACCACACCGGACGGGGGCCGGATCTGGCTGCGCACCAGCAAGATCCCCCTCCGGGATCCGGGCGGGTCCATTGCCGGTGTCCTCGGGACGTATGAAGACATCACGGCAACCAGAGAGGCAGAGGAAAAGATCCGGGAGAGTGAGGTGAAATTCCGGACCCTCTTCAATAATGCCACAGATGCCATTTACATCCATGAAGTATTACCGGACAACCGGCCAGGCAAATTCATTGAGGTGAATGATACCCTCTGCAACCGGCTGGGATATACCCGGGAAGAACTGCTCAGGATGAGCGTCGGGGATATAGTATCGGATGCACACCTGAAGAAGATGGCGGGGATCAGTGAACGGATTGCAAAAACCGGGTTCCAAACCTTTTACGCGGAGCATAAAAGAAAGGACGGGTCTGTTTTTCCGGTAGAGATTACCAGCCACCGTTTCACATTTTCCGAAAAAGAGATTATCATTGCCGCGGCCCGCGATATCACCGAACGGAAACGGGCGGAAGAGGCGCTGCGGGAAAGCGAGGAGAAGTACCGCAGCGTGATAGAAAATATCCAGGATATCTTTTACTGGAGCGACTTTGACGGAAACCTGGTGATGGCAAGCCCGAGCCTGCTGAAGATCCTCGGGTATGAATCCCTCGATGAGGTCCTCAACAGGCCGATTGCAGCCACGTCCTATTACCAGCCGGAGAAGCGGGAGGAGCTGCTCAGGATCCTTACCGGGAAAGGGTATATCGAAGATTATGAAGTGCAGCTGAAAAGGAAAGATGGCCCCCCCGTCTGGGTCTCGACCCACAGCCATTACTACCGGGGACCAGACGGGAGCATAGCCGGCATTGAAGGCGTGTTCCGCGATATCAGCCGCAGGAAACAGGTCGAGGACGACCTGCATGCTGCCAATGAACAGATCACGGCCCAGAGCGAGGAACTCTCAAGCCAGCTGGAGGAGATGGAGAAGGCCAACCGGGCACTGGTCCGGAGCGAGGAGAACTTCCAGTCGCTGGTCGAGAACGCGCCGGATGCTATCTACATCTCCGTCGGCCAGCGATTCGTGTATGTCAACGCCGCATTTGTCCGGATGATGGGGGCGGATTCGCGCGACCAGCTCCTCGGGATGTCGCTCTATGAACGGATCCATCCCGAATACCAGGAGGTAGCCCACGGGCGGGCTGATCTCATTACCGTGCAAAGGAAGGCCGGTGCGCTCCGGGACATGGTGTACGTGCGGATGGACGGGACACTGGTCGATGTGGAATCCTCGGTTGCGCCGTTCCGGTTCCACGGCCAGGTTGCCGGCCTCATCATCCTCCGGGATATCAGCGAACGGAAACGGGCCCAGCAGGCTCTGCAGGAGAGCGAGCTCCGCTTCCGGCGCCTCCTTGAGCATTCGTTCGAAGCGGCCATCATCCACCAGGACGGGATGATTGTATTTGCCAACGAGCCGGCTGCAGGGCTCATGAAAGCGGCCGACCCGAACGACCTGACGGGAAAGGCGGTTATGGATCTGGTGGACCCGGTATCGGAAAAAGTTGTCCGTGCGCGGATCAGGACCATGACCAAATCTTCGGATGCTGTTGTGCCGCCCATCGAGGAACGGTTCCGGCGTCCCGACGGAACGACCATCGATGTCGAGGTCATCGCCTCCCCGACCGTATACGGGGAGAGACCAGCTGTCCTCGTGCTGTTCCGGGACATCAGCAGCCGGAAAGCGGCCGAGATCGCCCTGAAAGAGAGCGAGAAGCGGTACCGCCAGATCCTGCAGCATGCCTCCGATGCGATCATCATCCACGAGGTCACCCGGAAAAAACCCGGCAGGCTCATTGAAGTGAACAAGAAGGCCTGCGAGATGCTGGGAAACACCCGGGACGAACTGCTGACCATGAGCATCCCGGATATCGATGCACCGGAACAGGCCGGAAAAGTTTCCGGGATCCAGGACCGCCTCTTTTCCGGGGAGACGGTTGTCTTCCCGGCTGAACATGTGGCAAAGAACGGGGAACGGATCCCGGTGGAAGTGAGCAACAGCCTCATCGAGCTCGACGGCCGCATGGTGGTCATGGCAGTAATCCGGGACATGCGGAACCAGAAGAGGACCGAGCAGGTGCTGCGGGAGACCAACCGTAAACTTGCCCTGCTCAGCAGCATCACCCGCCATGACCTTCGGAACAAGGTAACGGCCCTTGCCGGGTACCTTGCTCTCGCAAAAATGAAATCTGAAGATCCGGTCATACAGGAGTTTATCCCCAGGATGGAATCGATCTCCCAGTCCATCAGCGAGCATATCGAGTATACCAGGATCTACGAGGACCTCGGCAGTATGGAGCCGCTCTGGCAGGATCTCAGGAAGGTCCTTACTTCCCAGCAGGTCCCCCCGGAACTGACCGTGGAAGACGAACTGCCGCAGGTAATGGTATTTGCCGATCCCATCCTTCCCACGGTCTTTTCCAACCTCATCGACAATACGGTCCGGCACGCCAAACACGCAACACAGATCCGGCTGTCTGCAGCAGAGCGGCCTGAGGGTCTCCTGATCGCATGGGAGGACAACGGGTCCGGAATACCGGCAAAAGAGAAGGAGAAGATCTTCCGGCAGGGATACGGGAAGAATACCGGCCTTGGCCTCTTCCTGTCCCGGGAGATCCTCGGGATCACCGGCATCACCATCCGTGAAACGGGAGTGCCGAGAAAAGGGGCACGGTTCGAGATCCTGGTACCGAAGGGAGCGTACCGGTTCACCGGCAGGGAATCCGGGTAACTGCCTGCCAATGCTAAAAAACGTTTAATAACCCCAGAAAAGGAAATGTCCTATTATCATTTACGGATGTCACAAGGTGTACACCGTTCTTTATGTTGATGATGAACCAGGCCTGCTCGAAGTGGGCAAACTCTTCCTTGAGCAGAGCGGGCAGTTCAGCGTTGACACCATTACTTCTGCTCCGGCCGCACTGGCTCTCCTGCAGGAAAAGATCTACGATGCAATCATATCGGATTACCAGATGCCGGTGATGGATGGCATTGGATTTTTAAAAAAGGTGAGGAGTTCAGGAAATACCATCCCGTTTATCCTTTTCACCGGGCGGGGCCGGGAAGAGGTGGTCATCCAGGCCCTGAACGAAGGCGCAGACTTCTACCTCCAGAAAGGCGGGGAGCCGGTGGCCCAGTTCACCGAGCTTGCCCACCAGGTCCACCAGGCTGTCCAGCAGAGGAGGGCGGAGATCAGTATCCGGGACCTTGAGCGACGGGAGGCAGACATCATCAACTTCCTGCCGGATGCTACCTTCGCCATCGACCGATCCGGCCATATTATCGCGTGGAACCGTGCCATCGAGGAGATGACAGGCATCCCGGCCGCAGAGATGCTGGGGAAGAGGGACCATGAGTATGCCATCCCGTTTTATGGCGAGCGGCGGCCGATCCTCATCGACCTGATCTTTGAACCGGACGAGGTTATTGCCGGCAAATATTCTCACATATTTCATGAGAAAGACATCCTGATCGCCGATACAACGCTCCCCCATCCGAAAGGAAAGCAGCTCACCCTCATGGGCAAGGCGAGCCCTCTCTATGACCGGCAGGGGGAGATCATCGGCGCGATCGAGTCGATACGGGATATTTCTGAGATGAAAAAGGCAGAAGATAGCCTGCGGGAAAGTGAAGAACAGTTCGCAGCATTCATGGACCACCTCCCGGTGACGGCGTTTATCAAGGACGACCAGTCCACCAGCCTTTTTGTCAACCGGCGTATGGTGGAGATTTTTGGCGAGAAGGCATGGATCGGAAAGCCGGCCTATGATCAGTTCCCTCAGGAAGCGGCCGAGAAAATGACCCAGGATGACCGGCAGACCATCCGGGACGGTTACCGTACATCCATTGAAAACTTTGCCGTTAAAACCGGTGAAAGAAAAACCTTCGAGACCCATAAATTCCGGATTGACCGCGACAACAAACCACCGCTCATCGGCGGGTTTGCGATTGATATCACCGAACAGAAACGGGCAGAGGATGCAATCCGCGAGAGCGAGGAGAAATACCGGTCAACGATTGACGCGTTTCCTGATGCCGTCAGCGTCATTGATAAGGAATTTAACGTGATCCTTGCCAACACCAACCTCCTGGCATGGATGCGTACGCTGGGGTTCAGCGGTGATATTACCGGTAAACCGTTCCTTGAAGCATTCCCCTTCCTCTCCCCCGCTGTTCTTGATGAATACCGCACCGTCTTTTCGACAGGGACAACGATGGTCAGCGAAGAGTCCTCGAAAATCGGCAAGGGGGAGATTATTACCGAGACCCGGAAGATTCCGCTCAGGGAACATGGCGACATTGTTGCAGTCGTCGCCATCATCCGGGATGTAACGGAACGCCGGCGGGCTGAGGAGGCGCTCAACGAGAGCGAGATGCGCTTCCGGAAGATCTTTGAGAACAGCCCGCTCGGCATGACACTGGTCACGCCGGAGTTCCGGTTTTATTCGGTGAACCCTTCCTGGGTATCCATGACCGGGTATTCCGAAGGTGAGCTCCTGAAGATGTCCTTTACGGATATCACTCACCCTGACAATATTGGGGGCGATCTGGAACATATACGGGAGCTTGCGGCCGGAACGATTCCGGCGTATAGTACAGAAAAAAGGTACATCCGCAAAGACAAAAGCATCCTCTGGGGGCTGATCAAGGTAACGACAATCCGGGACCAGCAGGGAGCACTCCGCTATTTTGCCGCCCAGATCGAGGACATCACCGAGCGCAGGCGTGCGGAGGAGGAACTGCGGAAGAGCGAGGAGCGGTACCGGAACGTTGTCGAGGACCAGACCGAATTCATCTCCCGTTTCTTACCTGACGGCACCCATATCTTTGTCAACGAAGCCTACTGCCAGTATTTCGGGCTGAAACGGGAGGAACTCCTCGGGCACCGCTTCCGGCCGGATATCCCTGCCGAAGACCGGGACCGCGTAGGTCTGTTTTTTGCATCCTTAACCCAGGACCACCCGGTCGATACCATCGAACACCGCATCATCATGCCGGATGGCAGCGTACGGTGGCAGTGGTGGAGTGACCGGGCGATCTTCGATCCTTCAGGAAAGATCACTGAATACCAGTCGGTAGGCCAGGACATCACCGAACGCAAGCGGGTCGCGGAGATTCTCCATAAAAGTGAGGCGCAGTTAAAACGGGCAGAAGAGATCGGCAGGTCCGGCAGCTGGCAGTTCCTGCTGAATGAGAACACGGTCATCGGTTCCGAAGGTGCACAGGCGCTCTATGGTCTTCAGGGAACCCAATGGACCATTCCCGAGGTGCAGAAAATCCCTCTCCCCGAATACCGTCCTCTCCTTGATTCTGCCTTACAGGATCTCGTAGCGGGCAAATCGCCCTATAATATCGAGTTCAAAATCCGGAGGCAGAAAGACGGAGCCGTCCTGGACATCCATTCCGTTGCCGCGTACGATCCAATGCATAACATTGTTTTCGGGGTGATTCGCGATATCACCAGGGACAGGCAGGCACAGGAAGAGATTACCTTTAAAAATGTTATCCTTTCGACCCAGCAGGAAACTTCTCCTGACGGGATCTTTGTTGTGGATGAAAACGGCAGGATCCTGAACTACAACCGGAAATTTACCGAGATCTGGGGAATTCCGGTGGATCTCTTCGCAGCCGGGGTCCATGAGCCGGTGCTCCAGTTTGCCGTCCGACAACTTGCCGATCCGGAAGCGTTCCTTTCCCGGGTCAGGTACCTCTACAATCACAAGCAGGAGAAGAGTTTTGAGGAACTCCTCCTGGAGGACGGGAGGATCCTGGAACGTTTTTCAGCCCCGATCCTGGGTGAAAAGGGAAAATATTACGGCAGGGTATGGTACTTCCGGGATATTACCGGGCGCCGGAAGGCCGAAGGGGCGTTGAGGGAGGTAAACAAAAAACTCAGCATTCTTTCGAAAATCACCCGGCACGACATCAATAACCAGCTCACCCTGCTGCAGGGATACCTGAATATCCTGGAAAAGAAGATGCCGGACACCTCATTCAGTGCACAGTTCAATAAAGCAATAACCGCTGCGCAGAACATCTCGTCGATGATCAGGTTCACCCGCGAATACGAGGAGATTGGGGTCAATGCACCACTCTGGCAGGACTGCCATACCCTTGCAGACACCGCTGCAGCGCAGCTTACACCCGGCGATATCGGGGTGAAGAACGATCTCCCGCCGGGAACAGAAATTTTTGCCGACCCGCTTATCGTCAAGGTATTTTATAATATTATGGACAATTCCGTCCGGTATGGCAGGAAGATCATCACCATCCGCGTGTCCGTGCAGGAATCCGGTGATGACCATCTGATCGTGTGCGAAGACGATGGCGATGGCGTGCCCGCTGATGATAAGGAACGGATATTTGAGCGGAATTTTGGCAGGAATACCGGTCTCGGGCTGTTTCTCTCCCGGGAGATCCTCGGGATCACCGGTATAACCATCCGGGAGAATGGCGAGCCGGGTACGGGGGCACGGTTTGAGATTACCGTCCCGAAGAGCGCGTACCGCATTGCCCGCCCGGGACGGGGCTGAAAGCAACCACCCTGACGGACCAGGCGTACCGGATACCTTTTTTACACTGCCCGCCGACCCTGCACTGACAGATCATGGCGTATTCCTTCTGCCCGTACTGCGGTGCCATCATCCAGGACCCGGCCTGGCGTTTCTGCCCCTCCTGCGGTGGCCGGCTCCCCAAGGGAGCGGGACAGAACAAGCCGGCCGCACCGGCAGCGGTCCGCCACAGGGGAATACCAGCCCTGGTACAGGTCGCAGGGCTCTTTCTTCTCCTCATCGTTGCTGCCGTCATGGTGCAGAGCCTGGTCCTGCATATGGCCGCGGCTCCCGCGGCAGCAAATGCGCCCCACCCTGAGAACAGCACAACAGCTGCTCCATCAATAACCGACAGTACGGCAACTGCTACGATCCCTCCCTCCATGGCTCCTCCCATTCCTGTTGCAGGTGCACCGACCCCCGACAGCACGAGGAATGTCACGCCCCCGGTCACGAGCTCCCGGACAATGGAGGCACCATTCCCTGTACCAGTAACCACCAGTTTTGTGGTGACCGTACCTGCAACACCTCCCTACCCGGTCAATGCTCCCGCCATGGGCAGCAGCGCAGAGGTGCCGATCATCGACCCCTCATTGCTGGAGACCCGGATCCACGAACTGGTTAACCAGGTGAGGCAGCAGAACGGACTTCCCACCCTCAGCATGGACACCGCACTTGCCTCGATCGCACGGGCCCATAGCAGGGACATGGCAGCGAACGGTTACTTCGCCCATGTGAACCTGAACGGGCTGGACCCGACGGCCCGTGGCACGACAGCAGGGTATACCTGCCGCAGGGACTATGACACCTATTATACGTACGGCATAGCCGAGAACCTGTTCGCAACCTACCGGTATAATTCCATCCTCTTCGTGAACGGTAACGCGGTCTCGTATGACTGGAACACGGAAGAGACCGTAGCGCGGATGGCCGTGGACGGCTGGATGAACAGTACCGGCCACCGGCAGAACCTCCTCGCCTCCGGTGTCGAAGGGGAGGGGATCGGAGTCGCCATTGCAGCGGATGACACGATCTATATCACGGAAGACTTCTGTTGAAATCCCATGGGAACGCGGGTAAAGTAAGGAGAGAAGTCAGCGGGTGACAGTGTTGTAACTCCTGACAGTGACCGGCTGCTCGTAGTACTCCGCGGTATACTCCCGCTCTTCCACTGTACCGACAGCATTCTCGATGTTATTCGTGATCGCAAGGCAGCCTTCGCCGTGCACGCCGCGGACAGCGACCTGTACCTTTCCTTCCTTATCAATCGTTATCTCGAGTTCCTGCATCTCCATGATTTCTTCTCCTTCGTATTTTTACGTCAGCCGGTGGACCGGCGCATTCAGTTTCACGAGCGTTCCCGTCACCAGGTCGCGTGCCGAGAGGCAGAGGTTCCGCTCAGGATCGATGGTGAACGTGCACTCAAAGCGTGGTTCGCCTTTGCGGGCCGGTGGGGTTGCGACAATAAGGGTGGGCGAGCGCTCATTGGCAAGCACGATCTGCCCCGCGGTATCCGCGTCCTGTGCCGGACCGGCCAGCCGGACACCGCCTCCGGTGTCCGACACCAGCTCGATCTGGGGCATGGCTCCCCCAGCCGTCCCGCCGATCTCGTAGAGGGGGATGCCGAGCAGGGACTGGCCATCATAGGCAGCACTAATGACGATCCGGGCCACCTGCCCGGCGCTCGGGTACCGGGTGCCGCTGTGCACGAGGAAACGGAAATGGTGCTCCTGTGCGGCGGCGTCCCAGTAACGCAGGGCATACGAGCAGGTGATCCGGTCCTGTGCCGGGGCCGGGGCTGTATATTGCAGGACCCCGCGGGCAACCGCATCAAGCGGCCGATCGGCATATACCGTGGCCGACGGGAACCTCGACCTCACTGCACCCTGCACGGCCGACAGGGCACACCCTGCCCCGAGGAGGAGCACGGCCCGGACCTGGCTTTCGTCCCCGCCCCGCATCCGCAGTGCGGAGAGTGCCCGGCCTATGCACTCCTGCAGTGCCACAATGACCTCGTGGCAGGCAAGCACCCGGTCGAGATCCTCTGTCGTGTAGACGGCCGTGAAGGTCCTCCCCGATCCGGTATCCGTGAGCCGGACCTCCTCATTGCCCGTAACGGGGAGGTGTTCCCGCAGCCATGCAGCCTCGGAGCGGAGCTGCGGCATAAGGCGGACTGCCCGCGGGTCGCTCCCCGGCAGCCGGAATTTCACCAGGAGGTCCTGCAGGATCCAGGTGTCGAGTGCCCGGCAGCTGACCGATCCGGTGGCCTGCGCCAGCACCTGCAGCCCGCCTTCACCCGTTTCCCTGCCGGAAGGCCCGTTGCGGGCAATGACGACGACTTCGAGATCGGTTTCGGCAAAGGTGATGATGATGAACGGCTCACCGGCAGCGGGCGAGCAGCCATAACCGGCCAGCGATGCCTCGTATTCGCTGACCATGGAACACGAACGGGCACCGGCACTGCGGGCAACCCGCTGCAGGATTTCCCCGTACTCTGCGGGTGCATCCGGTGGCAGGGCAATGATGAGCCCGGCACCGGGACAGTGCCGGAGTGCCCGGATAAGGACCGGTACGAGGAAATCCGCCGCCGCTTCATCATACCGGACCATACGGCCGTCACCGGCCGGTACCTGCACCGGACTTTTATCGCACAGGTACCGCCGCAGCCACCGGGCAGTACCCGGACCGTCAGCATTTCCCCCGCTGAGCACCTCGTCTCCCAGCCGCACTGCCTTTCCGTCCTTGTATTCCACAAGGGATGGGATGGTATGGACAGGCGCGTTGCAGGGGTGTGCGGGAAATTCCCGGGAGATGCCCGGAAACTCCAGCGTGCAGCCCTTCCGACCCGGACCGGCAATGGCGATAACGGTTACGCCCATCCCGAAATCCACACCCAGCCGCATGCAGCCCGTATCCCGGTTATCTTCAGAGGTAATTTTTGTCACCCCACGATCTGGATGTCATAGCACCCGGCTTCGTCCATGGGCGGGCATATCCCGATCTCTCCCTTGAAGCGGGCGGCAAACAGGGTCCGGTGGAACGCTGCCGGATCGGGGCCCGTTTCCCCGGCCCTCCGGTCCTTTCCCGGTGCTGCTGCGGATATATCGCCAAGGCCTGCATGCACGAGGAAGGGCATGCAGGGCAGCGCATGGAAATGGCAGATCCCGTCCGCGCCGGTGCTGACCAGCGTCCTGCCATCCGGGAGTACCGCAAGGCCAGTCACCGTGCCGGCGTGGGCCGGTATCGTGCGGATGAGGGATCGGTCCGGCACGGAGAAAAGGGCACATGTCCCGGTGTCGTACCCCGCTGCAAGAATACAGCCATCGCCAGTGAATACCAGGGCAGTAACTTTTCCCGGAAGGTCCGGCAGTCCTCTTTCCAGTGTGCCGTACGGGAGAAGGTACAACCGGGTGATCCCGTCATTATTGCCGGCAGCAAGAAGCGTACCGTCCGCCGAGAGCGCGACCGCACTCACTTCCGACCGGGACTCGCGGAGGACCGCATACGACTCCCCTTCAGCGACCCGCCAGAGGCGGACTGTGGTGTCGTTGCTGCCGGTAACGAAAAGCGTTCCGTCCCGCGAGACCGTACAACAGGTAACGGTGCTGGTATGCCCGGCAAGGGTCCGGAGGGGAGTGACTTCCGGCAGGGTAAAGAAGCAGCAGGTCCCGTCCCAGCCACCGGTAATAAGTGCCGAGCCGTCGGGGATGAAGGCGCAGCACCGCCAGGAGGTGGCGTGACGGTCTCCTGCGGCGGCAAGGCTCCCGTCCCGGATGTTCCAGCACCGGATCGAGGAGTCAGCCCCGGCGCTGGCGAGGAACGTGCCGTCCGGGCTCATCGCAGCTGCCCGGACGGAGGGGGTGTAGAGGTCGATGGTCCGGAGAAGCGTTCCGTCCGGGCCGTCAATGACCCGGGCGATGCCATCTTCCGTTACGGTGGCAACAAGAGTGCCGGCAGGGCCGGCGAGCGCGGTTATGCCACCGGCATGAGCGTCGAGCGTGCGCACGATCTCCCCCTGCGGGATCCGCCAGAGTTTCGTTGTCCCGTCCCAGCTGACCGTGGCAAGCCGGGTGCCATCGGGGGCGGCAGTGCAGGAGGTGACAGTCTTCCTGTGCGCTTTGAACTCCCGCACCAGTTCTCCTTTGGGCATGCGCCAGATGCGGACCGACCCGTCATGGAAGCCCGCCGCAAGAAGGCTGCCGTCGGGGACGGCCGAGCAGGTGGTGATGTTGCGGCTGTAGAAAGGAATTGTTGCTGCGGGTGTTCCCTTGTCCAGGCCCCAGCACCGGAGCATGTGGTCATCGCTCCCGATCGCACACCACCCACCGGCGGCCGGCATGGTACTGCAGATCGCTCTCCCCTTATGACCGGAGAACGTGCACAGCTTTGTCCCGCGAGTAATGTCCCACAGGGCCGGCTGTCCCTGTTCATACACGACAAGGCATGCCGTTCCGGTGGGACAAAACGCGATCGAGCGGACCGGGCTGCCATTCCCCGGCAGGATCAGCGGGCCTGAACCGTCACCGGGGCGTGCGACCGATATGGTACCGTCAGCATGCCCGCAGGCGATGACAGGACCGGCAGGTGCAGGGGCAAGGCAGGTGACCGGCGAGGGGTGGAGCAAGACAGGAGAGAGTACCCGCCCGTCACGGGTGTCGAGCACGTGCATGCTGCCGCAGGAATCGCCGATAAGCACCGTACGGCCGTCAGAGGGGAGGGTGATTGCAGTACCCGCCCCACGACCCTTCCATGACCAGAGAAGGATCCGGTCTTCAAGGCTGTGGCAGCGGACCGTCCCGTCATCGCCGGCGCTCACCAGGCAGGTATTGCCGGGGAGGATGGCAAGGAAACTGACGGAACCCGGGCCGACAGGAAATTCGGCAGCAAGACCGGCGGATGCGGTGCGCCAGACCGCGATCATCCCGTCGCAGCAGCCGGTGGCAAACAGGCTGCCATCGGGAGAGAAGCAGAGACGGGCAACCTGTCCGGCGGGCCTCCCGACCGGATCGCGGGGCTGCCCGGCTGGGAGCGGGTACGTCCAGCGGTCCGGCAGGTGCCGTGCAAGGTCCGCCCAGAGCAGGAGGTCGTCTCCCTGCGGCGACCACCCTGCGGCTTTGAGGGATCGCACCGTTTCAGTGGCAAGAGGGAGCGGGGCAAGAGGGACAAGGAGCCAGAGATCGTCCCATCGTTCCTCACCGGAAAAACCGCGAATCACCACTTCCCACTCCCCGTACGACCAGCGGGCTGCGTTCTGCGTGATGCCGCTGCCTGCCAGTGCACGGGCAAGGATGTGTTCGCTCCTGTCCCTGCGGGCTGCATACCGTGCCCGCACCCGGACCGCCTCTTCCGCGGCCGCATAGCCGGCAGCGAGAAGCGGAAAATGATCTTCCGGGTCGAGGTTGCGGAGTTCCCCGCTCCGGGATGTGCAGAAAAACCAGAGGGCCCCCTCAGCCGGAGCAGCAGGAACATACCCGCACCCGGCAGCAAGGACTGTCAGAGCCTCGTTGTCCCGAAGAAGGATCTCCCGGCATAGCAGATCGATCTGCTCCGGGGATTTCAGGTGACTGAGCCCCTGAACAGCAAGGTTGCGGGCCGCGGGATTGGGCGAGGTGCAGAAGACCGCGGCCAGTTCCCTAACGGCAGGCACGTCGCCTGCACTCACCCTGCGGGCAATTTGTCGCACCGCCAGCCGGTACAGCAACGGACTGATAAGGGGGACGGCACCACAGGACTTCATGCACTTCACGTCAGGGCAGTATCGAAGGTCTCGAGAGCAATGGTCTTCTGCCCGGCCGGAATCTCCTTATGGCCGGCCGGACGGGACGCAGAGACGGCCCGTCCTTCCGCAAGGTATGCCCGGAGCAGGGCCACCGTTTCGCGCTGGGAGATCGAGAGCGGGACCTGATGCCGGATGCAGGAAAGGATGTCCGCCGTTGTTACCCGCCGCAGATTCTCATTGAAGGCAAGGTACATGGCATCGATCACCGTTTGTTCGATCTCGGCACCAACATAGCCCTCGCTCTCCTGTGCCAGCAGATCGAGGTCGTAATCGGCGGGGACGCACTTGCGTTTTTTCAGATGTACGCTGAAGATCTCGCGCCGTTCACCGGTGCTGGGAAGGTCCAGGAAGAAGATCTCGTCAAACCGGCCTTTCCGCAGGAGTTCCGGCGGGAGCGCCGCAATGTTGTTTGCCGTAGCCACGACGAAGCAGGGAGAGGTCTTGTCCTGCATCCAGGTCAGGAGGTGGGCAAAGACCCGCTGGCTGGTACCGGCGTCCCCGCTTCCGAACGCAAACGCCTTCTCGATCTCGTCCACCCAGAGGATACAGGGTGCGATGGTCTCGGCAAGGGAGAGTGCCCGCCGCGTGCGTTCCTCGGACTCCCCTACGAGGCTCCCGAAAAGTGCGCCCACGTCGAGGCGGAGGAGCGGAAGGTGCCAGAGGTCGGCGATCATCTTCGCCGTCAGGCTCTTGCCGGTCCCCGGGATACCGATGAGCGCGATTCCCTTGGGGGAGGGCAGGCCATAGTCGCGGGCTTCCTCAGTGAACGCCCGCTCGCGGAGCCGGAGCCAGTCCTTGAGGCCCGCAAGGCCGCCCACGTTCTCAGGCGCCTCGGTGAGGCTGTAGAATTCAAGCGCATCCGACTGGCTCAGGATGTCCTTTTTATCGGCGATGATGGTGTCGATATCCCGATCATCGAGCGTCCCATTCGTCACGATAGCCCTGGAGAAGGAGCGGCGTGCCTGGTTGAGCGTCATACCGAGCGCAGCCTGGATGATCTTCTCCCTGCCCGCCCTGGAGAGCGAATGGGCAATACCGCTCGTAGCAAAGAGCAGGTCGAGATCTGCGGAGAGCTCGGCAGCACCTGGCGGCGGGAAGTGGACGAGCACGGCTTCGTCCCGGATCTCTTCGGGCACCCGCCGGGCCGGGGTAATGATCACCATCGAGCGGCGGTTATACTTGAATTTCTGGGAGAAGTTCCGGATCCTGCGCTTCACCTGCGGGTTGTTCCAGTACTCGTGGAAGTCTTTTAAAACGATTACCGCGTTCTCGTCAGTTTTATGGATATCATCGAGGGCTGACAGCGGGTCGCGGGACGGGGTATGGAAATTTTTGTTCCCCGCGATGACCGAGAACCCGTCCACCGCATCCCATGTCACGCACTGCCGGGGCGGGTCCCATGTGTCGCAGACCTCCTGTATCTTTGCGACCACGCGCTCTTCTTCAGGCGTCATCACAACGAGGAGGGTGACCCGCGCCCGGAGCGAGACATTGAGTTTTCTCGAAAAGTCCGGTTCCGTGTACTGCATTATTCCCATCTCCTTACAACGATACGAAGCGTGCCGTCCTGTTCCTCGGTCTGGGAGACGACTTCAAAGCCATCGAGGGCTGCCTGTCCGAGGACCATCTTCTTTGCATATTCTTTCTGGATCGCATCGGCCTGCTGCGCAAGCTCCTGCGTGATCTTCCGCTCGTCGGATCCTGCCACGCCCCACCAGTCGGCCACCATGTCGTAGGTACCGTCCGGGCTTCTTACAAAGCCGACGCCATAGCCTTTTGCCTTCCTCACCGCGATATCCACCTCATGCTCGCCATGGTGGCCTTGTATGACCGTATCGGTCTCGACATCGTAGCCGAGATTTTTGAGGCAGGCGATGAGCGCCTCGCGGTGCCGGAACTGTGTCTTGACCCTGCTATAATGCGACATCTTATGCACCCCTGCAGCGCGATGCAAGCTGTCCGATGAGGGATGATACCGGGAAACCGGTGGTGGTGATGGTGCCGTCAGGTGCGATCGTGAATTCCGTCCTTCTGCGTGCGGGGTCTGGATGTGCGGTTTCCTGGCTGACGGGGATCTTCGTTCCAAGGAAGATTGCCTGCTGGTTTGAGGAGCCCTTCAGCAGGTCCGGCCTGGCCAGTCCCGCGATATAGGGACCGGCAACAAGGAGATCGGTCGCCGCAATGAGTGCAGGCCATGCGGGGTCGTCGCCTTCGGCAAGCTGTTCAGCAGTATAGCCGGTATAGGTCACGATAGTAAGCCCGGCCCTGCGGAGCCGTTCTCCCAGTGCCGCAAGCGGGCCGGCCTGCGCAAACGGTTCACCGCCGGAGAATGTGACACCATCAATGCCCGGAAGGGTGAGGATCCGGGCGGCAAGCGTCTCCACCGGGATCAGGGTTGCAGGAGAAAATGACTGGAACGGCACATTGAAGCACCCCTCGCAGTGGAGGGGACACCCCTGTACCCAGACAACCGCCCGGGTGCCGGGACCGTTCACCTCAGACTTCGCGAGAAAACCCGCGAGGTTGAGTACGCTCATCGGTCGGCATCCGGGGTTGTTGTTCGGTATCACCATTATTTTTCCGCCGTTTTGTGGAGGGGCAAAAAACAATTCCGGTGTGGGGACGGATCTATCTCTCAAGTATTACCCGGATATTCCTGGGATGTGGTTCATTCCAGGGGACGTGCATTCAAGCATACTTATAGGATACGATCTGACTATACAAATTCGATTTTACCCCTTTTAAACGCATTGCTCTGCAATTTCTTGGTATTTCTTTTGTATTTCCTATGGATTACAGACCGGCCTGTTTATGCACATCCAGTATGCTGCCCGGGTATCCACGCGCTGCAGGAATTGAGGAATAATCGTATGATCATTCTGATTTGCATATTCCAGCCGGCATCATGCGTCATTCTTGATGCTGGCAAAAATAGTGGCAGAAAAAAATTCCGTAATCTTTAATCCCTGACACATCGGGAACATGCAGAACCCGCCCCCGCCGGCATTATAATCTTCCGGGCGCAATAGATCCGGTAGTGTTGGCGACATTCGACGGCACTTCGGTGCGTACGGGAAAAGACGGGAAATCCCTCTACGAGCAGAGCGGGTACGGCCGGCCGGACGGTGACGGCCTCCGGCTCTCTTTGCAGGAGGCGCTCTACCTGCTCCACCGCCAGAAGATCGAAGTGCCGGACTATACTTTTGACACCCTCTTTGCAGAGTTTGGCGACCAGCAAAACTTTATGCGCAGTTTCCTTGTGTACCGCGACCTCCGCGAGCGGGGGTACGTTGTCCAGACCGGGCCGCACGACTTCCGCGTCTTCCGGCGCGGCGAGAAGCCGGGAAAGGGAGAGTCCCTGTACCTTGTCCGCGTCCTCTCAGAGCGCGACCCGATCCGGTTCGGGAAGCTTATCGAGGAAGTTGTCGCTTCGAGGAATATGCGCAAGCAGTATGTGCTGGCCGTTGTTGACGATGAGGATGAGCTGACGTATTACGAGATCAAGCTCCCGAAACTGGCCGATTCCTGTACCACGCTCCCGGCACTCAGCCGGCATAATGCAGTGCTGGTCGGGAAGTCCGCCATGGTCGGAATACCGGCAGGGTCTGACCTTGAACAGGCAGGATATGGCAAACGCCTCGATCCCGGACACCTGATCCTCGGCCCTGTTGAACTGCTCTACCTTATGGGGAAGGATACGATCACCCTTACGCGGGGTGCAGAAACCTTAAGCCCTGGCGAATTCCTCGCGATAGCAGGTGAGACCGACCAGGAACTGGCGATAAAAAATGCTGTTTATGCCGAACTCCGCTCCCATGACTATACCCCCCGTACCGGATACAAGTTCGGCCATCATTTCCGGGTATACTGCGGGAAAAATGTCCACTCCGACCTGCTTGTCCATGCCGTGGAGAAGGAGGCCGTTCTGCCGATGAGCGTCATCTCCCGCTCCGTGCGTATGGCGCACAGCGTCAAAAAGAAGATGTTCTTTGGCACCGTACATTCTTCCGGAATCCAGTTCGTCGAATTCGCACGGATAAAACTGTGAGTTAACCATGCAGGAACCGCAAATCAACCCCTGGTCAAGCACCCCGTCCCTTGATATCGAGAAGACGTTTGCCGATTTCGGCATCGACCCCATTGCTCCGGTCATGGCAGAACTTCCCGAGGTCCCGTACTTCATGCGCCGGGGCATCGTGGTCGGGCACCGCGACTACCACCCTATCGCCCAGGCAATCCGGAACAAAACGCCATTTCATATCCTTACCGGGTTCATGCCGAGCGGCCACCCGCACCTCGGCCACCTG
>Ga0182011_10001848_pt1 | contig 18308 bp, 14 predicted proteins | sample 711E1DmetaG_FD_120481 | JGI IMG/M metagenome (GOLD analysis project Ga0182011, IMG submission 120481) | Permafrost microbial communities from Stordalen Mire, Sweden - 711E1D metaG | ecosystem: Environmental > Terrestrial > Soil > Wetlands > Permafrost | place: Sweden: Stordalen | collected... | reverse complement strand
TCTCTGTGGTAAAAAAACTAGCCAGACTGCAAAGTGGAGCGCGCCCAATCGGGAAGGGGCGCTTCGATGCGTAGAAGCTGGCCGGTCGTCGGGTGTTTGAACACGATTGCGGCGGCGTGCAGATGCAAGAAAGCTGGAGGCTCGGGGCCCGCGCTGGCTTCGCCATAGGTGGTGTCGCCCTTCACCGGCACGCCGAGGTAAGCCAGGTGCGCGCGCACCTGGTGGGTTCTTCCTTTACGGAGACGCGCCTCAATGAGAGCGGTGGTGGATCTTTGTTCCACGAGAGCGAATTCGGTAACCGCGGGCAAGGGCTGGCGGCCGCCGCCCAATTTCACCCGCGATCCGCGGCGGCCCACCCGGCCGATGGGCACCGCCACCACCAGGGCGCCGGGCCGGGCGCCCGGGGTCACCAAGTCCTTCTGACCCGCGCCCAGATCGGGAAAGCGCCCCACGACCTCGGCGACATAGATCTTCTCGCAATCCGGCGCCGCGAGCGCGTCGCGCAGGCCGGGCCAGATCGCGCGGCGGCGCGCGGCCACCAGCACGCCGGTGGTGCCGCGATCCAATCGCTGGACCAGTCCCCCTTCCCTGGGGTCTGGCGAGGCGACCGCGCAGTCGGGAAAGCGAGCCACCAGGGCACCGGCCGCGCTCGGCCCCTCGCCGGCCCGCAGCGGGTGGGAGGGCAATCCAGCCGGCTTGTCTACGATCACGAGGTCATCGTCGGCGTACAACACCGGGAGCGGGACCTCGGCCGCGGGCGTAGGCACGACCCGGTCTTGGATGGGGGCTGTGATCTCGACCACTTGATTCTCGCGAAGGTGAAGCCCCTTTCTGCCAGGCCGCCCGGCGACCGAAACGATTCCCTCGGCTATCGCCCGCCGGGCAGCGGTTGCACTACACACTAGCTTCTGCCGCAACAGGAAGGCATCCAAGCGCAACCCTGCCTCTGCTGCGCCGACAACGAGACGCATGGCTGGCAAGACTATTCTGGCAAGCGGCACTAGCGCTTGCTCGTCGCCGTCTTCGTGGCTGTGGACGCCGGGCGCAGGGCTGGACCGGGCTTGGTCGCCAACTTCGTCCCAGGCTTCGCGTCGCTCTTGCTGCCTGGCCTTGCCGCCGGAGCCCCCGGCGACGGCCGTGCCCCGCTGGCGGTTGCCACGGTCTTGACCGGACCATGGACCGTCGTCCCCTTAGGCGTCGCGTGGGTCGAGGTGTTCTTCGCCAAGATGGTCTTGCCGCTCGGCGCCGGGCGCTTGCTGAGCGCGCTGTGGGCCGCGGTGATCTCGCGCGGCAGTTCCGGCGTCGGAGAATAGACGACGATCTTCTGCCCCTCGCCGAGCTCGCTGGTGGCCGAGAGCCGGTTGATGCGCGCCAGATCGCCGGGTGCAAGCCCATAGCGTTTGGCGATCTTGGCCAGCGTGTCGCCCGCGCGCGCGGTGTATTGCAGCCGCGTCTTGCCCCGGCGGGCCGCCTCCAAGTCGAGGAATTCCTGCGAGCCCAACGTGACCACGCGAACCTTGTCCGGGTCAAGCAAGGCCACATTCGCCTGGTCGAAGCCATCCCGCACGAAGACCTGTAACACCAGCTTGGGCTGCAGCTTCGCCTCCGGGTCGAGGTTGTTCCACTCCACCAGGTTGTCAACGCTCACGTTGAAGACCTCGGCGATCTCATCCAGGGTGTCGCCGTCCCGCGTGCGATAGAAGACACGTTCGCAGCCATGGCAGCCAGACGCGCGCTCCGGCACCGCGACCAGGATGGTGTCATCACTCTCGTCGCCCCCACTCGACGCTGGTGCTGGGGCCCCGGCCCGAACCGGAACCAGGATGGTGGTCCCGCCGCGCAACTCGGCGGTGTCACTCACACCGTTGAGGCGCTTAAGTTCCCGCAGCGAAACCCCGCGCGCCTTGGCCACGCTTTCCAGCGTATCGCCGAAACGCAAGACCAGGGTTTCGAGCCGTTCGCCTGATTTGTGAAGTTGCGCGACCGCCTGGGCATAGAGCCCGGACGAGCCTAGCGGGATGCGAACCGCGCAGGGACCGCGATCAGGCGGCACGCGATCGCGCAGAAGCTCAGGGTTCAACGACGCGATCACCTCGGGGCTGGTGCCCGCGGCCCGCGCCAGAGTGGCAAACGACGTCCCCGGCGGTACTTGGATGGTGTCGTACGCCCAGGGCGGATCGGGCGCCACATTGGCAAAGCCGAACGCAGCCCGATTGTGACCCACGATGGCCGCGGCCAGAATCTTCGGCACGTAGAGCGTCGTCTCCCAGGGCAATCCCGATTCGTGACGACAGAGCTCCCAGTAGTCGTTGGTGTTGTAGCGGGCAATGGACCGCAGAATGGCACCGTACCCCGCGTTGTAGGCGGCGAAGGCCAAGTGCCACGAGCCGAAACGAACGTAAAGGTCTTTGAGGTAGCGTACCGCCGATTCGGCGGCTCGCTCGGGATCACGGCGGCCATCGACCCAGTGGCTGACCTCCAACCCGTAGGCTCGCGCCACCTGTGGCATGAACTGCCACACCCCGCCCGCGTTCTTGTTGGAGGTTGCACCCGGCTCGAAACCACTTTCGACCATGGCCAGGTAGATGAGATCCTTGGGCAGCTCATTGCGCGCAAGCACGGTCTCGAAGGCCGCACGAAAGCGCTCCATCTTGCGCAGCCACGACGCCATGATGGCGTGGCCCTTGGGATCGCTCTTGAAGAAGTCCAGGTAGCGGATCACCTGGGGCGCCCAACGCACGGGAAGCTCGGGCAGGGTCAGCGACTGAGCCCACGCCGGTCTTGACGAAGCCGCCGGGGTGTCGCTCCGGGTTGGGACCTCGGGGCTGCGCAACTGCCGGGGGATGTCGCCGGTCCCGCCCCAGCGGCCGGTGAGCCCGGGCGGCAGAGGTAGGGCCTCGTCGTCGGGCTCCGCGTCTCGCAGCTCAGACGCGCCCAAGCGCGGAAAGGCTCGCTCCTCGAAGCGGTGCACCTCGCGCAGCTCGGGGCTTTCGTTGGCATCCGGCTCCTCGAGCGGAGCGCCACGCACGGCCTTGCGCTCGGCCGGGTTTTCTTGGCCAGGATCCGCGCCAGATCCGGCGGCCTTGCCGGCGGTTGTCGCTGGGCCGGGGCCGCGGCCTGGGCCAGCCAGCGCAGAAGTCGCGAACGCGGCCATGCCGATCGGGATGAGAAATGGGACAGCGCGCGCGGTCAGCCGCATATGGCCGAATCGTACAGGATCACCCTCAGGGGACCAAGAAATGCCCCATTCGCCTGGTTGCTTCCCCGCTTCTGCGGTGGTATAGACACGGCTGGCAAAAACATGTTCGGCATCGGAGCTGGTGAATGGGTCCTTATTCTCCTCGTCATCGTGGTGGTGTTTGGCGCAAGCAAACTCCCCCAGCTTGGCGATGGTCTGGGCCGCGCCATAAAGAACTTCAAGCGGGCTGTCACTAGCGCGAATGAGATCGAGGTCTCCGTGAAGAAGCCGGAGATTCCCGGTGAGCAGCCCAAGCCCGGTTCAGCCCAGTCCAGCGAGCAAGCGCCCAAGCCGTAGCCTGCTACGGTCGACCGACTCGAGAAGGTGCTCGTCGGAGCCTGCAGAAGGCCTGCCCTGCAGTCCTCATTGTCAGGGAATTTCGCTTTGATAACGCGGGATTACGACTTAGCCCTTGACGCGCTATACAGACCGGGCAGATTAGAAGCATGACTGCACGCACGATCAAACGGTATTCAAACAGGAAGTTGTACGACACCCATGACAGCCACTATGTCACTTTGCAACAGATTGCCGGTCTGATTCGCAACGGTGATGAGATCCGGGTTATCGACAAGACGACCCAGCAGGATCTGACGGCTGCCACAATGGCGCAGATCATCTTCGAGGAAGAGAAGCGGGGACCCCGCCTTCCGGTGGAAGGGCTGCGCAAGATAATCCGCAGTGGCCTAACGGCTCATTAATCACATGGGAACCCTGGGAGGGTTCCCATGCCCTCCCGCGCTCTGGCTCTGGCGGGCAAAGCCCGCCTTCGCCAACGCGATAATGGGAACCCCGGCGACGGCCTTCGTGACGCGGAGCTATCTCCGCGATCGCTAAAAGCCTAGGCCCGCGCTGAGCGACAAGGCGTTCTGTGTGCCGCTCTGATCCTTGGCGCTGTCGGTGCTCGTGTATCGGCCTGAGCCGGCGAAGAAGGCATCATACTGGGCCGCGAAGAATACGACTGAGAACTTCAGCTTGAATCCGACGAAGAGTCGAAAGCGATTGATAGCGTCTTGGTCTGGGAAACTAAAGTACGCGCAGGATGCGCTTCCGACGGGTCCAGCCGCAGGCTGGTTGGCACTGCAGGAAGGCGTTGCGTTGATGCGTCCGCTACTGGCAAAGATCGAAATCCAGCCCAAACCCGCCAAGGGCTCGATCCGCGCCGTCTTGAGCAGGCCGAATCCCTTCGATACCAGCAGGTCAAGGCTGGTGGTGGTCATAGAAGCCTGATCCGTGCCGGTCAGGAATGAGATCCCTCCGCGCAACGCGAAGGAGGGTAGGGCCCAGTCGTGGAAGCCTTCATGGATTGCCACCTTCATGTAGCCCTGCCAGGACAAGAGGTGCGAGTCGAGGAGGTGCATCACCCCGAAGCCCAGCTCCATGGTTGGCACTGGCAACCAGAGCCCTTTGCGCACAAAGGCCCCTATCGTGGTCAGCATGGGATCCGGCCGCGGCCCCCCGTATGGATTGGTCGCTGACACGCCCTCGACGCCGTTCCAGAATCTTCGGTTGTTGCTGATCTCCGCCAGGCCAAGCTCGAGGGAAAGTTGGAACCCCTTGATCCCTCCTGTCTCAGCCACCGATGGGCTGCGGGGCGCGAGCACGACGCCCAACTCGGACATCAGGCTGCGGAAATCCTGCCTGCCATTGAGGTCGGGCACAACCGCGCTCTTGATCGAGCCATCGGTCAGGCGTTGGACCCATGAGCACTCCGGGACCTTGAGAATAGACGCCGCCGAAGGACACAGGTTGAGAAGCTGAAGGTCGTTCTTTCCGGCCCACGCGCGAGAGGCAAACGGGGCCATCACGAGAATCACAGATAACGCGAGGAGGCGAAGACGAACCAAGCCCATCGAAGTGCAACGGTAAGTTTTGCTGGTCAGCCCTGTCAAGGAAGGTCTCGAGGTGCTGATCTCGCGGACGGCGCTGCGCGCTCGGGTTTGACCACGCGGTCTTCGTCCCGTAGCTTGCGGGGCACATGTCCCCTGTGCCTCTCTTGACCAGGCCATTCGGCGAATCGGCTTTCTGGTTCGGCCCCATCGGGGTCGGGCTTGCCGTCCTGGCCGGGATTGTCCTTCTCTTTTTCGCATACCGCTTCGAGCGTTTTGTGGCCGTGCGCTATCTGCAGCGCACAGCGCCTTCGCGAGCCATCCGAGTTGGCCTGTACCTAGCGGTGGCCGGAGTTGCGATGGGCCTCGGCATGCTGGCAGCGTCCCACGGCCGTGTGCGCGGCCTGGAAACCGCGGCTGTGGTCTTCACGCTGATGGCGGCCCTGGCCATGCTCTTGTTCATCCTGCTGCGGGTATTTTCGGTCTTCACCACGGTTTCGACGATGGGCGTTGTCTTGGGAGTTGCGTCGCTGGTGGTGGTGCTGGCCGTGACCAGCGGCTTCGAGCACGAATTTCAGGACAAGGTTCTGGCGGTGAACGCACACCTCATCGTGACTTCGTACGGCCTGGAACGAGACATGGCCGAAGCCGAGCGGGACGCGGAGGTCATCAAGAAGAGCCTGGCAGGCCTGCCAGGGCTGGAGCGCATGTCCACCTTCAGCTTTACTGCTGGGGAAGTAATGATCGGCAAGGTCGGCGCAAATTTGAAAGGCGTCGACCTGTCCGACGGTGCACCGGAGCTGCGACGGATCATGGTGGCGGGCTCTCTCACTGACCTGGGACGGCCGGCCCACTGCGCGGAGGAGCAGCCTGCACCCGACCCGGCCGCCGCCGAACCAGTGGGGCGGATCATTCTGGGGAGCGAGCTGGCCCGCCGCCTGCACAGCCGGGTGGGCGAATGCCTGCAGGTGCTGGTGCCTTTCTCCGGGGGTATCGACTCGGCGCCCAGCGCTTATACCTTCCGCGTGGTCGGCATCTCCTCGCTGGGCTTTCACGAATACGACGCGCGCCTCGCCTACATCAACTTGGAGGACGCGCGCCGCATGGGCAACGCGCGCCAGTCGATTTTCGGCGTGGAACTGCGCTTTGCCGATCCCATGGAGGCGGTCCGCATCGAGCCCGAAGTTGAACGCCGGCTGGGTCCAGAGGCGCGCGTGATCGACTGGAAGACGCTCAATCGCAATCTTTTCGCGGCGCTGTCCATGCAGAAGCTGGTGATTGCCATGCTGCTCTTCTTCATCATCGTGGTGGCCGCCTTCAACATCATCGCCTCGCTCATGCTCATCGTGCTCTCCAAGGTGCGCGAGATCGCGATTCTCAGCTCTATGGGCGCGCGTGCCGCCACGCTGCTGCGGGTCTTTTTGGCCGCGGGCACCTTCGTAGGCTTCGCGGGAACCGGTCTCGGCATCCTCTACGGCCTGGCCATCTGCGGCCTGGCCGCGCTCTACGGCTATCCGCTCGACCCCAAGGTGTACTTGATCGCGCGCCTGCCGGTGCAGATCTCCGTGCGGGAGATTCTTCTGGTGGCGGCGAGCACCCAGCTCATCTGTTTCGTGGCCACCCTCTACCCAGCCGTGCGTGCCGCCCGCCTGCGCGTGGTCGATGGTCTGCGCTACTTGTAGCCGGGTGAACTGCTAAACTGCGCGTCCATGGCGGGCTTGCGCACCGAGCGCCGAGAGGCGCTGTTCCAGATTGCCCAAGTCGACGGGGCAGACGCCAGAGATCTCTTTGTCCACGCAATTCCTGCGCCGGCGGCCCAGGACGATCGAGCCCAGTTCCGATCCATGGCGGCAAACGCGTTGCAAGGCTTGCGTACCCTGGGAGTCTTTCCGGCGGACGTGGCGGCTGGCTGGGTCTACCTGCGGGCGCAGCCTTCCTGGTGCGTGCGCCACGAACTGGCGGCGGCCTGGAACCAACCCGACGCCGAACGGTTGCCGCTGTCTTTTCTGATCCTGCCGCCAGCCGCGGGCGGCCGCTTTTGCGAGATGCAGCTTCAAGTTTCGCGGCCGCGCTCTGAGCGTTGCAGTGTGGTGTGGAAGGGATCCCTGCCCGGGCCGATGTGCACCACGGTGTTGCGCGCTGGCGCCCGCCACCTGCGCATGCTGTCGCTCACGCCGCGCTTGAGCGCAGGCGGAGATGCCACGCTGGCCGATCGGGCCTACGACCTCTTTGCTTTCGCGTCGCACGCGCTCAGTGATCGCGGTGTGTCTTTCCACGACGTGGTGCGGACCTGGATCTATCTGCGGGACATCGAGCGCGACTATGCGGCATTCAACCAAGGCCGCCGGCGATTCTTCCAAGCCGCGAGCCTGGTCCGCTTTCCCGCCAGCACTGGGATCGAGGCCGCCCTGGTCGATTCCGACAGCCCATTGACCATGGACCTCTACGCCGTGGGTAGCGGCGGTGAAGCCGGCATCGAAGCGATGAACGCTGCGCCCATGGGTGAGGCAAGCGTCTATGGCTCGTTCTTCGCCCGCGGGTCGCTCTTGCGCGAGGCCGGGCAAAAATTCGCATTTGTGTCGGGAACCGCCAGCATCGATCAGCAAGGTAGCGTCGTGGCTCCTGGCGATGCGAAGGGCCAGTTGCGCCGTATGTTCGCCAATGCCGCCGGGGTGCTGGGGCAGGCCGGGCTTGGCTTGGGGGATGCCGTGAGCGTGACCGCCTACCTCAAGCAGGCGCGGTTGCTGCCAGAGTTCCGCAAGGCTGCGCAAGCTGCGGGACTGCCTGCCGCCACCCCCATTGCGATCGTGGTGGCGCACGTCTGCCGGCCCGAATGGCTGTGCGAGATCGAGGTGGTTGCCGGCCGTTCAACTACGACGGCGACGGCGGCGTGCAGCAGGCGGTAGTTGGACCGCCCAACGGAACCAGGCGTTCGAATCGGGTTCTTCTGCTTCGGAGCGCCCTCCCGGCGTTGGCCGCCACGCCCGCCAGCACGCCACCCCGGAGTCCGCGAGGCGGATCCACCGCCGGCAGAGTGCGTGTCGCGTTTGCCACAGAACACGTCCTGCGTGTTGCGCGCTGGTCGGCCGGCCGCTTAGACTGTTGCGCGGAGATCCCAACCAGTGAACCACAGCGAGATCGCCAGTTTTCTCTGGGGCGTGGCCGACCTGATCCGCGACACCTTCAAGCGCGGCAAGTACCAAGACGTCATCCTGCCCCTGACGGTTCTGCGCCGCCTCGACTGCGTGCTGGCTCCGACCAAGGAGAAGGTGCTGGGCAAGCAGGCCGAACTGCGCAGCAAGAAGCTCGAAAATCTCGATCCCCAGCTGCGCAAGATCGCTGGTTTCGCCTTCTACAACACCTCCCGCTATGACTTTGAAAAGCTGCTGGCCGATGCGCCGCACCTGGCGGCCAACCTGCGCAACTACATCGCCGGCTTCAGCGCCAACATGCGTGAGGTGCTGGAGAAGTTCGACTTCGACAACACCATCAGCAAGCTGGACGAGGCGGGCCTGCTTTTCCAGGTTCTCGAACGCTTCAAGAACGTGGACCTGCACCCCAGCGTCATCGACAACCCCACCATGGGAACGATCTTCGAAGAATTGATCCGCAAGTTCAACGAGGCGCTCAACGAAAATCCCGGCGAGCACTTCACGCCACGGGACGTGGTTCATCTGATGGTCGACCTGATGCTGGCCGGGGACGAAGCCGAGCTGCGCGACAAGCGGGCGATTCGCACCGTCTACGATCCCTGCTGCGGCTCGGGCGGAATGCTCATGATCGCCAAGGAGCACATCACCGTTGGCCTGCGCAAGAACGGCGATCTGCTGCGTCCGCCGATCAACCAGGACGCCGAGATCCACCTGTTCGGGCAAGAAGTGAACCCCGAGACCTGGGCCGTCTCGAAATCCGATCTCTTCATGAAGGATCCGACCGGCCGCGACGCCGACCACATCACCTTCGGCAGCACGCTTTCGGCCGATCACCACGCGGGCCAGTGCTTCGACTACCTGATCGCCAATCCGCCCTACGGCAAGGACTGGAAGCGCGACGAAGATGCAGTCCGCGCCGAAAACCAGCGCGGGACCGTGGGTCGCTTCGCTCCCGGCCTGCCGCGCATCAGCGACGGTCAGCTTCTCTTTCTGCTGCACATGCTCGCGCACGCCAAGGATCCAAAGGACGGCGGCTCGCGCCTGGCGATCATCATGAATGGCTCGCCGCTGTTCAGTGGTGACGCCGGCAGCGGCGAGAGCGAGATCCGCCGCTACGTCCTGGAGAACGATCTGCTGGAAGCGCTGATCGCCCTGCCCGAGCAGCTCTTCTACAACACCGGCATCGCCACCTACATCTGGGTGGTCACCAACCGCAAGCGGCCCAGCCGCAAGCGCAAGGTCCAGCTTGTCGATGCCACGTCCTTCTGGGTGCCCATGCGCAAGAGCCTGGGCGACAAGCGGCGCGAGATCCCGATCGAACGCGCCCAGGACATCCGCAAGCTCCTGGCCAGCTTCAAGGACGGTGAGACGCGCCCGATCGACAAAGACGGCAAAGAGGAACAGGTCGTGGTCAGCCGCATCTTCCCCACCACGGCCTTCGGGTTCCGCAAGATCACCGTCGAGCGCCCGCTGCGCCTGAGTTTCCAGGCCAGCCCGGAACGCATCGCCCGCTTGGAAGATGAGAAGGGCTTTCAAGCGCTCGCCCAGTCGAAGAAGAAAGGCGCGGCAGCGGCCAAGGAACAGGCCGAGGGACGGGCCCAGCAAGAGGCAATCCGCAAGCTGGTTTGCGCGCTTGGCGACACGCTGTACAAGGACCGGGACAAGTTCGAGCGCGTGCTGGATGCCGCCGAGAAGAAGGCCGGCCTCGCGCTGCCAGGCCCGGCCCGCAAGGCGATTCTCTCGGCTCTGTCCGAGCGCGATGAGACTGCGGAGATCTGCCGCGACAAGAACGACAAAGCCGGCAAGCCCGAGCCCGATTCCGAGCTGCGCGACACCGAGAGCGTTCCCCTGTCCGAAAGCATCGAGACCTTCTTCGAGCGCGAGGTGAAGCCGCACGTCCCCGAGGCCTGGATCGACGAGAGCAAGCTCGACCCCAAGGACGGCCAGGTCGGCCTGGTCGGGTACGAGATCAACTTCAATCGCTACTTCTACCGCTACACCCCGCCGCGCCCGCTGGAGGCGATCGAGGCCGACATCCGCGTGCTCGAAACCGAGATCATGCAGATGCTGGGCGAGGTAACCGGCACCAGGTAGCCCAACCAGAAGCCCGGAATTCGGAACAGTTCCGCCGCCCGCATCACATCTTGTGTAGGGGCGACCTACGGTCGCCCCACGGGCTCCGCAGCCAGAAACGTCGGCACTTGTGGACAAGTGCCTACCTTTGTGGTTATGCTTTTGGTGTGTACTCTCGGACGCAGCGGGACCAACCGCCAGATATCTTTCGGCTTCGTGACCTGGACGCGGTCGATCTGACCCGTGCGCGTCTGCGCGCCCTCGTCCGCACGGGCCAGGCCGAGCGTGTTGGCCACGGCCTCTACCGTCGCCCCGGCGCAGGAACCGAGCTCGACACCGTGGCCACTGTCTGCGCCCGCGTGCCAGGTGCGGTGGTCTGCCTGCTCACGGCTCTCGCCATCCATCGCATCGGGACGCAGCTTCCCCCTGAGGTCTGGATCGCCATCGATCGCAAGGCGCGCAAGCCCCGTATCGAGCATCTCCCGGTTCGCATAGTGCGTTTTTCCAGGGCGCTGCTGAGCTACGGGATCGAAGAGAGGAGAGTGCAGGGTGTGGCGGTCAAGATCACATCGCCTGCCCGCACCGTCGTCGACTGCTTCCGCTACCGCAACAAGCTGGGCATGGATGTGGCGCTGGAGGCGCTGAAGGACGGCCTGGCTACCCGTCGCGTGACCGTGGCCGCCCTGGTGCGCGCCGCCCAGGTTTGCCGGGTCGAGCGCGTGCTCAAGCCCTACCTAGAGGCCCTGGTCGCATGACCAAGCCCGTGACCAACTTCGCGGCCTCGGTGCGGGCGCGACTGCTGGAAGAAACCAGGCGGCGCAAGGGCGACTTCCAGCTCACCCTGCAGCGCTATGTTGCCGAGCGCTTTCTTTACCGGCTCGGCGCCTCGCCGCATCGAGATCGATTCGTCCTCAAGGGCGCCATGCTCTTCGTGCTGTGGGACCAGAACGCCATTCGCCCCACCCGGGATCTCGACCTGGCCGGCTACTGGAACAACGACGCCGCGTCGCTGGAAGTCGCTTTTCGACAGATCTGCAAGGTGCCCAGCCCGCAAGACGGCCTCGACTTCGCCCTCGATACGCTGCTGGTCGCGCCGATCCGCGATCTTGCCGAGTACCATGGATTTCGGCTGAACCTCGATGTGCGACTGGGCGACGCCGTGATCCCTCTTCAGATCGACGTGGGTTTCGGCGACGCCATTGTTCCCCCGCCGCTGGACGTCGAGTATCCCGTCATGCTCGGCGGTGACGTGCCCCACGTGCGCGCCTATCCGCGCGAGGCCGTGATCGCCGAGAAGCTGCACGCCATGGTCGTCCATGCCGAGGCCAACAGTCGCTACAAGGATTTCTTCGACGTCGTGGCCCTGAGCGGGCGTTTTGCCTTCACCGGGCAGACCCTGGTGGATGCCATCAAGGCCACCTTCGCGCGCCGGAGCTCGGCCACCTTCGAGCCCTGGCCGGTTGCGCTGACAACTGCCTTCTACGCCGATGGGTTGCGCAGCCAGCACTGGGGCCACTTCCTCAAGCGATCGAAGCTGGTGGAAGCGCCCGCGGACTTCAGTTTGGCCGGCGAGCGGGTTATCGCCTTCCTGGAAGCGCCGGTGCGAGCTGCGTCGGCGGCAGAAAGTTACGCCCGCAACTGGCAACCCGGAGGACCGTGGCGATGAGCGTGAACCCAGCCGAACCGCGACCGCGCTACAAGCCGTATCGCCAGTACAAGGACTCCGGCGTCGAGTGGATGGGGGAGATACCGGCAGGGTGGGATATCGTGACATTTCGCCGATTGATCGACCGAATCGAACAAGGGTGGAGTCCCGTTGCGGACGACCGCATTGCCGGCCCAGACGAATGGGCCGTGATCAAGCTCAGTGCGGTAAGCAAAGGCAGGTTCGTTGGGGACGAGCACAAGGCGCTTCCCGCAGAACTTGCACCCGACCGCCGATACGAGATCCGCGAAGGCGACTTTCTCCTTACCAGAGCAAACACTCCTGAACTCGTCGGCGACGCTTGCGTTGCCCGTGGAGTCCGTAGGGGGCTCATGCTTTGCGATCTCGTATACCGTCTCCACCTGGCGACCGACCGGGTCGTTCCAGACTACCTGTCGTACTGGCTCCTTAGCCGAGCTGGCCGCCACCAGATCGAAGTCGACGCGCGCGGGTCGAGTCAATCGATGGTCAAGATTTCCCAAGGACTCATTCGGGCCTGGACAGTGGTCTTGGCGCCAAGAAATGACCAAGATTCCATTGCTACGTTTCTCGACCGGGAGACGGCGAGGATTGATGGGTTGGTGGCGAAGAAGAAGCGGTTGATTGAGCTGCTACAGGAGAAGCGCAGTGCCCTCATCACCCGGGCCGTCACCAAGGGCCTCGACCCAAACGTCCCCATGAAGGACTCCGGCGTCGAATGGCTGGGCGAGATCCCGGCACACTGGACGGCCAAGCACTTGCGATGGGCGATCATGTTCCAGCGTGGGCACGATTTGCCGACGGACGAACGAGAGGAAGGCGAAATTCCGGTAGTGTCGTCGTCGGGCATATCTTCGAGACACTCGCGCGCGGTCGCGAAAGCACCTGGTATCGTGACAGGCCGGTACGGGACGATCGGTCACTTTCACCTGATCTTGCAGGACTACTGGCCCCTCAACACAACACTCTATAGCGTCGACTTGCGAGGAAACTCCCCGCCCTTTCTCCGCTACATGCTGACTAACCTGTCTCCACTCTTTTTGCTCAATGCCGTCAAATCCGCAGTGCCGGGAGTGGACAGGAACGACATCCATCCAACCAGAACTGCTGTTCCACCACTCAGTGAGCAACACGCAATCGCTGACTTCCTAGACGCGAAGTGCGCAGAGATCGATTCGCTGATTGCCAAAGTCCGCACCGCCATCGACCGCCTCCGTGAGCTCCGCACCGCGCTCATCTCGGCGGCAGTCACGGGGAAGATCGACGTGCGGCAGGAGTCGCCATGAGCCCGAGTTCTTCGAGTGCAGCTTCGAGCAGGCCATCGCCTGCGCGGGCGGCGCACCCGCGGCCCGCGCGACGCCACAGCCGCACGATCCATATTGTTTGCGAAATCATTGTATCTCGCTAATAATGTCCACGGCTGTTTTCACGGCCGCAAATAGGGGAACTGATGCCCACCGAGTCCAAGCGCCGGCCACACGGCCGCCGAATCCGCTGCGCGGGAGGCTATCAGGCTTACCTGCCCGCACCGCTGCCGCCCCGCCTGGCGTGGAGCGCCGGACTGGTGGCGGCGCTCTCGCAGGCGGATCGCGCGATCGGCCGACTGGCTGGTGAGGGACGGCGGCTTCCGAACCCCCATCTGCTGATTCGACCGTTTGTTCGGCGGGAGGCGGTGCTGTCCAGCCGCATCGAGGGCACTCAGGCGACCCTGGGCGAGCTGCTCGCGGCCGAGGCGGGAGTAGCCGTCGAACGCAGTCCCGAGGATCTGCGGGAGGTCGCCAATTACGTGGTCGCGCTCGAGCATGGGGTCCGGCGGCTCGGCACGTTGCCGCTGTCGCTGCGCCTGGTGCGCGAGCTGCACGGCAAGCTGATGGCCGGCGTGCGCGGAAACTCGGCGACGCCCGGGGCGTTTCGCCGCTCGCAGAACTGGATCGGCCCCGCGGGATGTACGTTGGTGGATGCCACCTTCGTGCCTCCGCCCGCCGATCGACTCATGGACTGCCTCGGGGCGTGGGAGACCTTCCTTCACGACGACTCGCTGGCGCCGCTGGCGCACGCGGCGCTCGCGCATTCGCAGTTCGAGGCCATCCACCCCTTTCTCGATGGCAATGGCCGCGTTGGTCGCTTGCTCATCACGCTGTTACTGGTCGCCAAGGGCGTTCTCCCGGCGCCGCTGCTTTACCTGAGTGCCTATTTCGAGGTCACGCGGCAGGAGTACTACGCGCGTCTTCTCGCGGTGACGGAGAAGGGGCAATGGGAAGAATGGCTTCATTACTTCTTCCGGGGCGTGACTGGGCAGGCCGAGGACGCGCTCGGCCGCATCCAGCGCATCGATGCGCTGCTGGTGCGCTGGCGCGAACAGCTCGCAGGCGCGTCCTCGAAGCTGCCCTGGCTGGCCCTGGATCGGTTCACGGAGAATCCGTTCTGGACGGTGAATGGCCTGGCCGCAAGACTTGGTGTGGCCTTCACCACCGCCCAGCGGGCGATAGACCAACTGGAATCGGCGGGCGTCGTCGTGCTTGCGACCGAGGCCAAGCGGAATCGGGTGTATTGCGCGCGGGCCATTCTCGACATCCTGGATGAGCCACCCCAATTGCCTGGCACCCAGGGCCGGCGCGGGAGACGCACATGACCCCCGAGATCTCCGAGCGCTCGTTCGAGGAAGCCATCGAGTGTTGCTTGCTCCAGGACGGGCCTGATGCCTACGCAGGCAGCGCGATTGCGGCGCGCGAATCTGCGCCGCCCTTTGGCGACACAGTGCCGGGCGGCTATCGCAAGCGTCTGCCCGAGGACTACGACCGCGGGCTTTGCCTGTTGCCGCGCGATGTGGTGGACTTCGTGCTCGCGACCCAACCCAAGGAGTGGCAGAAGCTGGGCCAGCACCATGGCGCTGCGGTGAAGGAACAGTTCCTGCGCCGCCTGGCCAGCGAGATCGAGCGGCGCGGTGCCCTCGATGTGCTTCGCAATGGGCTCAAGGACTCGGGCTGCAAGTTCCGGCTGGCCTATTTCCGCCCGGCCAGTGGGCTCAATGAAGAGACGCGGCGCCTGCACGCGGCCAACTTGTTCGCAGTGGTGCGGCAGGTCCACTTCAGCGTAAAGAACGAGAAGAGCCTGGATCTGGTGCTGTTCCTCAATGGCATCCCCATCTTCACCGCCGAGCTGAAGAATCCGCTCAACGGCCAAGATGTGGAAGACGCGATTCGCCAGTACAAAACCGAGCGCGATCCGCGCGAGCCGCTTTTCGCCTACGGCCGCTGCCTGGCCCATTTCGCCGTGGACCCGGATCTGGTCTATGTCACCGCCCAGCTCGCCGGGCCGAACACGCGCTTTCTGCCCTTCAACCAGGGGAAATTCGGCGGCGCCGGCAATCCGCCTGTGTCGCCCACGCAATCGGGTTACGCCACGGGCTACCTGTGGCAAGAGACCTGGGCGCGCGACAGCGTGCTCGATCTGGTGCGCCAGTTCATCCACGAGGTCGAGGAAGAAGACGAGCAGGGGCGCAAGACCGGCAGGCGCTTCCTCATCTTTCCGCGCTACCAGCAACTCGATTGCGTGCGCCGGCTGGTGACCGATGCGCGCGCGGCCGGCGCGGGCCAGCGCTACCTGATTCAACATTCCGCCGGCAGCGGCAAGAGCTTCACCATCGCCTGGCTGGCGCACCAGCTCTCCACCTTGCACGACGCAACCGACCGGCGCGTGTTCGATTCAATCGTGGTCATCACTGACCGGCGCGTGCTCGACCGCCAGCTTCAGACCACCATGCGCCAGTTCGAGCAGCAGCTTGGCGTGGTGGAAAACATCGACAAGACCTCGCGCCAGCTCAAACAGGCGCTCGAAGCAGGCAAGACCATCATCGTCACCACCTTGCAGAAGTTCCCGGTGATCGCCAAGGACATGGGCGAGCTTCCCGGCCAGCGCTTCGCGGTGATTGTGGACGAGGCGCACTCGTCGCAATCCGGCGAGGGCACCAAGCCCCTCAAAGAGGTGCTCTCGCTGTCCAATCTCGAGGATGCGGAACGCGAAGAGGCCGCGGCCGATGCCGACGACAGTGAAGTGGACAACCTGGCCCTGGCCGAGGCAGCCAAGCGCGGGCGCTTGCCCAATCTCTCGATGTTTGCGTTCACCGCCACACCCAAGCCCAAGACGCTGGAGCTTTTCGGCTGCCCGCGCGCCGACGGCAAGTTCGCGCCCTTTCACCTCTACAGCATGCGCCAGGCCATCGAGGAGGGTTTCATCCTGGACGTGCTGGCCAACTACGCCACCTACAAGGCCTACTGGCGCCTGCAGAAGAAGGTCGAAAGCGATCCGCGCTACGACAAAAAGAAGGCCGAGTATTTGCTCAAGTCATTCGTCGAGCTGCACCCGCACGCGATCAACGAGAAGGTGCGGGTCATGGTCGAGCACTTCGCGGCGCAGGTGCAGGGTGAAATCAGCGGCAGGGCCAAGGCCATGATCGTGACCAGGTCGCGTTTGCACGCCGTCCGCTACCGGCTGGCGGTGGACAAGTATCTGGCCGAGCGAGGGTTCGCCTGGAAGGGGCTGGTGGCCTTTTCGGGAAAGGTCGAGGACGGCGGCCGGTCGTACACCGAGGCGCAAATGAACGGCTTTCCCGAGACACAGACCGCCAAGACCTTCGACCGGCAAGAGTTTCGTTTCTTGATCGTCGCCAACAAGTTCCAGACCGGCTTCGACCAGCCGCTTCTGCACACCATGTACGTGGACAAGAAGCTGGGCGGGGTGAATGCGGTGCAGACGCTGTCGCGCCTCAACCGCACCCATCCGCCCGACAAGAAGGGCACGATGGTGCTCGACTTCGCCAACCAGGCCGAGGAGATCTGCGCCGCCTTCGAGCCGTACTACGAAACGACGCTGCTTTCGGAGGCCACCGATCCCAACCTGCTTTACGAGATCCAGGCGCGCCTCGCGGCGTTCCCGGTCTTCACCCAGGCCGACGTGGGAGCGTTCGCCAAGATCTATTTCAACTCCAAAGCGACCCAGGACCGGCTCTACGCGCAGCTTGCCCCGGTGGTCGAGCGATTTGCCGGAATTGCGGAGGACGAGCAGCGCGACCTCCGCGGCCAGCTCACCGACTACGTGCGGCTCTACGCATTTCTGGCGCAGGTGCTGAGCTTTGCCGACGCCGATCTGGAGAAGCTGTACGTGTTCGCGCGCCACTTGCGGCGCTTGTTGCCCGCGGATCGGGCCGAGCTGCCGCGCGAGGTGCAGCACAACATCGACATGGAGTCGTACCGGATCCAGCAAACCGGCAGCGGCAAGATTGCCCTGGAACGCAAACCCGGTTTGCTCAATCCGGTGGGCAGCAAGGGCAGCCAGGATGCCGAGGTCGAGGAACTGGAGGCGCTCTCGCGCATCATCGCCGAGCTGAACGAGCGCTTCGGATTGAACCTGGGACCCGAGCATCGGGTGACCCTGGGCCAGATGATGGTCAAGCTGGACGACGACGCGGCCTTGGAGGCCGCGGCGCGGGCCAACACGCGCGAGAACGTGCGCCTGACCTTCGACCAGAAGGTCGATTCCGTGATCCAGGAGATCGTCGATTCCAACTTCGATCTCTACAAGCGCATCACGGACGACCGCGCCTTCGGCGAAGCGCTCAAGAACTTCCTCTTCGATCAGTATGTGCGCGGGCACCGCGATGCCGAGGAGCTGATCAAGCGCGGCGAATCGAAGACCCTGGAGTTCAAGTCCACCTTGCGCTTCAGCCTGAAAGAAGACCGGCAGGACGACAAGGGCGTGACCCACGCGGTGCTGAAGACGGTCGCGGCGTTTCTGAACACCGAGGGCGGCGATCTTCTGATCGGCGTGGCTGACGATCGTTCGATCGTAGGCATCGAGCGCGACCAGCTTGAGAATGACGACAAGTTCATGCGGCACCTGGCCCAGGTCGTGCGCAACGGCCTGGGCGACCGGGCCGGCACCTGCATCGACCCCAAGGCCCAGATCGTCGAGGGCAAAACCGTGTGCGTGGTGAGCTGCCAGAGAAGCCCCGAACCTGTGTTCCTGAAGTGGAAGGGGCTGGAAGCGAGCCCCGCAGGTGACTTCTTCGTGCGCAGTGGGCCGGGGACGGTGAAGCTCAGTCCCGACAGCGCCAAGGAGTACATCCGGACCCGCTTCACCGGGTCAACGACAGGAGAGGAATCGCATTGAGCTGCACCCAAATCTGGGGCAGACCTGGCCTCAGCGTACCTAGCACTACTGATTGAAATTCTCCCGTCGCCGTCGCTGCTGCGGACCCCGCCCGCCGCCTCACTCCTCGGTCAAATACGTCGAGTATTTTCCCTCGTCGTTCGTTGCGGTCGGGGCCCTCGCGA
>Ga0182011_10001844_pt1 | contig 18319 bp, 18 predicted proteins | sample 711E1DmetaG_FD_120481 | JGI IMG/M metagenome (GOLD analysis project Ga0182011, IMG submission 120481) | Permafrost microbial communities from Stordalen Mire, Sweden - 711E1D metaG | ecosystem: Environmental > Terrestrial > Soil > Wetlands > Permafrost | place: Sweden: Stordalen | collected... | reverse complement strand
TGGTTGAGCTCAACAATCTCTACTTTGGTGTAATTGATCTTGATCTTGTCAACAATCGCGGGCACGTTGACATTGATGTACATATAATTGTTGATTGCAGCCGTGACAAGAAAGCCTTCGTACTTATGATAATACGAGGGAAGATCCGTTCCGCCACCCCCAAGGGGAAGCCGAAATGGCGTCCTTACAGTAATCATCGGAGGAATGCCATTAGCTTGCGCCTTTCCTGGATAGCACCGCCGGAATAGTCCGAAAAAGGATCTTGATGTCCAGCCAAAGGGACCAGTTATCAATATATTCGAGATCCATCTTGACCCAATCATCGAATTTACTTATGTCATTTCGCCCGTTACATTGCCAAAGGCATGTGATCCCCGGCTTGACACTTAACTTTCTTCGATGCCAGCTTTGGTACCTAACCAACTCATGAGGTCCAGCTGGCCGAGGACCGACCAGGCTCATGTTCCCTTTGAGAACACTGAATAACTGAGGAGTCTCGTCTATGCTCCACTTTCGTAACCACCTGCCGAAAGGAATTACACGCGGATCATTTTTGATTTTGAAAACCGGACCTTCCATCTGGTTCTGGACGGTAAGCTTTTCTTTCATCTGATCTGCATTTCGGCACATAGTTCGAAATTTCCAGCTCCCAAACGGTTTTTTGTTCAAACCTACAACGTTCCACTGATACAGGATTGGGAGACCATCGCTCACGAGAATCCCGACAGCCGCAACTATCATCAAGGGTGCAAAGAGGATCAGAGATAGAGAAGCGCCGACAATGTCGATTGCGCGTTTCGCAATTAGGCTGGAGGCGGGTTGGTCAGCGACGATAAAACTCAAGATGTCAATCCCGAAAACCCTGTCTATGGATACGGATTTGGCCCGCGTCCCAAGCGAATTTACGGTAATCCGAAGGGGCACACCCTCACGCTCACAGACTTCAAATACATCTTCAAACCCGCCCGCTCGATCAGGGGAAAGGGCGACCAACACTTCTTCTGGATTGGCCGCCCAGAGAATTTGTTCAAGAGATTTGCCGGACCCCAGGATCTTGTGTCCGGAAATGGTTTTGTCTGCATCACTTTCAGTCTCGGACACGATCCCAATAATATCGAGCCCCCACTGAAAGTTCTGGTCGATGGCCTGAATCACATTCGCAGCACTTTGACCACTTCCTAAAATTACAATTCTTTTCCTGTTTGCACCTCTTTTCCTTACAATTGTCGCCCCAACGAAGAGCAGACTCTTCTGCACAAGGAACAAAGCTGTGCTCAGGATATAGATCAGAACAATGAATGTGCGTGGAAGGTCGCGGCGGCCGATCATTGCAGCAAGAAAAAGCCCCAGGAGGAAAGCCCAGGTCACCACCTTGATAACGACTAGATACTCGGTCCGTAGAGATGTGAAGCGCAGAAACGAATAGGCGTTGTGAGCACGGAACAAGAAAACGTAGCCGAGACAAACCACCGCAAAAAAGGATACAACTTGCACGCTCACTTGAAAAGGCTGAGGAAAAGTGGTTGGGTAGGAATGATATAGACTCAGCCACACGTAGTACGAAGCAAGGAACGCGAGCCCCGCGGTGGCGAAGTCAACCAATCCGGCTACTGCGCTATTGAATGACGAACGCCAAAGCATTGCTGAATGATACCCTTATAATTCCACATGCAATGATCACGGGGAGAAGAGGATACGAACACCCCGTGATTGAACCATGTCCAATATTTGTTTTGTCGCCTCGGATTTGTTCAATTTACTGTTAGACAAAGAGTGACAGAAATTCACGAGGTTGGGAAAGTTCTCAGCTTGCGTACCATTTCTGAGATAAGATAGAATATGAACTTCGAATGTGTGCGCAAATACCGAGGAGCGAGCCGTTTCGGTTCCTGAGCAACACGAAACAGCCATTCCAATCCAAGAATCCCGACCCACGATGGAGCGTACACAGTTTTCCCTGCCTCGTTATCGAACACACCACCCACTGCTATGCAGACAAGACTGCCGAATCGACCCAAGTGTCTGCTTACGAACTCCTCTCGTTTCGGGGTTGACATGCCGAGCAGAAGGATGTCACATCCCGATTTGCCTATTTCAGAAACGATGGTCTTTTCCTCCGACGAAGAGAAGTAGCCGGAATGATGGCCACAGATATCCACTCTGGGATGGCGTGATAACACATTGTGAATCGCCGCGCGGAGGACCTCTTCATCAGCACCGAGGAAATAGAAGCGATAACCCTTTTGCTCACCGCGCCTTAACATGTCATAATAGATTCCTGGCCCCCCAACCATCTCCTTCAACGGTTGGCCGAGTAGCCTGCTCGCGTAGAGAATCCCCCTTCCGTCAACGAATGTACAAGTAGGTACGCTGTGGTAGAAGTCTTTCAAGAATGGATTCTCGATACTTCTTATGGTCAGTGCAACATCCTTGACCGCAATGTAAACGAATCCTGACTTGTTTGAGATATGATTTTCAATTCTATCACAGGCCTCTTCTCTAGTGTCGTTACAGAACGTGGTATCAAACAGATAGACCATTGCACGAGTGGTTCGCTTTCGCCCACAGAAACCGGAGGGAGGCATTTTTGCCCTGACATGCAGACTGTAGGTGGGAATGCCCTCTCCAGGTTGTCTTGATGTGGACAACATCAACGGATCTAGAGGATCGTCAGGCACGCTGAGATTAGTTCCGCGAAGGCCGCGTTTAGGGTGTCGAATTAAGTAAATTTAGCATTGGTAGCATGGTACTGGAGAGACTGAATCCGCGCCCGAATCGACGCGGCTAAGTGTTTTCTTTGCGCAACGAAGAAAAGCCGCAATTGACTGGAGCTTACCGCGAACCTTTCTGCTTCTCTCTCGCAAACCACTCAAAGTGTACTGAATCAGGCCTTTGCGGATATCTGGGGTCCGGCTTAAACCCGAGGGCCCGCTTGACATCTTTGCGTAACCCGTAAAAAGATTGTCAAGCACTCTTACCTGCACATTTTTCGCCAAGAGTGTCTTCACAACGTTAGAACCGATGAAGCCACAGCCGCCTGTAACTAGAGCTCTCATGTAACCTCACATTGAAGATCGTTGATGACTTGAATCCACCTATGCGAGAAGGTCTCTACAGAGAACAATTTGCGATATCGGTCCAAATTGAATTCGCCCATTCTCCGTATGGAGGCGATATCACAAACCAAATCGGAAAGGGATCTCGTCAATGCATCAAGATCACACTGTGGTACGATGAGGCCGCCTCTACCATGGACAATTGCCTCTGGAATTGAACCTGCATCAGTTGTAATGACGGCCAACCCAAATTGCATGCCCTCAAGAATTGAAATTGGAAAGGCTTCGTTGCGATAATATGTCGGTAGGCACATAACGTCAGCACTTTCGAGGACGCGAACCTTCTCTAAGCCAGTAACAGGACCACCGTAGTAGATTCGCCCGGGTACAGCATGTGCCTCAAACTCTCTATTGATCCTGGCAAGAGGCGAGTCATCCGTCGGACCCCCATAGAATAGGAATCTTACATTCTCGTGAAGCTGACAGATCCTCTGCGCAGCTTTCAGTAGGATGAGCCAACCCTTTGCCTCAAACATATGTGACAGATAGACAATAACGATCCCTTCTGTAGAACTGACCTTTTCGTGATATAATGAAAGCAAGGGTATTCCGTTATGTATTACGGCTATTCGATCATCACGGACAACGCCCCTCAGACCAAGCGCAACAGCATTTCCTACAGCAACAATGTAATTAGCTCTTTTGATCACAGAGTTGAAGCAGACCCGCAACATAACGCTATGGGCATAGCGCAGACGAGCGAAATCGCTTGTGTGAATCCAAAGGATTACCTTTGCATGAGAAATGTAGCTCACAAAGGCTATAGCCAATGCATCTCTTACAAAAGGCCAAAGCGACGCGGCTGGAACGAAGATAACAAAATCAAAACTCGCCTCTCGATCCAGTATTAGAAAACGTCGAAGGTACTTTATGAACCACCACAATTTCGCGACTGATGGCTTGCCTAATCCGGCCAACGAGTCTCCATAGGACGCGTTGATATGCTTGACAGAGAATTCCTTTGAAAAATCCGATTCCAACAGAATCCTTGTAGCTACGTTAGAACCATGCAAGGGGGGCGGAACTGGAGCGAAGAGGCAGATCCGCCGGGTTTCTTCTTTCATATGGTTTTTTGCGCCACAATCAATATCTGATGTCGCTTACGGAGAATGTAATGGAGAAAGCAAGCGGCTTGAAACAACGGGTCGATTCTCCCCAAGAGTCTGTACAACGTTGGAGTCCAAGCATGTCTAATCAGCCGCACTTCCAGAAACGAAATGATATGCCAAGCTCGACCCCGGCACCGAGTAGATTCTATGTCCATTTGCTGAGAACTCGTGGAGAAATCTTGTTACCCCATTCACTCCCATCCTACCGTAGTCATGCCAGACAACCATGCCACCGTCTCTGCAGCAACGGATTGCGTTCAGAGTATCGGACTTCACATATTCGTAAGAGTGGGCCCCATCGATGAAAAAGAGATCTATGGAATCGTAAAAAACGGAAAAGTCATAGCTAGCACTATCCCCGAAAAGGAGGTGAACCTTAGATACCCATGATGTGTTATCAAAGCGATACTTTTCCACAGCGGAATGTGCTCTCCGGTGGTTATCGTCCATCAGCGTTGTGTTCAAATGTAACTTGCTCCCTTCGAATGGCAAATCAAGAGTGAACACCTCTGTTGACTCCAAGCTATTCATGGCGAAATGTTCAGCTGTAAATCCATCTAAGGTGCCTATCTCGAAGATTCTCTTGGCATCCATGAGTTTGGGTAACACACAAAGCGTTACGATATCCTTTGTGTAGGATGGATCATTCCCCCAGAAATAGTGGTCTGTGTCAATCAATATTTCATATTCCCGTGAGTACTTGAAGAAAGTTTGAGGGTTCCTTTGTTCCAGCCTGCCGTGTCCAGTGAGCGCCTTAAAATAGAAAAGCAGAGTTGAAACGACGTCGACAAAACGAGCGGGGCGGAAAATCAAACTCAGTGAGACAAGATTGACGCCAATGGCCAAATTCCGCCCGGCTATCAGCCCAGCCTGAAGATACCTCTTGGCATCAACGATCATCTCCCGAGCCCTTTCAAATCTCCAAGACATGGTGCAAAAGTTGTCAGACAGATGAATCTCCTACCCCCGATCTGCCCGATACCGCCCCCAACAGTGAGGCAAGCCATCTGCGTGAAGGAAAGAAGCAAAATTGGGGACGATATTGCCCTCGGACAAATTCCTCACCAAAAGTGAGTAATCTGTCCAACGACGAATCAGCGGTTTGACATGAAGAATCGATATCCACGAACTTCCATGCTGCGATAGCACCCCGGATTCAGGCTAACGCAATCAAAGGAGATATTCTTCTTCCAGGCGGAAGCCAACAAAGTGCATGCTAATGAGACCAAGGATACTCCGACCACTGTCTCATTGGGCACTCGTGCTCACCCGACCCTAAGTGAACAAGCCCTACGTCTCTGCCCTTGTCCAGAGCAAAGCGGAGATCTCGAATGAGATGTTCATTACCCGAATAATCGTTTCGTGGTACATGTAACTCGTTCCGTTCGCGAAATACCTTGTCCAAACAAGAGGTGTGGTGTTTTCCGAAATGTTATCATCGAGGACGGCAAAGCCTCGACCATGGGAAGCGAGAAGCCTTCGCTGAAAGTGCACCTGGTTCCAATTCCGAAAGTAAGAAATGATTCTGGGGCTGAGGCAAACAACGCGTTTGCGATTTTCTATCTGAGCGTCACCAACAACACTTTGTGGTCGAACATCAGAATAGTGCCTCTTTGCCAGATACGGGTGAGTTTGCTCGACGCACAGAAGAATGCCCTAGAGTCGAAAGGTTCACTTTGTGAAGTCCCAATGACCAGACAAATCTGAATACATGCAGAGGGAGCGATAGCCCCGGTTTCGTCAAATTGCGGTTCTTGGCGAGCATGAGGATCGGACGTACCAGAAGAACAAGCAATATCCGTATTAAGCTCTGCATGAAGACGATCAATCGGTAAGCATATGCTTTGACAACGCCCGCATGTTTGAGAAAGAACCGGAAATAGATCTCTGTGGTGAGGAGATCAAATGGCTCAACAGATTTCTCTCGTGATTTGCCGCTAAAGTGAATTATGTGAACATCGCTCAGGAAATGGACGCGCCATCCACCCTCATGCATTCTAGCACACAGGTCAATATCTTCATAGTACATGAAGAATGTCTCATCCAAGAGGCCGATTGCTTCAATTGCATTCCTTCGCAGCATCATGAATGCACCCATGAGACATGGCACATCACGGCTTGTGTTGTGAGCCCAATTACCAAACAGATGCCGGCCGAAAAATCGATTGTTCGGCGCTAACATATGCAGATACGGAGTTTCAATAATAAACGTCAGGAGTTCAGGCAATCTTCTGGCACATTCAAATTGTATGGTGCCGTCGGGATATCTTATCATGCATCCGAGAGCACCAATGGATGGTTCTTGTGATATCTTGTGGAGACAAGCATCCAACGTACCAAGGGGTACAATAGTATCAGGATTCAGAAGCAGAAGGAATTTGCCACGCGATTGTCTAATAGCGACATTATTCGCCTTAGGAAATCCCACATTAAATGGCATGCTAACCAGGGATACATTTGGGAACTCTTCCCTAACCATTTTCTGAGTCTCGTCGTGCGAGTCATTGTCAACCACAATAATCTCAATCCGAAGATTCTGGGAAGACAAGACTATGGAGCTTAGACAATTTCTAAGATATTCTCTAACGTTCCAGCTCACAAGGAGAATCGACAGATCAATCATCGCGGTCTCTCTGGCCTGATCGAAGGCCGAACAACGAGAGATATTTTGACCTCGGAAGAAGCAGTTGCTCTTCGATGCGAAGACACGAAGCAATTTTGAGGCGCCATATTTGTCATCTCCCAGCCATCACATTCATTCAAAAGATGATTTGAAGCTGCAGTAGCCCCAATGAGGAACATAACTATGAGGTTTAGTCGAAGCGTATTGCAGGTCGCGCGAACCACAAAAACGAAATAATAGACGTTGAAAATCATCAACGTGATGGGGCTTTTGCCTGCTAATTACACCACCAATTCAGTTGTTCGTTCAAATTGAGCAGTGGATGCGCCAACGATCGTCATCACGAGTTGTGCGACTGGCCCAATAAGAGCGGCGGCCGACGCCGACGAAAAGAAATAGAAAACCAGCCCGACCGTAACCATTAAGCCCAGCAATCTCGATTCCGGTACGGTTGAAGCCCTACTAGCATGTATGTGTAATCTCAAGACAGAGACCATAAAGACCGCATAGCTAACCCCCGCCAGCAGTCCACCGTCCGCAAGTATTACCCCATACTGATTTTCTATCCCCGCAAGGCCCCTAAACCCAGCAACTCCAGCCTGCCCCAGCGTTTGCACTCTCCCAGGACCAAACCCGAAAACTAGGTTTGCCAAAAACACTTCAACCAAATTAGTGGTAACGTTCAATCTGCCTTGGAGATTGGCTGCTTCTAAACCTCCAGTGCGAAACGTTTCCGTGAAGTAGAGTTGAAACTCGGGTAGCGACCCAAAGATGAACACAGCAGCAAAAGCAGCTATGGCTAGCAGGACGACCTTACTCTTGACTCCCCACCGCCTCTCAAGCAGTAAATACGCAAGCAATGCAGGGAATAGCGCCATAATTGGTCCTCGGGACGCCGTCGCGATCATGAGGGTCACCCAGAATGCCACAACCCAAAGGGATACGGATTTCCACTTGGGGAAATGGAGCGCGACATATACAACAAAGACAACCAGGTAACTGAAGTAGGCCATCCCAGCGTATACTGGCTGAAGGAAGGTCGACGAGACCCTTCCTCCGAGACCAACACGATTCTCAAGGAAATACGCAGACCAATCCTCAGAACCGAGGTTTTTCAAACCCAGGAATTCTACAATTGACCGTTGCGAAAACATTTCAAAGAAACCCATGCATGCGACTATGAACCCGCCTGTAACAAGTGCCCGGAGCACAAAGTCCATACTAGCGATTCTCTCTCTCACAATGTAGTATGTCAATACATAGAAAAAGATCGGTTCGAGATATGTGAGGCTCCGAAAAACCGAATCCAGGCTCCCCCACCACATCCCAGAAACTACATTAGCAATCACGAAAAGTATCAGGCCACGCAGACTCCAATGTTTCAGCATTTGTTTCCAGAAGTCTCGACTCTTCTCTGCGAAGAGAAAGATCACAAACAAAGGTACCAGTAGGAGTCGAGTCCAATTGACTTTTGGCTCTCCAAACACAGACAAACCGAGATGAACCACAGGAATTGTTGTGAGAACCAAGAACCAGATTTGCTCGATGTGCCTGCCAGCAATTGCAAGGACGGCCACCGCAATCGCGAGGAAAGCAATATCCCGATAGAACACTGGTAACTCAAGGATCGCCAGTAATCCTGCAAATAGTCCAATGCCGGAAATGGTCAAGCCCAAGGTCGGTTGTCCCCAGGCAACTTGTCGGATGATGGTGGTCCGACGGTAAGCAGCCCTCTTCTGATCACTTTCGAGAGCGCCAGGTGAGTCGTCAGAAACGGCCCAGAGTTGAGGTTTCATGGATTTCCCGAGACAATTCCTTGCTCAAAATGAAATAACACTCCCAGTCGGAAGTTGTATCCTGCGTCTTAACGCGAGGGAGGACAGACCAAACGTCCCAACTTGAACTATGATTGGAACTCAACGGCTTACGTTGTCAATCTGTGGGATCCGGCAAAAGCCAATTGCCCAAAGACACATTATCAGTTCGGCCCCAAGATCAATTCTCCAAAACTTTGCAGACTTGGGAAAGCCCCATACGTTGCACACTAGCTTCATAATCGTCAGTACCGGAATCCGTACAGTTGCCGCACAGAGAACTATAAACCTAATCATTATGAGATCCTCTCGATCCTGTCCCCATGCATTTTGAAAAACTCACTGCTGGCCTCAAGGATCAGAATTTTAGCTTGTAAACGCACTTGCGAACTACTTTGCCCACCAAAATGATTGATGACAGCTTCAGCAAGATAGTAGACCTTTAGGCCCGACCGATGTGCTCTGTAGCAATAATTCACATCTTCCCCATACATAGTCAGAGAAGTGTCTAGGACGCCCACTTTCATCAACAGCTCTCGTCGAAAGAGCATCGCAGCGCCAATAATTGCATCCACTTCGCGACTATCTTCATGGTCCCATTAGGAGAGATAGAGTCTGCCAAAGTAGGTGCTTGTTCGGAACACTTGGCCAATGAACGAAAAGTACCAGAACCAATCGATGGGCGTGGGAAAAGAACGTGCACAAGTAATCTGAATCTCACCGTTAGGCAAATCAAGACGGGGGCCGACTAGGCCAACATCAGGATGAGTTTCCATGAACGTTATCAGCCGAATTATTGCGTCGTTCACCACAATTGGATCAGGATTAAGGAGCAAGATGTATTGCCCCGTGCATTTCATCAATGCTTGGTTGTTCGCGGCAGCAAATCCAACGTTCTTGTCGTTGGCAATCACACGTGCGCGTGGGAAACGGCTTTCTATCTCCGTTACCGTATTATCCGAGGATTTGTTGTCGACGACAATGATCTCGACATTTAGAGCTTTGCAGGCCGCGAACACAGATTCAAGACAAGCGATCAGCAAATCCTTGACGTTCCAACTCACAATAACGATCGAAAGATCCATCTTTCCATTCCTTGATGATTTTCAATCTACATTCAGTTTTCGGCCATGCGATTTCGGCTCCACGCATCTTTTTGATTTACCAAGCAGGTTACAATCGAAGTTCGCTTTCAAACTGCCAAAGTGAAGCCTTTCTTAGTGCTTGAAGATATGCATAACCGATACTATCTAGGATCAATCCACTCCAGAAAAGGGAGCTTGGGAAGCTGCCAAATCTCGGAAGATCAAGTCCCGTCCGGATCCAGCTGGTTCTATTACAGTCGTGACATCTGCACAAATGATAGGGCGTAAAAGCGTCGATGGCTTTCTGAGCCGGGGTAACGGCGTGAAACCTGCGAGACCACCTTTGGCACCATAATATCGGCAATGTCTGAGGACAATCGAGCGCCGGTTGAGAAAGATCAATGGCCCGAGACTCGTTGCCAAGACCATCGACCCCAAGCATCAACCAAACAACACCAGGGTCCGGAAAAACGCTTGAGAATTTTCCACAGCTCTTGAGATTAACTCTTTTGAAAGTTTATCTTGGGCACGAACGAATCCGCAATAGACCTAATGATATCATTCTGAATTGTTCAGTCGATAGTTGTTTGGATACCTATAATGTGCTGCTCAAGTGCCTTTGCGCTCTGTTCCCACGAAAAACATTCTACTGCGAGTTTTCTTCCCTGTTCAGAAAGTCGATGCCAATCCTCTCCACGGAGAAGTGCACCAACACGGCGGGCAAACATATTTGAGTCGTCTTCGATCCACATCTCTCTAGAAGAACGTCCCAAAATAGCACTATTCCCTGCGCTCGTAGTTACCACCGGAGTACCGCACGATAGTGCTTCCAGAATTTTCGTCTGCTGCCCAGTGTTTAATCTGTTTGGGCAAACACTTACAACAGCGCGGCCTACATATTCTAAAACATCGGTTACCCTGCCTGTGACAACAACATGTTCTCCAAAAGACAACGCTTTTTCACGGACCCGGATATCCGGATCTGCACCGACAATCCACAATACTGCCGTTGGATATTCATTCAGCACTACTGGAAATATGTTCTGTAAGAAATGAAGAGCTCCATCGACATTGGGCGGATGGAACATATTCCCTGAGAAAACGATCATTCCATCAGCGCGCTCTTTATAGCTAAGAATATTATGTTCACATATCTGGTCCACCCCGTATGGCACAAATCCCAAATTATCGTACCCCGCCTGTTCTTGCATGTCCCGCATATCGGCTTCCGACAATAAAAGAACTTTCCCCATTTTGGGAAGTGTGTTCGTTTCGTAAATGCTTGTTATTTTTGCAACGAATAATATTCTGAGTTTCTGCCACAATGACCATATCGGCAACTCGATAATGCGATGTAGTCTTATAGATGCCGGATCTTCGACATTAACGACGACTTTGCGATACGAAGAGGGGGGACAATATTGTATTGCCCTCATGTCAAACAACAGAATAGCATCAAATGTGCCGTGTTCAATAACTTCGCGAACCCTCTCGTTCATCTCCTTCGACTTTAATTTGCTCACTGAAAAAGGAACCCCCAGTAACATATAGAATACTTTTCGCCATATTCCGCCGAACCATGAAACATGCCGTTGACAAACAAATTCGTACGTCTTAAGAAATTCTGGTGGTTCGGCTGGTTCTTCTGGGGGTTTTAGGCAAATGAAATCAATCGCATGGTATGGTGATAAGTGTTTTATGGTATTGAACGCAACCATTGTGCTGCCGGTTCGAGGAGGAAACGGGTTGTGACTCATCACCACCAATAATCTCATCGTGGGTCTCACCCCTTGCGATTTGATCTCCGATTTACAATAGACAACACTGCGGTCCGGGGTCGCTCTCCATATCAATGTCATCTTCTCAACTCGCCTTAACCTGATTTGGAGACATCCTTAGAGGTTACAACCTGTACCAACACCTCGTTTTCTCTCTCGAGCAACCAGAAGAACAGACAGTTTTCCACAATTGTGAATGACGTTTACCACGGGTTCATTCGAGTCCGGATGTCCACTATTTCCATTCAAAGGAATGCGCCAATCATTTGCAGCGCATTCAATTGAATGCGCATAGTCGGTGAGCTCAGCGTTGTGCTTTCTTCACGGCTCGAATTGTCCAGTGACGACATCGCCAAGATCTTCGAACTCGCGGCAAGAGCGATTCTGCGTGCATAGCCTGCTGGTGTAGTTCCACACACGTTCTACCGGGTTGAGGGCGAAGAATAGGGTGGCAAGAAGTCAAGTCGAATGCGGTCGTGATGCTCATCGAGCCATGGCCAGAAGGTCTTCCTGGCAAGTGTTTGGCCAGTTTTCGGGAGGACGTGATGCCACAACAGTATCCGTACAACAGGATCCCGGTCATCATCTTCGGATGGTACGGGGGATATCCTCGTTCCTCGTCCTCATACTCGATCGTGATACGCCTCAGGTCCATCTCATCGAGAGCCTCCCGGATGAAGAACACAAGGTGATTCTTGGGTAGCCATTCCGTCAGCGACGGCGGCAGCAAGAACATCTGATCAGGTTCGAACGGACGAAACGTTTTACTCATCGGTGTCCTGTAGACGAGAATGATCGTTCTGTCTTCTACAAATATACACCACGATGAGCGCGTTGGTTCACTTACAAAAAACTATTACTCGGGCAGACTCCTAGTGAAAAAGCTTTTGATATTGAATGATGTATTGCAGGTCTTTGTTCCTCGTGCCGATCTTTCTCGCAGGCACCCCAGCAACTATATCATAGCATTCGACATCCTTGGTGACAACCGCACCAGCCGCAACTATAGCTCCCTTTCCGATTTTGATGCCGGGCATTAGCATGGCGCGCATTCCGATCCATGCATAGTCGTCTATGGTCGTGCAAGCTCCTCTCGTCTCAAAGGTTGGTGACTGCGGGTCGTGCTCAAGACTCACGACGAATGTGCCTTCGGAGATACTGACATTGTTACCGATCACTAGCCCTTTCCTGCCGTCAAGCAAGCAGTTAGGATTGATTGTGGAATGGCTGCCAACCTTTACCTTCCAAGGGTAATATATTCGGCATCCCATGTGAATAGAGGAACCATCGCCGATCTTCAAGCCACAAAGCTTTAGGATTAGCCTGCGAACAACGTGGCTTGGCTGTTTGCACGAACCAATGACCATCGCGTCCCGCAAGTCAGATGGCATGCGCCTAATAAATCCTATGAGTCTCCGGAGTGAGCGAGGAGCATATCTCTTGATCGTCGATCTATTCAAAATTATTTCCCAACGAAATTCCAGCATCTGGCCTCTTTCAGATAGCTCACTTGACAACGTCTCTCTCTGACTAGTTCTTTACGAGACATGTGCCGTAGCTTGAAACATGATAGCCGCCATACAAGGGCCCTTTGATCTTCCTCATGATCAGATTCTTGTTTGTCGAATACACGCTTCGAAGAAATGTTTCCAATTTACCACGGCTAGGTGGTTGACGAAAAGGTTGGTTCCTGTTGGTCAAAAGCCGTAGGGGGTGGATGGTCTCTTCAGGGTACAGGGGAACGAATCTCTCACACAACTCTGTCATCAAAGCAGAAAACCGTTCCGGTCCAATAGCGAAATTCCCTGACAGATCAACATCGACAGTAAGCACAAAGATCCCGCCTCTCTTCAGAACCCGATAGACATCTCCCAGGATTCGTCCAACATCTTGGACGTGTTCCAACACGCTGATGCAATACACAATGTCCACGCTGCCTTGATCACATGGTATATGCATGATATCCCCGCTGCGGAAGGTCACGCTCCCGGGCCTTTCCTCGATAACACCCTTTGCCTTTCGGAACATGAGGCCGGGCAGTGGGTCGATATCGACAGCAATTGTCGAATGACCCAGACGGGAGACACAAAACGGGAAGAAGGTGAACCCGCTCCCCAAATCGACCACGGATGCCGAACCAGCCGGTCTGCCATTCAATAACTCCTTCAAATTGCCGAAGACATAAGGGTATTCCCAGGGTCTTGTCTGATCCTGGAGAGGACAAAACGGCCAGATATATTCAGGAACATGAACATCAGCTGACAAAACCTCGCGCTGTACCATATCCAGGGATCGAAACAACTCGCCCCACTCTGGCGCGTTTAGATCATCAAGGGATGCCAGTCCCGCCCTGTCATGAAAATGCTCTTTCATATTGGCCCCATTGTTCATTTATTCATCACCCTTGTGGATCGCAGAAGGTGAAAGGAGTTCAGCGGCATCAGGGTGGGCGTCAATTGCTGGATCGTCCATCAGGCATCTTTAAAGCTTTCCACATAACTAGACCATAGAAAAGGAATAGGCCCACAAGCTCGTTGGCAACGAGTGCTAGTGCTGCACCCATAGCCCCAATCGCCGGAACCAGGAGAAGTATCATGAGGACGACAACGCTTAGTTGAAGGAGATTTACTAACCAGTAGAATTTTACCAGCTCGAAATAGTAACCAACCATGTGGACTGGATTAACAAGGAAAGAGAGACTATAACGAAAGCATAGTACCCTCCCCAAAGACTCGCCGCGCGAAAACTCACTCCCAAAAATGATCGGAACGAGACTGGGAGCCGTCAATGAATACACAAAACCAAAACAACAAAGGCCAAGTCCAAACACAAAAACTCTCCGCAGCAGAGCTCTTGCCTGCAAATTGCTCGTAATCGCCGAAACCCGAGGCCACAACACTGTCTGGATAGAGGAAAGCAGAATCGTTAACGGAAGTGTGAACCGAACCGCAGCACTGTATACGCCGATGTCACCTTTCGGTAGGAACAATCCCATCAACCACAGGTCGGCCTGCATTATCAGTGTGACAATCACGCTCGATAATGTCATGAGACCAGCAAACTCTCGTATGTTGCCCGACTGGACAAAGTTCTTTGCTGGTTCTGCCATATCGCTGGTAGGGGAAAGGCCCTTCCCGGACAGGGGGGACCAAAGATTTCGCTGTTGATGATCCCAGAAAGCGGCCTTGGGTACCTTGGCTAGGAAAGCTAGTGCGCCCACAGCTGAAGTCACGACAGAAACAACTACTACTGATAAGAGTGACCAACAATGGCAGAGCGCCAAGAATATTAGGCCAACCAACGAAATTAGCTTCTGTAGGACAACAATGACACTGTTTGTCGCAAAGCGGCGCAATGATTGGAAATACGCAATGGGAGCACTTGCAAAGGTTGCGAACACACTTATTAGGAGAGCGAGCCTCAATAGGTTTGCGAATGACATTGAGGAATGCCACAGTTTCGTCGACAAAATCGGAGACAGGAAAAAGCCCGCTATTGCCAGAACAAGAGTGGCAAGCAGACGCGTTGTGAATCCCCAACGCAAGATCGAGTGCAACAAGCTCTCGTCCTGCAACGAGGCAGCACGAGAAGCAAACCGGATCGACGTCTGTCCTATTCCCATGTCTGAAAGTTGAGAAATGAGCATCGGCACGGTCATCATTAGGGAATAGTCGCCCAATCCAGCTGGACCGATTCCCCTGGCAATCAAATATGTAGTCATAAACCCCGTGAACAGGCTGATCACTTGAGGGATACCAGAAACCATGACATCCAAAAATGCCCGCCGCGGAATCTTGACGATGTGCCTGAACCCTTTAGCCCGACCCTTCCATCCTATCATGACTTGTTATCCCATGATTCTGAGAAACCACGGACTTTCGGGCAAGAATGAACTCGGCAAACCCCAAGAGGTCCCAGAATACTCCCGCTTCAACATGTCCGAGTATTACCTTTGAACGCAGAGCGGCAATAGGTGTTAAGAAAACTCTGACCCAGTCCCGCCGAGTGCCAGCCTTGAATACGGTACATCCAGATTTGGAGAGGATTTCATTGAGTTCCCTGATGTCGTAGAGGCGGCAATGGGTTGGATCATCAAAGAAGTTCAATGTCCCTTTCATGCTCGGGAATCTTGTGCTTCGTTTGCTCGGGTACTCAATGTAAACTATTCCGCCCGGTTTGACTTTAAGAATAAGAGCCTGAATGACTTCGTGACCGTTCCGAAGGTGTTCAATAATGTGGGACATCACCAAAGCGTCAAAAAACGAATCTGCCAATGGATCTAATCGAAGCGTTGAGACATCAATCTCGAAAACTGCTTCATCACAGAAAAATCATTTGAGTCGTTGGAGTAGTGACGCGTTCTGTCGACCCCGTAGTAGTCGCAATTCGGAAAATACTTCTTCGTGACGGAAGCAGAGTGACTTCCACAGCCAATGTCCAGGAGAGCAAATTGCTTCTGCCCAGTGCTTCCTTTGAGAAGTTTTAGCCTCGTTGGAATAAGGATAGACACTTGGCCACGGGTTCAAGTGACGGTAAGCCGCGTGTGAGTCATAGCCCGCGATTGACTGCAGCCATCAAGAGAAGAAAAGGCTCAACTAGAAGGATGGTGCCAACTCTCAGTTTCTCTACAGACTTGAGTATAAGGGGCCCCCTCAGGCGGAATCGTTGGACCAGCGATCGTATCCGCCGCGAACGTACTTCCATATGCCAAACGCAAGAATTGTAAATTCGGGGAAAACAACCGCCCGAAAAGCAAATTGTCCCAAAAACCCTTAGGCCATGCCAAGGGATGTTGGAGCAACATACCAACTTGTGAGAATAAAGAGGACAATACGAATATTACTGGCCTTCCCCTTTCTCCTAAAGACGTAGAGGTATGGGGAGAGCTATTTTCGTGTTACGAGAATCACCTGCGAGACGCCGGTTGCGATAATCGCAGCGGAGCCGGCCACGATAAAAACGTCACGCACGGTTGCCCATATGGAATGGCCAACGCTGATGATGTCTCCCGGGAGTACTATCAGATCGGCGGAGGTCACCTTGGTCAATGCAGTGAGATCAAAGTTGAGCTCTTTTCTCCTGATTGTCCCCCCCTCTTCAACAAGTCGGGTCACAGTGACGTCACCGAGAGTCCCGTCGGCACTCGCACCTCCCGCAAGGGCAATGAGATTTATCAAATCGATGGATTTGGAGATTTCGTAGCGCCCCGGCTTGTTTACGTTGCCCACGACACTGACGACAATCGTCAGCTCGTTGGGCTTGGCAAAATAATAGTTAGTGGTCGTCAGGTTCAATGACGATGCCGAGACAAAGCTGGCTTGATCGACCTGAGCAAGAGCGCTCGATGCAAGAAGGAGAAGGAGTCCGCAGAGAAGTTGTCTGGTCATGAGAGTTGAGTAGGTTTCTTGGAGTTAAGAGACGGGAGATTTCTTCTTCTTCTTCTTCTCGCCATCGGTGCTGTAATAATACCCATAACCGTAATTCCCGTAGCGGCTGCTGCCGTAGTATCCCCCGTATGCCTTCCTGATATCGAAGTTGTTTAACACGACACCTACGGGTGTATTCCCGATCCCCTTCAGCACTTCTGTCGCTCTTCCCAGGGTCTGGACGTGTGTCTTGTCGGACGAGACCACGAGGAGAGTGCCGTCAACAGCAGTGGAAAGAACCGCGGCGTCCGTGACTGCGAGAACCGGCGGTGAGTCGAAGATCACAACGTCGTACGCCTGGCGGACCGTCTCGATGAATTTCTTCATCTTAATCGATCCGAGGATCTCCGCGGGGTTCGGCGGCGTTGTACCGGCGTTGATTATCCAGAGATTGTCCAGAACACCCTGCTTAGTTACCTCCTCGAGGGTGGCGCTGCCGAACAAGAGATCGGTCAAGCCCGGATCCTTCTTCAGGCCGAAGAGGGAATGAATAGTCGGGCGGCGCATGTCGGCGTCAACCAGAAGTACTCTCTGTTCGGTCTGTGCGAATGTTACCGCCAAATTTGCTGCAGTGGTCGATTTGCCTTCTTTCGGATTGGGACTGGTCACCAGGATCGTCTTCAACGGCTTATCCAATTGCGCGTATTGGACGTTCGTCCGGAGGTGCCGGAACGACTCTGCAACCGGAGAGAATGGGTTGTGGTACGCGACGAGGTGGATGTCGAATGGCTTTCGATCCTTCAGAAGCCCATTCCCCGAGCCGTTGGTCACTATGCGGGCTATCGATGTGAGCGGGATGAACCCGTACTTCTTCAGATCCTCGGGGGTCCGCACCCGAAGGTTGGTGTACGCAATAACGAACACCACGGCAATACCAAGTCCGAGCCCCACCAGCAAACCGAGGCTCAGGTTCATCACGACTTTTGGACTCACAGGGATTTCGGGTATCGTGGCCGGGTCCATCACGGTCACATACCCGAACTCGGAAGTTTCTTCAATTGCGGCCTCATTGAATTTCTCCTCCACCAGGAGGTAGAGCTTCTCACTGCTCAACCTGGCGCGCTGCAGTTTTGCCAGCTCAATGCTCTTCTGCGGAATCTGGTTGAATTGCCTTTCATACTCCACGATGACACGAGCCAGTGCGGTCTTCTTGGCGGCAAGACCGTCCAGCTCGATCTGAACTTCAATGATCTTCTGTTTCGCCTGTGCGAGGAAGCCGGCCGAGCCAGCATCCTTTCCGGTGGACGTGACGTCCCCGGGAAGTAATGTTTGGAGGTAACTCTGGGTTCTCTCTTGAAGGTTCCTTTTCAGTGTCAGGATCTGTGAGTCCAGCTCCGTGATCTTCTCTGAAAACGCCTTATCTCCTTT
>Ga0182011_10001843_pt1 | contig 18322 bp, 17 predicted proteins | sample 711E1DmetaG_FD_120481 | JGI IMG/M metagenome (GOLD analysis project Ga0182011, IMG submission 120481) | Permafrost microbial communities from Stordalen Mire, Sweden - 711E1D metaG | ecosystem: Environmental > Terrestrial > Soil > Wetlands > Permafrost | place: Sweden: Stordalen | collected... | reverse complement strand
TACTCGTTCATCACCACCAAGTTCGGGCTCGACCGGCGCGTGATCGACGCTGTGGCCCCGTGCATCTCCACGACGCCTTACCTGCATCCCGACCATATGTTCGACTACATCGACGAGGGGACGGCTCCGGTCGATCCGATGCTCTACGTGACCATCCCGACCGAGTGGGACGAGTACGCCGCGCCGCCCGGCAAGCAGCTGGTGATAATGGGCGTACCCGGCCCGATCGAGGCGACCCCCGGGAGAATACAGCAGTGCGAGAAGATACTCGACCGCGGCGAAGAGCGGCTGTTCGAGCTCTACCCGCGGGTGCCCGCGCACATCGAGTGGAAGATGCGCTACCACATCGGTCACACGGCCGCGCTGACCGGCAAGCCGACGGGGGAGTGCATCGGTCTCGCCCAGAGTGTCGGCCAGACGGGAAGGCACAAGCCGTCACCGAAGACGCCGGTCGAGGACCTCCTGCTGGTGGGGGCGGACGCGGGTGGCCGAGGGGTCGGCACCGAGCAGGCTAGCGCCAGCGCGATCTACGTGGCGAGCCTCATCGGCTGAAAACGCACCGTGGTGCGTTGTCAGGTGACCTCGATCTCGAGCCCGTCGAACCGCTTTATCTCTTCGGGGTCATCCCTCAGGCAGGACACCAGCAGGTCGTGGAACGGCTCGTCAAAGAAACCAGCAAGGTGCACCGGGCAGACACGGATGAGTATTGATCCCATGAGGTGGTGCACCGGGTAAGGTTTGCGCTTCCTGGCCCGCGCTTTGACCCCGGGGTCGCGGACCTCGATGTTCAGCGCCCCCTCGATCCGTGAGGTCGTGCTGGGCCACATTATCTCGTCGTCGCGCATGTAGATAGATGTCACCGGTGGCCCTCCGTCACGCACGCCGCCTTTCTCGATCTCGCAGAGGAACTCGCTGCCCGGTTTCACGTCGGCGATGCCGCAGTAGAGCGGGAGCACCACTGCTTTGGTGCCATGGTGGGCCGATACGAACGTGATGAAGCGGTCGACGCGCTCGTGCCCGCCCAGCCGCTCGAGCCAGTAGCGGGAGGCCACGCCGCCGTTGCACTCGGCCAGGACGTGGAGTTTCTCCTCGCCGGTCACGGCCAGTATCGCCTCGACCGCGTCGCCGACGTTGCGAGCCCCGACCTCGAGGGGCTCGGTCAGCAGGTCCGGCGGCTGGTAGACGACGGTCCGGAAACCTTCGTCTCCGAGGCGGCGGGCGATCACGTCGAAGAAGTCGCTCACTATCATGCTTCCGGTGACCAGGAGCACCAATGGCTTTTCCGTGTCCTTGCCCGCGCGGGCCGCGGCCGTAGAAGGATCGACGTAGTGGGACCTGCCGGTCCACCGGCCGAACCATTCCACCAGCGCCGATATTTTCGACAGGATAAACTCGGGTCTTTTCACCGGGCCTGGTTTCGAGGTCTGGTCCATGATCGCAACATTCTCTTTGATCGAGGGAGAGCTTCTATTGGAACCCCACCACGTCGTGCCTGGCGCGCATCTTATCACAACACATTTCAGCGGTGGACAGCCGGGCACATCTTACGGAGTGAACGGGGGGCACGGCGAGGCTTCTGATATGATGACCAGAAGAGCCCCTCACCGGCGGCTTTCGTTCGTGCGGTGTTATGCGGCGGCCGCCGCCTGGCGCGCCTTCTTCGAGGCGCTGGCGGAGTGCCAGATGATGTCGAGCACCAGTCCCAGCGCTACCCACAGCCAGCGCGCTCCGTGGATGCCGGAGCCGGGCACGTAGACGAAGGAGTAGAAAATGGTGGTGAACGGCACGAAGATGATCCCCAGGAGGGGCCACCACCACATCCCGTGGAACGCCCGGGTCACGTATGGCGTGAACACCCAGACGAAGAACAGCGCGATGCGCGGCGCGAACATGGCCAGGATGACTATAAGGCAACCCACTGCAAACCTCCTCCGCTTGACTCGCTTATTCATTTGGCGGCCAGGCCGCGGTTCCTGCTGAAACGCAAGTTTTGGCGTCAGACGCCTTAATTTGCGTTTTTGCCGGTGGGACGCCTGACGTCGAGCGTGCCCCGCGTATAATCTATGGCGGCGAAAGAGAGGCCGGTCGATGATTGAGATAGCGGACTTCGAAGAGGTCACCCGCATCAGGATGAGCCGGGAGGTCGACGGGAAACCCGTCTACTGGGTCGCGGCGTACCTGGTTGACGGGCTGCTGGTCGACACCGGCTGCGCGCACACGGCCGACGAGCTGGTGGCCGCGCTGGAGGGGCGCAGGCTCGACCTGGTGGTGAACACCCACTTCCACGAGGGCCACGTCGGCGCCGACCGCGCGATCATGGAGCGCTTCGGGGTGCCCGTGCTGGCGCACCGCGACTCGGTCCCGAGAATCGGGCTCGCCCCCGAGCTCAACCCTTACCAGGAGTACGTGTGGGGCTACCCGCAGCCCGCGTCGGTCTCGACACTGGGCGCGCAGGTGGACACCGCGGCGTATCACTTCGAGGTCATAGAGACGCCGGGGCACTCGGCCGGGCACGTGGCGCTGTTCGAGCGCGAGAAGGGCTGGTGTTTCACCGGCGACATCTTCATCACCGAGCGGCCGAAGGTGATCAGGGCGGACGAGGACGCCGTCAGGCTGATGGGTTCGATGAGGATGCTCGCGGCGCTGCCGTCGGACAGGCTGGTCCTGTTCACCTCGATGGGCAAGGTCGTCGAGGACGGGCGTGAGGCGTTGCTTGCCTGCGCCGACTACCTGCAGGAGCTGAAGGACCGGGTGCGGGGGCTCCAGGAACAGGGCCTGACTCCCATCGAGATAAGGGAGCGCGTCTTCGGAGAAGGAAGCTCTCTCGCGGTCATGACCGGCGGCCACTTCTCCTCGGACAACCTGGTGGCGTCCCTGCTCGCGTAGCGGAAAACGCAAGTCAATGGGTCTGCCCCCTTTCTTGAATTTTGTGGTAGATTTGTGCGCCGACAGGAGGTCTCGCGCGGATGGACATGTACTTCTTCGAGTTCAAGATGCCAGGCAGGACGCTCTGCTGGGACGGCGGCTCGGGCAGGATCGGCAAGCCGATGCAACGGCTCGGCGGCAGCCGGGTGCTGGTCGTCACCGACAAGGGAGTGCGCGGCGCGGGCTTGATCGACGGCGTCATCGAAGGGATCGAACAGGCCGGGCCACGCATCGTGGGCGTGTTCGACGAGGTCCCCTCCGACCCCGGCATCGCCACGATAGAGAGCTGCACTCGCCTGGCGCAGGAGCTCGAGGCCGACGCCCTGGTGTCCATCGGGGGCGGCAGCTCCATCGACACTGCCAAGGCCACGCTTATCCTGCTCTGCGAGGGAGGCGACCTGCGCGACTACGAGTGGAACGAGTACTTCGCCTCGTGCCCCGTGCTGCCGCACATCGCCATCCCCACCACCGCGGGGACCGGCTCCGAGGCCACGCACGTCGCGATGATCACCGATGAGGGGCGCAACCGCAAGCTGATGTACCAGGGAGGCGACCTGATCCCGAGCATGGCCGTCCTCGACCCGCGCATGACCATAAGCCTGCCGCCCGCAATGACCGCGGCCACGGGGATGGACGCGCTGACCCACGCGATCGAGGCGCTCCACTCCACATGGCACCAGCCGATAACGGACGGCCTGGCTCAACAGGCCATCGGGCTGGTCGACCTCTACCTGGAGAGGTGTTTCAACGACGGCGCGGACGTCTTCGCCAGGATGAACATGCTGCTGGCGGCGAACATGGGCGGGGTCGCGGCGTCCAACTCCTTCATAGGGATCGTGCACGCCACCGCTCACCCTCTCGGCGGCCTCTTTCACATCCCGCACGGTGTGGCGGTCGGCATGATGCTCCCGTACTGCATGGAGATGAACCTGGCATACGAGGGCATCCCGGCGATCTACCGGAAGGTCGCCGGCGCCATGGGTCTCGCCCGCGAGAGCGACGACGATGAGGCCGCATCCAGGAAGGCCGTCGAGCGCGTCCGCGGCCTGGTGCAGAGCCTGGGGCTGCCCGCCGATCTCAAAGAGGCCGGCGTCCCCGCCGATTCCATTCAGGCGTACATCGACGAGGTGATGGAGGACCGCGCGATGATGGTCACGCCGGGGAACCCGGGGCGCCAGGAAGTGGAAGAGCTGATCAGCCGGGCTTACCAGGGCCGGAGTCAGCCGCGCCCTCCGAAGGCCAGTCATTCATTGTGAACTCGAAGCAGGCTCCCTTGTCGTTGTAGGCCCTCACGCTCCCGGCGTAAACCTCGGCGATCTTGCGCACGATCGCGAGGCCGATCCCCGTCCCCCCGGTGCGCTCGCTCTTCTGGAACGGCAGGAATATCTTCTCCAGGCGCTCCGGCGCGATCCCGGCGCCGTTGTCGCACACCAGGAAGACGTGCTCTCCGCTCTCGGCGTGGTCGAGTCTCAGGACCCGGACCCGGGGTCCGCTCCTGTCCGAGTGCGCCAGCGCGTTGCCGATCAGGTTGGAGAAGACCTGGTAGATCTGTGTGGGGCTGGCGACCACCGTGCCGAGGTCATCCGCGACCTCGATGGTGGCGCTCCGCTCCTCGATCGTCGACGACAGGTCGTCCAGCACGTCGCCGACGGTGGCCCGTACGTCTACCCCCATCGTATCGGTGGGCGCGAGCCCGGACTCGGCGAGCTTCAGCAGCAGCTTGACCCGCTCGCTCGCGTTCCAGGCGTTGCGCGAGATCATCGCGGCCACGTCCAGCACGTCCGTGCGGTCCGTGCCTTCAAGCAGGCGCGCCAGTACGTCAGCGGCCATGCACACGCTCGAGATCGGTGCCTTGAGGTCGTGCGAGACGCTGTGCGCGAACCAGTCGAGCTCCGCGTTTATGCTCTTGAGCTCGAGCTCCGCGCGCTTGAGGTCCGATATGTCGCGGAGGGTCACCAGCTTGCCGACCGAGCGGCCCTTGTTGTCCGCGAGCGGCCAGATGCGGGAGTCGTAATAGCGCGGTAGCGGCTCGCCTTCGGCCACGTACTCGATCTCGAAGCGCCCGCCGTTCTGGTCGCTGCCCAGGCGCTCCGCCAGGCCTGGCAGACGCCCCAGGACACTCGCCGCGGGCTGGCCCGAGATGGCGGCGGCGCTCATCCCGACCAGCTCGGCCGCGGCCGGGTTCGCATCGACCACGTGGCCGGCGTCGTCCACGGCGACCATCGGATCGTGCATGCTCTCGAACAGGACGTTTCGCGCGATCGGCCTGATGTCGAGCAGGTGATAGCGAAAGATAGCCACCGCCAGCAACACGGCGGTGACGGTGAACATCAGCGGAGTGAGGTCCACGCCTTTGAGCGTGTTGGGGCTCAGGGCGTAGATGATGTTGAGGACCCAGGGAACGAGCGCGGCGAGCAGCATGATCCGCGACTGCCTGGAGAACAGCTGCGAGAATCGGTAGCTCGCCCATATCAGGATGGCGAAGGCGGCGATCATCAGCAGGTAGCTGTAGCCGACCTCGATCCAGTACCAGGGGCCGTGCGCGTAGACGCCGGTCACGCCGGCCCAGGTCCTGGTGAGTTCAATGGTGGGCCAGAGCAACTTGTGTATGGAGTTGGTGGCGGCTATCACGATGGTCGCGACCGGCAGGACCCAGAGGACGGCCTCGATAGGGCGAGTCAGCCAGTCGTCCTGTTGGGTGTAGTGAACCGCGAACAGGAAGAAGAGGAGAGGCGTGGTCGGGGTGCCGAGGTAGGCCAGCACCGAGAAGATCTCTTTTGCGTGCAGCGTGGTCGCCGCCGCTTCGAACCCGATGAACAGGCACCAGACCGCGATCGCCAGCAGCAGCAGCCCGAACCAGATCACCCCTCGCTCGGAGCGGCGCCTCAATGTATACACTGCGAGTGCGCCGGTGATGAGGGCTGACAGGAAGAGCAAGATTACGTACGCGTTGATCTGCATGTCTTTTCCGTGTCGCGCGTGGCCGGATGCGTAGGGCTGAAGCGGCCGTGACCCCGGTGTGCCGGGGCGCTCCGCCGCCCTCGCTGATTATCATACTGCAAGGAGTTGCGGGATGTGCTTGACGGGCGGCGCGGCCGCGTCAGGGACCGGCGAGCCTGTAGGTCGTGGTGCCCGCGCCGACAGAGGCGGCGTGCTCCAACTGCCGGCGCCAGTCGATGCCGGTCAGCGCGAATATCTTGTCGGCGGCGAGCGCTATCTCCGGGCAGTCGGCGCTCGAGCCAGGCGCGGGTGAGGCGGCGTTGAGCATGTCTCCGCAGGCGGAGTCCACGGCCACGGGATCGCGCGATATCGCCACCCCGATGTCGCCGAAGACCGGCAGCGCGGAGAAGTCCTCGCAGTCGCAGTGCCGGGTGACGTCAAGCATGTAGTTGAGGAAAAGTACGCGGCCCGGCTCGAACGCGGAGACCACACCGGCCGCGGCCTCAGCGAGGCCCTCCGCGAACCTCCCGTAGTCGTGCCTGTAGGTGATAGCCTGCTCGGGGCAGAAGCCGATGCACACTCCGCAGCGCACGCACGCCTCGGTGAGCACCGCGCCGTCGTCGCCCAGGACCACGGCCCCGCTCTTGCAGGTCTCGACGCAGGTCCCGCAGGCGTTGCAGCGCTCGAGGTCGATCGCGAGCGACGTGGCCAGGTGGACTTCGGCCTTGGTCTTCCTTCCCACGCAGCCCATGCCCAGTTGCTTGAGCGAACCGGCGAGACCCGCGGTCCAGTCGTGGCAGGTGACGTGGGTCAGCACCACCAGGGCGTCGGCCGCGGCGATCTCTCCGGCCACTCCGACCTCGCGGAGGTGCTTGCCGCCCACGGGCACTACGACCTCAGCCGTGCCGTCGCCGACCACCACCGGACAGCCCATCGTCTCCTCGGAGAATCCGTTGAAGGCCGCGGTCGCCAGCAGCTCGCCGGGGGTGAACCGCTCGCGGCAGTAGAGGGTGGTGGTCTCGGTGACGAACGGCGAGGCTCCCGATCCTTTGGCGAGCCGCGCCATCGATGCGGCGATCGATGGCCGCAGATAGGTGACGTTGTTGCGCTCGCCGGGGTGGACCTTCACCGCCACCTTGGCGCCCGGCTCGAGCGATTCAAAGAAACCGGCGCCCCCGACGATGGCAGCGACCCGGCGGTTGAGGCTGTCGGTCCCGCCCGCCGAATCGAACGGAGTGAAGAAGACGTCCGCCGGCATCAGGCGTCTCCCCCGACGTCTACCATCACTTTCAGGGTCAGCTTCCCCGGCTCCACCAGCAGGCCATATCCCTGCGCCAGGTCCTCGAGGCTCACGGTGTGGGTGACCAGCGCGCCCGCGTCCATACGGCCTCGGCCCAGTATCAGGAGAGCCCGTTCGAAGTCCGCGGAAGTGTACATGAGGGTGCCGGTGAGGTCGAGCTCTCCGTCCTGGACCAGGTCGAGCCGCACGGGCACCGGCCCGGGGAAGACCCCCACGACGACGACGGTGGATCCGCGAGGCGCCAGCCGGACTGCCATGTCCGCGGTCTCGGCGCGCCCCACGCACTCCAGCACCGCGTGGACCTGGACCTTGCGTGCCATCCTGGCCAGGCCTTTGTCGTCGGGGGAGAAGACCTCTATCGCCCCCAGGGAGCGGGCGACCTGCGCCCGGGCGGCGTCGGATTCGATCGCGATGACGTCTATGCCCTCGGACACCGCGGCGGTTAGAACCATCAGTCCGATGACACCCGTCCCGATGATGAGTATGGTGCCGCCGGCCCCGGCCCCTGACCTGTCCAGGGCATGAACCCCTACGGCAAGAGGCTCAGCCAGGGCTCCCGCCTCGAAGGACACACCGTCGGGCAGGATGTGCAGCTTCTCCGCGGGCACCGCCACGCGGTCGCAGAACGCGCCCGGCGCCTGGAAGCCCATGACCTTCAGCTCTTCGCAGATGTTGTACCGTCCCGAGACGCACTGGGGGCAGCGCCCGCAGGTGAGGGAGGGCTCGACGCAGACACACGCTCCCAGGATGCCGTCATCCACCCCGTCTCCCACCTCGGCGACCACGCCGGAGAACTCGTGACCCGGAGTGACGGGGAAAACCACCAGCGGGTGCCGCCCGAGGTACGAGTGGATGTCGCTGCCGCAGATCCCGCAGCGCATGACCCTGACGATCGCTTCGCCGGGTCCAGCCACGGGCTGGGCGCACGTCTCGATCCTCAGCTCCCCGGGACTGTCGAGCATGGCTCTGCGCATGACGCCTCCCACTGTTTGCCGCAACAGGGTCCGTGGCGATAATGATATCAGCCTGCAGTCGATCGCGGTCCGATGACATAATAGGCAATTAGAGCATGGGGCGCATGTCCGAACGAAGGAGATGAGTCGATGGCGGGAGCGGAAAGTGGCAGGGGAGGCATAACGAAGCTCTCGGCCGCCAGTCTGGTGGCTGGCCTGGCGCTGATCGAGCCGGCGATGGCCAGGCTGGAGAAGTTCGGCGACACGCTCGAGGCCAAGCAATACCTGTTCATCATGCCCACGGGCGAGCTCTCCTACTTCGTCCCCGCGGTACGCGACGTGTCGATCCGCGCGGCGGGCTCGGCGGGGGTCGGCATGGTACTGCTGGGACTGTTGCCGGCGGTCGCGCGCGCCAGGCGCAAGGGTCTCGACGGGCTCTCGGCCCTGGGCTGGGCGCTCTACCTGACTGCGGCGGTGATGCTGACCTGGGAGTACTCGTCCCGAGGGGAATGGGTGCTCATGCGCAGGATCGGCACTAGATACCTCTCGTTCGCGATGCTCGCGGTCGGCGCGTTCCTGGGCAACCGCGACAGGCGGTTCCTGGCCACGCTGGGCGTGCTGGGCTTCACCTGGGACCTGTCGTCCGCGATCTTCTGGGCCTGGCTAAAGAAGGACGTCACCGCCACGGTTCCGGTGCCCTGGTACCATCACTTCGACCAGGAGGAGGGAAGGGGCGCGCCGTGCTGGGCGGTCTGCCTGCTGGACTCCTCGGCGATACTCTACTTCTCGTGGCTGATGCGCCACGACTTCGACCCGTTTCGCGTGTACGACCGCGATTGAACAGGACGTGTTGCGATGTCACTGAGAGATGAGCTCGCTTCCATCGCCGGCACCGACCTCTTCGGTGTCGCCGACGCGGTGGCCTACGGCGAGAAGGCGCCCAAGGGGCACGGGCCGGCGGACGTCATGAAGGGCGCGCGTTCGATCGTGTTGATCGGGACGAGGATGCTGGACGCGCCGCTCGACGGGCTGCCGGTGACGGCCAAGGAGTACACGGCCAACTTCCACGTAGTGAACACCGAGCTCAACCGCGCGCTCTTCGAGATGGCGGGGTACCTGGAGCGCCGCGGCAACAAGGCTTTCCCCATCCCCTACAAGGAGATGCCCGGCTGGAACCTGGAGAACCGGCCCGCGATGCTGCTGAAGTCGCTGCGCCACTTCATGGAGGCGCCGGTGCTGCGCAAGGTCGTCGGTGCGACACTTACCGAAGACCTGTCCTACCGGCACATGGCGATCGAAGCGGGCATGGGAGAGCTGGGGGTCAACAACCTGCTGCTGGTACCGGGCCACGGCGCCAGGGTGAGGCTGGTCGCTTTGCTCACCGATGCCAGGCTGAAGCCGGGCGCACCGGTCGAGGCCGGGCTCTGCCGGCCCGAGAGCTGCGGGTACGCCTGCGTGAGGGCGTGCCCGGTGGGCGCGCTTTCCGAGGACGGCCGGCCGACCGACAAGGTCAAGTGCCTCAAACACTACCTCAAGCTGGGGATGCCGGGGCAGAGCGGCGTCCGCTGCGGGCTCTGCATCGCGAGGTGTCCGGCGAACAAAAACGCAAAATAAGGATCAGAAATTCAAGAAGGTGGCCTCACCCCATTCTTGAATATTTGCGTTTTTGCCGCGGGACTACAACTGGGCCCGCTCCACCGCTCTCTTCCAGCCGTCGTACAGCTCGTCGCGTTTGGCTTCTGTCATAGAGGGCTCGAACTCGCGCTCGATGCGGTGGATGCGCAGGATGTCATCGGGGTACTTCCATATTCCCGCCGCGATCCCGGCGAAGTAGGCGGCGCCCAGGGCGGTGGCCTCGAGCATCGCCGGCCTGTCAACCTTCATGTCCAGGATGTCCGCGAGGAACTGCATCAGGAAGTTGTTGCGCGACGCGCCGCCGTCGGCCTTGATGGAGCTCACGCTGATGCCGGTGTCCATCTCCATGGCGACGATCACGTCCTTGCACTGGTAAGCGATCGACTCCAGCGTCGCGCGCACGATCTGCTCGCGCGTTGTGCCGCGGGTGAGACCGGTGACCGTTCCCCGCGCGTAGGGGTCCCAGTAGGGGGCGGTGAGGCCGCTGAAGGCCGGCACCAGGTAGACGCCGCCGGTGTCATCGACACACAGGGCCAGCTCCTCGCACTCGGCCGCTTCCTTTATCATCTTGAGGTTGTCCCGCAGGAACTGCACCGAGGCCCCGGCGCTGGAGATTATCCCTTCGAGCATGTAGGTGGTCTTGCCGTCCATCTTCCAGGCGACCAGCGGGGTCAGCTTGTGGATGGAGGCGATGGCCTCGTCGCCGGTGTTCATGTCGACGAAAGTTCCGGTGCCGTTGGTGCACTTGACGTTGCCGCCCTCGAAGCATGCCTCTCCGAACAGCGCCGCCTGCTGGTCCGCCACCACGCTCTTTATCGGGATAGGCGCGCCGAAGAGGTCGGTCTCGCCGAAATCGCCGCCGGTCTCTCTGATCTCGGGAAACTTCAGGCCCCCGGGCAGCCCGAACGGCTTGAGCAGCTGCGAGCTCCACTTCATGCCGAACGGGTCGAACATGCCGGTGGCGCTGACGTTGGAGAAGTCGGTGGCGTGCACCCTGCCGCCGGTGTATTTCCACACCAGCCAGGCGTCCACGGTGCCGAAGAGCAGCTTGCCCGCGGCGGCTTTTTCCTTGGCGCCCTCGATGTTGTCGAGCGTCCAGCGCGCGTGCGCCGACGACATGGCGGGAGTCACAGTGAAGTGAGCCGCGGCGATGAGCATCTTGCCGACCGGGTTCTTCTTGAGCGTCTTGCTCAGAGGGGCGATGCGCTGGTATCCGCCGCCGACCACGTGCAGCATCTTGAAGGTGCCGCTCTTGTTGACGCGCTCGCACTCGTCGGACATCCGCGCGTCCTGCCAGGTGATGGCGTTGTAGACGGGCTCGCCCGTGTCGGCGTCCCATAACATGCTGGTGGCGCGCTGGGTGGCGATGCCCATCGCCGCGATGTCGCTCGCCTTCAGGCCGGCGCTGTCTAGCGATTTGTGGGTCACCTCGACGCAGCGGTCGAAGATGGCGACCGGGTCCTGCTCGGTCCAGCCGGGCTTGGGGAAGATCTGCTCCAGCTCGGTGTACGACTCGGCGACCACGTTGGTCTCCTCGTCATAGATTATGGAGCGCGTGCCCGTGGTTCCCACGTCGTTGACAAGGATGTATTTGCCAGCCAAGGCGACCCCCCCGCATCTCAGAGAAAACGTCTGCTGCCATTAAATCGTACATGCGGTGCGAGGTCTACAAACGCGGGCACGATATTCGGCGCCCCGGAACCTTCAAACGGTGTGGCCGTTGGAGGATAATAGAGTTGAAGAGGGTGGTTGAGATGCCGGGATTCTGGATTCTGGGTATCACGCTTTTAATAGCAATGGCGACCCTTGCCCTGTTTCTGATCTCCTGGGGTTGCGCGGCGCTGGGGGTGGGCATCGAGGCGTTTCTCGAGAGGCGCCGTGAAGTGCACTGGGTTCACCCGGCGCACATGCATCTGCACCGCAGGTCGCACCTTCCGCCAGGGATACAGCTGATGTAGAGCACGTGGTGCGCTCGCACGTGTTTGGGATGGGAGGGGACCGGAGTTGAAGGCGCTCACGTTTCAGTACAACATCCCCCAGTATCTTCTGACCGGTCTGCTCGACCGCCAGTGGCCCGGTGTGCTGTTCACCAGGCTCGCTCCGGTGCGGATGCGCGAGATCCCCGAGCCGGAGCTGCCGGGCGACGAGTGGGTCAAGATACGGCCGCGTATCTCCGGCCTCTGCGGAAGCGACATCGCCATCGTGGCCTGCCACGAGAGCCTGACGATGCAGCCGTTCGCGTCCAACCCCTTCGTGATGGGACATGAGGTCTGCGGCGACATCGTCCAGGCCGGGCCGGCCGTGAGTGGCTTCGAACCGGGTGACCGCGTCACGGTGATGCCGATGCTCGGCTGCGCGCCTCGCGGCATCGAGGAGCCCTGCGTCTACTGCGCTTCGGGAAGGCCGCAGCTCTGCGTCAACACCACTATGGGCGCTCTGCCTCCGGGGCTTTTCGTGGGCGCCACCGCGGGCGTGCCCGGATTCCTCAGCGAGATGGGCATCGCCCACGTCTCCCAGCTCTACAAGGTCCCCGACGGGGTCAGCGACGAGGCGGCCTGTCTCACCGACCCCTTCTCAAACGGCCTCCACATGGCTTTCCAGAACCCGATCGAGCCGGGTGAGACCCTGATGGTGATCGGCTGCGGAGTGATGGGGCTTGCCACCATCGCCGCGCTGAAGGCAGTGCACCCGGACGCGCGCGTCCTGGCCGTGGAGATCGACCCGTTCCACTCGGAGCGGGCGCTCGGGCTCGGTGCGGAGGCCGTCATCAAGCCGCCGATGGACAAGGAGTTCTATCGCAAGGTGGCCGACCTGACCGACGCCAAGGTGTTCACGCCGCTCCTGACGCAGCCGCTGCTGATCGGCGGGGTCGACCGCGTGTTCGACACCGTCGGCAGCACCGAGACGATCGACATGTCGCTCCGCGTGCTGACGAACGCGGGCTGGTACAACATGCTCGGCATAGGTGAGCCCAAGAAGATCGACTGGACTCCGGTATGGCTCAAGGAGCTGACCCTGAGGGGGGTCTACGGCTACCAGGTGGAGGAGCAGGCGCCCGGCCGGGAGCACGACTTCGCGGTCGCGCTGAGGCTGCACGCGGAGGGCAAGGTGGACCTGAGCGACATGGTGACGCACGTGTTCAAGCTCGACGAGTGGCCCCGGGCTCTGGAGGTGGCGCTCCACAAGGGGAAGTACAGGGCGGTGAAGATAGCATTCCGCCCGTAAAATGCAAAAGGGGCCTGTCCCCTTTTTGCATTAAACAGGAGGTGGACCGTGGCTGACATGCACGGAGGCAACGTCCTCGCGAAGTACCTGAAAGAGGTCGAGGGGATCGACACGGTGTTCTCGCTGTCCGGCGGGCATATCATGCCGATCTACGACGGCTTCCTGCAGAGCGGCATCCGCAACATCGACGTGCGCCACGAGCAGGCGGCGGTGATGGCCGCGCACGCCTGGTCCATCTACACCGGCAAGCCCGGCGTGTGCCTGGTCACGGCCGGCCCGGGCTTCACCAACTCGCTCACCGGCGTGGCCAACGCGTTCCTGGAGAACGCGCCGGTGGTGGTGCTCAGCGGTATGGCGCCACTGCGCGACCTGGACCGCGGGGCCCTGCAGGACATGGAGCAGGTCGACATGATAAAGCCGGTGGTCAAGTGGTCCGGCCGGTGCTACGACGTCGAGCGGATAGGCGACTACCTCGAGATGGCTTTCAGGCACGCGGTGTCCGGCAGGCCCGGCCCGGTCTTCCTGGAGGTCCCGCCCGACGAGCTCTACGCGCCGGTCGACGAGGCGCAGCTCAAGTGGCCCGCGAAGGGGTGGGAGAAGCACAGGTCGGTACCGGAGGAGCCGGCCCTGGCTGACGCGGTGGCCGCGCTGGACGGGGCGAAGCAGCCCCTGTTCCTCGGCGGCAGCGGCATCGCGGCCAGCGGCGCCGCCGGTGCGGTGGCCGAGTTCCTCGAGAAGACAGGCATGCCCTTCCTGCTGATGGGCAACGGGCGCGGGGCCGTTCCCGACGAGCACCCTCAGTCGATATGGGACGGCGGCCTCATGGGCCTGCTCGCGGCCGCGTCGATGGCGGACGTGGTTTTCACCGCCGGCATCCGGCTCAACTGGGTACTCAACTATGGCGAGGTTTTTCCCAACGCCAAGGTGGTCCGGCTGGACGTCGAAGAGGCGGAGATAAACAGGAACAGACAGGCTGACGTGGCGCTCCTTGGCGACGCCGCGGCGACCATCGGGCTGATCAACGAACGCGTGCGCAAGGCGGACCGCTCCGACTGGCTCGCGACCCTCAAGGGGATGTTCGCCGGGCTCACAGAGTCGGACCGGCAGGCCCGCTCGACGCCGTCGGCCCCCATCCATCCCTACAGGCTGATGGACAGGGTCAGGGCGGCCGCGGGCGACGACACCGTCTACACCCTGGACGGGGGCGACGCGCTCTACTTCGCGATGATAACGCTGAGGGCCACCCGCACTGCCGGCGTGATCGGAAGCGGCACGCTGTTCGGCTGCCTGGGCACCGGGATCCCCTTCGCGATCGGGGCAAAGGTCGCGCTGCCAACAGAGAAGGTCGTGCTGGTGACGGGCGACGGCTCGTTCGGGCTGAACGCGATGGAGTTCGAGACCGCCGTGCGCCACGACATCCCCATCGTCTGCGTCATCTGCAACGACCAGGGCTGGGGGATGGTGAAGCACTCGCAGGAGATATGCTACGCAGACGACCGCGTCTGCGGCACCGAGCTCGGCATAATCCATTACGAGAAGATCGTCGAGGCGCTGGGCGGCTTCGGTGAGTTCGTCGAGGCGGACGAGGACATCGAGCCGGCCATCCGCCGCGCGCTCGACTGCGGCAAGCCGGCGTGCGTCAACGTGATCACGGACCCGACCGTCACCAGCCCGGCGACGATGATGTTCGCGCAGAGCTTCAATTTCTAGGGGACAAAGTGTTCCAGGTACTTTTCGTCCCGTTTATCACTTACTGGCTGTACGCGGTCGTGGGATCGGCGATGAGGACGGCAGGAGGTGCGCCATGAAGCCGCGGGGTCTGAACATGCCGAGGGTGGGACAGATCGGGATCGTGGTCAAGGACATCGACAAGACCATCCGCTACTACGAGGACATCATGGGCATCGGGCCCTGGGCGCTCTTCGAAGGTGAGCCGGAGTGGTGCCTGGAGGGCGACAAGACGGTCACCTACAAGGGCAGGATGGCGCTGGCCAGCTCCGGCCCGATCCAGTTCGAGCTGATACAGATCCTCCAAGGCAGGTCTCTCTACGGGGACGTGCTCGGCGAGGGTGAAGGCTTGCACCACCTGGGCTTCTTTGTCCGCGACATCAGGCAGCGGCTGCGGGCGGCTGAAGAGGCCGGGGTACAGGTGCTCCAGCACGGGCTCCTCAAGCGGATGGGCCTGACGATCGAGTACGCATACCTCGACACGACCGCGAACGGTGGCGTCATAACCGAGTACATCAAGACGTCATTCCTTGGCCTGCCGTTTCCTCTCAGCTTCGGTCCGCTCGCCCGCATCAGTGCGCGGGCCGCATCCATCGCCGGCTGAGCCGTACGAAGGCGTCGCGCGCCGCTGCGCCCGCCTGCCACCCATACGGTGATAACATATTGGCGTCGTACCCGGGGCCTGCGGCCTCGGGCCAGCACTTAAGGCAAGCGGAGGTCAGAGATGGACTTTTATCAGGGCAAGACGGCTATAGTGACCGGGGCAGGATCAGGCATCGGCCGGGCGCTGGCGCTCGCGCTCGCGGACAAGGGTACCAGGGCCGTCGTCATCACCGACATCGTCCAGGAGCGGATCGACCAGGTGGTTGAGGAGCTAAAGGCCAGGGGCGTGGAGTCCGAGGGCTACCGCGTCGACCACTCTAAACTCGATGAGGTAAGAGCTTTCGCCGACGCCTTCTTTCAGAAGTGGGACCACGTGGACATCCTATGTCAGAACGCGGGGGTCGGGATCGGAGGACGGTTCCTGGAGACCTCGCTGGAGGAGTTCGAGTGGGTCATCAGCATCAACCTCTGGGGTCCGATCTACATGATGAACCTCTTCGTGCCGAAGATGGCCGAACGCGGCCAGGGCTCCGTCCTCATCACCGCCAGCGACGCCGGCCTGGCGCCGCTTCCTTTCTCGTCCGCATATAACGCGACCAAGTTCGCGGTGGTCGGGCTCGGCGAGACGATGCGCACCGAGCTGAGCGAGAAGAACGTCAAGATCACGTTGCTGTGCCCGGGCGACATCAAGACCAATGTGATCAAAGACGGCAAGATGCATATCTACGACCGGGAGGGCGAGAGCGCCAGGAAGGCGATCGAGAAATACTACGAGGAGAAGGGGGCCGACCCCGCGATCGTCGCCGCCGCGGCCCTGCGCGGGCTCGAGCGCAACAGGCCGATCGTGATCGTCCCCTGGAGCCACCACGGATATCTCTGGGACCTGCACCGCCTCTCACCGCGGCTCTACCACTGGGCGATGAGCCTGGGCCTGCGCCTGGGAGTGTTCCACAAGATGATGGGCATGAAGCGCTAAGGGTCAGTCGTTCTCCGGGGCCGCGATCCGCAGCTTGACCACCATCTTCCAGGTCGGACAGTAGGCGGCCTTCCAGGGGTCCCTGGCGTAACGCACGCAATCGATGCAGCAGAACTTCACCAGCGCGGTTTGGAACAAGGCGGCCGCGAGCCCGTAGAACGTCAGCGCCTTGAAGTCGCGCCGGGCGGCGATAACGGGGAGGAACTGGAAGATCCCCAGGGTCGAGCCTTCCGCCAGGTAGCCTGCGGCATTGAACTCCTTGTCCGACTTCTTGAACAGCCGCGCGGCGTAGCGGCCCCCGTAAAAGAAATCACAGGACTTGCCGTAGTTCTCGCAGCGCGCGCAGATGAAGTACTTGGGGATGGTCGCCCAGCCCAGCAGACCAGCCAGCCAGACGGGCAGCCAGCGGGGGCGGTTGCGCTTGATGGCCCGCCAGCCGGAGAGCAGGAACAGCAGCGCCGAGCCGCCCATCACCCACTGCTCCCAGGCGACCGCCTGTGGCCATTCGCAGGCCTCGCAATCATCACACGGATCCACCGCGACATCATCAGGCATGACGATCACTTCTTCCTCGGCTTGGAGTACCAGAGCCGCTTGCCCGCGACGAACTCGTCGAGCCCCGACTTTTTTATCGCGCGCAGGTTCTTAATGTGAGCGTCGCCGTGGACGGCGTTGAGGAAGTCGAGCTTCTTGCAGCCCTCGAACTGCTCGCACTCCCAGCAACCGGCCACCTCTTTCTTGATGGCGCAATTGGCGATGTTGCAGAACTTCGACCGCGAGCCGCCGCGGCAGCCATTGCACCGCAGCTTCACCATCGCGCCCAGGACCTCGTAGCAGTCGTCGTACTTCTTGAACTCCGGGAACGGGATGGAGCCCGCAACCTCCGCGAACCTTGTCTCGCGGAGCTCCTTGCACAGGTCGCGGGCAAGGTCAGGGATGGTCCCCTTCCCAAAGCTGCAGTCGCCGCAATAGAGACCGCAGTAGGCGGTTTTCTGAAGGTTGTCGTCACTCACAGGGCAGACCTCCCGTCAGTCGTCCTGGAGCAACACTAGCGAAATCGCGCGCCCGTGTGAAGCCCGCGGCTTAAAACGCAAAAAGGGGACAGTCCCCATTTTGCGTTTCTAAATGCACCATCGGCGCCTGACCCCGGTGGTGCATTTTCCCCGCAGGTTCCCGCTGCGGCCCGGGGTTTGATAGGATAGCCTCCGGCACCGGAATCTTTATTGAAAGGGGTTAATCATGGGCAGGAGAGTTCTCCACACCAGCCTGTGCGACATGCTGGATATCGAATACCCGATACTGAGCGCGGGCATGGGGCCCAACACGCTGAGCGAGGAGGTGGGAGCGCCGGTCGACCTGGTGGTCGCGGTCTCCGAGGCCGGGGGCATGGGGGTGCTGGGCGCGAGCGGTTACTCCCTCGATGAGCTGCGCGAAGCCATCCACGAGATCAGAGCACGCACCGACAAGCCTTTCGGCGTCGACCTCCTGCTTCCCAAGAACATCGCTGACATGGCGGGCATGGGCCTGGAGGGCGCGAGCGAGGTCCCCTTGAGCCAGTTGCTGTCTACGCTCCCCCAGCCTTACCAGGACTTCGTCGCCAAGCTGCGCAGCGACCTGGACCTCCCCGAGATCGACGTGATCGTAAAGGTCGACACCACCACCATAAGGCCCAAGGAAGCGGTGGAGATCTGCATCGACGAGAAGATCCCCCTGTTCTGCGCCGGTCTCGGCAACCCGGACTGGATGGTGGAGGAGGCCCACGCCAACGGCGTGAAGGTGCTCGCCATCACCGGCAACAGCAAGAACGCCGCGCGCATGGCCGCCGGGGGCATCGACCTGCTGGTCGCCCAGGGCCACGAGGCGGGCGGTCACACCGGCAGGGTCGGGACGATGGCCCTCATACCGCCGTGCATAGACGCTGCCTACCCCGTGCCAGTCCTGGCGGCGGGTGGAATCGGCGACGGCCGGGGGGTCGCGGCGGCGCTCGCCATGGGCTGTACGGGAGTGTGGGTCGGGACCCGCTTCCTCGCGACGAAC
>Ga0182011_10001839_pt1 | contig 18348 bp, 20 predicted proteins | sample 711E1DmetaG_FD_120481 | JGI IMG/M metagenome (GOLD analysis project Ga0182011, IMG submission 120481) | Permafrost microbial communities from Stordalen Mire, Sweden - 711E1D metaG | ecosystem: Environmental > Terrestrial > Soil > Wetlands > Permafrost | place: Sweden: Stordalen | collected... | reverse complement strand
GACGCACGTGCTTTCGGCCTGCTCTCCTCCATCATGGCCGTGGGCTCACTTTCGGGAGCGTTGTTTGCTGCTGGCCGAAAGAAACCAGGTTTAGCGTCTCTGTCGATGGGAGCCGGTGTCTTCGGGCTGGGCTGTATTCTAGCCGCACTGGCGCCTGGATACTGGTGGTTCGCGGCCACTCTCATGATCATTGGCGCGGCTACCCTGACCCTCACCAACGGCACAAACAGCATCATGCAGCTCTCGACAGAACCAGCGATGCGGGGCAGGGTTATGGCCCTGCGGGTTGGCATTGCACTCGGGGGAACACCGATTGGCGCACCGATCATCGGTTGGGTTGCCAACCACTTCGGCCCTCGTTGGGCGCTCGGTATTGGCGCTGGGGCAGGCTTCACCGCTGCCCTAGTCGCAGTCTACGTTCTGGCACGCCGAAGAGAACCACTGCTCGCCCAGTAATTTAGTTCTGTGAAGTCGGCTAGGCTGGAGACAAAATCCTGGATGCTTGCGCGTTTCCGAGGACTAAATTGTCTGCGCTGACTCCTGAAGGCGCTCGATAAGTGCATCGGGCTGACAGCGCCAACTGAGGAAGAGATGCTCAATTTAGAACCTATACCAAGTATGCTTCCCTCTTGGGATGAACGGGGCTGTCGCATCCTTCCGTAAGCAGGTCCTCTTTATGAATCAGAATTTCGCCGCAATTATCCTCGGTGGTACTGGGCAAGTCGGTGGTGCAGCGGTCGCGGAGCTGCTAGCAATTCCGGAATGCCGGGAAGTGGTGATGGTCACCAGAAAGCCCATCGCGGCGCGATCGCGGGTGCGCAACGTCGTTCTTGATACCGGCGCTGCTGACTTTGCCGAGCGCACTGCCGCCCTTGCCCGGCGAAGTCATAAGCCAAGGTCCCGTCAGCGCCGTGAGCTGTGTGGGTGTCGGTTCTGGATCGATGCGCTGGAGCGAAGAAGAATTGAAACGACTTGAACTCGGCGTCGTCGGTGCATTTGCGCGTGGCTGCCACTACGCCGGAATCGCCCAGTTTTGCCTACTTTCTGCGGTAGGAAGCACAGCCCGCAGCCGGTTTCGATATGTCCGCGTCATGGGTATGAAGGAAGACACCGTGCGCAACATCGGTTTTATCCGCCTCGCCATCTTTCGCCCCGGCATCATTGTAGGCAACGCTCATACCCCGGCCTGGGTCGGTTTGTTGGGAAGCCTCGTGCCTGGGCCGTTCGGCAATATCGATCAGCGAATTCTGGGTCGCTCAATCGCCGCAGAGATAGCTTTGCACAGTCGAGAGGCCGGCGAAGTTATCCGCGAAAATGCCGCAATGAAAAAACTCGCTACACAGTTCAATAGCGTGACTATGGGATTTTTACGTGAGGTCCAGGCTAAATTAATCGCGAGAGATAAAACCGGAGAGCCGCACTATTTCGAGCTGATCGCCGAAATTTTGCTGGTCTTCCCCATCGGCGGTACTCTTGCGTAATGCGACCTCTTCGGTATTCCATCAACGTCACATTGGACGGGTGCTGCGATCATCGTGTCATCGTGCCGGACGTAGAATTGCATCGTCACGCGATCGAGAACCTCGACCAGGCCGATGCCCTCCTCTTTGGCCGGGTGACTTACGAAATGATGGAGGTGGCGTTCCGGCCGCCGGCGGGGACGGGAGCGAGGCCTGATTGGATGGAACCCTTCGCCCGGACGATCGACGCGGCAAAGAAGTACGTCGTGTCGAGCACCCTGGACCGGGTCGATTGGAATGCGGAGCTCGTGCACGGGGAGCTAGGAACGGCCGTGCAGCAGCTCAAGCGGGAGCCGGGTAAGGGACTGTTCGTGGGAGGCGTAAAGCTCCCGCTGGCGTTGGCGGAGCTGGGATTGATCGATGAGTACGGGTTCGTGGTGCAGCCCAGGCTAGCGGGCCACGGGCCGACGTTGTTCGCGGGGCTATCGAAGCATGTCGACTTGAGGCTCGTGAGCCCGGCTGGAGTTCAGCTCGGGGGCGGTGGCGATGCGGTATGAGCCGAGAAGGTAGCCATTGGGCTTGTTAGCCCGAGTCGGCCGCATCACGGAGCATCTCGGGCAGATCCAGTGGAAATATTCCGATCCGACCCGCCGCATCCGCAGTAACGTTGTCTCTGCGACATGCCACTAGTAATGAGAAGTCGGCCAGCGTCCAGGTTTCCGCCTGCTCGCGTGTACTCCCGATTTCCGACCGGATGGGCGTTTATGAGGACTCAACTCATCTCCTGTCGCTTGCCAAAAGCCGATAGCGCTCTATTACGGTCGTCGCTCTTTCACCACCTGTGCCGTTTCGTCTCTTCTTCGTCAGGTGAGCGTCGGCGAGGGAGTCCCTTTGCCGAGGCCTCGGATCCAGGTGGTTCACGGAACGGTTCCACAGAAATGCGCTCGTAACACACTTCCAGTACCGTCAGGTATTCTGTCCCGCCCGGCGCTTGGAGAACTACGCTGTCACCCGCTGCCGACTTCATCAATGCGCGCCCCAGAGGTGACACCCAACTGATGTGGTTGCGGTTGAGATCGACCTCGTCGGTGCCTACGATGCTCACCACTCGCTCCGCTCCCGCGGCATTGGCATAGCGCACGGTCGCCCCGAAGAATGCCCTCGTCTCCGGCTGCCCCGCTCTCGGAGCTTCCGGGTCCACCACTTCCGCGGCTTCGATTCGCTTCGTGAGAAAGCGAATCCGCCCATCGATCTGCCGCAGCCGCCGCTTGCCGTACTGATAGTCGGCGTTTTCACTGCGATCGCCGTTGCTGGCAGCCCACGCCACCACCTCCGCCACGGCCGGGCGTTCCCTGGTGAGCAGAAACCGGTGCTCATCTTTGAGGCGCTGCAGCCCGCTCCGCGTTATGTAGTTCTTGCCTCGCGTCGCGGGCTCGTCCCCTTGTGGTTTTCTCGTAAACCCTTTCCGCATCTCGTAGTCCTCCCAGCGCGAATCCAGTGGTTGCCCCCAATGAATGCGGATGAACGCCGATGGAAAACACTGTAGGTCATCCACGTTCATGGGAGTTCATCTGCGGCCCTAACTGATTTTTTCACGTCTTCCGGTCCCTTAGCGATCCTATCCATCATCTCGGAGAAGTGCCGACTAAGGCATGCTTGGGAGATCAGTACTGCTAAGTCGGCATAGCGCCACAATTCCAGGATCAGATGGGTGCCGGGAAATGCACGGCTCCATGCTCCATGCGCGTTTACCGGGACTGATCTTGGTCTGCTTCGGTCGGTTCGGCTGCGTGGTCTCCTGTTCCAGATGCGAGGCGTTTGGAGCACCCATCTCATTGGAAGAACACACTTCCATGATGCCCAGACCCGCCGCCAAAGTCGGGGCAACCGACTGAGCGGAAGCCTGCGAACTGTCCACGTCTATTCAGTGAGATAGCGCCCGCTGTGTTGGCACACAACTTGCCCCTCTGCATAAGAGGGAGAGCAGAACAAACCGCGAGCTACGGGAAAGAAGCGATGTTTCGCGCAGAAACCGCTATCGTCCGCGTGCTCGAGGAACCTCCTTCAACGCGCAAAGGCGGAGCAACCAGACGGTTCGAGTCCCGCTGCACACGCCGTGGGTCCCACCAAGACACCGGTCGGCGCGAAATTGTCAATCTGAGAACGACAACAAATGATCTTGCAACCAATTGAATCTCCGCCGACAGCACCCTTCTCTTATGGTGCTTCTCGCCTCGCTTGGCTGTGCCGCTACTGTTTCCATGATTGCCACGACGTGCGGCAATCAGGCCCTGAGTTGGTGCGGCGTGGCTGAAGTCAGGAGTCGATTAGAGCGGACAGTACCGATGCCGTGCGAAAGGGCAAGTATGTGGGCTCCGTATCGCCACATTGGATCGGTTGCGCAACCATTACTGTACTGGCTGGCGACTGCAATTGCCGTTGCGTTGGTGTTCTCCGTAGTAATGCTAGGACAGACTGTCGAAGCGCCAGAGCCACAAATGGGAAGCATTGTGGGCACCGTAACTGATGTGAGTGGCGACACGGTCCCTAATGCGACCGTAGTTCTCAAGGGTCCTGACACGAACGATTGCCGCACAGTCGTTACAAACGACCAAGGATTCTTCGAGTTCCACGGGGTCAAGTCAGGAACCCCCTATTACATCAATATCAACGCGAAGGATTTGTCAGACTGGACGTCTCCTGTTGTCACGGTCGAGCCTGGCCAGTTCAAGATCCTGACGGATATCCAACTCCGGATTCCGATGTCGCGCACCACGGTCGTTGTGACGCAAACGTCCGAGGAGGTCGCGACCGAGCAGGTCAAGATCGAGGAAAAGCAGCGCGTCTTCGGCATTATCCCGAATATCTACGTAGTCTATGATCCCAATCCTGAGCCGCTCACGACGAAGCTGAAGTTCAGGCTCGCGCTCAAAGTGGCGACTGATCCAATTACCGCTGTAGGAATCGCGATTCTTTCTGGCGCCCAGCAGGCAGGCGACACCCCTAATTACGGTCAGGGTGGTCAGGGATTTGCCAAGCGCTTTGGCGCCAATGCCGCCGACGGTTTCACGGACATTATGATAGGTGGCGCGATATTGCCATCGCTTTTGCACCAAGATCCGCGTTACTTCTATCAAGGAACCGGTACAAATAAGTCTCGGACTCGCCATGCGGTCTTGAATCCGTTTGTCTGCAAGGGAGACAACGGTAAGTGGCAGCCGAACTACTCCAGCTTAGGCGGGGACTTGGCATCTTCTGCTATCTCGAACGCTTACTATCCCCGTTCGAATCGCGGCGCAGGGCTGGTACTCGGGAACTTTGCTATCGACACCGCTGAACGCGTAGCCAGCAGCTTGGCGCAAGAGTTCATTCTGGGAAGATTTACCCGCAAGCCCCGCGATTCGAAGTAGCTTGCTAGAAGCAGAGTGAGGAGCTTTACAGATTCGGCCAGGCGATTGAGAGATCAGCATGGCGAGGTCAGCCCAGCAAAACATGATTGAGGCGCAACTCCGCAAACCGCCGAACGTGTAACGATTCCCGGAAGCGCTTCTCCGCCCAAAAGCAAAATAGCCCAGCTGTCGCTATTCGCGGAAGCCTGGGCCACTCGCCCAACTCTCTGCCTATCGAAATAATTAGGGACGAACACTGGTTTCCGAGGTACCGCTGCCGCTGCTGGAGACTTGCCCACATACGGACAATGCCCGCATTGGGGCAACCGACTGAGCGGAAGCCTGCGAGCTGTCCACGTCTATTCAGTGAGATAGCGCCCGCTGTGTTGGCACACAACTTGCCCCGGGACATGAGACGGGAGAACAGGACAAGGCCGCTGATCCAGGTAAAACGCAATGTTTCGTGCAGAGATTCACGAGCTCGAGGATGGTCCGACTCTAAAGATGGAAGGCAGGCTGGTTGGTCAGTGGGCAGAGCAGGCAAAGTCCCTAGTCACGATGAACTCAGTCCCAAAAGGACTGATCATTGATCTCACTGACGTGACGTACGTCGACTCTGTCGGTGAACAGGCGCTGATTTGGTTCAGCAGCATCGGCGCGGCGTTTGTAGGGAAGGGTGTTTACGCCGCCGGTGTCTGTGAACGGCTGCGTTTGCCACTCCACGGGAAGCTGCCTGCTTCGTCCAAAGAGCGGCTTCGAGGGGACATTCACAGGCCCTCGCCCAGCCAGACCCGGGCGAGTTGAGGCTTACCCGGCGGCAGTACTAAGGAAGAGAACATGTGTTGGTTCCACACGGGCATGAAGGCTGCGGATGACCGAAATCATGCGTCGGTATCAGAGATCGTGGAGTGCTTCCGGGATGAAAGGCTTCTGTTGAGTCGGCTCGCCCTGCTGATAACCGGTGACCAAGCGACTGCAGATGAATCCGTCGTCAATGGCTTTGACATGACGGTCGAAGGGCACAGTCCACTCCGTGATTGGCTTATCGAATGGGCTAAGGCAGCGACGATCACAAGCGCGATATCCAAGTGCGGCGGTGCCATTCGCGGTTGTGAGGCCGCATACAAGGATCGGCATTGTTCTCATGCCGAGCACCTATCGCAGGGCGATCGTGTCGAGAGCGATTCCAGTCTCAACGTCATTCTTCAAACCGATCCCGGAATCGTGATCGCCGAGCTTGATCCGCTGAGCCGCGCGATTCTGGTACTGAGAGTGGCAATCCGATCATCCATCCAGGACTGCGTGGTCCGTCTGAATGTTTCCCGCGCCACAGTGCTTGCCGCCAACTGTCGAGCAATGACGTGGCTTCACGACTTGCAGTTGAGACCACAATGCGACCAAGCCGCTTCAGCGAAAAACCAACCTGACGCTGATCCCTCACACAAAGCGTCGCTGGAGGAACATCGTGAGGCACAAACCAATGCAGGAAAAAGGCCTGGCACTAATCCTGAAAGGCAGGGGGAGCTTTGATCAGTGTAGTTACTATCGCGCGCGAGTATGGCAGTGGAGGCGCAGAGCTCGGGTACCTGGTCTCGGTGAAGATGCGGTGGGAATTGCTGGATCGCCAACTTGTGGACCGCGTAGCGCGCGTTGCCGGTGTGGATCAAAAGCTCGCAGCGAGCCTTGACGAACACGCACGCCACTGGTGGCAGTGGGCTATCGCGGGGATGAGCTATGTCTCGCCGTACGGGTACAGTACGCCGGCCCAGGCACACGAAATGGATGAAGACTTTGTCCATGACATCACGATGCGCTTGATCCAGAGAGCGGCCGAGTCCGGGAACTGTGTGATCGTGGGACGCGGTGCGCAATGTTTCCTTCATGGACGACGCGACGTTCTCAATGTTCTGGCGTATGCACCGATCAGGGACCGACTTCGGCGGCTACGAGCCCGACAACCAGAGTGTGCGGATCTTGAGGCGCTTGTAAAGCGCGTCGATAGACAGCGCGCAGGTTATGTTCGCCAACACTATCGGGAAAGATTGGCTCGACAAGTCACTCTACGATCTCTGCATTAACACCTCCTTGGGTCTTGAAGTTGCCGCTGAACTGATCACAACCGCGATCAGCCGTGCCAAGCAGAATCGGAACCTCACGTGCCAGCAGCCACACAGTGCAGGAGCCGAACAAGCCAATCATGCCGACGCGAGCGCAGAAGGAGATGGCGGTAACTGGAGCAAATCGCATGTCAATTGTTGACGAAAAGCACGGCATCAACACCAGTTCTCTCGGTGACGCAGTCCTTTCTCAAAGGCTGCCAGGACAGTCCTTTCGCGCGAGATCGACCGGCAAATGGCCCAGGTATCGCGTAATGATCGGGTTCGTTGTCCTGGCGCTGCTCTTGTCCGGTTGTAAATCAAAGACAGCCAAGCCGTCAGCATCTCCAGCCGAGGTTGCCACGGTCACCATACGTCCGGAACCTGCGGTCTTGACCACCGAATTGCCTGGACGCACGAGCTCATATCTCGTTGCAGAGGTCCGGCCGCAAGTGAGTGGACTTCTGCAGAAGCGAGTATTCCGTGAAGGCTCGAGCGTTAAAGCAGGGGACCTGCTTTATCAGATTGATCCTGCGCCTTACCAAGCTGCCTACGAGCAGGCAAAGGCGGCCCTCGCCACTGCAGAGGCGGATCTCATAACGGCAAAAGCAACCCTACCCGCGATTCGCTTGCGTGCCGAGCGGTTGAAAGGACTCGCGGCGATCCATGCGGTTGGACAGCAGGACTACGACGATGCCAGCGCGGCCCTTGAGCAAGCCGAAGCTACGATTGAGTCGCGTAAGGCGGCTGTCGGAATGAGTCGTGCGGCGGTGGAGAGCGCGCGCATCAACCTGTCTTACACTCCGATCAAAGCTCCGATCTCCGGGCGCATTGGCATATCGAGTATCACGGTCGGCGCAATGACGACCGCGTACCAGCCCACTGCGCTGGCGGTTATCCAGCAACTAGATCCGATTTACGAGCTGAGTCCATCGTTACCATTGCGACCGCACCTCTCGTCACGGCAGGTGGCCCGATTGGAGCCATTGTGCTCGGAAGTCGAAAGGAGAACAGTTTCGGCCAGCCGGATCTGGATCTGCTGTCTCAGGTTAGTAATCAGATATCTCTGGCGCTCGACAATGCCTTGGCCTATGGTCGGCTCACAGCGTCGCGTGACCACTTGGAAGACCAGCGACTGTATCTGGAATCAGAAATCAGCTCTGAATACAACTTTGAAGACATTATTGGAAAAAGTTCCGCCTTCCAAAAAGTGCTTGAGCAGGTGTCTATTGTTGCGCCCACGGATTCGACTGTCCTGCTCCACGGAGAGACAGGAACGGGGAAGGAACTGATCGCACGGGCGATTCACAATCTAAGCTCCAGGCGGGAGCGCACATTTGTGAGGCTGAACTGCGCCGCAATTCCGTCGGGACTGCTCGAAAGCGAACTCTTCGGGCATGAGAAGGGTGCTTTCACCGGAGCCCTGATCTTAAAGCGTGGCAGATTCGAACTTGCCGACGGAGGCTCGCTCTTCCTGGACGAGATCGGTGATATCAGCCTGGAATTACAGCCGAAGTTGTTGCGCGCTGTGCAGGAGCAAGAGTTCGAACGTCTCGGAAGCGCCAAAACCATCCATGTCGACGTGCGGATGATTGCCGCAACCCACCGCGACCTTTCTGCGATGATTCGCGAGAACACTTTTCGCGAGGATCTCTTCTATCGACTGAACGTCTTTCCGATTGAGATCCCGCCGCTCCGTGAGCGCCGCCAGGACATTCCGCTACTCGTTAACTACTTTGTCTCCAAGCTATCGCGACGAATGCGGAAGGAAATCAAATCCATCCCCAAGCAAGCAATGGAACTTTTGATGAACAGTCCATGGAGGGGCAACGTTAGGGAGTTGTCGAACTTCATCGAACGCGCAGTCATTCTTTCGCAAGGCGATGAGCTAGAAGTGCCGATCGCCGAACTCAAGGCCTCTTACTCTCGCGGTACTTCTGCCCCGGCGTCTACCTTCCAAGAGGCGGAGCGTAACGTGATCATCGATGCATTGAAGGCGGCGTCCGGGCAGATCTCCGGCGTGGGCGGAGCCGCCACGCGCCTCGGCCTGAAACGCTCGACCCTGCAGAACAAGATGCGACGGCTCGGCATCAGCAAAAAGGACTACGGGCGCTAGCGTTTGTCAACCGTGTCCCTGCTGAAGACCAGCTTGCGCGACCAGCAGGGTCACATCACTCTCCGTTGACTACTGCGTTGCCTCGCGCGTTTTTCCGCGCGCCTTGGAAAAGCATAGCGAGTGGTATGCAGAGCAGCGCAAGGAACGCCAGCAAGCGGAAGTTATCAGCATAAGCAAGGAGAGAGGCCTGCTGCTGGACCATTCCGTAGAGCATTGGCAGGGCTTTTCGATGGGCGGAATATGCGTCTATCCCCGTGAGGTGGAACTTTATCTTCGCGCCATGCAGCAACGCCATCACTGCAGGATTTCCGGCGGTGACGTTTGCCACCAGATAATTCTGATGAACTTGAGAACCGCGGACCAGAAAGGTGGTAACGCTCGCGATGCCGATACTACCGCCGATATTTCGCATTAAATTGTAGATTCCGGCAGCATTTCCGATTTTTTCCTTGCGGACCCTGGCCATGGTCAGCGTCGTAAGGGGAACGAAGATGAAGCCGCTGGCGAAACCGTTGATCAAGTTCGGCACAGCGACCGACCCCATGGAAATACCGAGGTTAATGTGGCTGAGCAGGAAAGTGGAGTAGGCAAGGATGCTGAAGCCGCACGCCAGCAGCAGGCGGCTATCGATGCGATTGACTAACGTTCCTACGATGATCATTAGAGAGCACGGAGCCAATGCCCCGTGGACCCACGGCCAATCCGCTGTCGAGCGCCGGATAGCCCATCAAGGTTTGCAGGAATAGAGGCAACATGGCTGTAATGCCATAGAGAACAAAACCTAAGGAGACGGCGGGATCGCTCGAAGTGCAACCACCCGCGCCCGAGTTCGAAGCTGCGCTCGATAGCGCATTCATGGAACCAAGTCAGCCACCGTATCGCCGGGTCAAGGCAATCGTTATTCTGCACAACGGAAGGCTTGTGGCGGAACGCTATGCACCTGGTTACAGTGTGGACACACCGATTCTGGGATACTCCTTGTCCAAATCGGTGACCAACGCTCTTATCGGCATTCCCGTGCGGCAAGGGAAACTGTCAGTTGGACAGCGGGCACCCGTCGCCGCATGGAACAATCCTTCCGACCCTCGTCGCGCCATTACGATCGATCAGCTTCTGCGCATGACATCCGGCCTCGCTCTAGAGGAATCCGACAGCGGGTTGGATCCGGTTTCGCGCATGTTGTTCCTCGAATCCGACATGGCGGCGTTCGCCGAGCATGCTCCTCTTCAGGCGGCTCCCGGCAGCAAGTGGGATTACACCAGCGGCAACACGTTGATTCTGTCGCGAATCATCCGGGATGCTGTGGGCGGACGCGCCCAGGATGTGGTTGAGTTCGCCCGGCGGGAACTGTTCGAGCCGCTTGGAATCACCACGGCAACCATCGAGTTCGACGCGACCGGTACTCCTGTAGGTTCTATGTACATACTTGCCTCAGCGCGCGACTGGGCCCGGTTCGGTAAGCTTTATCTGAACGATGGTGTCGCCCATGGAAAACGCATTTTGCCTGAGGGGTGGGTGAACTATTCCGCCGCGCCAACCCTGGACACCGACTACGGCGCTGGCTTCTTGACGAATCGCGGTTCTCATGGGGACGCCGATGGGCGGATGCACGCCGGCATGCCAGAGGACTCTTTTTATGGCTCCGGCAATCTCGGACAACGCATCGTTATCATCCCTTCGGCAGGCCTCGTTATAGTGCGACTTGGTTTGACACATAGCCCTGGCTTCGACATGAAGGGCCTCCTGCGACTTGTTGAGGATACGTTTTCGGCCCTCAAGAGTCCGTACTTACGCTAGCCCTGAAGAGTCTTGATCGAGAAGGTCTTATTAGCGAAGTGTTCATCCTGTCATTCCGCCGCGAGTGAGCATGGACTAGAAGGCCCGGCTATCAATTGCGAAGCGGGCCGGGAAGAATTGGGAGAAGATTCCCGCCGCCAGGCCAAGGTGCGATGCGCAAAACTCAAAGGCTCGGGGTACACTCAATAAAAGGCAACGGGCGACTGTTAACGGTGTCTGAGCAGCGGCGCGACCGATTACGACCGCATGAACAAATAAATAATGACAGAACAGAACCAGCATGGTGCCACTGAGGACCACAGCAGATACCACACCCTCCTGAAAATATCTAGCGCAGTGGCAACGCAGCCGAACGTCCAGGCTGTTATTCGCAGTCTCGCTGGTTTGTTGTCGAATGTGGTAGCGTGTGAATCCGTCGGACTGCTTTTGCTTGACGGCCACCAGCAAACGTTAACGCTCCACGCGCTCGCGCGTGGTGTCCATGATCCGGGTATCGAGGTTGGGAGTGAGATTCCTTATGTTGGGACGGCTGTTGCACGTGCCCTTGAGGAACAGGTCCCCGTATTCATTCCCGACGCGAAGCAGGAGATGTTGAAGACTCTGGAATTTGCTTCCCGGATCAACCCCGCAGTTCTGCATAGCGCATACGTCTTTCCCGTTTCAACTTCCCGCAAGAAACTCGGAGCACTGGTATTCGGTACACGGGAAAAAGGTGAGTTCAGTCCCGGCGATGTGGAACTCATGGGCTCTGTCGCCGAACACGTTTCCGTCGCTCTGGAGAACGCGCTGGCAAACGACGCGGCGGAAGCGTATCAGCGTGAGTTAGCACGGGAACGCGATCGGCTCAGACTTCTGCTGGAGATTAACAATCACATCGTAACCAAACTCGATGTAAACGAGCTGTTCCGGGCAGCGTCGGCGTCGATCCGCAAGTATTTTGCCAACGATTTCACCAGTTTCTGGCTTTTCGAAGAGCAATCCAATCGTTTGAAATGCGCGGTCTTGGACTTTCCACTCAGTCGCGGATTCCTGGGCGACGTTCCGACCGCCGAGATTTCTCAAGAAGATCTGGAGAAGCTACGAACGCGGACACCCATGGTTATGACGGCTCCGGAGATTGCGAAACTACCCGCTGTTTTTGCCGATGTGCTGAAGGCGGATGCCATCGTCACCCTGGCGAGCGCCCCGCTCATTACGGCCGTTGGTCCGATCGGCGTCATGACACTCGGGAGCAGACGCGAGAATAGTTTTGGACAGCCGGACCTGGATCTGCTTTCTCAGATCGGCAGCCAGATCGCTCTGGCGCTCGACAATGCGCTGGCGTATGGACGACTCACTGCGTCTCGGAACCGCCTGGAAGCTGAGCGGTTGTATCTGGAATCGGAGATTCGGTCGGAATACAACTTTGAAGACATCGTGGGAAAGAGTTCCGCCCTGCAAAAAGTGCTGGAGCAAGTCTCCATTGTCGCGCCCACCGATTCGACGGTCTTGTTACACGGAGAGACCGGGACCGGGAAGGAATTGATCGCCCGGGCGATCCACAACCGCAGCTCCCGGCGAGAGCGAACGTTCGTGAGGCTGAACTGCGCGGCCATTCCGTCGGGACTGGTTGAAAGCGAACTCTTCGGCCACGAGAAGGGGGCGTTCACGGGCGCTCTGATGCAAAAGCGCGGACGCTTCGAACTGGCCGACGGTGGCTCGCTGTTCCTGGATGAAATCGGCGACATCAGCTTGGAACTGCAACCGAAATTATTGCGTGCCGTGCAGGAGCAGGAGTTCGAGCGGCTCGGCAGTACCAAGACGATTCAAGTGGATGCGCGTGTGATTGCCGCCACGCACCGCGACCTTTCCGCCATGATCCGCTACGGAACCTTTCGCGAGGATCTCTTTTATCGATTGAATGTATTTCCGATTGAAATTCCGCCTCTTCGGGAGCGCCGCGAAGACATTCCGCTGCTGGTTCACTATTTCGTGTCCCAGTTGTCGCGCCGGATGCGGAAATCGATTAAGACAATTCCCAAACAAGCCATGGACGCTTTGACGAACAGCCCCTGGAGAGGCAATGTTCGGGAGTTGGAGAATTTCATTGAACGCGCAGTCATCCTTTCTCACGGTGAAGAATTGAACGTGCCGATGTCGGAGCTTCGAATCGCTTCCATTCGCAGTGCCGTTCCCGTGTCGACGTTCCAGCAGGCCGAGCGCAACGCGATCATCGATGCATTGAAAGCGGCGTCAGGCCAGATCTCCGGCAAGGGAGGCGCTGCCGAACGCCTCGGATTGAAGCGCACGACCCTGCAAAACAAGATGCGGCGGCTTGGTATCGCGAAAAAAGAGTACGGGCGTTGACGGATGAGCCATGCTTCCACCAGACATCGAGTTTCAGTGCAAAGGAATGCTTTCGCCCGTACGCGATGGTTTACGCATCAGCAGCATGAAAGGGATCATCAGAAAGAACAAGATACCCAGCAGATGAACGACCTTGTTGAACGACAACAGCCACGCCTGACGTTGGATCATTCCGAAAACGATGGCGTAAGCCCGTGTGGAAGCCCCAGCATAGTCTTGGCCTTTGGACATCAACAGGCCGCGGGCGCCGCTTACGAACCATTCGCTGACCGGATTGAGCAGAGTGACGTGCTCGCCCAGGATGTTCGTGTTCACCTGTGTGTTACGGGCGATCATCGTGGTTACGAAGGAAATGCCGATGCTTCCTCCGATGTTCCGAAGCAAGTTGAAAATGGCGGTCGCATTGCCTAACTCTTCTTTCGAGATCCGGTCGTAGGTGAGGGTTGTGAGCGGCACAAAAATGAAGCCCATCGAGATGCCCTGGAAGAACTGAGGCCACCATAGATCCTGCTGTCCGGCAGCCAGATTGATCCCTCCGAGCGCCCACGTGGACCACCCGCCAATCAGGAACCCAACGAACATCACCAACCTACCGTCCATTTTGGACACCAGGAACCCCGCCGCCGCCATTGCCGCAATCGAGCCCCAACCCCGCGGGAGGGTCGCAATGCCGGAATCAACGGCGGGATAGCCCATGATGGTTTGCAGGAAGAGGGGAATCAGGACGGTGGTTCCGTATAGCACCACACCCACCACGGTCACCTGCAGGACGCCGGCTGCAAAATTTCGATAGCGAAACACCCTTAGATCGACAACCGGATCCTCGGTAGTGAACTCGCGAATCAAAAACAGAGAGAGTCCTGCGACTGTGACCGCGGTGAAGACCATGATCATGTGCGACGAGAACCAGTCTTCTTCCTGCCCCTTGTCGAGGACGATCTGGAGAGCGCCGACTCCGAGTGCGAGGAAGCCGATTCCCCAGTAGTCGATCTTGCTTGAATTTCGCTTGATATAGGGTGGGTCGAAGACAAACAACAATGCCAGCACGATGGCGATCACGCCGAGCGGGATATTGATGTAGAAGATCCAGCGCCAGCTATAGTTATCGACAATCCATCCGCCGGCCACGGGGCCGAGCAGTGGGGCCACCAGAATCCCTATGCCCCAAAATGCCATCGCCTTGCCGTGTTGCTCGGGCGGAAACGCCTCCAGCAGAATTGCCTGAGACAAAGGTTGAAGTCCGCCACCGGCTGCGCCTTGGATCACGCGGAAGAGAATCAAAAATGGAAGACTCGGCGCTAAACCACAAGCCAATGACGAAAGTGTAAATCCCGCGACGGAAGCTATAAGCAACCGTTTCCGTCCAAAGTAGTTGGATAACCATCCCGTCAGCGGAAGAACGACAGCGTTGGAGACGAGATACGAGGTCAATATCCAAGTGGATTCGTCCACGCTCGCCGAAAGATTCCCAGCGATCTGGGGAAGAGCGACATTCGTAATGGTGGTGTCGAGAACCTCCATGAAGGTCCCGACCATGACGGCGATTGCAACCAGCCATGGGTTAATGTGCGGCAGGTCCAGCGCGGCATGGTGTTGTCTTGAAATCTCCACGGCAGAGATCACCTATTTCGTCGGGACGGTTACGACGACAGACATGCCGGGCCGTATCCTCTGGAGTTCTGGATCTTTGTCGAACAAGATCTTCACAGGCACGCGCTGCACCACCTTCACGTAGTTGCCCGTGGCGTTTTCCGGAGGAAGCAGGCTGAACCGCGCACCCGTAGCGCCCCCAATGCTGCTCACATGACCCGCGAAGGTGCGCTGGAGCGCGTCCACATGCAACTGGGCTTTCTGGCCGACCCGCATGTTCGCCAATTGCGTTTCTTTAAAGTTCGCCGTGCACCAGAGGTCGTCCACATTGACCAGCGCAAGCAAAGGAACGCCTGCCTGGCCCACTTGGCCGACCTGAACATTCCTCTGTCCGGCAATACCGCGGCTTGGGGCTTTGACCGTCGTGTATTGAAGGTCGAGTTCCGCGCGTTTCACGGCCGCTTCTTTCTGTGCGACCAAAGCCCCTGCAGAGCCCGCGCGGGAGCGACTGATTGTGATCTGCTCGGGCGCGGTTTCCGCTGCGTTCAATTGCGAGCGAGCCTGTGCGACTTGGCTTTCGGCAGCCGAAGCCTCGGCCAAAGCTGCATCCAGGGTTGCTCGCGAGCTTTGCTCGGCGGCAACCGAAGCATCGTACTGCTGGTGCGAAATTTCATCTTGCGCGATCAGCGCCTGCATCCGCTCGAGATCCTGAGCGGCACGCGTATGTCCGGCTTGAGCTTCACGCACACGGGCGTGGGCAGCAGACGCCTGGCGCTCGGCGGACGCGACGCCGGCCGTGGCCGTTGTGACACCACTGTTGGCTGTAGTCGACGTGAGTGGGACAGTTGTCCGAGAGGCAACTGCATTGCGCTGTGCTTCGGCCAGTTCCGCTCGCGCCCGTTCCAGCGCGACCTGGTAATCGGCGGGGTCGAGTTGAACTAGAACCTGATCTTTCTCGATCACATCGTCGTTATTGAAGTTCACCTGTTGCGCAGTTCCGCTCACTCGTGCGGAAACCACGGTGATGTATCCATCCACTTGCGCATTATCGGTGGTCTCGCGAGCGGCGTAGTAACGCCAGGCGATGAGGCTGCCGATCAAAGCGCTTACGCTCCCGATCGCAAGAAACAGTTTCATCCTGCGCGTAACCAGCCACTGCGATTGCTTGGGCTTCTGCGTTTCAGCACTATCGCCCTGGTCCTGCACCGGTACATCCAACACCATTTCACTGTCTGTGGTCGCCACTAGGTCGCTCCTTGGCTTACAGCGGCTCTTCCTTCTTCACAATGCCGATTGCGGTTGTGATCAGTTCGGCGGCAACCTCCAGACCCAGCGCAGTGTTGATGCACAGGTCGTAGAGTGTCTTGTCCAACCAGTCTCTCCGGTAGTATTCGCGGACATACTTTGCACGCTGTCCGTCTACTTGCTTAATGAGCGCCTGGACATCCACACGGTTCTCATGCCGAGCCCGCAGTCGGCGGATTCGTTCCTCGATCGGCGCGTAGGCGAGAACATTGAAGACGTCGGTCCTTCCGTGAAGGAAAACCTGCGCACCGCGTCCGATGATGACGCACTTCCCAGAGTCGGCCGCTCCCTGAATCAATCGCATGGTGATGCCATGCACGAAACCCTCGTCGATTACGCCGAGGCCGTCGGGCACGCTATAGCTATAGAGTGCTCCGTGGCTCATCCCCGCCAATACCCACTGCCACCAACGGTGCGCCTTTTCACCGAGACGGGCCGCCGTTTTCGGGTCCAGCCCGGCGATGCGCGCAACCCGGTCAACTAGCTGGCGGTCCAGAAATTCCCAGCCCAGCTTCGACGCGACTAATCGTCCCAGTTCCGCTCCGCCGCTTCCGTACTCGCGCGCGATGGTGACTACTTCGATCAAAGTTCCTCCCTGCCTATCTGCCCGCCCTCAGCCACGATGCCAAGTCCTTTTCCGCAACTCCGGTGGCTCGCGCCAGAGATGTTTTCGCTAGGTTGTAGGCAAAAACGCTGCCGATGTAACTCTCATTGGCGCTGGCAACTGTCTCCTGCGCCTGTACGACCTCGATAGTGTTGGCGACGCCCGAGCGGAAACGATCCTGCGCTTGCTTCAGCTGTTGGGCAGCAAGTTCAACGGAGCTCTGTGCTACCTGGACCTGCGCGGCTGCGTTGTTCAGGTCGAGCAGCGCGACGCGGATCTCCTCCTCGATACGGCTGCTGAGGTTTGTCAGGAGCCCTTCGCGCTGCCGAAGGAGTGCGTCGGATTGCTCGGTCTCGGCGCGAATCCTACCGCCATCGAAGATGGGAACCTGCAGGCTGGCCGCGGTCGTGAAAGTCCCATGAGAGCTGCCCGGACGATTCCCGAGCGTGCCGTAGTCGGCATCGAAGTGGATCGTGGGCAAGCGTTGCGCTTGCGCGGCGCGCTTGCCAGCCTGGGCTGCGGCGACGGCAGCTTTTGCCTGCCGATAATCCGCTCGATTGTTCAGGGCTGAGTTGAAAGCATCCCTGAAATTCGGCCGGTCCATGTCCGAGTACGAAATCGGATCGGCGACCAGGAACTGCTGGTCGCCTGGCAATCCAATCGCCCGCGCCAGCGCAATCTTCTCTTTTTCCAGATCGTTGGTGGCCGAAAGTACGCGCTGCTGCTGCGTTTGCATTTGCACCTGTGCGCGCAGTACGTCGATACCAGCTGCAACCCCCGAGTTCCTGAGACTCACCGCTTGGGTGTAGAGAGACTTTGCGGTTTCGAGCTGTGCCTCCGACGTGTCTACCCGCGATTTTCCGGCGGCAGCTTGGAGATAGAGGCTAGTGACGACTTGGACCACCTGTTCCCGCGCATCCTCATATGACAGCTTCGCTGACCGTTGATCCAGCCGTGCCGCTTGCACGGTCTCAATCGAACTCCAGTCAAAGAGTGATTGTGAAAGTCTCGCTCGTCCGTCAAAGACAGAGAAAGGACCGACGATGGATGGGATACCAGGGAATGAACTTGGCGACAGTCCCAAGGCTGCCAGGTTCACCTGCTCAACCGATTCGCTCACTGCGCCGGTTACGTTTGGCTGGAGGCGGCTTTCTGCCAGCCGCCGCTGGGCGTCCGCGGCGCGGGACTGCTGGTCCCCAAGAAGCAACGCCAGGTTGTGCTTCAATCCACGCTGCAGCGCGTCGGCAAGAGTTAGCTGGATCGGCTGGGCAGTGGTGGCATCATAACTGGCGCTGCCTGACGGTGCCGCATTTCCAACTTGTGCGTATGCGGTGGAACAGAAAGAGAATACGATTACGGCAGCTACGATAAATACGTTCTTCACTCTGACAGTCCCTCGTGTGCAGGTTCCCTGATGGATTGAGCTCCCGTTCGGACGGCGGCTTCTTCATCAGACGCGCGTTGCCGTTGCGTGTCATGAAGCCAGGTCATGGCTCGGCAATTGGCCGCAAGCACGGTGCTCCGCGAGACGTTCAATCGTAGAGCGCAGTCCTGGATCGAAGCTCGAATGGCCGTTCTCAAGACCAGAACTGCTCGGGCCAGGGGATCAAGCTCAGCGATGAGGGCGCTGGGATCGATTCCAAAG
>Ga0182011_10001838_pt1 | contig 18360 bp, 13 predicted proteins | sample 711E1DmetaG_FD_120481 | JGI IMG/M metagenome (GOLD analysis project Ga0182011, IMG submission 120481) | Permafrost microbial communities from Stordalen Mire, Sweden - 711E1D metaG | ecosystem: Environmental > Terrestrial > Soil > Wetlands > Permafrost | place: Sweden: Stordalen | collected... | reverse complement strand
GAGAGCGTCGGTGCGAGCGCAGGGCTGCTTCTGGGCGCCAACACTCTCGGCGCCATCTGCGGCACGTTCGTCGTGCCGTTCTTCCTGATGCCGGTCCTGACTTCGCCTCGGGCCGTCGTCCTGTTGGCCGCGATCAACGCCGTCACAGGCCTCGTCCTGTTGTGGCAGGCCCGTTCCTTCGGCTTGCGGCTGCGGCGCATCGGCAGGTTTGTCGGCGTCGCTGCAACGGCTGTGGCCGTGGTTGTGCTGGTGGTGCCGAATCAACTCGTCGCCGATCCCGAGATCAACCGCGCCCGGCAGGCCGGGGACGTGTTGCTGGCCCAGGCCGAGGACGACGTGGCTTCAGTCCAGGCCGTTCGGCTGGCCGACCCGGCTGGCACCCCGAGGCTATATGTCGGCGGCACATCGATGACCGGGCTGAGCACGGACGTTCAGATGATGGCTCACCTGCCGTTGATGATGCGACCGCAGGCGAAGTCGATGTGCGTCATCGCCTTCGGCATGGGGTCCAGCTTCCGGAGCGCGCTCCAGGATGGCCTCAAGGTCGACGCCGTCGAGCTTGTTCCGTCGGTGCCGGACATGTTCGGCTCGTTCTACTCAGACGCCGCGCAGGTTCGGGCCAATCCGAGCGGCCACATCTACATCGCCGACGGGCGCAATTACGTCCAGCTCACGAGCAACATGTACGACCTGCTGATCGTGGATCCGCCGCCCCCGATGGACAGCGCCGGGGCAGGCGTGCTCTTCTCGCAGGAGTTCTACCGGGCGGCCAAGGCCAGGCTCAATCCCGGCGGCGTGATGATGGAGTGGGAATCCGGCGGCCAGTCGATCGAGGAGCTCCGAAGCCACGTCAAGACGTTCAAGAGCGTGTTCAAGCACGTCACGCTGTCATTCGCGCCGGCAGGCGTGATGATGCTGGGCTCCGACCAGCCGATGGAACTGACCGCGCACGGCATCCAGGCCGTGCTCTCGAAGCCCGGCGTGGTCGACGATCTGACGAACTCGCCCGAGGATCCGGTCGGGCTGACTACCGAGGATCAGTGGCAGCGCTGGGTCCTCGGCAACCTGTGGATCAGCGATGCCCAGGTCGACGCCTTCGCGGCGAGCGGCACGATCATCACGGACGACCATCCGTACACCGAGTACGACCTTCTGCGGCACATGCTGGAACCGGCACAGCCGCCGGCCGTCGAGTCGGAGCTGCTCAAGGTGATGCCCAAGAGCATCCCGTGACGAGCCGCCGGACGATGCCCTCGAGCGCGGCGCCCCGAGAAGTCGATCAGCCGCGATCGATCGGCGTCAGCATCCCCTGGATCAGGGCCAGCGCCTGATCGGCGGTGGCGTGGGTCACCTTCGCCAGCAGGGACATCGCGTAGTCGGTCGAGAAGGCCTCGGAGGACGCGGCTCCGCCGTTGTCGGTCGAATCAACGCTCGAATCGGCCGATGCCTGGGGGATCGAATTTGCCTGACTGACCGCATACGGTTGCGCCGCCGCTGACGCAAGGATGCCGATGGATCCGATTCCACTCATGCCGGGGCAGTCGGCGGCCGGGGGTCATCGCATTAGGGTGTCCCCTCACTGGCGGTGAGCCGACGCACCGCGCTCACGAAATGCGTAGGGCTCCAGGCTGTTCTCGTTCGCTACACTGGGACGCGAGCGACCCGGCCATCATTGGCCGGTGAGTGTCAATCGACTTCGGGTCTGGAGGCGTCACGACTCCCGTTGATGTGGGCGCATGACTGACCGTTCATCCGCACCGATCGGGTTCTGCCCCTTCTGCCGCGGCCCGCGGGCCATCGTCGGGCAGGGCGTCTGCTCGGTCTGCGGCCACGTTGTCGTGCCGGTCCAGGGATACTTTCAGCCGCCCCAGCCATGGTGGGCCGCCGGCCATCCAGCCCTGGGCGCGGCGCCACCACCAGCCGCGGGATATGGAACCCCGAGACCGGAGGAGCGGCGTCATCGGTCTGTGGCGCTGTTGCTGCTGGTCTACCTGCTCGTGGCGGTCGTGTCCTTCGCCGGTGGCGTCCTTGCCTTCACCTCTGCCCAGGCATTGATCTCGTCCGCCCGATCCACTCCAACGGCGACGCTGATCGGACAGGGTGAGCCAACCACTCCATCGGGCTCGTCGGTCTATCCGCTGCCCTCATCAGTGGAAACTCCCACCGAGCAGCCCACTCCCACCGAGCAGCCCACTCCGAAGCCGAAGGCGACCCCGACTCCCAAGCCGTCGCCGACAGCAAAGGCAACGCCAACTCCTAGGCCGGCACCCACGGCGCCGCCCCAATGGGTCAAACTGCCGAAGCTGACGTTCTCGATCTCCGGTGCCACCGTCAAGTACTTCACCGTGACCGGGTCGACGTCTTCCCAGTTGGTCGAGTCGGATGGCAACAACTCCGGCAAGGACTGTGGAACGATCGACTACACGTGGTACACGGGCAACACTGAGCCGGCCGCGTGCACCCAGTGGCGTTTCTCGTACGCCTACTCATACGATGCCTCGAGCTGCTGGATGACGAGCATCTCCCTCAAGCAGACGGTGTATCTACCGCGGTGGTCGTCGCAGTCCAAGGTGTGGGTCCCACTCCTGAATTGGTGGCGTGAGCTCGTCACCATGATCAAGACGCACGAAGCCGGCCACGTCGCCATCAGCGCCAGATGGCTGAAGACCCTCCGCAGCCGATTGGTCGGGGTCAGGCAGTCGTGTACCAACATGACGAACGTCTTCGACGAAACCGTGAGTGAAGCGAACGCTGCCCAGGAGGCCTACGACAAGGTGCAGTACTCCACTCAGGTCTTCCCCACGCCGCCCGACTGAACATCGGGGCCGCCGATCTCGGACCTGGCGAGCGGCTCATCGCATCGTCCAGCCGCCGGCGACTCTGCACAGCCGCCAGGCGGCCAGGAGGACCGGCGCGCCCATTACCACCGGCCCGATGAGGGCCAGGCCGGCCGGGGCCACGCCGGACAGCAGGTCCGCGGCGAGCATGAGGGCGTACGCGGCAACGGGCAGCGCTGCCGCCGCCGCGCTCCTGGCAGGTAGAGGGCCAATAGCAGGCGACGAGCCTGCGGCTTCGGGCATGAGTCCAGGACGGAGTGGCGTGGCCCATTTCCGCTCGACCGCCAGGTAGACCAGGTAGACCGTGAACGTGGTCAGGAGCCAGCCCAGGTAGTTCTGGACCGGGATGCCGAAATATGGCCCGCCCGTCTCCCAGATCCAGGCCCGGGCAGAAGGCCCGGACAGGATCGGGTCGATGACGAGGTCCCAGGCCGTCATGACGGCTGCGCTCGCCGCCGCGAGCCGCACCAGCTGCGCCGGCCGCAACGCGCCGCGCGCCGTCCCGATCGATCGCCCGTCGATCGCCATGTTCGCGATGACGAAGCTCGGGTAGATCATCATGAACCACGCCAGCGGTATGAGTAGCGGCACGTCCCCGAGCTTGGGCCCCAGGTAGTCGGTGTAGTGGTAGGCGCCGAACACGAGGCCGGTCATGACGCCGGCCTGCTCGTACCCCCACGAGATCGCCGCACTGACGACGAAGAAGGCGGTCGTCAGCCGCCCACCGAGGGAGTACCAGGCGTGGCCGACGCTGAAGAGCGTCAGGACGACGGTCAGGACTTTGAGGCCGCCGAGGAGGAGGGGCAGCGTCACCAGCCCGGTGAGCGCCGAGCGAAGGACGGCGTCGTATGCGAAGAGAGCCAGGAGAGCCCCCGCAGCCCAGAGAACAGGGCGCCGTCTCATGAAACCTCCACGGATGCGGGCAACTGGCCGGTCAACCCGGACCGGGGATGGAAAGAGCGGGCCAGGCCGCCTTCGCCCGCGTCAGCGCAGGCCGGTGGGTCTCCGCGCCGCAGGAGCTACTCGACCGGCTGGAGGACGACCCACTTGCCTTCCCACTCGACGTTGCCGACTTTGCCATCGATCGGGTCGGCATACGGTGAGTCGGTTTGCTTGTCGCGCGAGAAGCGGTAGTAGAACGGGCCGGTCCTCCAGCTCAGGTAGGAGATGAAGGTGTTGACCAGGGTGTCTTCGCGGAGCGGGTCCGTCAGAAAGACGCCGACGATGGTGTAGTTGTCGCCGACGCGGGGATCCTGGCCCTGAACCGTATAGCCGGTGACGTACTGGGCATGGCCGCCTTCCCAGGCCAGGATGCCGACAGGTTTGCCGGTGCGGGCGACGGAATCGACGACAGCCCTTGCGGCTTCGGCATACGAGCGGTAGGCCACGTCCCGATACATGTCCGCTCTCATGGAGCCCCAGCCGAAGTAGTTGAGCCCGTTGCGCCAGCCATGGGGATCCGAGCCTTTGTCGGTGTCGACCATCGTCATGTGCTTGCGCTCGAACCACATGATGTTCTTCTGGGTATTCCATGACGTGCTGATCGTCCAGCGGAGCGAGTTCTGCGGCAGGCTTCCGCCTCCGGGCGGCGGCAGGTCCGACTCGGGCGCCTGGGCGATCAGGTTGAGCATGTCAACCGTCGCCGCGGAGATGCAGCCGTTCAGGTCGGGGTTCTGGTAGCGAAACACCGACTTGCTGAACAGGTTCATCGACCAGGCCGGGAGGGGCGGAGCCACTTCGGTCGGGACGCCATTCGAAGGCGGCTGGGCCAGGGCCTGACCGGACGACATCAGGACTAGGGCGGTGGCCACGGCCAGGGCAATTCGCGCCGCGACGTGCAAGTCAGCGTTGCGCCGCAGGCTCAGCGCACGGTGGCCTCGTGACACCAGGACGATCCTCCTTGACCGTATGACTTCGACGCGAATCTACTCGAACGCCAGTCCCAGCGTGCATGCACATTCTGGCTGATGGGCGCGAGATGCACCTGCGATCGTCGACCCCGTGGATCAGACGGGTGGACCAGTCGGGCGCTGTGCCCATCCGGCGATGCGCAAGCGGCGCTGCCACGAGCGCTCCATCCCGGCCTGGATGCCCGCCTCAATGCCGGCGCTCGACGCCGGTGGCAGGTATCCTTCGGCGATTTGGTCGTTTCGTTCGAACGACTGGCCCGATAGTACTATCCGCGGCGGGCCCATAGAACAGTACTCGGCGTACCACTGTCCCATTGCGACGAGACTACATACAAACGACCTTCACTGATCATGGTCGAGTCCTGCCGTCCGTACACGAGGCACCATCAGCCGCCCGTCGAGGCCCCTCAATGAGCACATCCCAGGAAGCCCCTGCGCTCATCCAGTACGCGTGCGAACGCTGCAAGACGCGGTTCGTGCTGCCCCCCTCGAGCCGGCGGCTTAACTTCGCCGGCAAGATTCGGGCATTCTCGATGGGCATGGGGCGAACCTTTCAGCACCACGAGGGTCTGGGCGCAGGATACGACGCGGCCCGCCGACAGCTTCTTGCCAAGATGGACGACGAGGCCTACCAGTCGTTCGTCCAGAGCTTTCGCTTCTGCCACGAGTGCCGCCAGTTCGTATGCAATGAGTGCTGGAGCACCTCCCGGCGCAGCTGCCTGACGTGCGTCGCCAAGTCGATGACCGGTGCGGTCCGGCCGCGACCGCCTTTCGCGCCCACCGGTCCGGAGATTCCCCGCCCGGCTGTTGCCTCGGCCCCAGCTCGTAGGGGCCGTCTCCGCCGAGACATGGCTCTCGTAGCCCTGGCCGTCGCCATCGTCCTGCTTTCAATAGAGGGCGGTGTCCTCCTGGTCGAGGCCACGAGCCCCAACCCGACTGCCGCAGAGAAGACTGTCTACGCCGCGGTGCCGACCAGCTCGCCGTCCACGACCCCATCGGAAACCGCGGCCGCGACGGACACTGCCACCGAGAGCCAATCCGTCGGCCCGCACTCGACCGCCACGCCCAACTCGACCGCCACGCCCAACTCGACCGCCACGCCGAGCGCGAGTCCGAGCCCGAGCGCCATCCCGACGCCGACGCCCGCGCCGACACCGCGGCCGACGCCCAGGCCGACCAGGAGGCCGACGCCCACGCCGGTGCCGAAACTGGTGGCGCCGAAAATTGCCTGCAGCCACACCGGAGCAAAGGCGACGTGCCACATAACCTCGGGCACGCCCTTGAAGACGGACGGGATCCACTGGCTGTTCGACGGCACCGACACCGGGAAGACCAGCACATACACGTTCCCGGACCAGGCGACCTGGCACGGCGTCCAGCTTCAAGTGACGCGCGTTGGAGTGGCGCCGGTCTACTCCAAGTACGTCTACCCCTTCTAGCAAGCCCCCGCAGAAGGCGCCACCCGGCGCAGCCGCGTCTCGCGTCGCCGCGAGCAGCGTCGGTCCGACCTATCCCCCGCCGAGCGCGTAGATCGTGAGACAGACCTCGATCGCACAGCGAGTCGATTGCGAGCGGTAGCCCGGGGGCAGAGCCGGGGCGGCCATACCCGGGTCGGCGATCCAGAAGATTCGGCCGCGATTCGCAACCACGTCGGCCGGCACCTCGCCGATGACCGCGCCGGCCGGATAGGCAGCGGTTCCAACCCACCACGGCAGATCGACTGTGGTCAGGACGTGGAGTCGTGACTGCACGCCCGGATTGGTCTCGTCGAGCAGGATCAGGTAGTCGTCCAATGACGCCGCGGCCAGGTCGCGAGGACCCACCTGGGCGTCCAGCTGGGCAACGAGCGACGACGTCTCCCTGTGGGTCGTGGCCACGCTCAGGGCCATAGTGGGCACGGCAACGGCCGCAATCAGTAGACCGGCCGCGCGCCGCGGCATCGCCGTCAACCCCACTCCCGCGAAGGCGAAGAGTGGCAGCCACATGACACTGGCATAGCGAGCGTCCAGGACCGGCCGCCAGATGCTGACGACTGCCAGCAGGGCGACACCACCCGCAGAAATGAGGCAGAACATCGCCGCGCGGTGGCCCTCCAATCCGAGGCGCCGCCAGACGATCAGGCCGCCGGCCAGGGCCGCGAAGCCGGCCATTACGGCAAGGCTCTGGAGGCCGATGAGCGCATACCCGTAGGGCATGCTCGAGTCGAGAGGAGGCCCCATGAACAGCTGGGCAAGCGTGCCGCCGATCATGATCGGGCCCAGCGGCGGGACCCAGAAACCCTGACCCGTATGCTCGAACTGGGCCCGGGCCACGATCAGCCATGGCGCGATCGTGGCGACGGCAACGGCAGTGACGCCAGATGCCACCAACGCGGTGCGCCAGCCCGGCCGCAGCCAGAGCGCCGCAACGAAGATCCCGGCCAGCGCCACGGTCGAGAAGTAGTCGGTCCAGACCGCGGCGGCAGCGGCGGCACCGTAGGCCGCCCAGCGAGCGAGACCCGGCTTCTCGACCGCCCGCCACAACAGCAGCGCCGAGGCCACGGTGAGCGTCGCGGCCAGTCCGTACATGCGCGCGAAGCCCGAGAGCATGACCGCCGTCGGCACGACCGCCGTGAAGACCGCCGTCCAGATGCCGGCGGCATCGCCCCCGACGCGCCGGCCCAGCGCGGCGAGGAGCGGAATGGCCGCGATTCCGGCCAGGCTCGGCACGAGCCGCAGGGCGACCGGTCCGCCCAGCCCGCCGAACGAGGCCAGGCCCGCCAGGTCCGCCAGCGCGGTCACGCAACGTTCCAGCAAGTAGAAGAGCGGTGGGGCGCTGTCGCGGCTGACGATGTCGATCATCCGATCGATCGGCTGGTGGACGACGACCGCGGTGAAGTCCTCGTCGTAGCCGATCGGCTGACGGGCGATGAAGGCCAGGCGCAGAACGGCCCCGACCGCGGTGACCAGGGCCAGGGCTCGTCCGTAGGAGAGGCGCGCGATTGGGCCCGTGGCGAGGCGCGCGGCCACCCGGGCGACCGGCGACGATGAGGTGGGAACGGGTCGTGGAATCATCGTCCGCCAGACTACGGCACCACGGCCCAGACGGTCGGCGCCCCTGACGGATCCCAGGCCACGGCCACGGTGCGCGCACCCAGTCCGGGCCCGAGCGCCGTCGTGAGATCGCCGGGGTTCAGCGCCAGGATCTCCGAGTAGGCGGTCGGGTTCGAGATCGGGGTTCCCGGCGCGACGATCGCCGGCGGTCGGTCGAAGTCGAGGAAGAGGACGTCCATCGACGAGTAATCGTCCAGGATCGCCGCCGAGCCGGGTTGGTCGGCCGCCAGATCGGCGAGGGAGACGATCGGATAGCTGAAGGCCCGGTAGCGGTCGGCGACCGGCCTGGAGAGATACGCCCACCCGCTCCAGACGGCGACCGCGGTCAAGGTCACCGCCGCGACCGCCACGGCCAGGTTGCCCGCCCCTCGCCCCCAGCGTCGACGTCCCTGCTCGACGAGCTCGACGGCCCCGAGCCCGATCGTTACTCCGAGGGGCGCCGCCAGACCGAGCGCCCGCAACGCGTGGGGCGAACCGCCTTCCGTTGCGACCAGCGGCGCGGCAAGGAACACGGGCAGTGCCAGCAGGATCAGGGCGTGGCCAGGATCCCGACGCGTCCGCCACAGCCGCGCGACACCAAAGCCCGCGACGGCGGCCAGCGGCAGCGGCAGGAGCGGGAGCGCAGCCACGTCGTGGCGCGGGTTGGGGTCGCCCGCGAAGCCGAACATCCCGATCGTCCGCAGGACGTGGACCAACGGGCTGCTATCCGACTCCACGGTTGAGTTCAGGGCCGTCGTCGCGGCCGCCCGCCCGAAGTAATTTGCCGGCTCCGTTGCCGCCACGGCCATCATCGGCGCGGCAACGACCAGGAAAGCGACGGCGAAGGGGATTGCCCCCGGACGCAGCTCGTCGTATCGGGCGCGGTCGTAGTGGCGCAGCCACAGCAGCCACAGGACCGCGAGCACCGGCAGCAGCTTGAGCGGCTGGTACGTGTACATCGCCGCCAGCGACGTGACCGCCCCTGCCAGGACGGCCGAGGCGCGGCCGGGCCTCGCGGCCCAGTGCAGCAGCGCGATCAACGCCAGTGCCCCGAAGAACGGCACGATGGTGTTGCGCATGCCGTCGCGGCTCACGCACACGAGCCACAACGAGCCCGCGGCCCAGGCCGCTGCCACTATCCCGGTCCAGGTTCCGAAGCGCCAGCCGAGCCATCCGATCGCCAGCACGCCCGCGACGCCGAATGCCGCCGCAGTCGCCCGCAGCACGAGCACCGACTGGCCGAAGATCGCGATCGCGCCGGCGACCACGTAGCCGAACATGGCCTCGCGGCCAGCGTCGTCCGGGAACCAGACGCCGAAGTCGGCGTGGAAGCCGGGCTGGTGCAGGAGCCGCGCCGCGTCCAGTCCCTCGGCCGCCTCGTCCGGGTACAGCCCGCCGGGATTCGTGGCGAGATCGACGAAGCGAAGCAGGATCGCGGCCGCGACGATCGCGACCATCGTCCCGAGCGCGAGCCAGGCGTTGCGGCTCCCCCGCGGCGCCGGCATCGGCCGCGGCGCCGGACCCGGCCGCGCCAGTCTCACGGTTTCAGCCGCGCGCGGCGGCGGCGAGACGGCGGAGCTTGAGCTCGCTCTGGATCGACTCGCCGTTCTCGTGGCCGTTGAACGGGTAGACCTCTATCTCCTTCGGTCCGGCGTAGTGGTTGTACGCGGCGAAGACCGTCGAGGGCGGGCAGGTCGTGTCCATGAGGGCCACGGAGAAGAGCGCCGGGGAACCCGCGCGGGCGGCGAAGTTGACGCCGTCGAAATAGGAGAGCGTTCGGAGGACCCGATCGGTCTGGTCGCGGTGGACTTTGCAGTAGCCGACGATCTCGTGGTACGGGTCCCCGTCGGTGATCTCCATGGCCCGGCGCCAGTGGCACATGAACGGCACGTCCGCGAGAGTGAGCATCAGATCGGGCACGAGCCCGGCCGCTGCCAGGGCCAGGCCGCCGCCCTGGCTTCCGCCGTTGACGGCGATGCGCGTCGGATCGACGAGCGGATGGGCGCGGGCGGCCTCGACGGCCCGCACCGCGTCGGTCATGAGGCGGCGGTAGTAGTAGGTCTCCGGGTCGGCGATGCCGCGAGTGGCGTAGCCGGGAAACTGGCCCGTCGCGGCTCCCGACTCCGGGTCCGGGGTGTCGCCGGATCGCCATGTGCTGCCCTGGCCGCGAACGTCCATGACGAGGTGGGCGTAGCCCGCGCTGGGCGGCAGCAGCCAGTCGATGGGCCGGCCGCGGCCGCCGCCATAGCCGATGTACTCGACCACGCACGGCAGCCGCCCATTCCTCTCGAACGGTGACGCGTCGACTTCGTGCGGGGCCAGGAACCAGCCCTTGATCGGCTGGCCGCCGAAGCCGGCGAACGTCACGTCCGCCACATCGATCGTGGCCAGGCCGGCGTCCACCGGCTCGAACCGCGGCTCCAACGCGTGCGATCGGGCGTCCGCCAGCGTCTCGGCCCAGAACGAGTCGAAGTCGCTCGGCTCTTCGCGGTCGGGCTTGTACGTCCGCAATTCCTCGAGCGGCAGATCGAATAGCACGCCTTCCTCCTACTTTGCGCCCGATCGGTCGCCCGCCGGTCAGTTGGTCGTCGCGCCGTGCAAGCTACTGGACGCGCGCGTCGTGGCCCTTCCAGAACGGCTCGCGCAGCTCCGCCTTGAGGATCTTGCCGGTCCCGCCCTTTGGCAGGGAGTCGTGGAAGTGGATGTCGCGTGGGACCTTGAAGCGAGCGAGCCGTGCCTTGCAGTGGTCGCGCAGTTCCTTGGGTGTGGCCGAGGCGCCCTCCTTGAGAACCACGATCGCGACCGGGGCTTCGCCGAGGGCCTTGTCTGGCGCGGAGACAACCGCGCATTCCAGCACGGCGGGGTGCGACAGGATGGCGTTCTCGACTTCGACGGAGGAGATGTTTTCGCCGCCCCGGATGATGATGTCCTTGGAGCGGTCCTTGATCAGGACGTAACCCTGGTCGTCGATCACCGCCATGTCGCCGGTGTAGAGCCAGCCGTCCCGGATGGTCGCGGCCGTGGCCTCGGGGTCTCTGTAGTAGCCCTCCATCACCGTGTTGGATCGGACGACGATCTCTCCGATCTGCTCCCCGTCGGGCCGGACGTCGCGGCCATCCGAATGGACGACTCGCAGGCCGATGCCGGGCAGCGGCCAGCCGGTCCACGACTGTCGGATCGCGCGTTTCTCCGGCGGCTCGGATTCGGTAAGGAAGGTCCGCGGCGTGGCCACGGTCAGGATCGGTGTCGTCTCGGACAGGCCGTATCCGACGATGGCCTGGCAGTGGAGCGCCTCTTCGAGGCCCGCAATCAGAGTGGGGGAGGACGGCGCGCCGCCGATGATGACCTGCTTGAGGCTCGACAGGTCGTACTTGGTCCGCTCAGAGTGATGGAGGACGGCGTTGAAGATGGCCGGCACGGCCAGGACGCGGGTCACCTTGTAGCGCTCGACCGCCTGCATGAAAGACACGGGGTCGAACTTGCGCAGCATGACGTGCTGGCCGCCGACCATGGTCAGGAAGTGGGGCGTGCCCCAACCGTTGACGTGGAAGAGCGGGACAACGTGCAGGGCAACGTCGTCCTCGGTGAACTGCAGCCCGATCTCCGCGTACAGGCCGTGCAGGTACAGCTCCCGGTGGGTCATCGCCACGCCCTTGGGGAAGCCGGTCGTGCCGCTGGTGTAGAACAGCTCGGCGACCTCGTTCTCGTCGATCTCCGGTGTGAGGGGGTCGGGCGAGCCGCCGGACAGAAGGGCTTCGTACTCATCCGAGGCGACGCCGTCGGGGGCGCCTTCCATGATCACGAAACGTGGCTTAGCCGGCAGCTCCGGGATTATGGCTTCGACGATCGGCTTGAAATCCTTGTGGAAGAAGACGACCTTCGAGCCTGCATGGCCGACGATGTAGGCGATCTCCTTTGGCGTCAGGCGGATGTTGACAGGGTTGAGCACCGCCCCGGCCTCGAGCACGCCGTAGTAGGCCTCGAGCAGCTGATGGGTGTTGTAGGTGATGAAGCTGACCCGCTCGTGCGGCGCTACGCCCAGATCACGCAGGGCGTTGGCGAGCCGGTGGGTCCGCTCACCGAACTGGCGGTAGGTGAATCGCTTGTCGCCGTCGACGACGCCGACTTTCTCCCCGAAGTACGTCTCCGCGCGGTCGCGGAACTCGAGCACCGAAAGGGGTACGAACACCGAAGACCTCCTCCGCCTGTTTCCCGCGGGGTGGCGCGGCCGCGGTCAACGCTGGCCCCCCGTGACCGGGAAAACGATAGCGCCACCGGCAGCGGCGCGAGCGGCGCGGACGCGGGATGCACGGCCGGCGCCGGTTCAGGCAGCGGGCTCGGAATAGTTCTCGCGGGCGGCGCGGACGAAGGCTTCCCACAAGCCCTCGAACTCGTCGGGCGTGGACTCGGTCCGTTCCGGGTGACACTGGACGGCGACGATCCAGCGGTCGTCGCGACTTTCCAAGGCCTCGACCAGGCGTCCTGCCTCACTGGCCGCCCAACCCACGGGCCGCAGGCTTGCAGCAAGGCCGGCGTGGTCGACGGCCTGGTGGTGGTAGGTGTTGACGACCAGCTCGACAGCGTCGTCGTCCTCGTCGGTGGCTGCCAGGCCTTCGGGCGACCCCTCGGCAAGCGCGCGCGCCAGCCGGCTGTTTGGATCGATCTCCATATCGTGCGTCTTCGCGGGGCCTCGGCCATAAGGAGTGCCGGCATGGCTGGGCACGTCCTGCAGCAAACTCCCACCCGAGAAGACGTTGATCGCCTGAAAGCCGCGGCAGATGCCGAACACGGGCACAGACCGTCGCTCGGCCTCGCGCCAGGCGACCTGGTCGAGTTTGTCGCGGGGGGCGTCGATATCGGTCGCGCCGGCGACCGGCTCGTTGTAGAGGGCGGGATCCAGGTCAGGGCCGCCGGTGAGCACCAACCCCGCCATCTCCCCGAGCAGGCGGTCTCGCTCCACAGGGGGCGTGGCGACGGAGACCGGGACGGGATCGCCGCCGTGGCGGCGGACCGCGTCAAGGTACAACTCACTCTTGCTGAGGGTCAGGGCCGGGTTCGTGGAGTGGGCGGCGTCGGCGACGATGAGGACGATGGGCGGTCTTGTGGCTGCGGGTCGGGCTGGCATGAGCGCCAGCATAGCGCCTGCGTCGCGCCGGGCCGAGACAGCCCACGTCGGTTCCCTGTGGTGCCCCGATACCGGCGCGCAGGGCGACAGGCCCGGTAAGTCCGCACCCCACTGCACGACCAGGAAGTGGCGGCAGGGCCGCTTGGGGGGAAAGCGGCCCTGCCATGGGGTGCGTCAGGCGGATTCGACCTGCCGTGTCGTTGAGGCCTGCCAGTCGCTGGCTCGGCGGCGTGGAATGACGTTGCCCGCCGTGGCCGGATCGCCGGACTGGAGCCGGAACCGGGCGACGAGCTCGTCGAGGCCCTGGGCCATCTCGGCCAGTGTAGCCGCCGAGGCGACCACCTCTTCGGCTTGCGCGGACATCTCTTCGGTCGCCGCGGAGACCTCCTCGGCCGAGGCGGAGTTCTCCTGGCTGATTGCCGCAATCGACTCGACCGACATGCCGACGGTGTCGGCGGCCGAGCCCATCTGGGCGGCCGCGTCGTTCGTCTCGGTCGCGATCTCAGCGATGCTGTCCGTGGCGCGAACGACATCTGCGCTCAGGGCGCGGATCTCGACGACGGCCGCCAGCATGTCCTCGAGGACGACGTTGCGGGCCGCGGCGGCGTCCCTGATCTCGCGCAACGCGCCGGCGGCCTGTTCGGCCAGCTCGGCGCCGGCTTCGACCTCGCCGGCCCCGGCCTGCATCGCCTTTACCGCGGCATCGGTACCCTGCTGGACTTCGCCGATCAACGCCGCGATCTCCTTGGTGGCGCGGGACGAGCGCTCGGCCAGCTTGCGGACCTCGTCGGCAACGACGGCAAAGCCCTTGCCCTGTTCGCCGGCTCGGGCCGCCTCGATGGCCGCGTTCAACGCCAGTAGATTCGTCTGCTCGGCGATGTCGTCGATCGTCTCGACGATGGCGCCGATCTGCTCGCCCTTGGCTCCGAGCTCGGTGACCTTGACGGATGTCGCCTCGACCGCGTCCTTGATCCGCTTCATGCCGCCGGCCGTCTCGTCGACGGCCATCGTGCCGGCCGCCAGCGCCGCTTCCACCCGCTCGTTGAGCGGCGACATCTCCTCGGAGTCGCGCATGGCCTGCCCGATCGCCTGCGTGGTCGCGTCCAGGGCGTGAGAGGCATCCTGGACGCGGATCCTGGTGCTGGCCGCGCCTTCGCCGACACGCTCGATGATCTGAGTCAGGTGCTGGCTGGCGTCGCTCGTCTGGGACGCGGCACGGGCCTGATCGCCCGCGCCGGCCGCGACCTGGCTGATTGTCTGGGCCACCTGCGTGGAAGCGTTGCCGGACTGGGTGGCTGTGGAGTTCAACTGGTCCGAAGCGCCCGCCAGCGCCTCCGCCGCAGCCTTGACTTGCCCGACCGTCTCGGCCAGGCTGGCCCGGGCCATCTCGTAGCTCTCAATCGTTGCCCGCAGCTTGGCGAGCATCCTGTTGGCAACGGCGGCCGTCTGGCCGATCTCGTCGGTGCCATACCTCTCGATCGGTGCCGTCGCCGGACGCGCCTCGACCGTGAGGTCATTCTGGGAAAGCGCTCCCAGTCCGGCCTCCAGATTCGTGGCGCAGTTGTCGGTCATCGAGGCAAGCGTGGCCTGGACCGCGTCGATCCCCTTCCTGATGGACGACGAGACGCGGAGGGAGAGGAACAGACCGACTGCGAGTGCGATCAAGAAGACGACGATGCCGACGAGGCGGCCCTGTTCGAACGTTGCCTGCGTTTGGTTGTTCAAGGAGACGGCGTTGGCGTCGGCGTCCCCCTGAAGCTTGTCGAGGGCGGCCATCATCTTCCCGCGGATGGTCGCGGCGGGCGGAATCTCTGCCGAGGCCGTGTTGAAATTACCTGCGCGAGCATCCGCGTGCAGCTGGTCGAACGCCGTCTGGTATTCCGCTTGAGCTGTCTTGAATGCCGCCAGATCGATCTTCTCCTGGGCGGAGAGGGGCATGGCCTCGAAGGCGGCGAGGTTGTCGGAGATGGTCTTGTCGTCGGACGCTATCTGAGTGTCTTGCTTCGCCTGGGCGTCCGTCTGGTTGCCCACAATGACGGTGTAGGTGACTGCCCGGGCCTTGTCGACGAGGGCCACGTCCACGGCTCGCAGGTGTTCGATGGCCACGATGCCCTGGGAGTAGGCCTGGTGCGCCTGGTCGTTGACGCTGCCGAGGCTGACGATGGCGACGATCGTGACGACGAGCGCGGCGAGGAGCAGCACGCAGGATGTCGCCAGCAACTTCGCGCGGATGTCGAGTCTCATCACTTCGGTCCAGAGCGGCCGGGGGCCGTGGGCGTAATGGCACGACGCACACGAAAGCGACTACCGTCTGCTTCGCTTCGATACGGGTATCGGCAGGAGCGCGCCGGACTGAGTACTCCGAACTCAGTAAGCCACGGGGGACCCTGGCGTTCGACGGCCGGTCGCTCGACGGGATGAGCGCACGCGGCCTTCTGCTCGCGATTGCATTCGCGGAGCCGGCGAGTCGAGAGCGAGGCGGAGCCGAGGAGCGGAGCGAGCAGGCTCAGATGCCTGTGAGCGAGCACCGCAGGCGACAACGAAGCTGTCGGCCGCCCGCGACGCAGCTCTAGTGGACGGCCGTCCCGAGCACCGACCCGACGCCGAAGGTCACCGTCGCGGCGAGTGCGCCGAGGGCGGCCTGGCGGATCCCCGTCCAGATCGCGCGGCGGTGCGTCAGCCGGCTCACGCCCAGGCCGATGGCGAACAGAGCCAGGGCCGATCCGGCAATGGCCAGAGCGAAGGCAGCGCCCCCACGGAGGACCAGGAACGGAAGCAGCGGCACGAAGGCGCCCAGGGCGAACGCGCACAGGGACCCAAGGCCGGCCGCCACGGGAGAGCCCATGGTCTCGGCCGAAAGCCCGATCTCCTCACGCACGAAGGTGTCGACCGCCCGCTCCGGGTCCTTCATGATCCGCCCGACGATGAGGTCCGACTCGGCGCGCGACAGACCCTTGGCCTCGTAGATCTCGCGCAGGATGCCCCGCTCCTGTTCCGGCGTGTGGTGTAGCTGGTGGCGCTGGAGCTCGATCTGGTAGTCGAGCAGTTCTCTCTGTGACCGCACCGAGACGTATTCGCCGACGGCCATCGAGAAGCCGCCCGCCAGCAGACCGGCGATGCCGGCGATGACGATCGAATGGGCATCTTCGCCGGCTGCACCGGCCACGCCCATGATCAGCGACAGGTTGCAGACCAGGCCGTCGGTTGCACCGAACACGATGGGCCGGACGACGCTCGCGCCTCGGGTCTCGTGCGGGCTGGCCGGCGGCTGCCGGAGCCTGCGGACGCGGTCGATCAACGATGCGGGGGCCGGGCTGGTGGCGGTCGGAGTCATTCGTCCCTCGGGCGATGTGGGTCGCGCGCGGCGCGGTGGCCGGACGCATTCGCCATTCTGAGCTTTCGGCTCACGTCGTGCTGGAGCATGTGCGGCTCAGCCGCCCGCCGGCCCCATGGGCCGGCGCCGGGCCCGTGGCTGCGCCGCTCGGCCCGGTCCGCGGCTGCCACGCCCGGCCGCGGCGGGCCTACCATGGCGGAGTGCTGAGTCGATCGCGTCTGGCCCTGGCTCGACCCCACCGGCCCCCGGTCGCGGGCCTTGCGGTGGCAACGGTAAGCGTTGCCCTCGCCACCGCTCTCGCGGCCGTGGTCCACGGACAGCTCGGCGTGCCGGACGCTGCCATCGTGTATCTCCTCGCGGTCGTAGCCATCGGCATGGGCTACGGCAGCTGGATGGCCGTGGCGACGTCCGTGGCCTCGTTCCTCTTGTATGACTTCTTCTTCGTCCAGCCCCTCTACACGTTCTCGATCGCGGCGCCGGAAGAGTGGCTGGACCTGCTGCTCTTTCTTGTCGTGGCCATCGCCATCGGTCGCCTGTCCGCGCTCCAACTGCAGCGGCGGCGCGAGGCGGAACTCCGCAGCTCCGAGGCCCGGGCGATGTTCGCCATGAGCCGCGACATAGCCACGGCCGCGACGGCACTCGAGGCGGCGCCTCTGCTGGCCGCCCGCCTGGCTCGCGAGGCGGAGATGGCCCGCGTCTGGATCGGCCTTGGCGACTCGATCCCGGAGGAGCGAGTCGTTGCCGACACGCGGCCGGGTGAGCCCCGACCGTCCGTAGCTTCGCGCTGGACGCTGCACTCCGCCTCAGGCGACACTCAGCCCAGCTGGTTCAAGGTCCGCGAGACGGCCGTTACGCGGTCGTACGAGGGCGCCGACGCGCGCGATCTCCGGCTGCGACAGCTCCACGACGACGAGCCGCTGACCATCCTGCGCGTCCCGATCGCGGTGGGCGGCGAGGCGATCGGATCCCTGTGGGCGGCCAGGGGCAGGGGCGATCCGTTTCCCGGTCGATCCCACTCGCGACTCATCGCCGCCGCTGCCGACCAGTTCGGGCAGTCCGTGCTGCGGGATCGCCTGGCGGCGGAGGCCACCGCGGTCGAGGTTGCCCGCCAGGGCGACGCGCTGAAGTCCGCGCTGCTCGACTCCGTCTCGCACGATCTCCGAACGCCGCTGGCCGCCATCCGGGCCGCGGCCGGGAACCTGATGGATCCGGACGTGGCATTGAACCCGGAGGAAGAGCGGGCGATCGCGCGTTCCATCGACCTGGAGGCGCAGCGGCTCAGCCGGCTCGTTCGCAACATGCTCGATCTCGGCCGCATCGAGGGCGGAGCGCTCCACCCATCTCTCGAGCTCTACGACCTGGCCGACCTCGTTGATCCCGTGGTCGAACGTGTTGCGCCGGCGCTGGCCCCCTCGACGGTGGAGGTCGAGATGCCGGCCGATCTGCCGGCAGTCAAGGTGGACGCCATCTTCGTCGACCAGATCGTCACCAACCTGCTCGAGAACGCGGGGAGGTATGCGGCCGGCAAGCAGATCCGGATCTCCGCGAAGGCGGTCGGGAGCGAGGTCTGGCTGCAGGTCGAGGATGCGGGCCCGGGCGTTGCCGCCACCGCCCTGCCGCATCTGTTCGAGCGCTTCTATCGGGCGCCGCGGCGCCAGGGGTCCAGGTCGGAGGGCGGCTCCGGCATCGGGCTTGCGGTCGTGAAGGGCCTGGCGGATGCGATGGGGGGTTCGGCCTTCGCCCGGCCGAGCACGCTGGGAGGACTCGAGGTGGTCGTTCGATTGCCGGTCGAAGTCGAGCCGGAAGTCGAGCCGGCGCCGGAACCCGCAGTCGAGCCCGAGGTCGAGCCGGCGCTCGAGCCCGATGGCGCGCCGAAGGCGGCCGAGCCGAACGCGGCCGAGCCGGCGCCCGAGCCCGATGGCGCGCCGAAGGCGGCCGAGCCGAACGCGGCCGAGCCGGCGCCCGAGCCGAAGGCCGAACCTGCCGTCGGCCAGCCGGGCGCCGCAGCTCCTGCCGCACCCAGATGAGCGACGGAGCGGCGGTCGTCCTGATCGTCGAGGATGACGAGCCGGCCCGGGCCGCG
>Ga0182011_10001837_pt1 | contig 18362 bp, 12 predicted proteins | sample 711E1DmetaG_FD_120481 | JGI IMG/M metagenome (GOLD analysis project Ga0182011, IMG submission 120481) | Permafrost microbial communities from Stordalen Mire, Sweden - 711E1D metaG | ecosystem: Environmental > Terrestrial > Soil > Wetlands > Permafrost | place: Sweden: Stordalen | collected... | reverse complement strand
TTCAAGAACTACATTCTGGAATACCTCCGAGAGCGCGAACTGAGTGCGAACTCGGAGCTTGTTCGCACGCTGAAGGATGGCCGAAGGAGGGTGTTGACGAAGGATCTCGTCGCCAAGTATGGACGCGGCAAGGGCGTGGTAGTCCGCGAGACCCTCCAGAAGCCTGAACTGCTCGACGGTTACCGCGGAATGAAACTCAGGAGCTTTGGTCGCCCCTTGACGCAAGAGGCACTTGCTGACGAGGAGAACGCAGCGCGGCCGGATTGGAACGCCCTCCTTCAGGATGTGCTTCGGATTGCAACGGGGCCTGATGCGTCCGGTGACTATGAGAAGAAGGTCGAAGCATTCTTGACGGCCATCTTCTATCCATCGCTGACAAATCCTCAGCCCCAGGCTCGGATACACGACGGCCGGAAGCGGATCGACATCACCTACACCAACAGCGCTACCCGCGGCTTCTTTCACTGGGTTGGGCAACACTACCCTGCCGCGCACGTTTTTGTGGAGTGCAAAAACTACGGAGGAGAGGTGGGGAACCCCGAGCTAGACCAGATCTCCGGCCGATTTTCGCCGAGTCGCGGTCAAGTTGGCCTGTTGGTGTGTCGCGCGTTCGAGGACAAGGAGCGGTTTCTGAAGAGCTGCAGGGACACGGCAAACGACCACCGCGGCTACGTCATCGCTCTGGATGACTCAGATTTGTCGCATCTCGCAGCCCACAGGGAAAGTGGAGGACACCTGTACGAGTTCGACCTCTTGAAACAGAGTTTTCAAGCGCTGGTTGGCTTCGCGTGATCCTCAGAACAGCGAGAAACACACCATGGCACCCGCTAGACGAAAAAGATTGGCAGAGCTAGCTACTGCGCACCACGAAGCTGGACACGCTGTAGCAGCCTGGATGCTCACGGGCCTCAAGGCGGTGCGAGAAATCAGTATTGAGCCTGGCGAGGGCAATCTTGGTTTCTTCCGAAGTGAGTCGCTGCTAAAGGGGCGAGACCCCGAGGTTGAGCTGACTGGGGCCACCCGAGATCGCCTTGAGGACCAGATCATTGTCAGCCTTTCCGGGAGGGTCGCCCAAAAAAGGTTCAATCGGCACAGCGTGCGCGACTACCACAGCCGTAGTGATCGTCAGAAAGTAATTCACCTGGCGAGCTATGTGGGTGGAGAGGGACAGCTCTTGGAAACGTACCTACGCTGGATGGATCTTCGCACTGAGGGCGTCGTAGTCCGCTTCTGGCCGGTGGTCAAAGACCTAGCCAAGACGCTGGTAACCCGCCGCCACATGACCGGCAAAGAATTGCGGCAGTGGTTTCTCGATTGGGATCTCACGAAGTTGCGTCCCTGAAGCAAGGAAGGGCAAGCGCTGCAAGCGCGTCCATCGGCCCGGACTTCCGTCCACAGTCCAGTCCACAGTTTCATGTGTCAGGACGAAACACCGTGAAACGCCTGGACACATGTAAGTGGTTGTTAGGTTAGGAATTCCCTCGGGAATTGTTCTCTTGCCAAGGTGGGCGTCGAGGGTCGGGCACGGGCCAGGTCCAAGGCATGTCCTTAGCGCCTTTCCGGCGAGGAACTGTAGCACCTGGGCTCCTCCTGGCCGTTCCGGGTCCCGCAGTGATTGGCGCGGCGCGGGATGATCTTTGCCATTGACTCAGCCAGACAGCAAGGCAAGAGTCCGTCGCAGGAGGGGACCCATGGTCGCTCAGAAAACCCCACGGATGGAGATAGTCCTGCACCGAGATGAGGAAGGAGGGTTCTCAAGCGCGGAGACCCGCGACAAACTTACCGCGAGAGCGACCGAATCCTTCGCGACGCTCGGGGTGGCCCTCGGGGACGCCGGAAAGCAATTCTGGTCGGCATTGTCGGATTCGGGAGTTCGCCTTCCAAGTGAAGTCGAGCTGTCTCTGAGCGTGGCACTGGAAGTCGGGGGCCAATGGCTGGTGGTTTCTGGAAAGTCGTCGGCTTCTGTAGCGGTCAAGTTGAAATGGTCCGGTGCGCCGTCAAGCGGAAGCGCTGCCAAGTAGCGGAGGAAAGCCTATATGTGCAATATCGTTCCCGGAGAAGCGGTCGCCGTGGGGCCATCGCGCACAATCCAGCGTCTGTCAGAGCTTCAGCTGCCAGGTAATCTGGAAATCCACCCACTCGCCTATCCCGGACAACACGAAACACCAGAGGAAGACCCCTTCCGCAATGTGTGGATCGCTCACGCAACCGAGCTGCCGATTGGCGAGGAAATTCGAGCGGTGTCTCATCTCGCAGCTGCACTAGGTGGCGCAGTTTTCGCGGGCGAGGCTGTCGCCGATGTGAACACCTATCTCCCGTTCGCCACTGTGCCCACCGCCAAGCGCCGAGACTTGGAGATGAGCCCACCCGCCCAATCATGGGCGGACAATGTTCGAGGACTTGTCGAGAGGATATTGGAGTCGAAGGAGGTAAACTCTCTACTCCTGCCGAGGCGCACTCCGATCGCGTTGGTGGACAGCGGGGTTGATCCTGAGGCACTGCTGTCCGGGCGCAGAATTGACCAGTTCGACTACTCTGAGGACGAGACCGTCCGGAAGGTCGCCAGAGGACGATCTGTTGACACTTGTGGCCACGGCACGCGAGTAGCCCGGGTGCTGGACGCATGCCTGCCAAAGAAGGTTGACCTGGTGTCGGCGAAACTTGGCAACGCCAACGCTGATGTCACAGCTCTGCGAGTCGCACGAACTTACGCCGATGTTGTATCCAGAACCAGCCCAGCCGTCGTGAATCTCAGCCTCGCCCCGGTGGATGACTCGCTTGTTTGTCCTGGCTGCGGCGAGACGTGTCCAATCCCGCCAATTTGCTCACAGGTCCTTCCATTTGTCTTCCGTCTGGCGGGCGCGACGACGATTACTGTTATGGCCGCTGGCAATTCTGGCCAACGCGGCAATTCTCGTTTTGTCTCCGTTGACACACGTACACTTGTACTTGCCTCGGCATTAGACTCCACCGGGAAACGAGCGTCATACAGCAGCGCAGTCGGTGACGGCGTGATTACCGCCCATGCATTTGGCGGCGACAACAAGGATGTGCCTGACGGGGTCACCATGTTTAAGAATCAACCTGAGGCTTACGGAACATCGTTTGCGGCTCCATTTGTCAGCGCGGCGATCTACCCAGTCGTTCTAGCCAAGCGATTGAAGGGCGAATCCATCGCAGCAGATACCGTATTCGGTCCCAACCATCATCGGTCCGGAAGGGGCTGGCTTCCCGACTGGTTCCATGATCGCGAATACTTGGGGGTAGTGGCTCGTCCTTCCCGTTGGTGGTAGCGAAGGGTAAGCGGGGCAGGGCGACACCAGACGGCCCATTCTGGTGTCGAAAAATGCCCCCAGATCCCCCACCAAATCCCCCACTTGTGCGTGGCGGAGCGTGGCGCTCCCTGACCCTTGGTGACGGTAAGTGCCCGCCACGACACAAGTTCTCGACGGAGAAATTGGGCTTTCACGTTCTTAGGATCTGGTATCGAAAGATATGGGGGTTCGAGTCCCCCTCCCCGCACTAGGCTGAAACAACAGAGAAGAACTCACAAGCGCATTCCGGTCGGGCTCAGTCGACCTTCAACTGGCGACGAAGGATCTTCCCCGAATGACCTCGCGGCAGGGCCGCCACGATTGTGATGCCGGCTGGTCGCAAGACAGGCGGAAGACACGCTTTCAGATCGTCCGCGATGGAGTGAAATGAAGGCGGCGCCTCGATCCTGGGTCGCACGTGCCAGGCATACACAGCGGCTTAGATGCCTAGCATGCATTCAAGTGATAGCATAATCCACAGGATGATTCAGCTCGGACACGCTGAGCGCGGTCTGGACTGACGCGGCCAACGGCGATTTCTCGCTGCCCGCAGGCTCGCCGCTTGTCGGAGCAGGAAGCTCGACGTACTTTGACCCCTATGCGGTGAAGCCAACGGGCGTAGGGTGGACGGCCGCAGAAGTGGCCGAAACCCGCACCGCTCCGATCGACATCGGGGCCGTCAGTTCACACTGAAGCAAAGCGCATCTTTGGGTATCCATGCCGGGATTCCCAAGCACTCCGGTTGCTTCATTGTCGGCAGCGCGCTTTCAGCTCTTTGAACCGGGCGTCGGAAGGCATGAGACCCTCCAGCTCGGCGAAGCGCAGGTGCGCGCGATCGCCGTATTCGTTGTCGCAGGCCCACACCGCGTCGATGTACGAGCGCCACCCGAGATAGCCACGCGCCTGCGGGTCGGACCTCGCCTCGGCGAGCATCCATGGCGCGAGCGGATCCAGGGCCGAGTCGCCAATCAGAGAAGGAGCCCATAATTCGCCCGCGGGCACGAGTTGCTTGCGCAAGGCCAGGGGCATCACGATGTCCGGCTCGATGCGCACTGGCCGGTGCGCATCCAAGGCACGCAACACCTCGATGGAGAGTTCTCCGTCCTGGTAGGCGTGCAGGCCAGGAGACAAATCCGGTTCGGCCAGCGACACCCGCTCGGCATAGCCAGGCCCGCCCGCGAAGGCCAGGTGGGCCCAGGCCACGTCAGGCCGGCGTGCTTCGACCAAGCGCTGGTAGCCGACCAGGAACGCGGTTTCGAAGTGGTTGGTCAGCAGCGCCGCTCGCGGCGGCAAATTCGCCAACACCTGGCCGGTCGCCGCGTCGCCTGCAGTCGAGTTTCGCAGACACGGGTACTGACTCGGCTGGGGAAAGCGGCTGAGCGCAACCAGCAGCAGCAGCCCGGCCAGCAGCGGGCGCAAGCGCGCGAGGCGAAACAGCGTCAGACCGAACAAGAAGGCGGCACCGGAGAAAACCGCGACCAGCGCGAAGGCTGCCCCCAGATATCCTCGGATGTCCGGGTTGGCCGGGGCCAGGCCGCCAATCAGGGCCGCCACCATGGAGCCGCCCGCCGCAACCAGCAGCGCCAGGCCTGGTACGCGCGAACCGCTGCGCCGGAGCAAGAAATACAGGCCGGCGGGCGCAAGCAACGCGAATGGCACTCCTAGTTCCTCCATGGGAAGAAAGGGCAGATCCCCGGGGGTGGATTGGCCCTGCACCACGGCTTGCTTGATCGCGAAGGTGTGCGCCGAGACCACCCACCACAGACCGCCGAGCGTGCGCGCGTCGCCCCACACCACGCTGTTGGCGCCATGATCCGGCGCGCCGAAGAGCGCAGCCGCGCGCAGGGGCAGGTACGCGTGGATCGTCATGCCCGCCAGGAAGGCCAGCAGGGCCAGCCCAATGAAACGGCCGCGTCTCTCGGCGAGCAAGGGCAGCGCCGCCACCACAGCTCCCAGACCGACCAATCCCGCGAGAAGCGAATGGTTTGCAACCCCCAGACCGATGAGCACAGCGGCCACCAGGGCGGGCCGCGCATCCCGCCCATGCGCCGCACGCAAGGCCAGCCACAGTGCGGCCAGCGACAGCGCCGTCTGTAGAGCGTAGACCTCTGCACGGTTGCACACGATCACCACGCCGGGCGCGAAGGCAAACATCATGGCAATGGCGGCGGCCACCAGCACGCGCGTGATTGGATCGAGTTTGTCGTCCAAATCGAGCCAATCGGCTGTGCCCAGGCTCAAGGCGTAGACCAGAAGGGCGGCCAGCGCGCCGGCCGTCCCTTGCGAGAGGGCAGCGCGAAAGGCGACGTTGCCGAGAGGCAACAAATCAAAGAACTTTCCCCACAAAAGGGCCGTGACCTCACCCGGTGGATGGGCCGAACCCAGGCCAAAGGTCGCCGCAGCCAGCTCGGCCGAGTCGAGAAAATAGGGAGCGGGCGCGGCGCAAAGGGCGTAGGCCAGAAAGGACAACGCGGTCACGAAGAATGCGCCCCATGCGCGGAATTCAATAGTCGCGTGGGGAGCCCGCCGGCTTTGCCGGCGGCGCACCATCGCGGGAGGGTATGGGAACCCTTTGAGGGTTCCCATGTGAATTTTCTGGTGCGTATCCACGGTCCCGAATCCTCGACTTTATGTTACCGTCAGGGCCATGGCTGTGGGCGAAATTGAATTGGCGAAGTTCCCCATCCTGGTGGTCGACGACGAGAGCGACAACCTGGACGCGTTCCGCTTCACCTTTGGCAAGACCTTTACCCTGCACCTGGCCTCGGGCGCCGAGGAGGCCCTCGCTCTGGTGCGTGCCCACGACATGGCGGTGGTGGTTACCGACCAGCGCATGCCGCGCATGACCGGGCTGGAACTTCTGCGCGCCGTGCGCGACATCCGCCCCGACGCCGTGGGAATTATCGTCACCGCCTTCACCGACGTGGATGTGCTCATCGAGTCCATTAGCTTGGGCCGCATCTACCGCTATATCACCAAGCCCTGGGACAGCAAGGAGCTGCGCGGGATCCTGGTGCACGCGGTGGAGCGCTTTCACCTGGTGCGCGAGAATCGCCGCCTGCTGGAGCAACTTTCCCAGTACGCGCGCGTGCTCTCGCGCGAGGCCGACAGTGCGTTCAACTTCGGCGCCATCGTGGGCGATTCGCCGTCGCTGCGCCAGGTGCTGGGCAAGGTCGAACAGGTGGCGCAGACCACGGCCACGGTTCTCTTGCGTGGGGAAACCGGCACCGGCAAGGAGATGGTGGCGCGCGCCATCCACATCAACAGCCCACGCGAAAGTCGTCCCTTCGTGCGCGTGAACTGTGCCGCCTTGGCTCCAGGGGTTCTGGAATCCGAGCTGTTCGGTCACGAGAAGGGCGCGTTCACCGGCGCGGTGGCGCGCCGGCCGGGTCGTTTCGAGCTGGCTGATGGCGGCACCCTGTTTCTCGACGAGGTGGGCGACCTTCCCCTAGACGTCCAGGTCAAATTGCTGCGGGTTTTGCAGGAGCGTGAGTTCGAACGGGTTGGTGGGGTGGAGACGGTCAAGGTCGACGTGCGCCTGATCTCGGCCACCCACCGCGATTTGGAGCGGCTTATCGCCGAGGGCAAGTTCCGCGAGGATCTCTACTACCGACTCAACGTGTTTCCCATCACCATGCCGCCTCTGCGCGAACGGCCCGGCGACATTCCATTGCTGGTCGAGCACTTCATGCAGAAGTACGCCCAGTCGAGCGGCAAGGTCGTGAGTAGCGCGGACCCACGCGCCCTGGCCGCTTTGGCTGCCTATCCCTGGCCGGGCAATGTGCGCGAGTTGGAGAACGTGATCGAGCGCGCCATGATCCTGGTCTCCGGCCCGAGCTTGACCGTTGCGGATCTCGATTTTGGTCGGCGCCTGGGCATGACCCCGTCAGGCGGGACTCCCATCGGGACCTTGGCCGAGGGTGGCAGCGGGCCTCAGGGTGAAGGCGGACGCTCGCTCTACCGGCGCTTGTCTGAGCAGGAGCGCAGCGAGATCATCTCGGCGGTGGAACGGGCCCAGGGCAACATCGCCCACGCGTCGCGCGCTCTCGGCATCAACCGTTCGACCCTCTACTACCGCATGCGCAAGCACGGGCTGGAGCACCTGCTGCCCACCCGCGACGAGGTGGTTCCCCACCCGCTCGACGGCGAGCCGCCGACGCATGACTGAGCTAGATAGCGGCCCCAGGCAGCCCGGCAATCGGCAAGGGCACTGGCTGCCCGCAGATCGATCAGCCAGCGCGGCAATCCGCGCCCGAGCGCGTGCACGCTGGGCGCTGTCGACGCGAGTTAGGCTGTTTCTCCATGGGAGCGTCGGGTCTCGGGAGAAGCACCCGTTTCAGGCGGGATGTGGGACCTTTCCCCACTAGGGTCACATCAACCCACCCGCGTTGAGCACGCGATCCCACCCGCGTTGAGCACGCAATTACTCTGCAAAACTTGCTAGACTCTATATGAACGCAAACCATTGGGCACGGGTCCGGATGGCTTGTCGCATACCTGAGAGGCATCCTCCCATGACAAAAGAACGCATTGCTTGCCCAGTCACCACCGGTCTATCCGTAGGCCAGCTTGTGGGGTTCGGCTTCGTCGCAGTTCTCGCGCTGGCAGGAATTGGCTGCAACCCCGCATCGGTTGTAGACGGAGGAGGCGCGGGAGGAAGTGCCGGAGGTAGTGGCGCCACGGGCAACCCCGGAACCAGCGGAACCAGTGGAAGCGGAAGCGGTGGCATCAATCTCCACCCGTCCACCGGGACCGGCGGGGGCGGTGGCTCGGCCAAGGTGTGCAACGCCACCAGCACATCTGGCTGCACGGCCCAGATCCCAGAGGGCTGCGGCGATGGAATCAACAATCAGAATGGCATCGAGCAGTGTGACGACGGGAACGTCTTGCCCGGCGATGGGTGCAATGGTGCTTGCCAGGTCGAGCCCCACTGGAATTGTCCTCCTGATATCAGGCAAGGCCCGTGCACGCGAATGGTCATCTGCGGCGACGGCGTTGTTGGTGCGGGCGAGGTTTGCGACGACGGCAACACTTCTGACAACGACGGCTGCAATTCCACCTGCACGGTTCAGGATCCCCGCTACAAATGCATCCCTGGCCAACTCTGCACCCTGGTTTCCCAGTGTGGCGACAAGCGTATCGAGCCGGGCGAAAACTGCGATGACGGCAACAGCAATAGCGGCGATGGCTGCAGCAGCGTTTGTCAGGTCGAAGCCGGTTGGGTGTGCCCGACGCCCGGCAATCCCTGCAAGCCGGCCCCGCGGTGCGGTGACGGCATTGTCCAGCCCTCGATTGGCGAAGTGTGCGACGACGGCAACACGAAGGACGGCGACGGATGCTCGGCCGACTGCAAGGCCAAAGGCGCGGGCTGCGTCTGTACCCCCGGCCAGGCGTGCGTCTGTCCGGTCGTCAAGTGTGGCAACGGCACCATCGAGGGCAACGAGCAGTGCGACGACGGCAACGACAAGAGCGGTGATGGCTGCTCATCGACGTGCACCATTGAGACCGGATATACCTGTCCCTTCACCAATGCCCCGTGCGTACCGGACTGTGGCGACGGCATCGTGCTGGCGCCCATGGAACAGTGCGATCCCGGCGTCAAGGGGACGAACATGGCTCAGGCATGTTCTTCCACCTGCAAGTGGAATCCCGGCTGGGCCTGCAGCGGCACCCCTGTGAGCTGCCACCAGACGGTTTGTGGCGACGGCAAGGTAGAGGGCTCTGAGGGCTGCGATGACGGCAACACTCTGCCCAATGACGGTTGCTCGCCCACCTGCCACGCTGAGCCGACCTGCACCTCGACCGGCCCGACCCCGGGCTGCACCTCGAAGTGCGGGGACGGGTTGGGGTCAACGAAGGGTGCGACGATGGCAACACCAACAACGGCGACGGTTGCTCATCGACTTGCACGGTGGAGCCCGGTTACCAGTGCGCTCAGCCCGATTCTAGCGCTGCTACCATGACCGTGCCGGTCACCTACCGGGACTTCCTCGTGGGCGGCGACTTCTACGCGGCCACCATCTCGGGTAGCAACAATGCGGTTACCGGCATGGTTCAGGGCACGCTCGACAGCGACGGCAAGCCGGTCTACGTCGGCGTGGGCGGCGGCACTACGACCGCTGGGTGGGTCACCAGTGCGGCCACCTTCCACAATTGGTATCGGAACACGACGGGGACCAACACCCCCTACGTATCAACGGTCCTTCTGCACAACGACGGCAATGGCTCCTTCGTGAACTGGTGGAAGGACAATCAAGAGTGGGTGAGCTACAGCAACCCCATATATTGCTCGGCCCTGGACTGCAGCACCGGCTGCAACACCCCCTACACCGCCGGCGCCGCAAACGAGGCGTGCCTCCGCTCGTGCACGCCTTGGGGCGCCACCAGCACGCAGACCTGCTGGGTCACCACCGCGAATGTTCCCGGGAACCCACTCTTTTTCCCTCTCGACAACATACCGGGCATGATCACGCCGACCTCCGCCTATGCGCCCGGTGAGACCCCGCCCATGTATAGCGGCACCTGGACCTTTGAAGCAGGGACGCCGGCGCCCCAGCACAACTTCAGCTTCACTAGCGAGGTACGCTACTGGTTCAGCTATTCGACCAGCAAGCAATACACGCTCAATTTCACCGGTGACGATGATGTCTGGGTCTTCGTCAATGGCAAACTGGCGGTGGACATGGGGGGCATTCATACCCCGGTCGAGGGAGAGATCGTGCTCAACGCGACCGGTGGCGGGAATGTCACCGTCACCCCGAGCGCGGGCGCTGCCTGCAAGACCGAGGGCGTTCTCTCGACTTGCACGGGCGTCCAGAGCAAGGTCGATCTGGGCATGGTGAACAACGGGGTCTACGAGATCGTCGTGTTCCAAGCCGAACGATGTTGGTGGGGCTCGACCTACAAACTCACCCTAAGCGGCTTCAACGATCTACCGAGTGCCTGCGGGCCCATCTGCGGCGACGGTGTGGTGTCGCCCGGCGAACAATGCGACAATGGCAAAGACAACCTGGGCGGCTACAATCAGTGTGGCTCGAATTGTTTGCTCGGTCCCTATTGCGGCGACGGCACCGTCAACGGACCCGAGGAGTGCGACAACGGCACGAACAACGACGACTACGGGGCCAGTTCCGGCTGCGCGCCTGGTTGCAAGCTGCCGGCCCGCTGTGGTGACAGCATAGTCCAGACTGATTTCGGCGAGGAATGCGACGATGGTTCCGCCAACCTAACCACCACAGACCCCGAGGCCGGCTATGGCGGCTGCCTGGCAAATTGCCAGCGCGGCAACTACTGTGGCGACGGCATTATCAATGGCACGGAGGCATGTGACGACGGCGTCAACGACGGCACCTACGGAACCTGCAATCCCGACTGCACCCTCGCCGCCAGGTGTGGCGACGGCCAGGTTCAGGCGGACTACGGAGAAGAATGCGAGCCTGTTTCATCGGACGATCCCAATTGCACGAAAGGCTGCCGTCTACCGGGCGGCTGCGGTGACGGCATCATCGAGCCACCGGAGCAATGCGACGACGGAGCGCTGTTCAACAATGGCGACTACGGTGGCTGCGCCCCGAGCTGCATCTACGCTCCCCACTGCGGCGACGGCGTCAAGAACGGACCCGAGGAATGCGACGATGGCATCCTGGACAGCTCGTACGGCGGCTGCACCCCGCAATGCAAGCTGGGTCCTCACTGCGGCGACGGCGTTGTCAACGGTCCAGAGGAATGCGACAGCACCAACCGGACCCTCTGCTCGGACACGTGCAAGAACATCATCTACATTTCCAACTGATTCCAGGCCGCGAGGATCCTCTCAACCGCGGCGTTGCTGTCTAGGCGCTGCTCTGCGGGATGGGCATCCAGCCATGCGAGGGCGTGGCGGATGCCCTCGGCCAAGGGGACCGTGCAGCGGAACTCGGGCACGAAGCGTTTGATCTTGGAGTTGTCGAAGATCAGCGAGTGTGCCTTGTCGCCCAAGAGTCCGGCGCCGATGGCAGGATCCACCTTGGCGATGAAATCGGAGGGAATGTGGACCAAGCGAGGCTGGGCTCCCACCGCGGCGGCGATGCATTCATAGACTTGGTTCCAGGTCATGACTTCGTCGGAGGTGATGTGAAACGCCTCGCCCACGGCGTCGCGCCGGCCGCAGAGGCCGAGCAAGCCCCTGGCAAAGTCGCTGGCATGGGTCATCACCCACAAGGAAGTGCCGTCGCCGTGAACCGGCAGCGGCAACCCGTGGCGCATTCGATGAACCGAAGTGAAGTCGATGCCGAACGCGGTGGGAATCCAGGTGTCGCCATAGGTGAACGATGGCCGCACAATGGTCACCGGGAACCCGTGCCGCCGGTGCGCCTCCGTGAGGAACTGCTCGGTGGCAATCTTCTTCTGCGAGTACTCCCAGAAAGGGTTGCCGAGCGGCGTCTCTTCAGTGACGATGTAGTGGCGTGGCGGCTTCTGGTAGACCGTGGCCGTGCTGATGAAGACGTACTGCTTGACTTTGCCGGCGAACATCTCCACGTCGGCCGCCGCCTGATCCGGGTCAAACACGATCCAGTTGACCACCACCTCGAATGTTTCGGAAGCTAGGGCTTGCGCCATGGCGCGCCGGTCGCGCAGGTCACCGTGGATGGTGCGCACCCGAGGCGGCAGCTCGACTTGGCGCAGGCCCCGGTTGAAGTGGACGAGATCGATGCGGCGCTCGGCCGCAAGGCGTGAACACGCGGTCGAGATGTTTCCCGAACCGCCGATAAAGAGAACTTTCATGGTCGCCTCACGTTTTGGCGAAGGACTTTCGAATTTTGGCCAGCATCGCACAGACCGTGGATCAAAGTTAGCTGTTTCACCACAGTCCGCAGGCCGGGGCCCCGGCATGCGGACTCTGCGGTGGACGAGGGCGCGCGCAAAGCGCGCGGGGCGGGCCCGAGTGGGCTGTCCGTCCCGAAGTCCCGGTAGGGGAGAAGCTAGCTACCTCGCCGCCTGCGCAGCCGGCCTGCGAGGACAAGCAAGCCCAGGGCGAAGAAACCGCCGGACGTGGAGGCTCCTGCCATGGAGCAGCCACCGCCGCCAGCGGCGATCTCAGGGGTTGAGGCGTCTGTGGCGCCGCCTGTGGGGGTTGGCGTGCCTGTGGCGCCGCCTGTGGGGGTTGGCGTGCCTGTGGCGCCGCCTGCAGCATCGGCGCTTGCCAGTGCCTGCGGTACATCGGGCTTGGCTCCTGCGTCGGGGACCACCTGAGGCCTGTCCGGGCTGGGGCTAGCGTCGGCAACGACTTGAACGTTTGTATCAAGGTTGGGCCCGGCCTCGGGGGCGGGTCTGGGCCGCGCATCGAAGCCACCAGCGCCTGCATCTTCGACTGGCCTCAACAAAGCGTCCGGAGCGAGCCGCCCATCGGCAGAGGAGTCAGCAGCCGCGTCGATGGCAACGTCCGTGCCAGCATCGCATCGGACATACTGGGTAGTGTAGCGGACTTCCTGATAGTCGCTGGCGCTGGCCAGATTCAGGCCGACATCCGGATCCGTCGATCCGTAATAGAAGGTCAGGGTCAACTTGGCCAGACGGTCGCCCGCCTCGGCCAGAGTCGCCAGAGAGGAAACATCGGCCGCGGTCAGCGCTCCTGAGTATCCGAGAACTCGATTGTAGCTCGTGCCATCGGAGAACGCCAATTGCTGGTCGCCTGTGGTGATGCCAAAGATGCGCCAGGAGAACCCGCTGGCATAGGTTCCCGTGGCAGTGCCGGCGCTCGCCATGCGCGTGGGCACGACTGGCACTGTGGAGGTGAAGGATAGCTTGACCGGACCCAGGGCATTGCAGACTATGCCGCTCCCGCCGTCCGGCACCGCCCCTTGGCTGATCCTGAAAGCCACGAAGTACCAGCCCTTCTGCACATAATAGGAAAACACGCTGGATGCCGCCGTGGAGTAGGCATAGCCGTTGGTGGTCAACCAATCGGTGAACGATGCCTCGGTATCGGCCTTTAGCTGAACCCAATCGAGGAAACCCACTCGGCCGCTGGATACCACAGTGGCGCCGGCGTCCACCCCGCTCGGTGGTGCGCCCGCTGTCGCGCCACCGTAGCTGTTGATTGTGGGGTAGCAAGAGGTCACCGTGACGTACTTCGGCTGTGACAAGCTATCGACCGTGGTGAAGGCTTGCTGGTCGGCCAAGGCGGGGGACGCCGTGAGAGTGGACGGGATGGGAAGGATCAATCCGAAATTGCTGGCGGTGCCGCAGAACGTGGGCTGAAACACGTAGGTCTCTGCCCCGTCCTTGTAGGCCACGATGATGTCCTGTTGCGGATTCGCCTCGATTCCCATGCCAAAGGGAGCGCCACAGGGGAGAACCGCGCGGGCAGCAAGCAGGCCTGCGAAGCCGGCGGCGAGGGCAAGATAGGTCTTCATGGCTGGTCTCCTTGTGCGCCGTTCACTTCGCGCCTTCAGGATAGACACAACGGAATCCAACATTGGGCGCCCATAGACCGGGCAGTTCGGCTTTGCGGCAGGTGGTACGCAAAGAGCTCTCGCCACTCACCCAGCAGCCACCGCGCATGACCTTCAATGTGCCGCTGCCAGGGCCGATGGGATCCTGGCTGGGACTGCGGCTGTAGTAGCCGGCATCGTACCAATCCGCCGTCCATTCCCAGACATTGCCCGCCATATCAAAAGCGCCGTAGGGGCTCTGGCCCGCCACCCGCCGGCCCACGCGATCCGTGTCACCCACGCAACCGGCGAAGTTGGCTTTCGTGCAATCCGGCGGGCTCGCGCCCCAGGGATAGGTGCGCGGGGCATCGCTCCCGGCTGCGGCCCGCTCCCATTCCGCCTCGCTGGGCAGCCGGCCAGCCGCAAAAGCGCAGAACTGGGCGGCCTGCTTCCAAGACACGTGAATTACGGGATAGTCCGCAAAGGCAGGGTCATCGAAGTAGTGCGGCCGTGCATTTGAACTGAAGAGCGCAGGCGCCGTACAAGCAGCCGAGTTCACGCAGGCCCGGTAGCGGGCATTGGTGACCTCGTAGCGGTCCATGGCAAACGCCGAGCCATTCACCCGGTGAACCGGCTTCTCGTCCTCTGCCCCGGCCTCGCTTCCCATCAAGAAGGATCCCGCAGGCACACGCACGGGGCTGGGATCCAAGGCCGGCGCTACGCAATTAGGCCCATCATCGACCAAACCGTTGCAGTCGTCGTCCTTGAAGTTGCAGACCTCGACCGCGCCAGGGTGGATGGCCGGATCGTGATCGTTGCAGTCAGGCCCGGCCGCACACCCGATGCCATAGCCATCGCCGTCTTCATCCGTGCAGACCGGTGCGGCCTTGTTTGCAAGCGAGCCAGCCTTGGCCGGTGCAAAAAGCATGAAGCCGGCAGCGCCCGCCAAGAACGAAACTCCAACCAAGAGGACGGATGTGTTTTTCATGGTTGATCACCCCTCGCAAAGGTCGTGCCAACGCAAGAACGACCTAGAATTGCGTACTTGCCGTTGGCGAAAACGACGAGATCGGGGCAAGTATGTCAGCCCCACCACAGACTGTCATCATGCACCCAACACCCGAGGGAAAGCAAACCGAAGGATCGGCTTGTCAGCCACGGGATGACGGGCGTTCACGGGCCACCACCTCCCGCCAAGCAAGCCGAAGAATCGCGTGAGCCCGGCACTGGTGCTACTTCGGGCGTTCGAGCAAACCGGTTGAGCCGAGAACGGCGCCAGGCGCTACTACAAGAGCGACACAATAGACCGGAGATCTCGATATGACTTCACGCCCTCAGTATTCGATTCGCCTCACAGGAATGGCAGGCTTTTCCTTGGTCCTGGTCCTGGGCGGATGCGCCGGAAACAGCGCGCCTGGAACCGGGCGCAGCGGTGGCGCGGGAGGAGGTGGAACGGTCAGCAGCGGCGGTGCCACGAGCGCCGGGGGAATAGTTGCTTCAGGTGGCAGCACGGCAACCTCGATCGCAGGAGGGACGGTCGCGGCAGGAGGAGGCAGCCAGCCAGCGGGTGGCTCAAACACCGCGGGCGGCACGAGCGGAGCCGGAGGCGTCGCGGTGAGCGGCGGCTCCGCAGCCACAGGTGGCTCGCAGGCAGCGGGCGGCGTTACGAAGTCCGGGGGAACCGCAGCAATGGGCGGCGTCACGGTGTCCGGAGGAACCGCAGCAACGGGCGGCGTCACGGTGTCAGGGGGAACCATAACAACCGGCGGTGTGACGGCTACCGGGGGCAGAACCGGCGGCGCCACGGTCGCCGGGGGGGCCACGTCTGACGGGGGGACCAAGGCCAGCGGCGGGAACACCGGTGGATCCACGCCCGTGGGTGGGAGCAGCAGCGTCGGCGGCACCACCACGTCTGGCGGTACCACGACCATCGACGATGGCGGAGTAGCTACGGACACATCGGGTTTCCGCTGCGTCAACTGGGCCGACACGGGCGACAACTTCCAGAACGGCGTGCTTCAGCCGTCCGGACTGTCCGCTGCCTCGGACACCTATGCCACAGTCAAAGCCAAGGCAGACGCAATCCTGTCCGGATTCCAAACCCTGCTCGAGGCCAATACCGTTCGCATTCCGATCAACGAACCAACAGTTGTGACCAATGCTTCGTGGTGGACCGCCTACCAAGGCATCATCGATTCAGCCATCAGCAAGAACATGAAGGTCATCATTGGGTACTGGGCTATCAAAGGCGGAAATCTGGACGACCCCAACGCATTCTACACCATGTGGCAGACGGTCATCGATGCGTACCTATCCAGCGACCTCGTGTATTTCGAGATCATGAACGAACCCTACGCCCTGCAACCAGCCGACTTCATTGACTTCGCTGTGCAGTGGTTGGCCAAGTATCCGAGTGTTCCCAAGAATCGAGTTGTCATTGCTGGAAACTACACGGATACCGACGTGAACCAACAAGGGGCCGATTCTCGCCTGGCCGGGTGCCTGTTGTCTCTTCACGTGTACAACTACGACTCCACTTCGACGGTTGAGCAACCCTGGAGGGATTACCTCAAGACGCACGTGGGTCCCTATTACAACCGGACCATCGCTACGGAATACGGAGCCGTCATGACCACCGGCATCGACTACTCCAGTGCGGGCAGCACGGCGCACACACCTGATCCTACCCCGGCCATCAACATCGCCTACATGACTGGAATTCCAAACCAGTTTCGCGACTGGAAAATGGGAAGCTGCTTGTGGGTGGGCTTGAGAAACGGAGACACCACGAGTATCACCACGTTGAACGGCACGGGAACGAATCTCTCGCTGACCGTAACCAATGAATCCGCGCTCGCCCGAATCAAGTGGGGCTGGGGCCTGTAGGGCCAGGAGAAGGCGACGAACGCGTCGAAGGTCATTCCCGCGACGAATCGGGGGGGCTTGCCGCGGGACTTCGTTCCCGCCATCATCGCCATAACATTTGTGGTATACTGCCATTCGTGACCTCGACCGAAGTCATCCGCAATGTTCCTTGTAGGGGCGACCTGCGGTCGCCCGCCCCCGCCCCGCACAGGGATTGACGACCTCGTTCGGCGAAATTTGGTGGGTCGAACCACGCGCTGGCTCGTGAAGGCGAGCCCACAGGGGCGACCGCAGGTCGCCCCTACACCAAAGGTGCAAGTTCTCGGTGTAAAGTCCGCGGGACATGCCCTTGCCGCCTGAATTCGAGAAGAGCCTCTGGGACGCTGGTCGCGCCCGAAGAAGCGGGCGATGCTTGAATTGGACAACTTAAAGGCGCAGTCTGCGACTTCAAACGGGAGGAACGGAACAGATCCTGTGCGATCCCGCGCCACGCGCCGCGATCTGCGGTACCATGGCGTCTGGCTGGCGGGCATACCGTGAACAAGAGAGACCTGTCGGAACGGGACATCTGCACCAAGTTCATCACCCCGGCGCTGACCGCGGCTGGGTGGGACATCAATTCCCAGGTGCGTGAGCAGGTCTACCTGACCGACGGCCAGGTCATCGTCCGCGGACGCATGGTCCGGCGGGGCGAGCGGAAGTTCGCCGACTACGTCCTTTTCTACAAGCCGAACATCCCCATCGCGGTGGTTGAGGCCAAGGACAACACGCACCGGGTTGGCCCCCATCGCTGGAATAGGACCCTGAATGCCCGATAAGGAAGCCACAGCCCGCATCAAGATCAACAAGTTGCTGGAAGGGGCTGGCTGGCGTTTCTTCCAGGATGGCACCGCGCCCGCGAACATTCGCCTCGAACCCAGCGTCACGATCAAGTCGACCGACCTGGACGCCCTCGGTGACAACTTCGAGAAGACCACAAAAGGGTTCGTCGACTTTCTCTTGCTCGATGCCAAGGGCTTCCCGCTCCTCGTCCTCGAAGCCAAAGCCGAGAACAAGAATCCGCTCGTCGCCAAAGAGCAGGCCCGCAAGTACGCCAAGTCCCAGAACTGCCGCTTCGTCATCCTTTCCAACGGCAACTTGCACTACTTCTGGGATCTCGAACGGGGCAACCCCTACGTCATTACCTCGTTTCCGACACCGGACTCGGTCACCGGCTACCAGAAGGTCACGCCCAATCCGCAACGGCTGATCGAGGAGCAGGTCGGCGAGGACTACATCGTTCGCACCCAGCGCCCGAACTACCAATCGGAGGCTGCCTGGCAGAACGCAGCCGAGCGCCCCGGATACATCCAAACCAACAAGCTGCGCTTTCTCCGGCCCTATCAGCTCAAGGCCATCCACAGCCTTCAGGCCGCAGTCGGCGACGGCAAGGACCGCTTCCTGTTCGAGATGGCCACCGGTACTGGCAAGACCATGACCGCCGCCGCCGTCATCAAGCTGTTTCTCCGTTCCGGCAACGTGCGGCGCGTCCTGTTCCTTGTGGATCGTCTTGAGCTGGAGGACCAGGCCAAGAAGGCCTTCGCAGCGGTGCTTTCCGCCGACTTTCATACGGTGATCTACAAGGAGAACCGGGACGACTGGCGACACGCGGAGATTGTTGTCACCACTGTGCAATCCCTGCTCTTCAACAACAAGTACCAGAAGCTCTTCTCACCGACCGACTTCGATCTCGTCATCTCCGACGAAGCGCACCGCTCGATCGGTGGCAACG
>Ga0182011_10001836_pt1 | contig 18375 bp, 18 predicted proteins | sample 711E1DmetaG_FD_120481 | JGI IMG/M metagenome (GOLD analysis project Ga0182011, IMG submission 120481) | Permafrost microbial communities from Stordalen Mire, Sweden - 711E1D metaG | ecosystem: Environmental > Terrestrial > Soil > Wetlands > Permafrost | place: Sweden: Stordalen | collected... | reverse complement strand
GGGATCCCGCCTCTGCCCGGGATCATTTCCCTGGTATCGATGGAGCGGATCTCCAGCAGCGTGGGCCGGTGTTCGGTTTGCGATCTGGCCCCGGCCGTGTATCTTGATCGCGGGACCGGTGTCCGGCTTTGCGAAGCCTGCTATTCAAGGGAGGCGATGGAGCAGACGCAGAAGAAACGGGTTGGTGGGAATCCATGACGGTCCCGGCCGCGCTCCTCTCTCACGCGAGCACTGAGCATTATACTCCTCAGTACATCCTCGATGCGGTGATCGCCTGCATGGGCGCGATCGATCTCGACCCCTGCAGCAACAGCCGGGAGATCCCGAACGCGCCGGCAGCGAGGCACTATACCGCTCAGGACAATGGTCTCCTGCGGCCCTGGGTGGGCCGGGTATTCCTCAATCCTCCGTTCGGCTATGAGGTCGAGGAATGGTTCTCGAAACTGTTCCTGGAGCGGCTGGAGGGCCGGACCACAGAGGCGATTGTTCTCTGGAAGTCTGCAACTGAGACCGCGGCTTGGAAGACGCTCACCCGGCTCTCGTGCCGGGTGTGCTTCCCCTCAGTACGGGTCCGGTTCGGCGGGCCCGGGAGTGATGAGCGGAAAGGACCCACCTTCTCCCCTGCGCTGTTTTATGTCGGGCCCCGGCCCGAGCGGTTCGAAGAAGCGTTCCGGCATATCGGCGATGTCTGGGTCGTGCCGGCACGGGCAGAACTTTGTCCAGGACAGGGATCCGCATGAGTGACGAAAGCCTGAACCTCGGGGAGGCCCTGCGGCTGGCCCGCGAGAAGGCGAACCGGGAACGGAACCGGGCGAAGTGCAGGAAGTATTACCGAAGGAGAGTGGAGAATGGGAAAGGGGATGGAAATGATCCTTGATGTCAGCCAATTTTTCAAAATTTTGATAATTCGGTTATGTCGAGGTAATTTCTGTTTTCCTTTCCCTTTTGTAATAACGGATGGCTGGCACTGCCAATCTTAATCTCATATAACAGGGAAAATCTCTGTAATCACTCCCGGATGATCCATAATGCCAGAACTCTCGACAAAATACCCATGGCTGGATATCATCCGGTTTCACCGGGATTTTGTCCAGCTTGAGCAGGAGAACTTTTTCCAGATCCCGCTCAATGAAAAGGGAATACCCAACCCGGCAAAATGCCTCGCCTTTATCGATCTCTCCCCCGATTCCATCGATGCGGAATGGAGCATCCCGGACGGGCCCGGTAGCGCGATGATCGAAGAGATAAAAACCGGGAATATCACCGAAGGATACATCGGCGGCCCGTGTTGGTCCGGCTCTTCGCAGTCGAACGGCCGGTGGACACAGTTTGTCAGCCCATTCTTTTACCAGCACGCCACGGTAAAATACGAAGGAGAAAAGCATCTGATGACGTTTACTCCGGATGAAGGCAGGTGGGAAATCTCCCCGATCGTCTTTAACCGGCTCGAACGAAGCGAATTCGCACCCGATATATCGTTCGAAGAACTGCCATTTGCCATACTTGAACATGCCCGTGTAAAAGGTGAGAAGAACAGCGGGACTTTCTCCGAAAACCTCATCGAAGAGATCATTACCCGGCTTCCCCCGCTTGCGAGTGATTTCCGGAACTCAAGGGCACAGCAGAATTCCTTCTTCGGGAAAAACCAGAACCCGTGGATTTTCTTTGTCCCGCCCTCGGCCGAGAATTCTTATGTAAAATATATCATGCCGGATTACCTCGCGCTTGAACAGCGGCTGCTCAAAAAGCCCTCCGATCTCGGTGGGCTGAAGATTTTTGAGAACCGCGCGGAGCAATGGGTACAGACAACCCAGCAAGCAGATCTCGTACCCGTGGTACCGCTAAATACATCGCAGGAACGCGCTGTAAAACATATTCTCGATACCAAGCCCGTGACTGTGATCAGCGGCCCACCCGGGTGTGGGAAAAGCCAGGTCGTCGTCTCCCTTCTCGTCAATGCGTGGAAAGATGGAAAAACTGTTCTTTTCGCCAGTACCACCAAAGCCGCTGTCGACGTTGTATATGACCGGTTGAAGGAATTCGATTGCGATTACCCAATCGCGGTCCGTGCCGGGGCAAAGGACCGGAACACTATCGAATCGTCACTCGAAAGATTGCAGCACCTGACCATGCAGGGCAGATATTCGGCCGAGCACAACAGGTCTATCGGCCGGGAAATTGAAGAACTATCAGCAAAAAAACAGGATTATCAGCAATTTCTCAATAATAAAATCCCCCAGCGGATCACGCAGGCAAAACAGGCTGCATCCCGTGCCTTCCTGGATTTCAGGACCACGACCGAAAAGATCGCAAGGAACCGGGATATATTTCAGAAACAGGCTGAGCTTCTTGGCTATCCGGTTCCTATCAACCAGTTCGGTGATCGCGTTTGTGCGCCGCTTCTCCGATGGTGGGATGCCCGGGAGATCTGCCTGAAGACTATCGAGCGCGATGAGGCATTACGGACCGAACTCTCTGAAAAGATCGCAATCTGCGAACATGACCGGGACATCCTCCTTGACAACATCGGGTGCACCGCCTCCGGCTACACGAGCTTTTCTTGGCTAACAAACGGCCCCGGTCCAGACCGGTTCGGAGAATGGCTTGCTCACTACCGGGCACTATTGGACGATGATATCGAGCGGTACTATTCCCTCAGCTCGGACGAGGTCTACAAAAAATGGAATTCAGAGTCGGATGCCCGGTCTTGGATAGACCTCTCGGGAGATCTTCTCCGGCGGATCGATATTCTCGTGAATATCAACCGGGAACGGTTTTCCCGGTACCGTCTCCTTAACCAATACTACGAGTCATCGAGGGCAGAAATCCTTCAGGAGCATCTCTCCCTGAAGGTAACCTGCACCCGCTCCTCTCTTGTCCGGTGGAAGCAGGCGAATTCGGAGTATATCTCCCTTCCTGATGGAATCATGTCCTTCCTGAAACGACGGAGGGCTGAAAACCAGCTCAGAAGGATCGAAAAAGAGCTTGCCACGTACTTCCCCGCCGGAATCTGGTCTGGTATCTCCAGAGATCCAATCGCCACCCGGAGAACCCTGGACGGCCTTGTCGACAAAACCCTCAGGTGGCTCGATGTTTCGGAAGAATGGGAGAATTCCCCTGAACGTCAGCAGACAGATGATGAGTGCAGGCAGATAAAGGAGATCCGGAAGACTCTACACCTCCAGAATTTCATCGTCAATTACCGGGACGATCTCTCGTTTGTGGAGATTTCCCGGAAAATCAGGGAACTGGAACCCGTCGCCCGCGAAGCCGCAGAGACGTGGTGCCTCCGGAACAAAAAAGAACAGTTTCTCCGGGATCTCAAAACGCTCATCTTCCAGTTCGATCGTTTCGTGATCAATTCACCGATTGTGAAGGCATGGGCCGGGCATGAAGGTCGGAACCTTGCAGACATCTTCGGCCAGCTGAAAGACCGTCCTGCTTTCGAACTGATTGCTACTTCGATGAATTACTGTTCTGCGGACCGGGTCGTCAATTTTCTAGAAACGTGGGGACGATGCTGTTCACTGCAGAAAAGTATTGACGAATATATCCATTCCCGTGGGGAGATCCCCGATTCACGTGAAAGAATATCCGGCTGGTGGGAAGACAGACCCGCGATCTCCGCGATCCAGAATGGAGACACCAGCACACTACCGGGGGAGGGATCCGTCCTGCACCGGCATCTCATTGATTGCGCCGGCCTGCGCGACCGGTGGCAGGAGAATTGCCGGACGGAACTGAAGGAACTCGAAACAATCCAGAGAGCCTCTTTCACCCAAGCGATCCGTGACCTCACGGTGTCCTACGATAACATTCCGGTTTCGATGCGGGACGAACCTACAAACGCACTGTTCCTGTCAATTCTCGCGCAACCGATGGAAGACGCCCGGTGGATCTCCGACGACGATGAAATATTGTTCAACAAGTTCAATCCGGAACGCATTCAGGCATCGATCCGCCAGTTGAATTCCCAGTTGACCGGGCTTTCATTCACCCTTGCAAAGGAGATGTACCTGAAACGGATCGCGGAAGGATCGTACGTACTGGAATCAGTGGATAAGCTGCGCAGGTACCTGAAACGATCCTCATCGTTTAAGGCTCGGGATTTCCCCCGGGATGAATATCTCAACGCTCTTGCAGCAGTCCCCATCTGGGTGACGAACGCCCACCAGACCCAATCATTCCCGATGGAACCGGATCTGTTCGATATCCTCGTCATCGATGAAGCGTCCCAGTGTACGCTCACGAATATGCTGCCGCTGATATACCGGGCAAAATCTCTTGCTGTCATCGGCGATCCTAACCAGCTTCCCGCAATATTCAGAGACAGTTCCCAAGGAAAGGAACAGGCTCTCGCACAAAAATACGGCATGTCAGATTATCTCGAACGATTCGGTCATCGCAATATTACCCTATTCCAGACCGGAATGAGTTTTCTCCCCGGCGGAAGAAAGAACATGATTAATCTGGTGGAACACTATCGTAGCCATCCCCTGATCATTGGTTTTTCCAACCTGTATATTTACCAGATGCGTCTCTCTCTGAGGAAACCGGCAATGCGCCCGGATAAACCGAACACGGTATCCGGCGTGTTCGGTCTCGATGTTCCCGGGGAATGTTTCCGGGATACCAATGGGAAATCTTGGGTAAATGTCCGAGAAGCACATGCAATCTGCGATATTATCAAGGAAATCAGGACGAACGACGAGTTCGGTGGTAAAAGTATCGGTATTGTCACACCGTTCAAGGGCCAGAAAGAAAAAATCCAGGAAATTCTCTCCGGTGAGGGGTTTCTCTCTTCTGAAATTCTTGTTGGCACTGTGGATACATTCCAGGGAAACGAGCGGGATATCATGTTTTTCTCGCCCGTTCTTTCCAAAGGAATCTCCCCGGCAGCCGCAGAGTGGTCGGATGACAAAAACCGGATCAATGTAGCGCTTACGCGGGCACGGGACCTGATGGTCGTTGTCGGGGATTTTGCCTACTGTAAAAACATGGATACCATTCTGGGGAACCTGATCGCATACGTTTCAACGATATCCCTGCTCAGGCAGACAAGTGATGCGGAACTGGAATTGTTTAGCCTCATGATCCTAGAAGGGAATACCCTGAACATCAGCCGGGAAAACCTTCCACAGGTCCACCATCGTATCGGGGCAATTGAAGTTGACTTTGTCCTGCGTAATCCGGAGAAAGGAGTGAACCTTGTCATCGAGGTTGACGGGGCACAGCACTACTACGCGGAGATAAGTGGAGACAAATATCCGGTACGCTATGAGGGAATTAAAAAATATGTTGAAATTGCGGGGAAGAAACGGTACATCCAGTCATTGAGGAACTCAGAATTCGTAAACGTTGAGAATAAATCGTTTAAAGTCATCAGAACGAACGATTCCATCCAGACAGACAAGGGGCGGGACGAGTTCCTGAAAACCGAGGGATACAAGATCCTCCGGATTCCTTCTCAGGACATTTTTGAAAAACCCGATGTCGTGATGCAGGATATTAAAGAAAAACTGGAAATTACCCGTGACAGCTCGATAGCACTCTAATACTCCGTATCGATGACCAGTACCAAAATAAGCCCAAATTGGGCTCCGATTCCCTACCCCCTCTCCGGAAAACCCCGTAAAATCGAGATTTCCCACTCCCTCAAAGAATACGGCTGAAATGAACGTATTTTGCCAAAATACGGCAGGATTGCATCTCATTAAAACGACACCGGAGCCCTTTCTTTAGCCCTGTTTTTGGCACCTACTTTTCCCCATCCGGACCTGAAAAAGGCTGCCGGAACGCGAATATGAGGCTCCACATCTCCGACGATAAGATTATAAAAATGGAATAATTAGAATATTCCCGAAAAACAGGAAAATGAGGGTTTTTCAGATATAATTTTTCATCTTTTTCACGAGGGCGAGTTGTTGATTTGCTTCGTCTCTCGTGTTCTTCTCGATCGAGGCCATGATGTCCTTGACGGGAATTGCCAGGGAATATTTTTTGTTGGGGCGTCCTTTCTTCGCGGAAGGGATCTCATCGCTCTTTACCCAGCCCTGCCCGGCCATGTATTTGATAGCGAGGCTGACTTCCGGCTGCCGCAGGTCGATCCCGCGTTCAATTGCCCGGGACGTTGCCTCCTTTGTATTGATGAGGAATACCAGCACCTTGGCGACATTCCTCTTTGTCCCGATATCTATCAGCAGTTTGGCGAATTCCTCTTCCTTCTCTGAAAAATACTGAACAACTTCTTCTCTCATCAAATCACCGTATGTCTTTCAACTTTGTCTTTGTTGTCCTGGAATAGAATTCCGGTCTTCATTCACTGGAGACCGGGGATCGGATTTTTCCTCTACCGGTAATTCTGAAAATCAGGTCCACAAGAATCTCATGGGTTTTGTAGAACCGGTAGCCATAATAGATAGCGAGAATTATGAAAACGGCACTGAAGATGTACCAACCTGTCCCGAGATCGCAGACGTATTCTCCCCCGCTGTCAATGAACATACGGCCGCAGCGGTAGGGAACGACGATGAACAAAACGATCAGCATGTCGAACGAGATGATGAACATCAGCCAGATAGCGACAGCTTCCCAAGTAGGTGTGGTAGACTCGGCCATATTCTATTTGATATAAAAGTAATCGCTATTAAGCCCTTTTCTTTGTTGTCCGGTTGGGCCGCAGATGCTCGGTCATGTTCACTCGTCCTCGCTGATGCTCCGGCTCGCTTCACATCACCTCGCTGTTTGTCTTCGGTTGATTGTCGGGATGATGACGCCCCTGGCTTGTCGCGCTGCTCCGGCGCCAGCGGCTGCCCCGGCCCGCTCCTCGCATACCGCTTCGCGGAATGTTCGTCGCTGTTGATCGGGCCACAATGCTGACCTCGCGCTGATGCACTCGCCCAGTGCGAATGCGGGCCGCTGGCCGCACGCCTTCCCTTCACCGCCTTGATATCCCCGATCCTTGATTGGTATTCATGGCGGAGGTGTTCTTATGCCCTGCCCCAAATGTGGATCAAAACATTTCATGAGTGGACTTTCGGTAGAAAAGAAGATATGGTTATCTTTTATTGCATAGCTGATGGTTGCGGTCATGAATGGAAGGTAGATGAGTATAAGGTAATTAATGAGGATCAATCTATGTATCAAGAAAAAAGAAAAATCTATTCGGGATCGATACTGATGATCCATGTTGGATAGGTGGGAATACACAACCATTCAAACCCAGGGGAATGGTAGAGTTGTAAAACCATTTTCAAAAAATAGAACGAGAAGTAAGAAATGGGAGAGCCTTTGCAAATGAAATCTATAGTTGATAATTATTGGAAGAAGATGGCAGTATTGCGTGAGATTTTAACTACTGGGTGTAATGAAGACATTTATTGGAATAAAAATACCTTACATTTAGGTGAAATTGTTTATTATCTTAAAGACGATATGAACAAATACCAAGCGTGGATTAATGAAGGATCCGCATCTGGACAACTCACCCCAGAACAGGCACGATCCCATCAGAAGTTTGTCAATTCGCAGATGGACTGGATTGATAATAAACTCCTCAAAGAGACAATAAGCATAAGGGAATCACCAAATGGTAAAATTAGGGACTGTAATGTTTTAGAAGAATATACAAAATATCAAACATCCCGGAGAAATTAGATGATGAAACGCAATACGGGGGTCTGCCGTCGATGCGGGAGAGGTTAGGTTAGTTTTTTGAGGGCAATTTCCCGATTCTGTTTTGCATCGGTGTCATTTGGTTTGATGGCAAGTGCTTTATCATACGATTCAACCGCATCTGAATACCGACCTAAATTAAATAGCGCGAACCCGCGATTTTTCCACGCAAAGGAGAAATCTGGCTTTATGGTAATAGCTTTGTCAAACGAGACAATGGCTTCCATATATTGACCAAGATTACTCAGCGAGACTCCTCGACCAACCCACGAGTCGATGTCATCTTGTTTGATGGCAAGTGCCTTGTCAAAGGAAGCGACCGATTCTGAATTTTGTCCGAGACCGAATAGCACTAATCCACGGTGATACCACACATCGGTATTATTTGGGTTAATGGCGATCGCTCTATTAAAAGAGGTTATTGCCTCTATATTCTGACCGAGACGAAGTAACGCGTTTCCTCGATCGCTCCACGCTTTAGAGTTGTTTGGCTTTAGGGCGATAGCTTTGTCAAACGAAGCAACTGCTTCTGTATACCGACCGAGATTACCCAGCAGGGCTCCGCGGTTATTCCACGCCTCATCATGATTTGGATTGATGGCAATTGCCTTGTCAAGCGATGCAATCGCTTCAGTATATCGTTGGAGTTTGCTTAACGCGACACCATAATTGTACAAAGCGTTGGCGTCTTTTGGTGTAATAGCAATTACCTTTTCGTATGATGAGGCAGCATCTGAATATCGACCAAGACTATTTTGTGCGATTCCGCGATAGTACCATGCCTCGATATAATTTGACTTTATGTTAATCGCTTTGTTAAAAGATGCGATGGCATCTGAATATTGACCGAGATTACCAAGTGCGCTACCGCGATAATACCATGCTTCAGCGTAATCTGGTTTAATAGCAATCGCTTTATTAAAAGAGTCAATCGCTTCTGAATTCCATTCGCGTTTTTGTATCACAATCTTTTTCTTTTTACCATTCCGAGTTACAGTCTGTTCAAATTTATCAGGTGCATCTGCCCCCAGACGGAGTTTAAGCAGTGCGCATCCGCGGTAGTACCACGCTTCGGCAAAATCTGGCTTGATGGCAATTGCCTTATCAAAAGACTCAACCGCTTGGGTGTAAGAGCCAAGGTTTGCCCATATCTTTAATTTCGCAGAAATGGCATCTGAAAAGGCAAAGGTATCGTTTGAACTGGTGGTAATTGCCATATCAATAATATCGTTCATTTTTTCTGATGCCAGACCCTCATCGAAAAACCTTTTACCTTCATTAAAATATTGATTTTCCGGTTTTTTAGAGAGAAAATCAAATAATCCCATAAATTTGTTTCATTATTTTGAGACGAAAAATGTATTCCCCCATGACCCCTTCGATTCCGCCATTCCTTTTTATTTTCCCCCCTTGTAATTCGTACTCATCCATTGAAATGAACTTTCCCATCACTCATGAGAACCGCCAACAGAAACGAACGGTCGGGGATATGCCAATCACTTTTTCATTGATTCGAAAACTATAACGTGTTCTTATTTTAATATGGAAATGATTTTGAATGTTAGATTTAAAAATGTGCCCTAAATGCTCAAAATTAACAGCAATTGAGAACGATGTTTGCCCATATTGTGGTAATCATTTTGAGAGACAACCACTTGAATCTAATATTTTACCCCGACATGACGACTCCCCAAAACCTATAGTCCCATCAGATAGCAAACCTTCTGGAGATTCCGATAGTATCTGGAACGAACTGAACTCGTTAACGAAATGGGTAATTATTATTTCAATACCATTGGTAATTTTAGGAAATCCTATTGCGGGAATTGTAGGTGCATTAGTAGGTTATTTTTGGTTTGCTCCATGGACTGCCAACTTGGCAAAAGAACATAATCGTAGTATAAATTGGGCATATTTTTATGGTTTTCTTTTCTCTCTTATTGGATGCGGTATATATTGGTTATATGTCACATTAACAAAAGATCCGAGTGTTTCACCAAATAGCGTACATCATAGAGACACAACCATCGGTGAGTGGATTGTACTAATCCTATCTTTGATATTTGCGTTATTCGCTACATTTTCACAACCGATTAACGGGGGTATCGCATCGATTTTTGGCGCTTTCATTGGATCGTTTGCTATATTGTTAATAATTTTGTATATTGTTTATTGGCTTATCACCAAACTATTTCCAAAGAGTAAATATTGGAGTATTGTTTTATGGATTATTGCAATTGTTGGTATTCCCGTTGTATTGATCATTGTAGCGGTATTTATTTTTGGGGTTATTTTTGGGTTGGCGGGAACTATATCCTCCTTATCACCAAGTAGTTCAGGTACACTCGCAACTTTTGAGAATCCTGCCCTCGGATATAAAGTACAATATCCGGATACATGGACTTTTAAAACAATCAATGAACAAAATGCAAATTACATAACTGATACGACTTTTTCCAGTAATGATGGAAAAAGAGGGCTACTTATCCAAGTTGTTGATCAATCAGGAACAGTATATCAAATGAATTCGCTGGATGAATGGACGAAAAACGGAATTGCACTTCTTAGTTCCAGCAAAGAATATTCACAACTTACAATTCAAAAAAATGAAAGAACAACTTTAGCCGGTTATCCGGCTCAAAGATTGGAATATACGTATGTTACCACCTCTGGAATTAAGGTGAAAAATATTGAATATCTACTGATAAAAGGGTCAAAAGGATATAACATAGATATTTTTTCAACAGATGATGATTTTAATAGTTGGTCGAATATTGCTCAGGAAATTATCGATTCATTCAAGATCGCAACATAGATTTTTAAAAAATCAATAAAATGTTTCCTGTTCAAACCCATCAGCAAAAATCCTCGGTAATATACACCTTATCATCTGAAGCTATCGCCACTCCAATTCCTTCCCTATCATAGGTCGACGTTAAATATTTTGTCGGTGCCCGGGACTATTCATCCAGCCGGTGACAGTGGATTTTGCGATATCTTCCTCTGAATTCCATACATAGCTGGGAATTCCATTATAGTAAGTAATGGAATCGTAGAGATTATTTTACATGATATTTTCTGCTATCCCAGTTGTATAGTATGACCCATAATTTTTGTAACAGGAATATCCGTCACGGCTCTCTCTACCCGTCGGATCAAGACCTTGGAGATTATAATGAGAGAAATAATTATTTTGTGCCATATCCGCACTGTGTGATGATGTCGCGTATCGAGAGAAGAAGCAGGGAATATCCGTAATACCCATGACCGGGTTGCCTTGCGCGAGAAACGCCAACAGAAACGCACGGCGGAAGTCTCGTGCATCTTTGTTGGTTGGTTACGATGTTTGCAAATGCGATTGATATTACAGGAGATAAATGACTGGGTATAAAGAAAAATCGTTAGGTTCCTGATAATTCTTGTTAAGTCCACGATTCTGATTTATTTTAATCCAAGAGCGGCATTCTCATTATCTGATATTTTATCGTTTACTGTGTGGGAATTACAGTGAGTGTTGCGAATGTTTTAGGTGGTACTATGTATGTGCTAATGTATGTGCTGACCACTGTATTTGAAATGATATAATTATCAAAAATTACTTGTGTTGTCCCGTCAAAAAATGTTGCAACTGCGACTACATGATTTTTCCCTGAAAATGCACCCGTAAAGGTAACAGAGCTGCCAATCTGTAATGGCGTTGTTTGTACTGATTGTCCAATGGTTTTCGTTTGAGAATTACCTGCACTATCAGTTACTGTCGCGGTCAATTGCCTAACAATATTTGCATCTTGTCCACCTTGATAGGTAACAACGATATGGGTTGAATCTGTTTGTTGGGCTGTCGCAGATACAACTTTTGTATTTTGAATTGCAACTATCATGCCATAGAAAGATACTACAATCAGAAATAACAGCGGTATAGGTAACCAAAATAATCCGCTTTTTTTTGTAAAACTTTCCTCACCCCGGTTAATTTTTCCAGCAGTCTTCCATGCCTCGTCTATTCCATACAACCAGATTGCGATTATTATTACAATAAAAGGGAGTGTTGTGTTTGCCGCTATTACAATTACAAGTATTACTCCGATAAAAAATTTCAATCCATCCCATGTTTTACCATTATACCATTGTCCCCATCCGGGAAAAAAAACGCTGAGTATTGAAGCAATCCACGGATTTCGATCATCTATTGGCATAACTTTCCACACCGAATTTTTTTGTAGTTAGAACTTGAAAATTTAAACGATAAAGATATTGTGATATTATTGACCGTGTGTCTTCTACCCATCACGGAGAACCGCCAACAGAAACGCAGGGCGGTGCTCTGCCAATCACTTTATCATTCATTCGAAAACTATAACGTGTCTGTTTTTTAATATGGAAACGGTTTCGAGAATGTTAGATTTCAAGACGTGCCCAAAATGTAAAAATTTTACAGCTATCGAAAATGAGGTGTGTCCTAATTGTGGGAATCGTTTTAAGGAAAAAAATTCCCCCCATAAACCACAATTATCTCCAGAAGTATATGCCATAGAAATAAAACCAATCCCGGAAAAAAAGGCCAAACCAAATTTATTTTTCATTGCCGGGATTTTGTTCCTGTTAATAATGACTTTAATAATTGTTGTACCGACAAAAACGATCATAAAGGATGTTGAGGTTTCATATTTGGATACAGAAAATTACACTGTTCAAGAACCTTACACTGCTATGGACGTGACCAACGTGCAAGAAACTTGGCAGGAAGTGCATACCTCAAGTGACAGGGCTGCTTCCTCGGAAGGGTATTATTATGTAAAATGTGGACAGGGTTGTACTTGCTCCCATTATACATCTGATCCGAACACGATCCCCTCGTATTATTGCGATGAATGTTCATGCCCGACTTCTGGCACCTATGAACAATCCCGAACCGTTCCAAAGTATCAATGGGTCACCAAATATAGAGATGTTACGAAAATCCGGAATGTAACGAAAACCCGAATTGAACCAGGACCGGTCGAAGTGAACTGGATAATCGGATTTAATACGCCGTGGAAATTCCATTTACCATGAAATAATGTTTGAATGCAGGTGAGTTGATGCAAAAAAAAATCGTTGTTTACGTGTAGAGTGCCAGAGTCTCTGTCCTAAAATACACTGTCCACTGTTATTAATGTGAAAATCATTGTATTTCCCTCCCGTACTTTCACCCATCAACAGGACGATCTGCCAACAGAAATGCATGGCGGGGATATGCCGTAACATTTGGTGCGAAGCAAGTAGCAAGAAAATATATCGTCATTCAGTAGAAAGGAAAGATACTGATTGAGTATGCAGGATTTGTATATCCTTTGCGGCGGCTGTAAGCATTACCGGCGGGATCGGGATGACTGCCTTAAGCAGTTTGAGGAGTTCCCACATGGCAGGATACCCGATCCGGTTGCTACCGGGCGAACCAAGAAGGGAGATATCCCGCCATGCTGGGAACCATGAAAAAAATATTCAATCCTTCTTGATCTGTCCACCGTCAGGGTACATCTAGGAATATTTTCTCTAATATAAAGCGGAATTGCTATATACTTTTACCAAAATATAGACTTGAACCGATAATGCCATTGAATTTTATGATAAGGCAATTGCTATCAACCATGGATCTACATCCGCAGGGATGAGTGGGGTACGATATGGAACTACGACGCATCATCAACGCAGCATTCCTCTTTGTGGTGCTGTACGGACTGATCATTTGGATCTCTGCTCCAGCAACCGCGGAGGCGTATGGATCGGCAGCGTCCATGCCGTTCATAGCGGCATTGGTATACTATTTTCTCCCCAGTGGGAGCGGGAACAAGCCCCCGGTCACCTGCCCGCATTGTGGTGCGAAGAATGCGAGCGGGACGATCAAGTGTGTCAGCTGCTCGAAAGAGATCCCCAAATAATGACCGGGAACTTCCCGGCCATCTTCTTTTGAGTTCCAGATAAATTGTGTGGAAGCGGGATTGCAGCGGCAACATGGTTCATACCAACCCACCTTTTAAAGTGCCACAGAAACTCAATATGGCGGTCTGTTTGTCAGTCCGGAAGCATGATCTTACAGTCAGGGCACATCCAGGCAACCGAAACGCATTGCGGGGTTCAAAGTCGCAACATTCCGATGCATGATTAAAACTGCTATTGATCCATGAATAGTTATATCCTTTAGATGGGTTTACTTCGAAAAAATTTGTATTTTTACATAGCCAAAATAAATTTAATAATAGGGTGGACATCTATGAGGTCTTCGTTTAGATCCCCGACACTCGGGACATTTTTCATTGAATGGCGCAAATCCATTTGGATCTCTTCCAGTTCCTCTGCAAACAGGACAAGTAATATCCATTCCACAATTTGGACAACGTATTGATGGCATAAAAGTTACCGTCGAATTAATAGATGTTAATAATTGTCCTTTTTTCATCGATCATTTGGCTATGCATCATTCAGAGCGGATAAATCCTTTTTCCCCCTGTCGAGTTATTTTATGTAAAAGAATTTTTCACGCCTGTAAGTGTTAGGATGCTTACCAGTCTTTTGGCATTTCTCTGAACTTCGAGTTGTTCTTTAAAAAAGAATCACCACGGTTTAACCAATAATTTCTATCTTTCTTGTCTCCAAAGCTATCGAAAAAGCCCATGACTTGAAATATGTAATAATCTGTAATCAAGTTGACTGGCGGGACATCCCTCAGGGAAGAGTACCAAATTTCGGACAGTTTTCTAGGAATCGGTGTATAAATTATAATAAAAATTCTAATTTGTCAGTGAGCAGACGCTCGGTCATGTTCGCTCGTCCTCGCTGATGCTCCGGCTCGCTTCACATCACCTCGCTGTTTTCCGGAGTTCCTTGTTGGGACGAAGACGCCCCTGGCTTGTCGCGTTGCTCCGGCGCCAGCGGCTGTCCCGGCCCGCTCCTCACATACCGCCTCGCGGAATGTTCGTCGCTGTTGATCGTACTCATGCATAACGCTCAGTGACACGTTCACCCCGACCTCGTGCTGATGCGCTTGCCCGGTGCGAACGTGGGCCGCTGCGGCCTGTCTGCCTCCCCCACATTCCCGATTCAATCTTTTCCCTTCAATTTTCACCCCATTTTTCAAAAAAGTTAAAAAATTCCTCGTAAAACACTGTTTGTGGTTCGTAAAACGAACCAGGAGCTACCACAACTATGGCAGATTTTGTACAGAGTGCAAATGTGAAAAGCGCAGTACGCAAACTCGCGAATCCGATTGCTGACGTTGCGACGTTCAACACGATCGTCCAGTCGGTCATCACCTCCAACCCGTTTGCCTGCGTTGCATACATGACTGCCGGCGAAAGCCACCCTGCTGTCGAGAAGAGCAAGGAGGCATACACCGCACGGCTGGTCTACCAGGACAGCCTTGCGAAGAGCGTCGGTACCGGCAACCACAAGTTCGACACGCTTGCCGGATTCAATGCCGGGGTGACCGCGCTGCTTGCCGCCTCTGCGGTCAGCACGGCGCACGGCGGGTCTGCGGTCCACGATGCCGGAAAGGATGCATTCAGCGCGACCCTCAAGTGCCACGATGCGAACGGTGAGATCTACTTGGTGAACTTCTCCCGCGATCAGCTCACCCTCACCTCGTATGAGGATGACGCAATCCGGACGAAGGTCGAGACCTGGGCGGACTCCGTCACTGCTCTGGCCTGATCACCTCAGACGAAATGACCCGGAGGGGAGGCGACCCCCCGGTCCCCTCTCTTTTTGGTTCTCTCGTCGCTTGCGGAGGACCGTTATGGATATTGAGACTTTAGGGATTTTGCTGGGAGCTGTGCTTCCGATCTATCCCGTGTTGTTTACGATCCACCAGAGGATCGGAAAGTATGATGAGATCGTCGAGGAGTTCAAGAAACTCCGGACGGAACACGAAAATTACAAGGAGAAATACCATGGAACCTGAAATTGCAATGCAGCCGGTCGCAACGGTGACCGGCATTTACCGGGGAAAGTTCGGCGGGCTTGAGCCGCTGACGATGGATAAACCGCTCACTCCGGAAGAAGTGCGCCGGAATCCCATTTTCTATGAACTGGACCTGCACGCGGAGCATGGAGACGAGAGCATTATCATCGATTTAATCTATGACAACCTTTCGCCCCGGCGGTTGCAGGACCTGTTCCGGGGAGCCGATATCCCGCAAGGGGTCCGGTTCTGGCCGGACTGGTTCGACATCCCGCCCTACGAGGAGATGCGTGATATCGACGGCCGCCGTGTCTATCCCCGGGCACCGGGGAAACACACAGTCCAGATCCGGATCGGTCGCCGGAAATGGGTGCAGAAGGGCCGGGTCCGGGACTTCAGCCCGGAGAATGGTGGGTATACCAGTCCGGTCTTCGAGATCCTGATCGCCAAAGGTGTGGCAACCGATGACTGACGGGTCGGCAGTCCGCACGTTCTGGTGCGGGGTGCTGCACGCGATCGGGGCGTTTGACCTGTCCGCTCTCACCGATGCGGAGAAGGTCGATATCGCCGGACGAAGAACCTGGTTCTGGCTTGGCGAGGTGAGCATGGCCGGAGCCCTGGCCGGGACCATTGTGGTCCCTGCAGGGATCTGGTTTGCAGGCCGGACCGAGATGCCCCTGGCATTCATTGGGGCTGCGGTCCTGTTCCTGCCACTCTTCGTTTTCCTGCCGAAGCTGATCCAGCGCGGTATGAAGGTGGACACGGATGCGGCGATCGATGCGTTCGGGAAAAATGAGCAGGTGAAGAAGGTCTTCTGGGTCCTGTTCGTCGCGATGGCCGGGCTGGTGCTGGCCCGGGTCCTGGACCCTGCGACAGCTCAGCAGATTGTCGGGATTATTACGTCGGGGGTGCCGTGAGATTCCGGTGTTTCACCCGGAAAACGAAACTGGCTTAGGTTGGGACATCGATTTATTACTGTCCCTTCGGGGATAACAGGGGTAGACGGGCGGGGAGGATTTCCTTGCCCGAGCTGCATTTTTTTGATAATAAGAAGACGCTGGCGGCGATCTCATGCCGGGATTGTTTTCCTTCGGCACGCATCCGGTTTACCGGTCCTTCGGGGAATGATTCGGGGCCGACGTTTTCACCGGCTCTGTTCTATATTGGGGATAGGACGGAGCGGTTCGAGAAAGCGTTTGTCAGGATCGGGGCAGTGTGGGTGGTGCCGGGGAAGGAAGGATAGATCATGAAATAATTATCATATTGTTTCACACGTCAGAACGAGTTTCGCTCGCTATTGAGCACTGTTTGTCCGCAATAACAGAAAAAATGCGATATTGCGAAAACTAAATAATCTTTATTCTGGTATACTTGATAATGACCGTTTGGATTGAAGTTGCAGATGGTGACAGAGCATGGAATGAGAAGATTCAGAAAAATCCAGAAATTCCAAAACGCGGATTATGGGCTCCTGCAATTCCAAGACATTATGCTTTTTTTCGTAGAGTAAGACCTGATGACATATTATTAACCTATTTAACATGCAACGAGTCAACGAGAATGATGTGGAGAAGTTCTATTGTTGGCATTTCAACAATATCAAACGAAATGTACAAAAAGGGAAATAAAATGTTTATTGATACGAAAGATGATGTAACGTTGCCAATTCCCATACAACTGCGAGAATTTAAAAAAGTTGAAACCTTTAGCCCTGCGGGAGGTTTGAAAAGACTAATAAAAAGATCGATGCAACAGTATTTAGCAGATGTTTCCAAAAACGATTTAATGATTTTGTTGAAAATTCATCCAGAAAATTATAGTTTTTTAAAGGAATCAAATTACGATGGATTATTTGATTAATTGCATTTTTTTGCTTTGTCAATAAACATAGTAATTTTTTCGTGAGTCTGGTGAGGTTTTGTTTTTAATTCATGCTCCCAAATTCGTAAAATATTCCATCCGTTTTTTTTATATTGAACAGTAATTTTTTTATCTCTATTTCGATTTTTATTGATTTTATTTCTCCAATATTCAGTATTAGTTTCAGGAATGCGACAATGCTTAATGCAACCGTGCCAAAAACAGGAATCTAGAAAAATAACGACTTTGTATTTTTTTATCGAAAGATCCGGTTTTCCCAACAGATCGCCCACATTTCTACGAAACCTATACCCTTTCTTCCACAAACCTTTGCAAACATTATTTTCTAACTGGGTATTTTTTGATTTTGCCGATTGCATCACTTTCCTTCGAACTGCCTTCGAAAATTTATCCGTCATAACTTTCCTGCAGACGTTTTTTTTAAAATTTCGATAATTTTGTTTGAGTGTTATTTTTCTTTATAGGATTCTTTTCCTTATCCTTGATATATTCCTGAATACGATTCGCTACGAATTCTGCAAGTTTAACAGGCACGGCATTGCCGATCATTTCTTCTAAATCCGATTTTGTTCCATTAAAAACAAAATCTTTGGGAAATGTCTGAATATAACTTCTTTCGAGTGTTGTCAATGGACGCACATCGGGACCAATGTCGGATGAATCGCCCGGATGTTTTTTGTATGTGGATGGGATAGGCCTATTTACTCCTCTTACTGTCGGGCTCGGCTCATCAACGCTAAAAATTCCCCGTCGGTGATAACTGCGGGGGTGTCGATAATAATAATCAATCTTTAAGGAATCCCCAAAATATTGCCTGAGGGTTAATGGAGTTGTTGAAAGCTTTTTTTCGAAATATGGCAATAAAGCATCATCTTCGCCAT
>Ga0182011_10001835_pt1 | contig 18384 bp, 19 predicted proteins | sample 711E1DmetaG_FD_120481 | JGI IMG/M metagenome (GOLD analysis project Ga0182011, IMG submission 120481) | Permafrost microbial communities from Stordalen Mire, Sweden - 711E1D metaG | ecosystem: Environmental > Terrestrial > Soil > Wetlands > Permafrost | place: Sweden: Stordalen | collected... | reverse complement strand
GAAAACCAGCTACATAGAGGCACTAAAAGAGATCGAGGCTTCGCTTGCCCATATGGGCCCGGAATTCGATCAGGTATTTAGAAAGACCGTCACAAGCAACTCCGTGGATGTTTATCCGAATCCGGATCATGGAAAGCAGTCTATAGAATATGCCCAGGACCTCTGTGCTCTGAAGCGTCCTGCACTAGTGTTCCTGAACTATAACGGGCTGATCAACGACAAATCCACAATAGCCCACGAGATGGGCCATGCCATTGACTTCTACCTTATGGGGCAATCGGTGGATTATCTCTATTGCGGAGGCACCACATATGAGATGGAGATCCCGTCCACATTCGACGAGGAGCTCTTCCTCGATTATGCCGTCCAGAACTACGATAATGATACAGCCATAGCGGTTTTGTCTGATCATATCAGCAGTTATGCCAATGAATTCACATTCCAGACCATGATCACCGAGTTCGAACACAAGGCCCACCAGCTTGTCAGCCAGAAGGGCAATGTGAGCGGTTCTGATCTGAACGTCCTCTGGACAAGCCTGGAGAATGAGTACAAGAGCGATAAGGTTGCTTACTACCCAAAGAGCGAGCCCAGGTGGACCTACGTGAGCCACATCTACTTCACCGATAACTATTACACATTCAACTATGCTCTGTCTGAGGCCATAACCCTGTCACTCTTCAAGATGTACAAGGAGGACCCAGTAGAATTCAACAAGAACTACATCGCATACCTATCGGCAGGCACTACCATGACACCTTCCGAGAAGCTCAAAAAGTACTTTGGACTGGAGATCAACAGGAAGCTCTTCGAAGACGCCATGGACATTGTTTTGCTCAGAGTAAACCAGCTTGAAGAATTGGATAAGGGAAGAGCTAGTCACGGGCGTTGATGGGCATTTGGCTCAGGCCGCGCCCCCTTTTTTTTGGATAGAGCATTTGGAAGTAGTTCCATATCCGGTTCTGAAATGAACTCGCTATCGATCACTCCGGCATACCTTCGTTCAAATACCCAAGAACCATCTCTCTCATCTCCATAAACTGTGGACTCATCCTATCTCTTGGCCGATCGAGTTTTACCTCCAATAGCTTCTGGACTCTTCCCGGCCTGGCACGAAGGATCACCAGCTTCATCTGTCGTATGCCCTCCAAGAGAACCATCTTCTTTCCACTGTTATGAAGAGCCGGTCGATCAGTATGCCTAGGATGCCAATGGCCACCATGCCCGCCACTACCACCTGGATCTGCCCCCAGCCGTAAGCATACATGATCAGATATCCAAGGCCTGAGCTGGTACCTGGCAGCATTTCCGCAGCCACCACGCACATCCAGGCGATCCCAAAGGCAACTCGCATCCCATTCCAAATCTCGGGGGCGCTGCCGGGCAGGACGACCTTGCGGATAAGATGAAACTCTCCCGCGCCCATCATGGTGACCGCCTCCAGCCAGGATCGCTTCACGTCCTTAACGCCTTGCGCTGTGCTGAGCAGAATGGGAAAGAATGCACCCAAAGCAATGATAAATACCATCGATGCAAGCCCAATCTTGAGCCAGGCCATAGCCAGCGGAACCCATGCCAGCGGCGGAATGGGCCTAAGAACGGATATCAGTCCCTCCGAAAGATCTTTAGCCCCTTCCCAGCGGCCTATGGCCACTCCCAAAGGTATCGCCAGGCAAGAGGCGATGAGAAATCCGAGTGTCACTCGAAAAAGACTCATCATGGCATTATCTATGAGCGAGCCGCTGCCCAGGAGGTCTGCCGTCGGCTTGACGAGGACAGAAAGTACCGCCCTGAGATCAGGAAGAACGAACGGATTGTTGATGTAGAGGGCCAGCGCTTGCCAGACCAGGATCACAGCCAGGGGAAGGAGCACCTTTCGACCTCTCCGATTCATGTCCCTGATGCTCTCACCCCCCTAAGGCCAGATGCCCTCAATGCTTCCTGAAATATCACGTCTGCTATGGACCCTAAATCCGGATCGCCTATCTTTAGCGGACGGCCTTTGGCAAAGGAGGCTTTAGCCAGGGAAACAAAACCATTCCAATCATCTGCCTCTGATGCCGTCGCCATCACCAGTCCTGAGCCCTCATTCTGTAGCGGCTGAATGATTTTGGCTTGGCAGCCAAGGCTGATTGACCCAATGGCTGGGGTTATGCCAACTATTGCCATATCCAGGTTGTCCTGTTCCATCATAGTCATGAGATTCTGCCCGGTAGGCGCCGATATCAGCTCCACATCAGCTGCTTTTTGGCCATTGATCATGAGCTCCAGATACCGAGGCCTATTGACGTCTTCGTCTGGTTTTAGCGCGATCCCGTATTTTTTCTCGAAATACGTCCAGTTTTTCACCGCTGCAAAGAGCGGCGCCTGATGATCGACCATGAGATATCCGATTCGTATCCTATTTTTGACGTGCCGAAGATCAATCGAAGATGCCGAATCATTAGATTGAATCCATTTGGCGGCCTTTATGGAAGGTCCGAGATCCATGAATTTCGACCGATCATTCATAGATCCATTATGCTGAGCGCTGTCTATGGTGTCGAGTATGTCACCCATGCGCTCGATGAGCACTTGCGCAGAGTCATTCCACACCCCATTTACCTGAGAGGAGAAAACCGAAGTAGAGAGGGACCGGCGAAATATAGACTCAGGCGAAATGGCATTATTTCCAAAGGTATAATTCTGATCCCCCATAAGCCACTGGGCGGTTACCTTTGCCAGAGCGCCGGGATTTTCCTTCGCCCAATCTTCGCCCGCAAGAAGGATGGCACTTACAATTACCACCGTATCGGGATAATTTTGCATAATACCATTGCTTGCGACCAGAACGCAACAGGGATGGTTGTGCCACAATCCTTTTGGCGGAAAGTCCCGGGAGAGGGCCACCACCTTTCCTATGTCGCTCTCCTCGGCCAGAGCCAGGTATGGCTGCCAAGCGACATAACCATCTATCTGTCCTGTGGTCAACAGCACGGGAAGAATGCTCTGTCCTTTGCAAAAGAGCAGCTCAACCTCAGGAAGTCGATTATTCGTTTGATTCATTTTTTCCGAGGCATTGGCCGTTTCAGAAGCAAAAGAAGAAACGACAGAAAGGAAGATGATGAAAAACAAGAAGAATCGTGCCACGCCAGATTTAATCATATATAAGTATTTTGCATAGTTGGCTATATAATCGTTTCGCTTTTTTTAAGAAATAGTGAGCCAAGCAAGCAGATTGGCCGGACGCGGTAATCTACTGATAATGATTTTCCTGAACACGAAAACTGCAGCAAAAGACCTCGTCGGCCTAGACGGCACATATTCTGTAACCTGCATTTGATAGCCATGTATCAATGGTTTTTTATTTCGAGTTCCCTAACTTGGAGCTCACAAAGCTATTTTTAGTTGAAAAGCTTTCAGATTCTTTAGTTTGATGCTATCGGAGAGATTTACATCGCAAACTCGATCAAGGTTGTATGCATGATAATTATTTTAGTTGTTGTTGCATTGTCTGGTTGTACAGAGAAGAAAGCAACTGGAGACTTAAATGAGAATAAGTCCAACGCAACCACCATTGATTCAGGATATACCCATCCCGCAGAGAAGGCAACAGTGACGGGTTCAACGACAGTTTTGCCTCTTGGAGAAGCGACTGCAGAAGCTTTCAATGCCCGGCAGAATGATTGTCAGGTAACTGTCACAGGCGGAGGTACTGGCGCAGGCATAACTGCCATTGCCGAGGGCAGGTCGAATATTGCCATGGCTTCACGAGAGGTAACCAAAGATGAGAAAGGCAAATACGGCGACAAATTCCAGCAGTTCGAATTAGGTTATGATGGAGTCGTCATAGCTGTTAGCAAGGCAGTCTACGATGCTGGAATTAAGGAATTAACCTCGGAACAGGTAAAGAAGATTTATGCTGGCGAGATTAAAAACTGGAAAGAATTAGGCGGTCCAGATGACGAGATCTATGTGATTGCCAGGGAACAAGGCTCTGGAACCAGTGATACCTTCAACGAAGATATCATGGGCGACAAGAACGCTGAAACTCCTGGAGCCGGCACAACGGCTATGGGAAGTTCCGAGGTTAAGACGGCAATAATAGGCAGTGATAGTGCAATTGGCTATTTGGGATTCAGCTATGCCATAAGCGGAAACATAGGTGTCATTACCCTTGATGGCGTTCTGCCCAGCATGCAAACCATAAAAGATGGCTCATATAAGCTGCATCGCCGCCTCTATTTGTACACCTTTGGTGAGTCTACATCTTGCGCAAAGGCTTTTATTGACTTTGCGACCGGTGCCGAGGGTCAAAAAGTTGCAGAATATAATGGATTTATACCGCTGTAGCTACCGATCTTTCCTTTTTTGCTTTTTCACTTGGGTTGTTATTTTTCGATCTTCAAGACAACTATCTGGATGGTGTAGGTCTATTCAGATGCTTTGAGACTTCGGCAGGCTGAAAAAGCGGCTTCGATATGCCATCATTTCGCTTCAATCAACTGGTGCAACAACTTGTAGCCCGTTCCTTTCTCCTTGCCGCATTTCTGGAGCAACGCTTCAACCTCGCTACGGAACTTCGGCCAGTCTATTTTCTCCTCCATCTTAGGGTAATGGGTTAGCTTCCCGACCCAAAACAAATCCACGAACTGGTGGGTCATTTCGATAAGCTTCAGTGTCTGAGCGGGATATAGGACCGGCTCGCATGAAACCCATGTATGGATATTGCGGCTGTGAGCCTCCAATAGTGCTGCGATACGATCTTTCGGCAATGCAGCCCCAGGTTCAAATCGTCTTGAATCGGCATCGTTATCGAAGGTCAAAGTCACACCAAAACTATCGTCGTGCCCGTACAGATCGAAGTCTTTTGCTGCCAACATGCCGCCTTTGGTCAATATCTGAAAGGGATGGTCATAGGCCCGGAAGGCCATAAGAATGTCGCGTATATGGCTGTTATTGGCTCTGCCCATATCGTAGGGATCGCACATGAACGATATATGAACCGGTCTCCTATCATGATCACGTTCCAGCATCAAAAGATCATGCTGGATATTCTTCAAACTTGCCTTCTTCGCTGGTTGATCGTATGGCCCCTGGGGTCGCCCCTCCCTTTTGTTGTAGCAGTAACTGCAATTATGGGAACAACCGGTATACGGATTCAATGCCAGCTCTGCATATTCCAGCGTTTTGCCGTCTGCTTGATAGATCGCGCTCAATTTCATTTCTTTCATTGTTGCAGGGTATTTGGCTGTATTATGATAAACTCATTGTGGTATCTGATTCAAAGGATGATGCTGAAATGACGCAGGAATCGATTGAGTCGATATTCGGGATCGATGCGGGCATCGTATGTAACGCCCTAAATAAAAATGATATGATGACAATTAATGATCTCATGAAGGCTACGGCTTTGCAGCCCGAGGAGATCTATGTTGCATTGGGTTGGTTTGGCCGTGAGAATAAAATCTCAGTGGTGACACGCGGGAAGATCAGGCCCTATTCACTGCGGCCATGACGGCCTCTCAACGGCCACCTCACGAGTACGCCTCCAATTTAGCTTGTGCTACTGGGTCCTATCCGATCTCCATGTCAGGAGCCAGCGGCAATCCGCGCCGTTGCGCATCATCCCTAATAGCCCAACCTGCGATGAATAGCAATCTACCTCACATCAACGTTCCTCAGTTCATCCTGTATTTCTCGTGAACCTGTCGTGCCATGGGCTTCTCACATCAGACAAGATATCGAATATATCGACATCTACCGCAAGGTTTAAATTTATTAAGCCTAAGTTTATCGACTATTATCGTAAATCAGTACTGCAGATGTGTGGGTAGGGTAATGGAGCGTGCGAAAAGTGAAGACCCAGACAAAAGCAATGCTACTGGATATCGCAGATGTCAATCCACCGACAGTGAGTGAATTACTGAAAACGCCATTAGGCAAGAAGTGTTTCAGACCTTTCTACGAAGCAAGAGCGTCCGAACTAGATGAATATCGTGCAGACCTCGCAAATAAGTGCACATTAATGGAAGGTCGCATTAAAGAAAAAATGATTTGCATGCTTCAGAGTTCGGGTCGCATGTCTTCTGACGAGGTTCAAGTCAGCCAGGAGTATAAAATGTTAGAAGACGAGGCCGCCAGAAATTTGTTAGCAGCGAGGCAGATTATACTCCTCTTGGATGGGTATATCCAAAAAATACGCATTGCAAGCGAGCTAAAAAGTTTAGAAGTAAGTGACGAATGATCGTGGGTGATTGATATTTTTTCTCGACGTCGCTTCCAAGATTATCAAAAAGGATATGGCCGCCCGATCAAGCGCATGATATGTAGATTCCAGAGCCTAGGAACCAATTTTCATCCACTTTCATAGCATAAGCGATCTTGAACTCATCTCTGTTACCGTGAGCAGGGTTCGGGAAGATAAAGTAAGTAAATCCTTTCCCTTCCCGGGCAACATTGAGCGTATTCCTGAGAGACGGGACGCCATTGGAATCTGTTACATCCAGCTTGTTTTTACCGATCCAATCGGGTTTGAATGGATGCGCAAGGCAAGTTCCATTGAAGTCGTATGCGTAGATGTAGAGGTCTCCGCGGACAAATGAGCCGGTCTTATTGCTGAACTCATCGAGTGCTTTATCCTTGCCGTTCTCCCGGGCATAGGCCAAAGCTGACTCAACAAATGAGACGAGTTCTGTCTTATTGGATGAGGTTATTAGTGATTCATTTGCCAAACCTATCGATTCTTCTTTTGCCAGAGCCAACTGCATGAAGGAAAACGTTGCCGTCAACAGCAATATTACTACCATTAGCAAATTCCAGTTTTTCATATCTATCAATTTTAGTGTAGACGATTATCTTCATGAAATACTTTTGCCACTCAAATTCAGGCATAAGATAGTTCACGCTCAATAGCCGGGCGAGCGGGGCAGAATGGGCGCTTCCCTGGTTGTCTGCTTCAGAGCCCGGGCCACGTTTCCACATCCACACCATCTCCCTGGCATCCCCCGCAGAGCGACGGGCATGCTCCGCTATCTCGAAGCTTTGGTGGTTCTCATCGGAGACATTCTGCCATCAATTAGTCTACAGATTAACCGTCGTCGCAAGGCCTTTCGCGGCCATAAGCCGCGCCGTCAACCAGAGCGCGGGAGGCTCGTAGGCCGACTCGCGGAACTCCAGAAGAATGCGCTCGGTTCTGTCCTTGTTTGCATCTACATACATCTCAGATGGTCACGAGCGAGCTGAAAGGGCGTTATGACCCCAAGTCATTTTGAGCGGCCAACAGTAGTCCATGCTATTCTTCCAGGGAACGAATATCCTCAGGATGCATCTATTTCTTGCCGCGTTTTGGCTTCTGCCCCTTTTCTCCATCAAGCTTCTTCGCTTTCTGATCCTTCTTGCTCACTTTTTCTCTCTCATTTCCGTCTCCTTGTTGCATATTTTATTTCACCTCACTTAGTCCTTTGGTCATTCCGGCCAATCCGATAAACCTGACGGCATATATGCTTCTCGCCCATGGTCAGGGCTTGCGCTGAGGTAGATGTCTGCCATTCCCAGAGATGCATAGCCGGTTGAGCTAGTAGATCACTCAATGGAATTCCCGGATCCAATGGGAACAATCGCAAAGCTATGCCGTCGCATAAAAGTAATAGGGACCTCAGGAAGGCATAAAGGCCGCGAGGAGAGGCAGATAGCCCTGGCAGATCCGTGTTTATGCCATTTCTCGCCTATCAAAATGTAGATGCAGAACACCCGATCGGGAAGCTCGGTCATCTTCTGCAGGAGGGGTCCAGCGCAGGCGTGAGAGCAGAATAGTGACATCCCTGTAGTTCAGGTTTTTTCCTTCCACATACCAGATTTTTCCGTTTTCTCATAAGATTTTTTAACTGCAGACCAGGCGACCTTATGGGCCGTCTCCTCCCGAGAAGCATCTCCGATGCGATCTTCTGGATTTTTGTACTCATTCCATGCGTTGTTGAAAGCCTCTAAATAGATTTTTTGGGCGTGTTGAGGCAGATTTTTTTGCACGCTAGCAGGCAGATCCAACTCATTCTTGTAAGGCAATATAAGACCTCTTTTGACATTTCGCATAAGATCTTTGTGTTTCATAGTTAATCAATTTTTGCGATGAGAGTGCATGCGTCATCGGTTAAGATAGATATGCATAGAATTAGGATCTAGAGCTTTTTCATGCCAAGTTTTGCGATAATAGCCCAAACCAACTTGCAACGGATTTTAATAAGTTCGATACACAACCTTTAATATTATGGAAACACATTCTAAAATTAAGGAATTTGGCACGCTCTGCGCTATTATCCGCATTTGCATTTTCGATAAAAATAACTGTATGAATTATTCGGAATGGCAATTTGCCTTGCGTACTTTGAGCGTGCCTCTCTTCAGGCGAGTCGTAGTTTAATCAAATAAACAAATAAAGGAGATAGAATGACCCAAATTAATGCGTGGGCCGCATTAGGTCCCAAAGAGAAGCTTGTTCCACACAAGTTTGAACCAGGTCAGCTAAAAGCGGATGAGATCGAGGTCAAAGTCGAGTACTGCGGCCTCTGCCATTCGGACGTATCCGTCATAAACAATGATTGGGGACTATCTCAATATCCTCTGGTCCCAGGTCACGAAGTAGTGGGAAAGATTGTGGCTCTTGGGAACTCTGCAAAGAGATTTGAGATCGGAGAGCGAGTTGGAGTAGGCTGGAACTCCGAGAGCGACATGTACTGCCGGCAATGCCTTTCCGGAAATCATCACCTCTGCCCCAATGTCGTTCCAACCATAATCGGGCACAGAGGCGGCTTTGCGGATCGCATCCGTGCTCAGTGGCAATGGGTGCTGCCGCTGCCGGAGACGCTAGACCCAAGCGCTGCCGGACCGCTGATGTGCGGCGGAATTACGGTCTTTGCTCCATTGGTTTTGAATAATATCGCTCCCACGGATCAAGTCGGCGTCGTGGGCATCGGTGGCCTCGGCCATATGGCCATTAAGTTTGCCAAGGCATGGGGCTGTGAAGTTACTGCCTTTACTCACAGTGCGTCGAAGTTGGAGGAAGCCAGGAATCTTGGTGCAGACCATGTAGTTTCAAGTGTTGATGGCAATGCGATTCGAGCTTTGGCGGGAAAGCTTGATATGCTGCTGGTTACGGTAAATGTGCCGCTCGACTGGCAGGCATTCATCGGGACGCTCGCGCCCAACGGACGCTTGCACATCGTGGGCGCAGTGTTAGAACCGATTCCAATAGCAGCATTCGATCTTATAATGACTCAGCGCATCGTGACGGGCTCGCCTACCGGCTCACCGGTTATGATAGCGAAGATGCTAGAATTTGCGGCACGGCATAAAATCCTGCCGACTGTGGAGCATTTCCCGATGTCCAAGATAAATGATGCTATTGCTCACTTCGTTGCCGGAAAGGCAAGATACCGTGTTGTTCTAGATGCCGATTTCAAATAGGTTATCAATAGAGTGGGCGACCTTCTGCGGGCCAAGAAGTAAATCATGCGCGCTCTTGCCGCAGCTCGCAGGAAACCCCGTAGCCCTCACGAACATGGGCGCATTCTTCGGTAAGGAGGTGACAGCCTGCGGGCCCTCCATCTGCACCAGTCCTTCAAGAAGCTCTCAAGCTGGGGAGGGGCGCCCAAAGGCAATATGTCAGTAGCAACATATCCACGCCGGATCGCTTCATTATCGACCGTTAGGAGAAATCCTCAGGGCTAAGTCGATTCATATCGCGGTGTGTTGCAGCAGCTGAAATACATATCGTAGACCAGCTTTTAAAGCACATCGAAAAAAGAGTGGGAAGGGATTAGCCCGTATACCCAAGCTCTTTGGCTTTGGCGAAGGCTGAATCTGCTTCTGTAGTCCTTCCCAGAGCTTTGAGAGCAATGCCCTTGCAGTTCCAGGCCTCGGCCAACTGCGGATTGATCTCCACGGCTTTATCGGATGCCAATAGTGCCTGATCGTACTTTCTCAGCTCGTTTAATGTATTACCTTTGTTGCACCAGGCCTCTGCTGATTGAGGATTAATATCGATAGACCTGTTATATGCGTTAATAGCCTCATCATACTTACCCTGGTTATAGAGCACATTACCTTTGTTGTCCCAGGCGTCAGCATATTGCGGATTTAGCTCTACGGCTTTATCGAACGCTTGCAGAGCCTGATCATACTCGCCCTGAATATAGAGCGCAACACCCATATTATACCAGGCATTTGCATCTTGTGGATTAAGGTTGATGGCATTATCATATGCATCAATGGCCTCAGCATATTTGCCCTGTAAAAAGAGAACTAATCCTTTATTATACCAAACTTTTGCATCTTGTGGATTTATCTTGATGGCACTGTCAAAATATTCGATTGCCTCATCATACTTACCTTGTTCCGCAAGAGCAATACCTTCATTGTAACAATTAATTTGGGATGCCTGCCCAAATGCAGGAGTAAGAAGCGCGGCCAGCAATATCAAGACAAGAACAAAATTTCCTCTAATGGATCTCCCCCCATGCACATGTGATTAGCATGCCTATCGAAAAACATTGGAAAGGTAATGGCGGGAGCTTGTTGATAACGTTTCTGGTCCAGCTAGCTCGTGCAAAATCACTTAGCGATTTATGTTATGGCTTCAAGAACTAGCCACTACATACATATGGCCAGCAAGACTCAGCAAGCCAAGAACAGATAGACAGATAGCCTTCCGAGGGCTGTGGGCTGGGCCAAAGAGTATGATGCAAGCTCTAGATGGAAAGATCCGGCCAGGTTCAGCTTTGCCCACGGCGGAAAAGATGGCACACCCTTCCCTGTCGATCGAGCGACCTACGAATGCACCATAAAGACTCTCCATTAAAAACGGTCTGAAAGCCCGAGATAAAAGCACTGATTCAACACTGCGAAAAGAATTTATAGATGTCACACCTATAACCTATTCGGAAATACATTTGAAGATGCGCAAGAGGCTTGAGATTGATAAAGGTCTTCTTATTGGCAAGTCTAATAATCTTGATGCTGAACCCGGCAATCAGTTTAGAGTACGCCTTTGGAACAAAGGTCATGCCAGCAGATCTAGATATAGGAAGGCCGCTCTTTGATACGTTTGAAGGAACTACGGTAGGTTATTGGGATATTGGGACACCCGGATACGATGAAAGTGATCCGGTATACCTGCATTTGGCTCGCCTCTCTTTTGGCATGATAGCTGCCAACGATGTGCGTCTTACTACTATGGCCAATCGTTCACCAGGATCACAGGTCACATTTCAAGACATAGATATGAATAAGCCGTTGACGTTGCTGCCTGCAACCATTAACTATCTGAATATACATGGCAGCATGGCTTACGATCTTGAAGATCCGGTGTATCTGCATCAATTTTATTGCGGCCGAGATTGTATGGGAACAGGACAGGTCCAGGCTACGGACTCGAGCGGTCAATGGCATCCCGACGAAGAAGCGACAGAAGCAAAGGAGAGCGAGTTTAAAGAGCAGATCCCTTACCGTGGTGGAATTTCCATCCCTCGAACTAGCTGCATTGAGTTTACGGATGGTTATAGAATGCTGGTCACAGATTATGTAATTGACAATATTCCCCAGATGGCCGGCGTATGGCGGGGATTGATGATGGAGAAGGTCCACGGCGTAAAGGCAGATTACTATCACGTTCTCAACACCTGGTATACGAAAATAGATCCCTTCGAGACGCATGATCGTTTCCCAGATGATATAGCACAAAAAGATGATGCCGAATACGCTCATGAGACTTCATTGATCTGCACAAATGACGTCAGATTGAGCATTAACGACACTCATGGGGACGCCGGAACTAAGGTCGTGAATTCTGATATCGATCAGAATAAGATGCTTTCATCGCCTGCCCTTGCGAGATTTCTGGGACAGGAATCAGATACGACGCGGATCAGATACTTCGATGCTAACGGCAATGGCATATACGATTATCAGGACAACGTATATCTGAATTATCCTTCCGGGACGGCAACCGGCATTGTGAGCGTGAACAATGTCCGGCTCTCCGGGCCGGTTAATGCGTCTCCTTAACGATCGATCGAGCCGTTTCTTTTTTTTTGCGCCATCTTCGGCAAGGAGGGATATAGCTTGAAGGCTCTCTACTGCCTGCACCGATCCATGCGAGATCGAGACCATGGACCCACAGATCGTGTACGATCTCGCCTTCGCCTGCATGGAGTTGGGAGACATCGAGCAGGCGAAGGAGCATTTTATACGGGTGCTGGAGATAGAGGCACCGGAGGACTTGCGCGGCCTGGAGAGCCACGTTCTGCGGGCGCTGCCGGAGAGAGTTACTTTTCTGCGCTGGAGCCTCCAGTGCCACCATGTGAATATGCCTCTTGCGTTCTCCGGGCTCCTGGCATCTTCGCCTCGGTCTTCCTGTCTTTGGCCGGAGCCTGCTCGCTGTAGATGAAAAACCCCCGGTCGGCCAGCTCGGTCATCTTCTGCAGGTGGGGTCGAGCGCCTGTGCGTATGGCAGGATGGGCGCCCCCATAGAGGTCTGCTTTTTCTAGCGCCGGTGTCATTTACCCCACGATCAGGAACTGTGGTGGTCTCCTACAAGATGGTCACGAGCAGGTGGCGGTGAGAATGAAAAATTCGATACTTATTTACTCGTAAGCGGTTTAGGAAGTATTCTCAAAATATCGCTATATAGCGACTTGATTTTATGCAGGGAAAGGGAATTCCGCACGAGTTTACTGGTAATCATTAGGCATTTTAGTATTCATTCCCCATTTGAGGAGCTTATTCTGCAACTCATCTAGCTGCATAGGCTTACTAATGTAATCATCCATTCCTGCATTAATGCATTTATCCATATCACCCTCAAGGGCGTAGGCTGTGATAGCAATGATCTTCGGCCTATTATGCCATCGCTCGCGTATCTTTCTGGCAGCCTCCAAACCATCTAGCTCTGGCATCTGGATATCCATGAATATAAGATCGTAGTGCTTATGTTCAAGAGCTTGAAGGACCTCTAGACCATTGGCCACGACATCCGCCTTATACCCTAATTTTTTGAGCATGAGCAGAGCGACCCTTTGATTGACCAAGTTATCCTCTGCCAAGAGGATGCCAAGGTCTTTTTTAATCATGATTTCATCTGATGTCACAGGCCCTGCTTTTACGACCCTAGCAGGGATTTCGGACGTACTATCCACTATTACCGTGAAGTGAAAGGAGCTTCCCAGTCCTGGCATGCTCTCAGCCCAGATCCTGCCGCCCATCATCTCGACCAAACGCTTGCTTATGGCCAGACCCAGGCCCGTGCCTCCGTACTTCTTGGTAATAGAAGAATCGGCTTGGGCAAAGGGTTGGAACAACTTAACTAAAGCAGTTTGGGATATGCCTATACCTGTATCCTTCACCGAGAAATGAACCTCATAGCTATCCCCAGCACTTTTAATAGCTTGGACTAGGACCGCCACCTCGCCACTATCGGTAAATTTTACGGCATTGGAGAGGAGATTAACCAGTACCTGGCGTATTCTCTGTACGTCTCCAACCACATTTTCTGGAATATGGCCTTCAGATCTGTAAGAAAGATCCAAACCCTTGGTACTAGCAGAAGATGCGATTAGGTCTATGGACTCCTCGACACAGACTACCAAGTTGAAAGGCTGGCACTCCAGCTCTGCCTTTCCCCGGTCTATTCTGGAGAGGTCTAGGATGTCGTTTATGATGGATAGGAGAGCCTGACCACTGTTACTTATAGTCTCAATGCACTCTCTCTGTTCGGGATTTAGATCAGTCTCTCCGAGGATGCTGGCCATGCCTATGACGGCGTTCATAGGAGTCCTCAGCTCATGGCTCATATTGGCCAGAAAATCCGATTTTGCCATGGTTGCCGCCTCCGCGGCCTCCTTGGTCCTCAACAGATCCTCCTCGATATGTTTTCGCTCAGTTATATCTGTTGCCAGGCCCTCAATGAGAATCTCATCCCCCTGAATCTGCATGCCTATAGACCGGTCGTTCAGCCAATGCCACTGACCCTGAGCATCCCTTATGCGGTACTCTATATCCATGTCCACGCCTTTGGCCTGATTCTGAATGGCCTGATCTACCTTGGCCTGGTCATCGGGGTGGATGGAATCACGCCACAAATACGGATTTTGGTACATTTGGGCAGGAGAATAACTAAGCACTGACTCCACACGAGAGGAGTAAAAGGTCCCGGCTCTCTTATTGGAAAAAGAATATACAATATCAGGAGATCCTTCTACCAGCCTTCGGTATTTCTCCTCACTGTCTCTGAGCGCTTTCTCTATCCGCTTCTGCTCGGTGATCTCCACCATAACCGAACCGATATACTTGATATGACCTCCTTCATCCATTATCGGAAAATAGGATGCCAGCCAGCCCCTCATTACCCCTGATGCTTTTCGCATCCGGCCGCTGACCTCCATATTTAGGGCAGGCTCGCCAGTCTTCAGGATCTTTCTGCATAGAGGGACCATAAAGGAAGATAGCTCAGGCAATATCTCCTGGATGGTCTTGCCTATATATGCCTGCACAGGAGTGCCGTTGATCATGGCCATTGTCTCATTGATCCTGACGAACCTCATATCGCTATCTATTATGGCCAATCCCGCTGGAGAGTTGATGAAGAAGGCTCCCAGCATTTCCTCAGCCCTCCTCCTGTCTGAGATGTCACGTACTATGGCCTGGAAGTTTCCCTGGTCGGTCATCCTGGCAGTGATCTCCACTGGTATTGTAGTGCCATCACTCTTCAGCATCCTGCGCTCTATCATCCTGGTCACGCCAGGAGGGATCCCTAGGATCTCAGGGGGATTTGATTCACGGTCCCCCATGGGTATTAGATCCACCAGGCTTTTTCCCACAAGCTCAGAGCGGCTGAAGCCCAGCAACTGGCAGGCCCTGGGGTTTACATCGATATATCGACCGCTGGCATCGACCAGAAAGATGCCGTCAGAAGCCTGCTCAACCAGGGATCTGTAGCGAGCCTCGCTCTTGCTCAGGGCTTCTTCGAAAAGTTTACGCTTTGTTATATCCACGAAGGTGGCCTGGCTTATAGGAGTGCCATTCGATTTATGAAAAACAGAGACCTTCATCTCCACCCAGACGATGGATCCATCCTTGCGTATTCCGCGATAATCGTATATTTCCGGGACATCTTTGCCCTGTAGCCTCTCTATATAGCGGCTCCATACCATCTCGCGATCCTCGGGATGGACCCAAGCCCTTAAATCTGCTCCAGTGAATTTCATCAGTTCATCTACAGAGTAGCTGGTTATTTTTGCCAGGGCTTGATTAACGAAAATTATGCGATTTAGATCTATGATCATCAATCCCTGCTGAGAATTATCCACTAGATGGCGATAGGATTCCTCAGCCTCTTTTCGCTGAGCTGCCTCCTGTTGGGCAGCCTTGCTAAGAGCGATGTTCTCGTTTAAAGCCATTACCTGGCGGATCAGGGCCATTCCAAAGATCCCGCCTATTCCAAATAGAAGTGGATATGTGAGAACGTTATGAACAGTCGCCTGTACCCAGACCAGCAGAAGATAAGCCATACATATCGACACATAGGGGATATGCCTCGTCCAAGGGAATTGAGACTGCTGGGTATCTTCTACATCACCATGGAGTCGAGACGCCTCGGCATGCCAAATGCCCGCCAGCCCTATAAGTATATAATATGATATAAAGAAGAGGCCTGCCCATCCCTTTATCACGAAGGTCCCCTGTAGGGACTGATAAGCGTAAATCAGATCGCCAATAATATTGGCAGTGACGCCACAGGCCAGGATGGCCATAGGGATCTTCTGGTTTAATCTCATGCCTCGATAAAGAATCTCCAGCAGGGCAAAGAGCAGCACAAGATCGAGGATAGGATAGCTTATGGAGGTGGGCATAGCATTGCCCATGCTGGACTGAAAGATCGGCCTGATTAGGAAAACCCATAAGAGCATGGCAGCTGTGATCACCACTATGCCTATATCCAGCAGCACCTTGATCCTCTCACGAATGGCGAGTTTGGCCATTGGCAGGAAAAGTACCCCCATGGCAAAGAGGGGATAGAATGCCAGAAAGAAGATATCGGCTTGCAATACGAGGCTCTGACCATTCTGGGTGATGTCTTGGGCTGGGAAGGCAATGACGCCCAAGAGGCTTAACGCCTGTGCTGAGGCCATGATCCCCCAGGCTAGGCGAGACCTCGACCCAGGATCAGATCGCCATGCTGCATAGACCAGACCTAGTACCGCCAATATGCTAGACCAAAGGAAGAGAGGATCGCTCTGTAGAGCCCAAATTAGTAGATCGTTCTTTTGCAGGACCAATAAGATCCAGGAAAAGAACACTGCACAGGCTGATAGGATGGCTAGAATGATAAAAGAGGTCGCCACCGGCCGGACCTCGGCAGAGGCATCCAATCTGCCATGCCCTTTCTCGGAACTCGCCATCACGCCCAACTTCGCTGTCAGTACTTATAGGAGTTTCTATAGGACATTTCTTCGTGAATTATCATCTGAGACCTGATGATAATCTTGCACCTCTTTCGCTATTCGGATATCGCAGCCTTTGGCTACCATTATTGTGGCTGGAGTGTGTCTACTGAATACGTGAACTGCACCTGGCTTGTCGATTCTTGCTTTTTTCTTATAACTCAAAAACATCCTATGTATATCGTTCTTATACCATAGGTTCAAATTATCCGTGTAGAAAGGGGTATCCTATCACCTATCTTTACCTATGACCTGATCTTTAAATACAATCGCAGGGTTTAAGCACATTCACTATTTGTATATGCTATGCCATCGCTGACATTTTTTGTTTCTCGAAGATGTATTGATCTCGTGTTTAGATTTAGATCCTTATCATCAAGTCTGCATAACTCCGAAGAACGTAAGCATCCAAAGAATAAAGTTTGTAGCATTGCAAGATGCTTGATATTGGAGCAAACAGAAAAGATTGCTAAAACATCCTGCTCATCAAAGTAATAGGGGATTGCATCATTTGATCTAAGTTTGATAAAATCCAATTCAATTTTATTCATTTCGTAGAACTTCTTTATGCCAAAACAGGTATTATTTAAATGGGATCGCGATAAACCCTTCTCAATCAACAGAGCCCTATACTTATCTGCCAATGCGACATCAGGATCATGGCTATTTGCGAAATCTAAGAAAGATCTAACTCTACCCACGTATAAATTAATTGTTTCATCATGAAGCCCGATGTTCTTTAGATAAACATTGAATCTCTTTAGAACTACATTCTTTTGGTTATCACTTGCTGGACGGGAATGCCAGTCAATCTTCGTCTTAGCCATCTCTTCCACCCATCCGATAGATTACATTCTATTCATGTAGGCTAGATCAATGCTAGATCGAATATAACGAAATCGCTATCAATAAAGATATTGGAGTGCGGAAAAAGGGATATCCGCACGAATTTACTGGTAATTTTTTCGCATGCGATATTAGTTCTTTGTCCATAGTTTGACAGATCTGTATATTTTTTCAAGAACGGTTGCTGAACCCATTTATAGCTTCCAATATTTCGCCAGTTTTTCTAACCCGGCCCATTCTCTTGAAGATAAAGTTGACTGCTGCGTTATGCTGCTCATCCGATCTTGAGGCCATCGCATCCTCTGCAAAGATCTGCTGGTAGCCGTACTCATAGGCGAATCTCGCGGTACTCTCTACGCCATAGTCAGTCGCTATTCCGCAAAGCACTATTGTATCTATCTTCCTCCTCCGGAGCTGCAAATCCAACTCCGTTCCATAAAATGCACCCCACTGCCTCTTTGCAATCACAACATCCGATGGCGTAGGTGTAAGTTCAGGAACGAATTCAGCCCAATCCGGAGAAGCCGGAAGTGGTCTCGTGAATGTCTGGTCACTTATAACATTTAGCATGGTCTCCTTTGTTGTATCCACGTGCACCAGGAATACAATCATGTTGTTCTTCCTGAATGCATTCACCAGCTCGGCCGCATTTGCAATTACTTCTTTTGCAGAAAAAGGCCTGCTAGGAATAGCTGCAATGCCCTTCTGTAGATCAATAACTACAAGAGCTGTCTTGCTTTTATCTATAACCAAGTCCTCGGGCATAAAATCACTTTGTATTGAGAGACCTAACTTAATTACTTTTTGTGCGATTAGATGCACTCGTTCTCTACTCGTTCTCTATTCCATTCCACAACCTAATCTTGCCGATTGCTGAGAAGGCCTCTGGAGGCGAGCGAGGGCTCCAACGGTTGTGACGGAGAGAGCCGTCCACTCGTAGCCCTGCCAATTCTCAGAATCATAACTCATGCTTTAGGCACCGAGAATCTTCATTTCAAAACCTCTATAATTCTTAGCTCTTCTTTTTTTATTTGAACTTATTTCAAGGTTTGGTTAGCGATAAGGG
>Ga0182011_10001834_pt1 | contig 18386 bp, 17 predicted proteins | sample 711E1DmetaG_FD_120481 | JGI IMG/M metagenome (GOLD analysis project Ga0182011, IMG submission 120481) | Permafrost microbial communities from Stordalen Mire, Sweden - 711E1D metaG | ecosystem: Environmental > Terrestrial > Soil > Wetlands > Permafrost | place: Sweden: Stordalen | collected... | reverse complement strand
TCCAGTCAGGGTGCGGGAGGATCATGACCCAAATTCGCCAGCTATTGAATCGAACGACCGCGCCCAATATGACAGCTATGCGGACTACGCCTTACGCGTATTCTCGCGTGGCCTGACCCTGGCCTATATCAGCAGAAACCAGGGCCTCGACGTTCACGTCAATCCCACTGCAGCCGAGGTATTCGCGGGTGTCCACGCTGCGGTAAAGCAACTGCTCTTCACCTCCGGCGCGGACGGCTATGCCGAAGTTCAGAGCCGGGACTTGCGGCTGCGCTTTGGTCTGGTTTTCGACCCCGTCATTTCCGACGAGGTTCCTAACACCAATATGAACGTCTATTGGTGGAAGGATGGAGTCTACTCGCTCGGCCTCGTCCATGCGCAGGCAGAGGCGATGGCGGCGGCAGCGGCCGACCTGCGCATTTTCGACAATTTCCAGTCGCCCCCGTACTTCATCCTCGCTGTGCAGGATGAAAACAGCGGCTTGCAGCGGGTCTTTCTGCACCAGGTCGCCGTTTCCGAACAGTACCTTATCGCCGCCGACAGCGGCCGGGAGTGTGTCTTCGCAGTGAACTTGATTGAGAAGGGAGCGGCCCTAATCAAGGCCGTGCGGATGGATGATTTCGAGCATTTGCTGGCGACTTTCGGCGTGACATTGCTCAACAACGCCACCTGGCGATATCGGCCCGACTTCGTTGCACTTTGGCGTCGTCGGCAGGGATTGACTCTGCAGATCCGTGAGCTGCGCGGATTCAAGGAGGGGACCAAACCAGTGTACGACGCACTGCTACTGGGAAAAGAGGAGTACTATAACGCACTGAGCGCCTCAATCCCCGCGAATTACGATGAGATCGACGGGACGCATATGCGCTGGGAGCCGCCGGCCCAGGGGCCGGAAGCATGGCCGACGGCCATTGTCATTTTTGAGGCCCCATCCGCCGATCTTATGATCTAGTCCGATTTTCACTTACTTCCAAGAAAACGCAGACGGTGCAGCTGCGTGTGGCGGCTTTCAAGTGGTCATGATCAGGGTCGATCTCGACTTCTTCGGAGCGGCGCACGAAGTGCGCACAATTGGACGAGTGGGGAGCACGCAATCTTTCCTTTGAAAACGCATCAAATTCCGCGTAACGATGCGTTCTGAGGGTGGATTGGCAGCTTAAGGGGGGGGGGAGACCTGGAGTGTTGACGTGACGGACATCACGCCCGTCGATTACTAATCGGCGCTGGACAGAGTAGGCCGCAGCAACCGGTCGGCTCCACGTTACACCTCCGTCCAGCCCCAGGGTCCCTGAGATGGATCAACGGCTTTCACAAATTGCCGGTGACTTGGATGGGCAAGCGTACTTCGATCGATAGGCACTGTTGCGTAATAATTATGGTAGACAGAAAAACGAAAATCGTCGGCTCCTTGCCAATCGAGACGGGTTAAGGCGCTAATGTATTCACATTGCCCTGGGCCAAACAGGCGATTCTTGCCGTGTCCCTCGATGCTGCTTGCCGTCGGGTTCGACGCGCGAGGCAAACCGTACATTGCCGACTGGAAATCGTCCTCTGAGAGATAATCGCCAGCTAGTCTCTCAGATTGTACGAATAGAAGCATGGTGGCGACATCTCTGTCACGATATTGCGTGAGTTGACCTTTCTTTTCTTTGATCTTTAGCCGCAGTCGCCGACCGACCAGCTCATAGTGGACGCTTATCCCATAATGCTCAAGATTGTGCTGTGCCTGAAGATCTATCGGGTTAGGGCGAAGCTCGGATACCTCACAGATTATGGGAACACCTCTAGCGACCAACCTGAAGTCTGGCGTCCTAGCGTCACCATGCGGCGTCAGTCGTTCGCAGAAATACACCCGGATTTTCGCGAACTTAACGAGTAGCGCTTCCGAATTCGTTTGGGCTGCGTGCATGTTTATGCCACACGCTCACGACGACCGGTACTCGCAGGCTGGAGCAACCGGTGCGCCAGCAGCGGACGTAATGGCCAAGGATGGGCAAGGCCGGAGGGGCCGCGTTTTGTGGGAGTGTACTCACTTATCACGGTAGATGAGGCAATGGATAGCGGTATTGTCTATGCGGAACATAGTGCGAGATGGCTTGCTTCTTTGAGTGCGGTGAACGGCAAGCAGGACGATCACGCAGCCCAGTCGGCGCAGAGGAGCTCGGCCTGGGCGAGAACGGTCTTGGTCGCCTCTTCCTGGAGATCGGGTGGGTAGCCGTGCTTACGGAGGATGCGGCGCACCATGACCCGGATCTTCGCCTTGGCGCTTTCCCGCTCGGTCCAGTCGATGGTCACGCTCTTGCGGACCTGCGTGACAAGTTCGGTGGCAATGACGCGCAGTTCCTGACTGCCCATCGCCTGCTTCGCGCTTTCGTTCTCGGCAAGGGCATCGTAGAAGGCGCGCTCTTCATCCGTCAGACCTGACTCCTCGCCGCGTTTGTCGGCCTCGCGCATGTCCTTCGCAATTTTGATCAGTTCCTCGATCACGGCCGCGGCCTCGATGGCGCGGTTCTGGTATTTGCGGATCGCCTGCTCCAGCATCCCGGCGAAGGACTTCGACTGGATGAGGAACTTCCGTGAACGGGTCTTGATCTCGTTGTCGAGGAGTTTGCGGAGCAGTTCAACCGCGAGGTTTCTCTGCGGCATGCCGCGCACTTCGGCGAGGAATTGATCGGAGAGGATTGAGAGGTCGGGCTTCTTGAGCCCGGCGGCGGCGAAGATATCAACCACCTCATCCGACGCGACGGAACGGGAAATGATCTGCCGGATGGCGGCATCGCGCTCCTCGCCGGTCTTCTTTCGTTCCCCGCCGCCCTTGCTCATTGCGGCACGCACTGCCTGGAAGAACCCGACATCGTCGCGGATCGCGAGCGCCTTGTCATGCGGCACGGCAAGCGCGAAGGCCTTCGACAATTCGGTGACCGCCTGGAGGAACCTCTGTCGGTAGTCCGCCGGCTTCGGATCCCTGGCTGCGGCGGCAAGGATGTGCTCCTGGCCAGCGGGAAGGAGCGAGAGCTTCTGCGCCGGTGTGCCGGTCGTCCATTTCGACCAGTCGAATCCATAGAAGTGGTCCCGACAGATCTCGTAGCGCGTGAGCATCGCAATGACCGCCTGTTCCTGGTCAATCGCAGTGTCCCCGTGACCGCCACTTTCGGTGTAGACCGCGAGTGCCTGTTTCAACTCATGCGCAAGGCCGAGATAGTCGACAACCAAGCCGCCGGGTTTGTCCTTGAAGACGCGGTTCACCCGCGCGATGGCCTGCATGAGACCGTGGCTGCGCATCGGCTTGTCCACATACATCGTGTGGAGACAGGGTGCGTCGAAGCCGGTGAGCCACATGTCTCGCACGATGACGATCTTGAAAGGATCCTTTGGATTCTTGAACCGCTTCGCCAAGTCTTCCCGGCGCGTCTTGCTGCGGATGTGCGTCTGCCAGGGGAGGGGGTCGCCCTTTCCGCCAGTCATGACGATCTTCATGGAGCCCCTGTCGTCGGCATCGTCATGCCAGTCAGGGCGGAGCGCCCGGAGTGCTTCGTACAGTTCGAAACAGATGCGGCGACTCATGCAGACGATCATCGCCTTGCCGTCCATGACGTCCAACCGCGCCTGCCAGTGTTTCACGAGATCGGCCGCGATCAGGCTAAGGCGTTTGTCAGCGCCGACGACGGCCTCCAGTGCCGCCCACTTGGTCTTGAGCCGTGCCTTCAGCGCCTCTTCCTCGCCCTCGGTTGCCTCCTCGAAATCGGGATCGATCTTCGGCCTTTCCGATGGCTTTAACTCCAGCTTGGCGAGGCGGCTTTCGTAGTAGATCGGAACCGTTGCCTTGTCCTCCACTGCGCGCTGGATGTCGTAGATCGAAATGTAGTCGCCGAACACGGCCCGTGTGTTCGCATCTGCCTTTTCGATGGGCGTGCCGGTAAAGCCGATGAATGAGGCGTTCGGCAGCGCGTCGCGCATGTGTTTCGCGAAACCGTCGATAAAGTCGTACTGGCTGCGGTGTGCTTCGTCGGCGATGACGACGATGTTGCGCCGGCCGGAGAGCAGTGGATGCCTCGTGTTTCTGTCCTCCGGGAAGAACTTCTGGATTGTAGTGAAGACCACGCCACCCGACGCGACCGCCAGCAGTTGCTTCAGTTGCTCGCGACTGTCGGCCTGCACCGGCTTTTGCCTGAGCAATTCGTGGCAACGCAGGAAAGTGCCGAAAAGCTGGTCGTCGAGGTCGTTCCGATCGGTGAGGAGGACAAGCGTCGGATTTCCCATCGCCGGCTCCAGCACAAGCCGGCCGGCATAAAAAACCATAGTGAGCGATTTTCCCGAGCCCTGCGTGTGCCAGACAACGCCGACACGCCTGTCTCCCGGCATGCCCTCGGCCTGAGGTTTGGCAAAATAGCCATCTGCCGATTCGCCGACCTGACTTTCCGCGGCGGCGCGGATGGTCTCGGCGAGCGCGGTATTGACGGCATGGAATTGATGATAACCTGCGACCTTCTTGATGATGGTGCCGTCCTCCGGGTCTTCCTCGAACACGATGAAATGGCGGAGAAGGTCGAGAAAACGCTTCTGATCGAAGGCACCCCGCAACAGGACCTCCAGCTGCGGAGTTGTGGCCGGGGCAAGCGTCTCACCCTCAATGGTGCGCCATGGCATCATCCGCTCCCAATCCGCGCTGATCGTGCCGATGCGCGCATCGGTGCCGTCCGATGCGACAACGACGGCATTGAAGAAGAAGAGCGAAGGAACCTCCTGTTTGTAGACCTGCAGGTCCTTGAACGCGTCGTAGGTTGTCGCGTCCTCCACTGCGGCGTTTTTCAGCTCCAGCACGCCGACCGGCAGACCGTTCAAGAACACCACAATATCCGGCCGACGGTTGTGCTGGTTTTCGATCACCGTGAACTGATTGACGGCAAACCAATCGTTGGCAGCTGGATTGTCGAAATCGACCAACTGCACCCAATCCCCGGCGATGCCCTCGCTGCCTTTGCGCTGGTATTCGACGCTGACACCGTCGCGGAGCATGGCGTGAAACCTCCGGTTGGTTCCGACCAGCGAAGGAGTGGCAACCCGCAGCACCTTCCGCAGAGCGTCCTCGCGAGCCTCCTCGGGGATGGCCGGGTTAAGCCGCCGGATGGCGTCCCTCAACCGGGCAACCATCACCACCTCCCCAAATGAATCCCGTTCAGCCTTGCGTTCCCCCGGCGCCAGGTCCGGTCCGAAGGCGACCGCATAGCCCAGTTCATCAAACCACCCAAGGGCGGCAGCTTCGACGGTGGATTCGTTGAGACTCATTGGCCCAGCCGGACAAAATGTCCGGGTAATTGTCCGGCGAGAAACCAAGCTTTTATAGTCCCGGCACTAGCCGGACAAAATGTCCGGGAAAATGTCCGGCCAGGAATGTCGGGCTGCTTCATGGCGAGAGCGGCAATCATCTGATTTGGTATTCGGTAGAGGTGCTGGCCCCAGTCTTCCGAACGAGACCCAGCTTTAGAAATTGGTTCAGATGACGCCGGGCAGTCCGGTCATCTACCCCCATCATAGCAGCATACTCGCTCGACGTGGCGCTGCCTTTCGACGCGAACCACTCCCAGCCGGACCGCTCCGACTTGCTGAGTTTGGCCAGAATGGCCGCCCCGAGCGCCTGCACTGCTGCCTGCGCGTGACGGTAAATGGTCAGGTTCAGATAAACTCCGTCGAACGAATACTTCGGCACCGGCAGTCCGTGCTTGGAGGCAGCCTCCCCGAGAGTCTTCATCCCCATGCCCCGACCCTCCACAAGTTTTGTTCCGCCGAACGCGAACTGCAGCTTGGGGTTTCGATTATACATCGGTGCGGAGAAGGCCTGCATCTGCTCGACAGTGACGGGAAGGAGCGGAGCGCCTGGACTACGCACGGTAACCGTGTTTGCCGTCACCACCAGGTGACATGTCGCGCCGGTCAGGTCGTAATCGCGATGCACCAGCGCGTTGATCACCGCCTCGCGTACGAGGTCAAACGGAAGGGCTGGCCGTTCTTCCCGTGTCATCCGGCTGCGGTCGATCACGTTTGGCAGCTTTGGCCGCAGCCATTTCTCCACAAGATCGGGGATCAGGATCGCTGGGTCGTTGAAGTCCTGAATCTCGTGCGTGCCGTCAGGATATTCGATCGTCGCGTTCAACCCCGCCTGCGGCAGGATCTCGCGTGGTGTTTTCCCGAATAGCAACAACCCGAATCCGGTGGGCGCCAACTTTGAGCCTCGTCGGCGAAGCAATCCTTGACGTTCCAGACGCTGAAGAAAACCCGCTGATGTCGTCTTGTCCGGAATCTTGGTCTTCTCGCGGTAGCCTATCAGAGCGTCTGACGACAAGTCCGCCAGCCCAGCGCCAGCAAGCGCTTCGTCCCATTGCGAGAGAGGCGATGGTTTGGCCGCTTTCCGATTCTTGGCTTCAGCTGCTCGCTGCGATGCCTGGGTTATGAACGCCCGGTTCGCCTCCCGAATCTTCTCCTGCAAGTCGAGGTCGAACAGGTGAACCTTGATTCCATTCTCCTCCAGATAACGAATTCCCTGCCGGTCCACGGTAGGATCAGGATCCTCGATGCCCACCCATACCTCGGCAACCCGAGCGTTCACGATGCGTTCGGCGCAACTCATTTTTGGATGCTTCCGTGCTCCGGGCGCGCACGGCTCCAGCGTTGCAAACAAGACCGACCCGTCGAGCCGTTCGGTACGATGCTTCCGCTCAAGCAAAGTGAATTCGGCATGGTCGCCGTGACGAAGCTCCCCGCGGAATGCAGTGTCGACCGCCCCGTCCGGCCTCACTAGCACGGCACCCACCAACGGACTCGCTTTGCCATCGATCCGCGGTTCGTTGATCGATTGCCGCATCACCGCGATAGCTTTCTCCATCATCTGGCGCGGATTGAACTTGGGAATGAGAGGCATGGGGTTGATTGATCCGAATTCCTAGGAGGCAATCACGTCGGCATCAACGCCAGCGAGGCGAGCGACGCGGACGGCGGCAAGAGCAGCAACAGCCGGCAGGCGACAGCAGCGACCGGCGGCACCGATGCTTGGCGCAGGAGAGCCAACGCCCGACCGCACACGATGGTCGTGGTCCTGGTGATGGTGATCACCATGCTGATTGCCGTCTTCATCGTCATGGCCATGGTCATCATGCTGGGATCACGGCCTGCGACGATTCCGTATTGCACCGCCGCGACCGGTCCTGCTGCGTCGGTACGCCGTTCTTCATCTCTGTAAACCGGTTCCACAGCTCATCCTTCAGTGCCAGCAGCTCGGTCCGGACGCCCGGTGAAAATCCGACACGATGACCTCTGCCCAGCCCGCGAATGAGCGCGGCCACATCGGCGTGCGCACGCGCATATTCTGTCGTCCCATTTTTGCCAAAGTAGCGGAAATCCATGCTTAGCAATACCTGCGCACGTTCAAAACCCAGCCCGACGTCATGCTCCAGCTCATCAGACGTGGTGTGAAACCGGGCATCGGGCCGTCGCATGGCCCGCCCATCGTGGGCGCGCTCATAGATGCGATCCGGCCGCCGGGAGAATTGCCTATTCCAATAGTACGAACCGTCGACGAGCTTTCCGGTGATGACCGCCGCATAGATCAGGCGCTCCCGCAAGGCACGACCGCCAAACCCGAAGACGAGGTCGCCAACGCTGGCGCATCGCCGGATCATCGGCTTGCAGATGGAGAGACTCAACAAGCCTCGGTGGACGCACGGGGCGCCACCGTTGTCGGTGGTCATCTTGTAAACGTAGATGTTTTGGATGGCGGGCACCGTCAATTATTGTGGGCGACAAGTCCTACCCCTTGGGACTGAAACCACGTGTAGAAACGCGAGGCATCGAGAAATTCCGGGAGATGCGCGCTGCGTTGCAAGTACCCGTTGAGGACCGACAGCTCTCCCCAGTCTGCCAATAGATTCGGCAGCACGCGATAAGCGCGGTCGTGAAAATGCCCGATCGGAATGGCCCGCTCGCAGCGGCCGGAAACCTCGGGCTTCCCTCGCACCACGATGTCGTTGCCGGAGTACGGCCTGGAGCGCCGCGTGTGCGCATTCTCGTGCCAGCGACTTGCTGGGACCGTCGCGGCCGGGACGATGGCATCGATCACCAACAGGCCGATGATCGCATAGACCAACTGCGTGCGGGAGTGGATGTCTCTAAGGCCGGCATAGAAGACGATAAAGTCACCGGGCACTAGCTTGCCTTTGATTTGGACGGCTCGCTGTCCCTGGTCGCCATAGGTGAGATGCGAAAAATCCGGATCCAGGTGCATGTCGGCGCCGGCCAGACGTGGCGGCAGCACCGGCCACCGGCCGCCCAGATGCGCCGCCACAGTGGAATAGGGAGTAGCCATCCCTGGATGAAAGGGACCGTCATCAGGAATCGGCACGTAAACGTACTCGCCGGTCGAGCCGTCGACCGGGCCGTTCCAGAAGCCACCTCCTTCGCTCTGGTCGGCCGCGATGCGCACCAGCAGCCCCTTCATCGCGAGATCTCCCGTTTCGCACCCGCCACGCTCAGCTCCCCGCTCAGCAGCTTCGGCAGAAGCGTGTCGCACAGGGTGGCGAGGGTGCGGGATTGGTGGAGGTTGGTACTCATTTTCACTTCCTGGCTGGTTTGTTTTCCGGCCCGACCCGGAGGATGGCGCGATCAATCATCTCAAAGATTTGCCTCATCGCGAACTGGAACTGGCGCAAATCTACCCAGAACTCCGAATAATCCTGCTTTCCGTCGTCTCCCTCATAACGGAAAGTAGTGCCAGGGTCGGGATCAATTTTGTCCAAGTCCTCAATCCACCGCTTCGCGCTCGGTGGGAATTGCTCGCCGTGAAGTTTCTCAACTAGCTCAACGCATTTGGCGAGAGAGTGAGTACGCTTCGTAATGCTCCCGATGGTCTTGAGGTAAAGCTCCAAGGTGTGCCGATATGTGAATAACACCGGGCAGAGCCAATGGTGCGCGTCGCCGTCCTTGAGCGCTTGATCAAGTAACTTCTCGGCGGCGTAGCGATAGTTTCGCGCCAGTTCGAAGCGACTTTGACCGTGACCACCGACCCACAGAAATCCATGACGCCACGTCTCATCCAAATCGTCCGGCGGCTCCTGAAGTAAAGGCGTGTGCAAATACAGGTGCTCAATGAAAGGCTCCTCGTGGTGATTTCCGAGATTCAGCCCAATCTTAATGGCTTCGATGTCTGGATCGTCCTCCCACTCATGCCAAACGTAACAGAGCACAAGCAGGTCCCCGTCGCTGAACGCACGCCCTTTCCCCTTGGGCGGATTTGCCCCTTTGGAAAGGTAGTCTCCAAACAAGGACGCCCAACGCTCCACCAGCGCGATCTCGGCCCCAAGAACCGTTGCGGCTTCTGATGGCGTGCGATTCATACGGAAACATTCTTCTGCAATTCCGCCGCGCTCAACTTTCCGCTCAGCAGCTTCGGCAGCAAGGTATCGCGCAAGGTGGCGAGCGTGCGGGATTCATCGGAGTGGGCTTTGATTTCCGCCATCATGGGCGCAGTCAACTCCCCAAATTGGCGGGCGACCGCAGGTGAAGGCACAGCAAGAAGGAAACTGCTGAAGCATTCAGACGGCACACGTTGGCGTCCGCTGGTGCCGGTCATGTTCTGAATTGCGTGTGCGCGTAGAGTGTCGGAGCGGGCGAGGAAATAGCCGAACTGCGGCGGCAGCGGCGGTTTCGGGTCAAAGACAATGTATTCGGTCGATCCCCAACCGATTGCGCCGTTACGGAGAAAGTCAACGAAGCCGGTTTTGCCGTTCTCAAGGCAAGGCGTGATTCTGGCGAGGAGCGTATCACCGTTTCTAAACTTCGTACCAGAACTGAACTCGCGGTCGACGACCTCGTCGGCGCAATGGCCCTGCGTCGGCAAGTTTTTCATGTCGAGGTAGGGCGCAACAGTCCCGGTCTGCAAGGTTCGACGCGGATTTACGTCGATGGCGTCGGGCAAGCGCTGCACTGTCCACCCTTGCGGAATCGGGCCGAGGGGAGAGTCTTGGAATTTGGCCGGGAAAAGGGCGGCGGTTTCGGCGTCGAGGCCGGCGGGCGCCCGTCTGACTGCATGCGCGCCTGTCTGCGTGCCACGCACAGGCAGACTGCGCGCAGGCAAGTCGAGTTTGGCGCGGACGGGATCGAAATCTACGAACCAGCTCTGGAACAGCGCCCTGGCCATCGCCTCCAGCGTCGCGTTCATCCGCCGGTTCAATTCGATCTTGTCGTCCAGCGCCCCGAGGATTTGTGCGATGGCCTTCTGTTCGGCGAGGGGAGGCACAAGAACAGGCAACGCACGAATTGTCGGGAGGTTAAGCCGTTCCGCGACAGTCCCATCACGATAGCCCTGAATATGGGAAGCCAAGACTGGCGAATTCAGCCAGCGGCAGAGATAGCGGAAATCGACCAATATTGGTTTCGGCCGAATTAACACCATTCGCTGACCGAGACAGACGCGCATCCGCTCTGGCACCTCTGCGGCGATCCCGAAATAAGTTCCTTCTCGGCTATAAAGAAGGTCGCCCCTCGACGGAGTGCCCCGTGCTATCCGTTCGTTGTAGGTCTCCTCAGAAACCCTGGCAGCTTGGTCTGCGCGGAATACTCCTGTGATGATATCCTGTGTGCGAACCACAAAAGGACCGACGTCGACGAGCTCCGGGGTCGAATGTGGACAATCGAACACGCCATCGCAGACATCATCGAGTCGAGACCACGACCGACCAAAGGGCAACACGCCAAAACCCGATGGAAGATGAAGCGACCTAGATCCTGAAGCTGCTTCAACGACCATACCCCAGTCCTCGCAGGTTGACTTTGATGGCTTTCTCCAGCTTCGCGGACTCGGCGAACTGGCCGTCCAGTTCGCCAACGAGGCGGGTCATCTTCTCCTGGAAAGGCTCGCCGTCGTCTTCGAGCGCCTCGGTGCCGACGTAACGGCCGGGGGTCAAGACCCAGCCATGCCCCCGGATGTCTTCTGTCTTGGCCGCCTTACAGAAGCCGGGAATGTCGGCGTACGGCAGCGCCGGCTCAATGCAGACCCCGCGCTTGAGTGCCTCTTTGGAGAACCGGTCGAGATCCGACCGCCAGAGATGGTAGGTGTGTGCGATCTTCTCGATGTCCTCGTCGGTCAGCTCGCGATGGACGCGATCGATCAACGTGCCCATCTTGCGGGCATCGATGAACAGCGTTTCGCGGCGGCGGTCGCGGATATATTCCGGCAGATCCTCTTCAGCCTTCTTCACGGTTCGCGCTGCCTTGCTCTTCGTCAAAAACCAGAGGCAGACGGGTATCTGGGTGCTGTAAAAGAGCTGGCCGGGCATGGCGACCATGCAGTCCACGAGGTCGGCCTCGACGAGCTTTTGACGGATCTCGCCTTCGCCGGACTGATTCGACGACATGCTGCCGTTGGCGAGGACAAACCCGGCCATCCCATCGGGTGCAAGGTGATGAATGAAGTGCTGCACCCAGGCAAAGTTCGCATTGCCTTTGGGCGGGACGCCGTAAGTCCAGCGCACGTCGTCATCCTGGCGGAACCAATCTGAGTCGTTGAAGGGTGGATTCGCGAGGACGAACTGGGCTTTGAGGTCCTTGTGTAGGTCGCGCCGGAACGTATCGGCCTGCTCAGGTCCGAAATCGGCCTCGATGCCGCGCAGGGCGAGGTTCATCAGGGCTAGGCGACGGGTGGTGGCATTGCTCTCCTGACCATAGATCGCGATGTCGCCGACCCGGCCGCCGTGGGCTTCGACGAACTTCTCCGACTGCACGAACATTCCGCCGGAACCGCAGCAGGGATCGTAGATGCGGCCCTTGTAGGGTGCGAGCATCCCCACCAAAAGGCGCACAACGCAGGACGGGGTGTAGAACTGTCCGCCGTTCTTGCCCTCGGCGCTGGCAAACATGGTCAGGAAATATTCGTAGACCCGCCCGAGGACATCGCGGGCGCGGTTGTCGGCATCACCGAGGCCGATCGTGCCGATGAGGTCGATCAGTTCACCGAGGCGGTGCTGATCTAAAGAAGGCCGCGCATATTCCTTCGGCAGAACCCCCTTGAGGCGTGGGTTGTCGCGCTCGATGGCGACCATGGCGTCGTCGACGATCCTGCCGATGGTGGGCTGCTTGGCGCTCGCCTGGAGAAAGTCCCAGCGTGCGTCCTTGGGGACCCAAAAGACGTTGTGCGCAAGGTACTCGTCACGTTCCTCGGGATCAGCGCCCTCGAACTCACCCTTGCCGGCAACGAGCTTTGCCCGGTGTTCCTCAAACGTGTCGGAGATATATTTGAGGAAGATGAGCCCCAGCACGACGTGCTTGTACTCCGCCGCATCCATGTTGTTGCGGAGCTTGTCAGCGGTCAGCCAGAGTTTGGCCTCGAAGCCGATATTGGCAGCAGACTTGGCCGTGGACGACTTGGCTTGGCGGGGCATGGCGCGGGGTTATCGGGCCGTGTGTGTAATCCGGGCAGCTTTTCTACGCAATGCTAGTTTCTTGCCGAGAGCGAGCAGGCCAGGAACGTTCCGGGCTTCTCACCGGCTAGATCCTGCTCCGGTGGCCTTCTGCCTCGCGCATCATGCGGACGTACTCCCCAGGCGGAATGCGGTATGACTTGCGCCTGCGCGGCACGGTGGCGATCAGGCCCGCCCGGCAGCGATCCGTCAGCCGACCATCTTGGGGCATGAGCGCCCGTCCTTTCACCGACTCCGAATTCACCTCCCTCTCCTCCCACTTTGCCGCCGCCGGCAAGACAAGGGATTTTTTGATCCTCAAGCTCGGTTGCGGAAGTGGGTACCGCATCTCCGAGCTCCTGGGCCTTCGAGTGCGCCACGTTTGGACCGGCACCGAGGTGGCCCACGAAATCACGATCGCCCGCCGGAACTTGAAGGGGGGCAGGGGAGCGTACCACCGCTCGGTTCGCGGGCGGCGCGTGCCGCTGGCCGAGCCGGTGAGGGATGCGGTTCGGGAACACCTCATGAAGATTGGCACGGACAACGCCGACCGGGCGCTGTTTTCTTCGACCCAGGCGCAGGGTGAACCCATGGATCGAAGCGCCGTTTACCGCGTGCTTACCGAGGCTTGCCGGCGCTGCGGGATTGATACGACGCGCGTTTCAACACACAGTTTGAGGAAGACATTCGTCGGCCGAATCTACAAGGCGTCAAATCATAACCTGATAGCCACACAAAGAATAGTCGGGCACAAAAATCCAGGAACAACCTCGATGTATATTGAGACAGACTCGGCCCAGCTCGACGCCTTGATGCTCTCCGTCGCCGCCTGATTGACGAGCCCTGTGTAAAAACGCACCGTGACGGTAGAATTGGTGCGGTTTTCGGTGGCATGGGTCACTTCAAGACCGTTTCGGCTCCCAAGTGAGCTTTGACGTGGGCCCCAAAATCGACGATGGAATGAGTTCCATGGTCCGAACTGACATTGACCGAGGTAGGGCACTGGCCGGGCTGCTCCATGAGGCATTCCGCACGACCGGGATCCATGGCAGAAAGGATATGCCGGAGGACGACCTGCCGGCAGGTGTCGTCCGCGGCTCGCTGGAGCATATCCTGTTTCTGACGCTGACCGTTTCCATCGACTATCAGCGAGACGCCAATGCGCTGTGGAGCAACGCGCGGCGCAGCTTCGAGGACGCCGGCACGAGGTACCTATTCGATCCAGGCCGACTAAACGATGCGCCGTGGCGGCAAGTAGGAGCTGACCTGCAGAAATATGGGCTCTCCAAGAAAGTCGCCAAAGACTGCACCATCTGGCGTACCGTTGGCATTACCTTCCACAAGAAATGGAATGGCGACCCTCGCCAGTTTCTGGCCGATTGCGGTTGGGAGGCGCCGACTGTGTTGGGACGGCTGCGGTCCGACACGCATCTGAACTTTGAGAAAGCCGCGCCGGATTATCCGTATCTACGCGGACCGAAGATCGGCCCACTTTGGTTGCGGATGCTACGGGATAATGCCGGTCTGAAGATCGGGGGCCTCGACGCGGTACCGATTCCGGTCGACGTGCATATCGCGCGGGCGACGCTCGCGATCGGCGTAGTCTGCGGGCAATACGAGGGTCCAATGGAGGAAATCTACGCCGAAATCCGAAAGGCCTGGCACGGCAGCGTCGCAGGGTTGCAGGCAGATGGTCGAGAGATGATCGCGCTCGATCTCGATGAGGCCCTCTGGCACCTCTCAAAATACGGCTGCACGGACCGGGACCTTGGTACCGGCGATTGTCCGCACTTCCCGACTTGCGAGGCAAAGGCTTTTTGCATCAGGGGTAAGGTGGCGGTGCAGAGCAAGGGTGTTGTTTTGGCGACCTAGCCATCGCCGCGTCTACCAATGGCAGCCGATAAGGCAGTTTACTTGGTCTCGTGTGTCAGCCTGAAGCGGGCCGAGCCTGCTGCTGCGAAGGATCTCTATATTTCGCCTTGGTTCCGTCTGGCACGGGCCCATATCGAGGCAACCGGTTGCCCGTGGTTTATCCTTTCCGCAAAGTACGGCTTGGTGGCTCCGGACCAAATGCTCGTTCCGTACGAGCAGACTCTGAACTCAATGTCTGCGTCGGGACGCCGAGAGTGGGCGACCATGGTCCGGTCCCAAATGGCGCAGGAATTGCCCGTCGCCTCGCGCATCGTGGTGTTCGCCGGGATGCGCTACCGCGAGCACCTGATCGACTATTTGCGGCAACGCGCGCCTGTAATTGAGATCCCGATGGAAGGGTTGGGAATCGGCATGCAGCTCCAATGGCTCCGTCGGCAGGTCGATCGATCGGCAGGCCGTCCGAGTAGTTGCGGTTGACCAGAGGCTGCTCGCGGCCCGTTTGGGTGGCGCCGGGCGACCGTCGGTAGTGGACGGTGGAACTAACCGCCGATCTGCTCCCAACCCGTATCGGGGCGCGAAGGCCGCATCCGGGTGAAGTGTGCCTTCCTTTTCCGGGTGGTCCACTCCGGGAGGCGATACGCTTCCCGGTTGAAAGGCGGATTCTCAATCGCTTCCAGGTGGACCGGGCGCAGCCCGCAAAGAACACGCGGGACACAACGTGCCCGAGGGTGTCGCCGGACCACACGGGCGACACCCTAAAGGCCTCGTTAGTCGATCCGGAGGTCACATCCCGTTTTTTCCTTGTGCCGCGCGACAGCGGCCGCGGCGCGGGCATGGTCGGTTACGATGAGATCCTGGCAGTGCTCGAGAAGCGCGTCGCGGACATTCGGCTCAAGCGGATCGAGCATGACCTCGGCGCAAGCCCGGTCGAATTCCGCCGCGTCGTAGACATCCGGAAACTCACTTCCTCCAGCTACGAGGATCTCTGCACCGTAGCGCATCACTTCGTAGTCATACCTGGCCACATCACGCTCGATTGCCTCCCTGAGCGTGATGGGCTCCGGATCCGAGACTTGGTATTGCTCGCAGACCGGATCATCTTCACGTTGCGTACCATCAGTAGGTTGCGTATTTTTCATGGTGTTTATGTGTGAGGGCGACCGTCATAGCTGTGAACACTGTCGATCCGTTGTGGATGATTTGGTGCCCAGCCCGACGGAGCGCCCCTCCCGGACATTATAGGGGCTGGAAAGGGAAGAAGTGCTTGCCAGCATCCAATTCGGCCAGCCTTCGACGACTTTCATGGGAGTCGACTTTTACCCCGACGGCCGGTACCAGCGCCGAGGTGAAGCGTACCGCGTGGCGAACATTCGCAACGATATCGATGGGCTCCGATCACTGAGCTTCCTTTTTACGGTCGCCGATCCGGAATTTGTCCTGCGCAATATCGCCGATGGCCACGGCAGCTTCAACAGCCGGATGACGGTCTACGACTGGTCCGGTTTTTGACGCCGGAAACGAATCCCAATCAAAGCGGCCCGGAAGCCGGGAATTAGGGCAGGGTGGAGCACGAGCGGGGCCGCGGTCCCCCCTCGTCACAGACGTGCCAGGCCCCATCGTTATCGGCCAGCCCGGCACATCCAGCGTGGCAACGCGAAGGAGCTGGTGACAGGAAAACCTGGAGCGGGACGCACCCATCTTGGGAGCATGAACGAAATGCCATCCCAGAACCCGAAGGTCCCAGCCTATCTGACCGCACCGCGGCCCGCTCACTTCCAGGCGCGCTTTGACCTGATTGATGAACTGGGGGTCCCCGAGGCCTTCGCTCGAACGCTCCCCCGCACGCCCGAGGAGCACGCGGGTTGGCTCACGATGTGGGGTTTGTCTGCTGATCGGGTGCCCTTCGACTCGATTAGGCCGGTCATCGGGCGACCGTACGAACCGACGGCGCACTATCTTCTCCAACCCGCGATTTTCCCGGGCCACGACTACATCCAGAATGTCCTTACGGACGGGCGTGGGTGGAGCGTGTGTTGTGAGCTCGGGGGGCTTTACGATTTTGTCGTCGCTCGTGCCGTGCAGTTCTGCGTATCGCGCGGACACCAAAGGGCCAAGGCGCAGTCGCTCTTTTATCCCAAAGTAGAGAGAAACTTGGGACCGGGGCGCAAATTGGGTTGGTGGGCGATCCGCTATGAGTGTGGCACAGGTCTTTGCACGATAGTGCCGAGCAACAAGAGCGGGGAGGAAAACCAAGACCCCGCAGCCCAATGAGTCTACCCCATTCACCGCCTGCTCGCCGCAGTTGACGCCATCTTTTGAATATGAACCCAGATCCTGTTCCGCCTTCTCTGTGTCATCACAATCTGCGCAACGGCTCCATAAACCGGATCGCCCGCCCGTTCGGGCACTCCCTCCAGGGTCCGGTCGCAATCGCTATCGAGATTTCGCTGCGGGAGGAGGGAGTCGTGAGGATCGACAACACACCTTTCGCGATTTTGGCCAGCACCGCCAGGCAGGAACATGGCAATGCGGCTTTCTCTCTCGCGACAAGAAGTCCCCTTGGTGGCGGGCGCGTGCCGCCGGACACGTTCATGTATGCGGCAGTTGTGGCCTGCCATCTGCCGACAGCGCCCATTGCCTGGCGCCACATTATGCGCCACTATCTTCACCACGCCGCAATTGCCCCGCCGCTGAGATCATTTAACGCGCCGGGTTACATGCTGCGCACAATGCCCTGGCTTTGCGGATTTCCCTCTGCTGAAGCGGGCGGGCTCGAAAAGAGCGAATGGGAAACCCTCCTCACGGTCGTGCGCCTAGCAGGCATGTTACTCCTCCAGCGGTGCGAGCGCGCATGCGAGGAGGCGGCGATGGCCGGGACCCTGATGGCCGCGGACCCAAATCGCTACTTCGAACTGCAGCCTGACGAGGGCTGACTCGATCTCCTCAAAACCCGATCCCCATCTTTGGGGAGGAGACAACTCCACCGGGTACAATTTCAACGCCTCACAGCAATTCCTTTTCACCCATGATCGAAACCAATAGTCACCGGGCGGCTCGCGATACGCTGCTTGCGATGGGCAACCTTTTCTTCTCGGGGAAGCATACATTGCCCAAGATCAGGTTGCGGCTGAACGGGCTCATCGTAGGACCGACCGGCGCAGGCAAGTCCTTTCTTGCCGAATCGGTTGCCCGCCAACTCGGCGCGAAATATTTCCGAGTCACACGAGGCGATTGGCTACCAACAGGCTGTCGGGACAAACGCTCAACGGCATTCCAAGTACTTGATCAAGTACTGTCGTACGACCGAGTTGTCCTCCATTTGGACGAACTTGATAAATTCAGCAACCTACAGGGGGAGTGGTCCGCGTCAATCGGTGCGGACCTGTGGAATATTTTGGACAAGAAGTTTCAGATTACCGAGTACTTGCGCGAGACGACGTTCAAAGAGGGCGAGAAGATCACCGAGCAGGACGTGGCACGCAGGGTTAGGTTGGGACTCTGGATTTTGGGTTCCGGAACTTGGCAAGACGTGTTCGCGAATAGCCGCGGGCGCCCTTCCATCGGCTTTGGCTGCGGGCGGGCGGAGGCGTCGGATGTGGGGTTTGCAGAAATCGTACGTTCCAATGAGATCAGCCCGGAATTGCTCCTGAGGTTTAGCGAACCTGTGTTCCTGCATTATCCCACCGAAGAGGAAACCTCTCAGTTGCTGGACTCAACGGGGATTTCCGCACTTGCCAGTCAAGTCGGCGTGAGGATTTCCCCCGAGCAGCTGGACTGGAACCTCGGAGGGATGCGGGTACTGGAGAATTTGGCCACGCGACTTGTGATCGAGCTCTACAAAAGTAAACAACCAACCGGGCCAGCAGGCCCCTCGAGTAATGACGCCGATGCAAAAGTCGAACAGTCGCCGTACTAATCTGCGGGTTCGTGGAACGCGGACATCCATGGTGACAGGCCGGATATTGCCGCGATTCTCCGCCGCCGCTTTTGAACGCATCGCGGCTGTGAGATCCCAGGACCCGCGAGCATTCGTGGGTCTGGATCGAAGTGGCCGCTGGGGTCGCGAAAATA
>Ga0182011_10001833_pt1 | contig 18386 bp, 10 predicted proteins | sample 711E1DmetaG_FD_120481 | JGI IMG/M metagenome (GOLD analysis project Ga0182011, IMG submission 120481) | Permafrost microbial communities from Stordalen Mire, Sweden - 711E1D metaG | ecosystem: Environmental > Terrestrial > Soil > Wetlands > Permafrost | place: Sweden: Stordalen | collected... | reverse complement strand
ACAAACACTACAGAACACGAGTAACACAGCACAGAAGGTCACTTACCGGATCACGCCACATGCAATAGATAATAATGATAACAACAAGTGTCCATATGGGAGCATCGATATCGATGTATGGGTCAACCCGACACCTCAGGTTTTCCCCAGTACTATGGGATATACGATCTGTAATGATGGTACTACAAGTGTTGTGTTAACCAGCCCGAGCACATTTACCAGTGGAGTAATCACCTTTAATTATACAGTAGTGGCTACTGGCGGAGTTACCGGGTTTGCCACACCTGTAACTGGGAGGCTGAATTATTGGGTTATATCTGATACATTGAAGAATCCCACTGATACTTCACAGACAGTGACTTATACAATAGTTCCGATAAGTCCGACAGGTTGCGTGGCTGGACCAAGTAAGACAGTAATTATCACAGTTGACCCGACACCTCAGGTAGTACCTAGCACTATGGCGCAAACTATCTGTAATGATGGTATAACAAATGTAATATTGAGCAGTCCTAGTACGTTTATTCATGGAGTTATCACCTTTAATTATATTGTATCCGCTACTGGCGGAGTTACCGGGTTTTCCACACCTGTAACTGGAAGACCGAATTATTGGGTAATATCTGATACATTGAAGAATCCCACTGATGCACCACAGACTGTTACTTACAAGATAGTACCTATTAGTCCAATGGGTTGTACCTCAGACCCTATTAAGATAGTTTCTATCATAGTCAATCCAACACCAAGGATATTCCCGATACCTGCTAATACTGTACAATGTGACAGTACAGTAAACAGTATAAAGCTCCAGAGTCCAAGTACATTTACAACCGGGTTTATAGCATTTGATTATACAGTTACCTCATCTGGCCCGGTCACAGGATATACCAGTTCACTTTCTGGATTGCTAAATAATCAAATCATTGCAGACAAACTAATAAATGAGACTGATACTTTTCGGATCGTAACGTACAGAGTAGTACCAGTTAATCCAGTTCCTGGTTGTATTGATGGTACGGCACAAAATGTTTCAGTGACAGTCAACCCAACACCGCGTGCGATCCCGCTTAATCTTAAGCCTTCCATCTGTAGTGGAGGCGCTACTCAAATTGTTCTCAATACACCATCTTTAATGTCATCAGGGGCTATACAATTCGATTACACTGTAACCTTAAGTAATGGATCTGTTACCGGTAGTACTTCTCCTCAGTCAGGTCTGATTCCGGGCTCCACAATTGCATTCCCTTATCAGAATAGTAGTGATACAATTCAATCAGTGTATTACTCTGTAAAACCAAAAGCTTTTGGATTAATTGGCTTGACTTGTAATGCAGGGAAGATAGTTGTTCCGGAAGTAAAAATACATGCACAGCCGCTTCAGAGTATTGTTGTAACAAAGCCTCTTACATGTTTGGGAGGTGCAGGTCTGGCAGCATTAGAGGCAGTAATTTCCAAAGGAGCTAGTCCATACCAGGTTGTCTGGAATGGGCCTGTAGGATATTACAAAGTTGATTCACTGGCGATTGCAAATCTATCAAGTGGCAAATATGTTGTAAAAGTGACTGATAATCTGGGATGTAGCCGAAAAGACTCTGTAAATATTATTCCCAAAAATGCAGTACCATATATCTATCCTACTCCAATCGGTAGTTACAATATCAGCTGTATAGGTTCTACAGATGGAACTATTCTTGTATCCGTAACAGGGGGAATTACTCCTCCATATAATTATTGGGTAGTAAAAAATGATGTGGATACTTTGTACAGTGGAATTTTTCACAATAATTTTCTTCTTTCAGACCCGACAACTTATATGTATTACAATAACCTCGGAGCAGGAAGCTATACGCTCATAATTCAGGATGTGAACCGATGCATAAATCTCAACAGGATAGTTTTCAGAGTTCCTCCGCCAGTAGTTGCCGATATAAGAAAATCGAGTTATGACGGGCTCTTTAATGTCTCTTGCAAAGGCTATAATGACGGATCAGCATGGATTCAGAATATTTCTGGAGGACGCGGAGGCTTTACATACAGATGGTATACATCTGACGGGAATATCCCGGGCCTCGTCAATACCAACCGGATTGATAATCTGATTGCCGGTACTTATTTCCTTGAAATAAAAGATGTTCTGGGCTGTATTACAATTGCAACAGTTGTAATAACTGAGCCATCTGGCATGCAATTATCAGGTTCGCAGGTGTCTAAATCACCAGATGGTAACTTCAATATTTCCTGCAATGGAGGTAATGACGGGTCTATTTCAATGACTATCGCAGGAGGTTCAGGTAATTATATCTATTCATGGACAGGGCCTTCAGGTTTTACTTCATCTTCTAGAGATCTTACCGGTCTGAAGGCAGGGGATTATACCTGTTCAGTCAAAGACCTGAATGGCTGTATTCTGACCCCATCTCCGTCATTTCACCTTACAGAGCCGTCTGCACTGGTTTTAAGTCCTTCTATAACATCTGTTTCAACTGATGGGGCCTACAATATTAATTGTTACGGAGCTAACTCCGGGTGGATCAATATTACAGCATCAGGGGGAAGTATCGGAAATTATAAATATAACTGGAGCACAACAAATGGATCGGGGATAATTAATGGACAAAAGAACCAGACTTCACTATCTGCGGGCACTTATCACCTGATAGTATCTGACTCTAACCACTGTGTTACTACAAAAGATATAACTTTGTCTCAGCCACCTGTTTTTGTCACACAACTCAGCTCGACAAATATTACTTGTCAATCGCCGGGCTTCAATAATGGATCAATTATCCTGACAGTTACAGGCGGTGTTGCACCCTTTTCATATCTGTGGTCGAACGGTTTGACAACTAAAGATCTGTCAGGCCTGACGCAGGGAAATTATATAGTGACAGTTACAGATTTTAACGGGTGTATCAAAAAAGACTCGATAAAAGTTGATCTGCCACCCACTCTGAATTATACTAAGAATCTGTCGGATTATAACGGTTTTAACATAAGTTGTTTTGGTATGGCAAATGGTTTCATCCATGTGGATCCGACAACCGGATCGGCTCCTTTCGTTTACACCTGGACCGGACCTGACGGATTTTCTGCTACAACAAAGAATATTTCAGACCTTATAGCAGGTCAGTATTCTCTATTGATCGTCGACAGTAGTGAGTGCAAGGCTGCGGAAACCTTTGATCTTACCGAACCCGGGAAACTTGGATTTACATTCACCTTATCGTCCAGCATTGCAGGCGGGTTCAATATTAATTGTGCCAGAGAAAGTACAGGCTCTATTGATATTGATCCGGTTAATCAGGTAAAAACAGTAGATTATCTTTGGGCAGATGGTATGTTTGGCAAAACCAGGACCAATCTTCCTGCTGGCAATTATAGTATAATTATTACAGATGCAAATAATTGTCATGCAAGTTCAACAATCACAATTACAGCTCCTGATTCTTTGAAACTCCTATTCAATGTATTGCCGCCGTTCTGTCCCGACAAACCTGATGGCAGTATAGCAACAAATGTGACCGGTGGAGTTAAAGGTACAGGATATTCTTACAAATGGTCTGATAACTCTGTTAACAGTAATCTTGTAAATATTCCGGAAGGATATTATAAAGTTATCGTAACTGATATGGATGGATGTTCCATAAAGGACTCAGTTAATGTCAAACCGATAAACGAATCTTGTCTCGTTATACCAAATGCAATATCACCAAACGGTGACCTGATTAATGATGTCTGGAATATTGGGATGAAGGAGTTGTATCCCTCAATGGAAGTAATAATATTTAACAGGTGGGGGGAAACCATCTGGAGATCAGAAAGAGGATATCCGAGACCATGGGATGGAACAAGCAATGGCGCTGCTCTTCCTATTGACTCTTATCACTATATAATTGATTTACATAATGGATCAAGACCGCTAGTTGGTAATATAACTATAGTAAGGTAAACTTTAAAACTTAAAAGCTTTTGTGAGAAGGCTCGCTTTCATATTATTCTTGTTCCTGATTGGCAACCTGACCTTCGGACAGCAGTTGCCATTATTTAGTCAGTACCTTTATAATAAATTCCTGATTAACCCTGCAGTGGCGGGAAGCGATGGGTACACAAGTGTCAGTCTGACTGCCAGAGAACAATGGGTTGGTTATGCAGGAGCACCAAGGACCTTTTCTTTCAGCTGGCAGACAAGGATGCTCAAAAAAAGTTTCATACTAAAGCAAACCAAGGTAAAACGGGCAATATACAGACCTAAATCAGATGGGAAAGTTGGTTTTGGCGGATACATTTTCAGCGATAAAAACGGATTAATTCAAAGAACCGGTTTCCAGGTTGCTTACGCTTACCACATGTGGCTTCAAAAGAATACACAACTCTCTTTTGGGCTTGCTTTTACAGGTTATTATTATAAGATTGATGAAACCCAGATAAATTTTGAGGACCCGAATGAACCATGGATGAACAATAATCTCCGCCGTGGTATTTTTGTCCCCGATTTAACTTTCGGAGCCTATCTTCTCAATGCGAATTACAGCCTTGGTTTTTCCGCAGATCAGCTAACGGAGGCTTCAGCAAAAATCGGAGGTCCAGCTTACAAAAACTTTAGTATGAGCAGACAGTATTATCTTTTTGGATCATATGATTTTAGCTTGTCGAGTAATACAATTATTCAACCTTCATTTCTTCTAAAGATGTCGGAACAAATTAAGCCACAGGCTGATATAGGTGCAACATATATTTACAATCAGGGTTTTTGGGTCGGGCTGGCTTACCGGACAAGCGGGGCTTTGATAGCCAACATTGGTGTAAAATTTCAGAATATGTTTTTTGGATATGCATATGATTATACGCTTCAGGAAATTCAGAGTATTACATATGGTACACATGAAATAACAGTTGCCCTTAAGTTTGGGGATAATTCCAGAAGATATCGCTGGCTTGATCGTTATTAAACGATAGATTTCCGAAGGATGTATATAAGCGAGCTGCCCTTCCTTTTCTTGAAAACTGACAAAAATGAAAAAACCATTGCTTTTGACATTCCCTTCAGAAAGGGTAATGATGACCCTTTGTATTCCTCGCTAAGCTGGGAAATATAAAAGACATCAAGAGGAAGGATTCTCAGACTTTCCAACATGAATCCTGTTAGTTCAGAAAACTGCCTGAATGTGGTGGGATTAAAATGCCATAAATGCCTGGGAACATCCCATGCGGCCCAAAACCTTTTATAATGTTCTGCATCGTACGAGCTGCAATTCGGTAATGCAATTACACAAATAGCGCCTGGTTTTACAAGCCGGTAGATTTCTGATATGTACTTATATGGATCATGGAAGTGTTCGAGTACATGCCAGAGTGTAACGCAATCAAAGCTACCTGCTTCATTTGCCGGTATTTTGTCAGGAGTAGAAATATCCACACAAAAATGTGATATGGCAAAATTCCTGGCTTTTTCATTTATTTCTATTCCTCTTGCCTCCCAACCGGCATTTTTCATTGTGTAGACAAAGTGGCCTGTTCCACTGCCGATGTCAAGTATAGTTCCCTTTTTAAGACCGGTTATATTTTGAATGAGTTTTTGCTTTCTGCGAAGCATGAGACTCCTTGCAAAACGGTATATCTTATTGGAAAAACCTTCTGAAGTATCGCTGTGTGAGATGTAGCTATCAGATTCATAGAATTTGGCTATTTCACTCTCTTCCGGATAATCCTGGGTGAAAGAGAAACCGCATCCTGCGCATTTAAAAACAGGGAATTCTTTTTTACTTATAAAATGGTCAGTGCAATTGAGTTGCAGACCAATCTTTTCAGAAGAACAAAGAGGGCATACGTTATGATGCACCATACTATTCAGGCTTAGATTTCATTTTAAATTTAGTAAAGAAATAGCCTGCAAATAAAAGGATAAGCAATACAGAACTTGCAAGTGAAATTTTATTTCCAACGTAATAAGAAGCAGGCTTGAAAGCAAATTTTATCTCATGATCCCCTGCCGGAACAACCATGCCCCGGAGGACCCAATCAACACGGAAATATTTGCTCTCTTTCCCGTCGATATAGCACTTCCATCCTGCAGGGTAATATATTTCTGAAAAAACTGCAAGTTTCTCTTCTCTCGCAACGTATTTATAATGCAATTCATCGGGTTGGTATGAAATGAGATCAATCTTTTCATTTTCCTGGACAGGGAACGATGTTTTTGTAATCTGATTCTTAAAAGCATTCCCGATTACTGCCTCTTTTGAAGGATTAAAAGAGTTTATTAATGAAATTTCTTTGTTGGCATTTTCCACTATGACAGGTTTTTCTACAAACCAAGCATTACCGAGAGCATTTGGATTAATTAAAGGAGGGTACGAGGGATTAAAAATAACATATTTAGTATTGAGCATATTAAGTGCAGGAGCTGGTGTATTATTAAATGCCATTTGAAGTTCCTCAACGGATTGTACTTTTTTTGCGGCCCCGCCAAAAGCTCCAAGTTCCGGATATATGCAGGAATCAATGAGTTCCTGGTACCTTTCCATCTTAGCCCCATGATATCCTCCAATAGATTTATGAAAATATGAAGTTGGCGAATTATCACTGAATGGGGATTGTAGATTGAGTACTCTGTTCTGTAATGGATCTTTCAGAATAAATGCATCAGCAACAGTTGGTGTAAATGACTTTTGAATTGTTGATGGTCTTTCAAACCGATCTGCATCCAGATACCTTTTGTCCACAGTCCATAGATCGAGAACGATCAGTATCGCAATTATAAGAATTGCATACTCCTTCTTTAGTTTATCAAAAATAAAGCCGAGAATGACCCCAGATGAAAGTAAAATAAATACCAGAGATCTCACTGCATCACTTCTGAGAAGAACCTTTCTGTCCGTTATCAGAGCATTCTTTAGCCATTCGGGATATTCACTTTCATTTTGTCCAAGAAAGGAACCGGCAATTCCGGGAAGTATGATAATAAGTAAGATAAATCCTCCGGTAATTCCTGCAGCAATTTTCAACCCTCTTATTATTTCTTTTTTGGTGGTAGTACCATTGAATATGTCTCTGAGTGCAAGAAATCCCAGAAGCGGTATACAAAATTCTGCAATAACGAGAGTCATTGTTACTGCTCTGAATTTATTATATCCGGGGAAATAGTCAATAAATAAGTTTGAAAAAGGCATGAAATTTTTTCCCCATGCAAGCATTATTGACAATATTGTTGCCGCCAGAAGCCACCATTTTTCAGGACCTTTAATGAGTATCAGTCCCAGAACAAACAGAAAGAAAACAATGGCCCCTACATAGTGAGGTCCATCGGTGCCTGGTTGAGTTCCCCAGTATTTCTGAAGCTCATTTGCAGCAGCCTGGTTGTTATTCTGGCTTAATATCTTATAAGTTTCCGAGGTTCGGTCAAATGGACGACTTGATCCTCCTTTATAATTAGGTATCAGGAGGTTAAACGTCTCATCAACACCATAGCTCCAGGTAGTGATATAGTCTTTATTTAAACCTGATGTGGTATTTTTATTTTCAACTGTAAGGTCAGATTTCCCCCTTATCGAATATTTTCCGTATTCATAGGTTGTATACAGGCTTGCGAAGTTTATTCCTATTGCAACAATAAAAGGTATTATAAGCAGAGCAGATGTTTTAAGAAATTTAACAACAGATTTGTTTTTCAGGGAATATACAAATTCTACAATTCCGAATATCAGGAGACAGATTAATGCATAATATGTGATCTGGGGATGGTTTGCCTGAATCTCCAGCGCAAGTATAAAAGTAGTAAACAACGCTCCCTTCAGAGCATCATGTCTGTATGTGTAATAGATCCCTCCGATCATGGGAGCTACATAGGCCAGTGCTATTGCCTGGGTATTGTGCCCGGCGCCAAGAATCTGAAAGAAAAAGGATGAAAAACCATATGCCATAGCTCCGGCCATAGCCAGCCATGGATCAACTTCAAAAATCAAGAGGAGAATATAAAATCCCAACATTGACAGAAACAATACTGAAACCGGCATTTTAAACATCCTGAGAAATCCGTCTGCATATTTTATCAGGTTTCCTGGGTACCTGGTAGAAATAAGATATGCAGGCATCCCGCTAAAAATCGAATTTGTCCATAATGGCTCACGTCCATTCTTTTCACGAAAATCCTGAATCTCTTTGGAGTTTATTTTTGAGACTGTAGAGTCGTTGGCTTTCAGTACTTTGCCTTCAAGTACAGGATAAAAATAAACGAAAGAAACCACCATAAATAATAGTACGGCAATAAGATGTGGCAGAATGGGTTTGATTTTATTTTTTATTTGCATTTCAATGTATTTAAGGTTATTGACCTAAGAAAAACAAAATTATGTAATTAATTTCTTATAACTCGTCTGTTATTCCCTTTAAAGAACTCAGATTACTTTTTATGTTTTTAATTTTTGACCATTTGGATATAAATCCTCTGATAGACTGTAATTCAATAGGTTCGTAAAAATTGAAGAGGTATAGGATAAAAGGGAAACTTGCTAATAATACTGTTTTAATAATCATTCTCGGAAGAAGATCCATGCCATTCACAAGCAGACTGGAAAAGGACAAAACAGCTCCGCAGAAAAACATTATTATTATTTTCCTGATTTCATAAGGGATGAAAAATACTTTCTGTGAAAAATAGTAACAGGCAATCCAGTAAATAAACTGCGATAAAAGTGTAGCAATGGCAGCTCCTGTTATACCCCATATTGGGATAAAGAGGATATTAAAAACAAGGCTTAGTACCGTGGACAAAACAACTATCGTCCCGATTATTCTTGTCTTTTTAGCAAAATGCAACCCATAAACAGAAAAATCCTTCAGATTGATAAAGAAAATTGACAGAGCCAAAACAGGAACAATTACCACAGCTCCCCAGAACTCTTTTGACTTTGTCATTACTTTAGTTAATTCAAAAGAGAATAAAGACACGCCTACAATTGCAAACATCATTACAAATGATGAATAGAGAAGAACTTTAGAATAGAACCTTTTGTTGTCAGGTGTATCAAGTCGTTTAAACATCATTGGCCCGATGGCAAGTTTCATTGAATCAACTATAACCAGTTTTAAAACACTTGTAATTTTGAAAGCCAAGGTATATAAGGCTACAGCTTTCAGAACAGAAAGTGATTTAAGTGAATATCTGTCAATTACATTTAACAGGACCGCCGAGATATTACCAAGGAATAAAGGGAACCCGTATAGATTCATAGACTTGAAAATAATTTTATCAAAGAAGACTCTCAAGTTTTTTAAGGTATAACCTAAAAGGAATAGTACAACCAGCGAATTTCCAATTACCTGGGCAAGATAGATACCTTCCAGCCCCATCTTTTTTGAAAGAATGAAATAGAGTGTTAAAGCCAGAACGGAAGTAAGTTTAAACAGATTGGTCATTGTGTAAAGCAACGATCTTGACTGGAGCCGCATAAGAGTGTTTATGATATTGTTTATTGCCTGAATAGCGGACGCAAGAATAACAAGTGAGATTACCCTTGACCAGTCAGTTTTTGAAAATAATAAAATTGAAAGTTTACCGGAAATAGGAATAAGTAACATGCAAAATGCTGATGAAACAACCAACTGTGTTGCAATGGTCATGAAAAAAATACCCTTCTGATTGTCTTTGTATTCCTTATCCCAAAACCACCTGGTAAGACTTTGAGGTAAAGCAGATGCCATGCATGCAGTCAGAACGAGAGCTGAGATCTCAAGTATTCCAAGTATCCCAAACTGATCAATTGAAAAATACTTTGGATCAGTATAAAGCGGGATCAAAATCAAGCCGACAACTTTAACAGCAATATTCCCTAAGCCGTAAATGAGTGTGTCTTTTAAAGATATCTTTATTGATTTTAACATCGTATAATATTCAACAGATCTGTTACCTCTATAACTTTTTGAAGGTTATAAAATTCTAAAATCATTGCGAAGATACAATTTAGCTTTAAAATCCCGTCGTGACATGTTTTTTAATATTAGTTGTAATCATGAGAAATGAGAGTCTAAACAAGATTGTCAGAAGAATCTGTGGATCATGTAAAAAGACGACAGTTTTTGGTATTTTTACAAGCAATAATCCTAATCAGTCTGTTATGTTTATTAAAATAGGAGATATTAAGCCCACTGACTATAAAGGAATAAAGGTATTGGCTGCCCACGGACTTCATTCTGACATTTTTAAAATATTGAATCCATATTTGAAAAAGGGAATGCATATTCTTGATTTCGGTTGCGGACAGGGAGCTTTCTCTCAAAGACTTATTGATGCGGGTACGGTTGTTGATGCCTGTGATATTGATACTGATCAGATAAAAGCACAAGTTCAGAGGAAATTTAAACTTGACCTTAATATAGCGGAAATCCTTAATTCTATTTCCGATAAATATGATATGGTGATAGCGATTGAAATTTTAGAACACCTTAATAATCCCTGGAAATACCTGAGTGACTGCAAGTCTGTTCTAAAAGAAGACGGAATTATTGTGCTCAGTACACCAAACATCTCCAGCTTCCCATCGCGACTGAGGTTTTTCATGCGAGGCACACTTTTAGCTTATGAGAAAACAGATCTTGCCCATGGGCATATTACTCCATTGTCATATGTACAGCTTGAAAATATGTTTGGTTATTACAATCTTGATATTTTAGAAAAAGGGTATGCCGGGACAATTCCATTTTTACATTTCTTCGGGTTTTCGACTTTTTCTTTCTTCAGAAACATCATTCTTCCATTCTTTTATCCGTTCATTACAGGACCAAAGAAAGGTCGGTCACTGGTTTATATTTTAAGAAAAAACTGACAATATGGATTTTGAATTATTCTATGATAAGCAGCCTGATTACGTTGCATTCAGAAATGATGCAGGCAGACGTGAAGATTATTCTATTACAGTAGATTGGAAAGTCCGGAAACTTATCCAGCTTATACCGGAAGGTTTTAAGGTTGATAATATTCTTGAAGTCGGATGTGCATTCGGGGTGTTATTAAATAATATTGCCGACAGGCTTCACTTAAAAAACAGGTTAGGGATTGATATATCAGGTAATAATATTAAAGCTGCAAAAAGTCTTTATCCCGAGTGTAAATTCTTTCATGGTACCTTAGAGGATTTCATTAAGGTTATCCCCGGCGAAATTCAAAATCGTCGTTACGACCTTGTTGTTCTTTCAGACATTGTTGAACATATACCAGATGATTTAGAATTTATGAAAATGGTTCAAAATATATCATTATATGTGTTAATTAATCTCCCTCTAGAGAAATCATTTAATACCAGGAACCGGCTATATAGTGAACAGGATCCTTCGGGTCACCTTCGCTGCTATGATGAAGAAGATGCCCGCAGGTTGGTAATTAATGCCGGATTTGAAGTTATTTCGAGTTTTACTGCAATAGGGTTTTTCGATAAGTCTTTTTATGAAATGTATACGAAAAACCGTTCAATAAGGGTGCGGTTAAAACCACTGCCACAGAGATTATTCTGGTCGGTTTTTTATTTTGCCGAAGACAGGTTAAAATTGATAAATGAAGGATTAACAAGCAAAATTATTGGTACAAATTTTTTTGCTTTACTGAAAAGTAATATCAATTAGTCACAAAGCCCGCGATAAACAAAAAATCATAGTTTTACTTTGTATACCTGGGGCGCCTTCCTGATAGTCAATTAATGAAGGCTTCAAAACAGGTCGGGGTTAGATTCAGAATTTAGATCCCTTCTCGTAAAACATCCTGGTAGAAACGGGTAATGCATTCAACAAAGGACTTCTGTCCGAACTTCTCCTCAGCATATTTTCGGATCGAATCCCTGTTATATAGATGAAGGTTTTCTGAAATATACTTAATTGCTCTGGCAAGTTCCTCCGGATTTTCTTTTTCAACCAATAATCCGGTGTCCCTGGTAATTATTTCCTTCGGTCCCCCGCAATCTGTCGCTATAACTGGTAATCCGCTTGCCATTGCCTCAACAACAACAACGCCAAAGGTTTCATCACGACTTGCAAGTACAAATACATCCAGGCGGGAATAAAAACCGGAAATATCTTCTGTTAATATCTCACCATAGAATTTACATTTTTCAAATATTCCTAATTCTTTGGACAGCGTTTTAAACTTTTCTAGAAGGATGCCATCGCCTCCGATGTGGACCATTAAATCCATATCTTTCAAAAGAAAGACAGATTTTATTAAAATATCTAATCCCTTCCTGTAATTTCCCATTCCGCCAAGAATCCCTATATTAAGTGTCTCATGATCGTGTTTTTCTGAAAGATAGAACTTATCAACTTCTATAACATTTGGAATTACAGAAACATTACGGCTACAAAAGAGTGAGATATCATCCTTTAAAGCATTGCTTACAGAAACAACTCCGGAAGAATTCTTAAGCGCATAAAGAACACATTTTTTATGAATCCAACTCCTGAAATATTTTTTGATCCAGGTGTGTTCCGTAATAATACTGGGTATCCTTTTCCTTTTTTGAATTATTGTACCCAGAAATCCTGCAGGATACGAAAAATGGCTATGAATTATGTCAATTTTTACCTGCGTCAGGATCTCTTTTTCAATGAACCGATAAGTATTTGATAAATATTTTGCCTGAGTAATAACAGGAAAAGACTTGTTGATAGTAACTTCATATTCGGTTATTCTTCCGCTTTGTTTCTTCAAAAATGAGTAGTCAGAGAGTGGAGCAAAATGTGTATAATCAACTTTAAAATAGACAATAATAACATCATGCAGTTTACTCAAGGCTTTAACCTGTTCCTGTACGAATACTCCGCGCCATTTATTTTTAACATCGGGGTATGAATGTGTGAGCACCAAAATATTCATCGTAACCTATTTACCTGCTTAGCGACTTATACACCAGCAACAAATTCTCTTTTATAATATCTGTATTATATTCTCTCATAATGGTCTTCCTTCCATTTTCTCCCATTTCTTCTCTTAAGGGCTTATCATTAAGAAGCTTGACTATGGCATCATGGAATTCTGTTTTATTTTCAAAAATTAATCCGCAATCATGTTTTTCAATAAGATTTTGTTGCGGTTTACAGTTTGAAGCAACTACAGGTTTCCCTCCAAGCATATAATCGTATATTTTGTTTGCAACACCCGATTCATGCTGAGGATTTTTATGAAAGGGGGCAACACAAATATCGCAGATCTCAAGATATGCGGGGAATTCTGTCGATTCAATCCATGGAATATGATGTAGACGACCAGCTAACAGATCCGAACTGGTGATTTCTGAAAAAAGTGTTTTATCTTTTTTATCTATGGGTCCGATCAGAAGGAAATTAACAAGATGATTTTCTTTCACCAGATTAATAAAAACATCAAGTGCATCAAAGATACCTCGTCTTTCGGCAATCACACCATAATAGAAAATTATGGGAAACTTTTGTTTGAATGGATTCAAAACCATACCCTTATTTTTATATTCCGGTTTTGAAAGATCAGGGACATTCGGTAAGACAATGAAAGTCTCTGATTTCATTTCAGGATACCTTTCTGATAAGGTGTTTTTGAAATCTTCGCTGAGAACAATTATCCGGTCGGCATAACTCATATATTCAAGTTCTTTTTTCTTCCATACATCAGGACGGGAAATAGATCTCCTCAAAAATCCTTTTGTCCAGTTATAAGTAGTGATTGTAAAAGGATAATTTTCATGGAGATCAAGTATCATAGGAATTTTCTTGTTTGAATTTTGTATTCCTTTATGTGCTGCCCGCGCCATATAAAGATCATGCACATGCAGGAGTTCAAGGCCGTTATTATTAATAAATTTCTTAATATTTGACGTCCAGAGCCATTCGTATGCCGGAATTGTATTCAATAAAAAAAACAAGATGTCTCTGAGTTTTCTGGGAATGTTGATTCTTGTTATTTGTGCCTGGATGACCGGTTCTTTATATGTCTTGAAAAATCCAAAACATAATACAAATATTTCAAATCCCTGTTCTTTCAGAATCCCAATTTCCCTGAGAACACGGATATCACCATTTAATTCATTATCAACGACAATCCCAACCTTCATAATTCACTTTTAGTAAAGTAATATTAAGGATTTAAAAGTGTGCTAAAGGTAAAAATAAATTGGCGTGATGAACTAAAGTACCTTATTCTATTAATTCCGGTTTGAGAGGAGGGGGATGATTTTTCCTGTTAATTCCTTTCTGCTATAGACTGCAGAGGAGGTCCTCTCCAGAACAGGTTTCTCAGAGATCAGTGAGGCTAGATATTCAGAAATCCCTTTGGAATCCATGTAGGAAAATGTTTTTCCATATTCTTTATTTCCGATAATTCCGGCAGCATCCCCATCAAGAGGACCAATGCAGACTATCGGTTTGCCTGATGCAATGTATTCGAAAATTTTCCCGGTGATAATGCTCTTATTACTTTTATGATCAGGTATGATAAGCAATAAGACAGATGTTTTAAGCATATATTGTATTGCTGCAGTGTGGTTAACATACGGGATAAACTCAAGAATTGAATCTCCGGATTTGGATTGAATCAGATCTTTCTGACTTTTTGATACTGTTCCAATAAACCTTAAAATAATTTCATTCCCTTTATCTTTAAAGATCTGAACGGCATTAAGAAAACCGTCGATAGGATAAATATCTGAAAGAGTGCCTACATAGGTTATAGTAAACATGGGAGGAATGATTGGTGTGATTCCAGTGAAATCATCTTCATCATAACCATTGGTTATAACCTCTGTCTTGTTTTCCAGCCCTTTAATTTTTAATGAAAACAGATTTTTCAGTGAAACTCCGACGGTTATTATTTTATCAGCCTTTTTCAGGACACTTTTCTCAAACCGCTGGTCGATCATTTTTGAGATAAAGGTTGGGTAGAACTGTTTATAATAATAAATATCGGTCCATGGATCACGAAGATCTGCGATCCAGTTTAAAGCCGGATATTTCTTTTTGATCTTCAATCCTATAAGTTGTGTTGAATGAGGCGGACTAGTAGTAATTACATTTATTATTCCCTCGTTTTCAATTAATTCACATGCCTTTTTAAATGCATATTTGTTCCAGCCTTTTCTGGGGTCAGGAAGAAAAAAATTGCCTCTGATAAACCGGAAAATCTTTCCTTTAAGTGTATTATCTACACTATTTGCAAAACCGGCTGTCGGGATCTTTGATCTATCCTTCCTGTAAATACCAAAATAGTTAATTGCAGGAGTCGGGTAAACTCTTATTGATGAAGGTAGATTCTCCTTGAGTGATAGGTCCGTAACCGGGTAAGCAGCGCACCCGGGATCTACGGTAAGAATAATTGGTTCCCATCCAAATTCCGGAAGGTATTTAGAAAATTTAAGCCATCGCTGTACTCCGGCACCACCGCTTGGAGGCCAGTAATAGGTTACTATAAGAACTTTATTCATCTTATAGCTTTTTTAATAAGCTTTGAATAGAGACTTTTTCTTTAATGATTTCTAAAAGTTGCCCAATCTGAACTCTCTCCTGTTGCATGGTATCCCTGTACCTGATCGTAACACTCTTATCTTCAAGAGTCTGGTGATCAATTGTTATGCAATACGGGGTACCGATAGCATCCTGCCGGCGGTATCTTCTGCCAATCGAGTCTTTATCGTCATACTGGCAGTTAAAATCGAATTTAAGGTCATGTACAATTTTCTCAGCAATATCCGGGAGCCCGTCTTTTTTCACAAGAGGCATCACGGCCAGTTTTACAGGAGCTAGAAATGAAGGTAACCTCAGAACTACACGGATATCAATGCTGCCATCTTCTTTCTTTAATTCCTCTTCCTGGTATGCAGCAGAAATCACCTGCAGAAACATCCTGTCAACACCGATTGATGTTTCTATTACATAGGGGATATACGATTCACCTTTTTCGGGATCGAAATACTGCATCTTTTTACCGCTGTATTCCTGGTGTTGTTTCAGGTCATAATCGGTCCTTGAATGTATCCCTTCAACCTCTTTGAACCCGAATGGAAATTTAAATTCAATATCCGTTGCTGCATTTGCATAGTGGGCAAGCTTAACATGATCGTGGAAGCGGTAATTCTCACTTCCGAAACCAAGTGCCTGGTGCCATCTCATCCGTGTCTCTTTCCATTTATTAAACCAGCCAAACTCACTGCCGGGTTGTACAAAGAATTGCATCTCCATCTGTTCAAATTCTCTCATCCGGAAGATAAACTGCCGGGCGACGATTTCATTCCGGAATGCTTTCCCTATTTGTGCAATCCCAAACGGTATTTTCATCCTTCCTGTCTTTTGAACATTAAGAAAATTGACAAAGATCCCCTGGGCGGTTTCCGGACGGAGATAAATTTTATTTGCCCCTTCGGAAGTTGACCCTATCTCAGTGGCAAACATCAGGTTAAACTGCCTTACATCGGTCCAGTTTCGGGTGCCGGATATCGGGCATACTATTTCATTATCAATAATAATCTGTCTTAGTTCCGCCAGGTTGGTATCATTAAGAGCTTTTGAAAACCGTACATTTAATTCATCTATTTTTAACTGGTTTGCCAGAACCCTTGGATTTGTCTCTCTGAATTTTTTTTCATCGAAAGCTTCACCAAACCTTTCTCTGGCCTTATCCACTTCTTTGGTTATCTTATCATCGATCTTTGCCAGGTGCTCTTCAATAAGGATATCTGCCCTGTACCTTTTTTTAGAATCTTTATTGTCTATGAGAGGATCATTAAATGCATCAACATGCCCCGAAGCTTTCCAGATTGTAGGATGCATAAATATTGCTGAATCAAGACCCACAATATTATCGTTGAGAAGGACCATACTGTCCCACCAGTATTTCTTTATATTGTTTTTCAGTTCAACGCCATACTGCCCATAGTCATAAACGGCACTTAATCCATCGTAAATCTCACTCGATGGGAAAACATATCCATATTCTTTGCAATGAGCTACCAGCTTTTTAAAATTATCTTCCTGAGCCATAAATGTTTTATATTACTTTAAAGGAAGACAAAAGTAATTCAAAAACTTGGGTTATACAAAGCGAACAGCCTCCAACCCCTTTACTTTCTAAATGAACTTACCCCCGAGGCTATTTTTAGTCTTCTTAAAACCCATCCCCCAACCCCATAGCCGTTAACTCAAGCTTATAAATATTTTTGTATCTATCTTATAATGAATGGTATGACTATTTTTTAAACCGTTCCTTTGGAGAACGGGGTTGATTATTATAATTTTACTCATATTAAAGAACTCTTTAATGATTTTCATTTAGTATTCTATCTGTCCCACGAATAAATTTAGCTATCCTCTTCTGTCCAGGTCTGAGTGTTTCTCTAATTCATTACAAATAAATAACTTCAAAACTCAAAATGTTTCAGTAGTAACAAACAAAAAACCTCGATATTATAGAATATCAAGGCTTTTTGTGTTTTTTCGGGCTCCCCAGGTAAGACTCGAACTTACGACCCATGGATTAACAGTCCATTGCTCTAACCAACTGAGCTACTGAGGAATTTTTTTATTCCCCTATAATCAAATCGAACTTCAGATTAATTCCGGATTGCCGGTACCTCTTTATTCAACCTGTTTACTAAGGAACATTTTCTAAATACGTATTGTATTTAGAGTCGCAAAAATAAGGGCTTTTGCTGAATTAAGCAATATCTTTGCAGAAATTTTTTAAAATGAAGCGGATACTTGGAATAGGGAATGCCCTCGTAGATGTTATGACAGTGATTGACAATGATAATATACTTGAATTTTTTTCATTACCTAAGGGAAGCATGCAGCTTGTTGATGGTGAAAAATCGGCACTTATCAAAGCAGGAACCACTAATTTTAAAAGAAATCTTGTTTCAGGAGGTTCAGCTGCCAATACAATCCACGGACTTGCTATGCTGGGTTTAAACACCGGGTTTATAGGATCTGTCGGAAAGGATGATACCGGTGATTTTTTTGAAAGCGACATGAAGAAGGCGGGTGTGAAGACTTTTTTATCGCGTCGGAATTCTGTTACAGGTACAGCGGTAGCTCTTATTTCTCCGGGTTCAGAAAGAACTTTTGCAACTCATCTTGGCGCAGCTGTTGAACTTGAATCGGGAGACCTTAAACCGGAAGACTTTAAAGATTATGATATACTCTACCTTGAAGGCTATCTGATTATAAATAAAGCTCTTGTGGAAAGAGCCTGCAGGATTGCCAAAAATAACAACATGAAAATTGCACTTGATCTTTCAAGCTTCAATGTCGTAGATGCCAAACTCGATGATTTCAAAGAAATAATTGAAAACTATGTTGATATAGTTTTTGCCAATGAAGAGGAGGCAAAATCATTTACAGGTATGGCCCCCATTGACGCACTTAGCAACATCTCCACACTT
>Ga0182011_10001832_pt1 | contig 18390 bp, 20 predicted proteins | sample 711E1DmetaG_FD_120481 | JGI IMG/M metagenome (GOLD analysis project Ga0182011, IMG submission 120481) | Permafrost microbial communities from Stordalen Mire, Sweden - 711E1D metaG | ecosystem: Environmental > Terrestrial > Soil > Wetlands > Permafrost | place: Sweden: Stordalen | collected... | reverse complement strand
GGTCGGCGTCAACCTGGTGGGGCTGAACGCTTCTGCGTACCTGATGGATTCCTACCGTACGCTGGTGCATGGCGACGTGGTGCAGGGGCTGGTAAAGCCGCTGTTTTCCGGCTTCATCATCGCGACCGTCGGATGCTTCTACGGCATGAGAACCACCGGCGGAACGCAGGGCGTGGGCCGCTCAACGACGCAGGCCGTGGTGGTCTCGTCGGTCTTCATCATTGTCGTTGACTTTCTGGTGACGCGCGCGATGATCGGCATCTTTGGGAGCTAGGGGCGCGATGGCGGAAGAACAATCCAGCTCGACGGTGATGGACCCGGTGGACGAGACTGCGCCGGTGGTGGAGTTCGAAGGCGTCTCGATTGGCTTCGAGGGGCGTGACGTGTTGCAGAAGGTCTCCTTTGCCGTAGCGCGCGGCGAGACGCTGATCATTCTGGGGCCGGCGGGATGCGGCAAGTCGGTGCTGCTGAAGCTGTGTAATGGGCTGCTGGCACCGGACATGGGCGTGGTGAAGATCTTCGGCAAGGAGATCTCCACAATGCCGCGACGTGAGCGATATACGCTGCGCGGGCGCATCGGGATGGTCTTTCAGGAGTCGGCGCTGTTTGACTCGATGAACGTCGAGGACAACGTAGCCTATCGCCTGCACGAGGAGCATGTGCCGGTCGATGAGGCGCACAAGCGCGTGGTGGAGGCGCTGAAGTTCGTCGAACTGGAGGACTCGATTCTGAAGTTTCCGCCGGAGCTATCGGGTGGAATGCGGCGGAGAGTCTCGATTGCGCGCGCGATTATCAGTAGCCCGGATTTGATTCTGTATGACTCGCCTACCGGCGGGCTCGACCCGATTACTTCGACTACGATTATCGAGCTGGTGATGAAGCAGCGCGATGTCTCGCATACGACCTCGCTGGTGGTGACGCATCGCTTGCAGGATGCGTTCGTGCTGGCGACCAATCGTTATGACGCGGGTGGCATGAAGCCTATCGCTAAAGACGGGCCGGAGCGGGGCATCGACGAGGGCACGAAGTTCCTGATGCTAAATGAGGGCAAGATCGTATTTCATGGTTCGACCGAAGAGCTAGTCCACTCTGACGACCCCTGGATCAAGCGCTATCTGGAGTAAAGATCAAGCGCTATCTGGAGTAGCGTGGGCTGCACCTGCGCATAGTTGCCCAGCTTGCCGCGCGATACAATAAAATCAGTACAGGAGGAGCACATGGCCACCGCAACGCAGCCTGTAGCAATCCCAGTCGGTACGATCAAGAGCTTCGGTCCTTACGGGCCGGAGTACGAGGTTCTCGGGCCTACCGAACCGGAGAATGGAGCGCGTCAGATCAAGGTCGTCATCGTCCGAACCGGCGAAGAGACGACCTATGGCTATGACGAGATGTTGGCAGACCCCGAGGCACTATAGTGTTTGCAATCGCATCCGATCTGGATACGAAGGACACCTGCCGCGCCCACCCCAAGGGGCTCGCTCAAGCCTACTCTGACATCCGCGATCTGCTCGCCAACTATGACTTTGAATGGCGTCAGGGAAGCGTGTACACCAGTAACAACGAGAACCTCGCCAATCTCTTCGACGCCATGTCTGCGCTCAAAGCGCTCCCGTGGTTCGCTCCGTCGGTTCGGGATATTCGAGCCTTCCGCGTCGAACAATGGTCGAACTTCACGCCATCCATGAAGCGGTAAACGGCGAAGAGATAAGCTACAGACCGACCGGCTAGGCTCTCAGCCAGTTCTCCACGCGCAGACGCTTTACGTGTTTGAACTCGCGGACGTTGTCGGTCACCAGAATCGCGTCAAGCGCGAGCGCGTGGGCTGCGATCAGCATGTCGTTCTGCCCGATCAGTTGTCCCCGGCGTTCGAGTTCGGCACGCAAAGTTGCGTATTCCTGATCCGCGCCTGCGGAGAGCGGTGCGACCTCGACGGAAGCGAGGACCCCGTCGACTCTTTGTGTCAGAGGGATGGAACCTTTTTTTGCCGCGCCGAAGCGCATCTCACAGGCCACAATAATGCTGGTTAACAGGACCACATTGGGTGCGGCGCTCTTTTGTTCATAGATTATGGACAGATGGCCGTAGGGGTTTCGCATCAGCTCAGAGAGGACGTTGGAGTCGAGCAGGTAGGTGAGCATCAGAGGTCGAACGGCTCCGGCGGAAAGTCCTCGATTTGAGGCATCGCATCTTCCTCAGGCAGCGGACCCCAGGATCGCAGCAACTCGATCACGCTTGGCTTGTGGGTCGCTTCCACGATCAGGCGGCCCTTGCGGTCGCGCGTGATGGTGGCCTCAGTGCCCGGCAGCGCAAACTCCACCGGGATGCGCAGCGCCTGACTTCTTCCGTTGCGGAAGAGTCGAACTGAACGGGTTTGCGATGCACTCTGCGCCATGGTCCACCTCTGTCCAGAGTATATGCCTTGGCATAGGCTAGCTCAAAAGAAAATCGGGCGCGCGGAAAGCCTCTAATTCATCCAGCGCTTGTCGTTGGGGTCGCGCTTGGCGTCGTCGTCGGGAGCGATGTAGCGACCGTTTTTGTCGAAGGAGACTTTGCGGCCCTGCTTGCCCATGTAGACCTCGAACTTCTTCGCAGCTTGGCGACGTCGGGCGCGGTAGTAGGCGTTGCGCATGGCGAAGTACTGCTCGGTGATGCCGTACGCCAGTCCACGACGCGGAGCGAAGCTCACGTACAGGTAGCCGCAGAGCGCGCCGGAGAGTTGTAGCAGAGCGCCGAAGGCGTTGGCGTCCTTCAGCAGAATTGCTACGGCAATCAGAATGTAGATGGCCACCATGTACTTGGCGCGGATGCGGGCGACGAAGAAGAGCAGAAACTCCTGATCGCCGAAGCGCATGGCGATGGCGATCAGCAGGCCGAATATCCCCGCCCACGCACCACTGGCGACCGAGTACGGGCTGAGGTGCAGGATGCGCGTAAACGAGAGAGTCGAGGCGATAAACGCGCCGCCGATGGCCGAGGTAAAGTAGAGTTCCCCCAGCCAACGACTGCCGTAGGCGTCCTCCAGCATGGAGCCGAGAAACCACAGCGTCAGCATTCCAAAGAGAATGTCCATCAGGCCGAAGTGGAGGAAGCTGTAGGTCGCAAGCTGCCAAAGCTCGCCGCGCGCGACGGCCAGCGGCTCCAGCATCAGGTGGCCAAGCAGCACGCTGGACAGCTCCGGCACGATCCACTGCGAGACCGCGATGATGAAGAAGATGGCGACGTTGGCGAAGACCAGTTTGCGCACCACTCCCGCGAACGGGGGAAAGGCCATCGTGATGGGGCTGGAACTGGACATGGATATTCTCTCCTCTTCATCATTTCAACACATCCCGGCGACGGGGACTCGCGGATCGCCGTGGGGGCTGCTCCATTTTGGGATGAAACAAATTGGTTGTGGGAATCGTCTGCTTGACGTACCGCTGGGCAGCTACTAATACTATGCAAGGCGGGTGTGCCGTTGTATGTCCCAGTGCGTGGGCTCTGGGAGGGGTATACAAAGTGGCTAATGGGTGCATCCCATCGGTCGATATCAACATCAACATAGTAGCGCGGAGGCTTACCTTATGGCTGTACTCTGTCCTGAATGCGATACCCCCATCCCGGTCGATGCAGACGAGGTCGAAGAGGGCGAAACCGTGCAGTGCGACGAGTGTGGGTTGGAGTTGGAAGTCGTCTCCACCGATCCGCTGGAGCTGGCTCCGATCGAGGACCTTGGCTACGATGATGAGGATGATCCGCATGGCCTCGAAGAGGAAGATGAGTAGCTCCGTAGGCGCTGTGGCAGGCGCCCCGCACGAGGTGTGCAATGTAACTCGCGAGCCGCGTATAGTTATCCGTATGACTCGAATTGTTCGTTCTGGATCTCTGCTCGGTCGCGTTGCGCGAGGCGTTGCGATGTTGTTCTGTCTTGGAGTTGCGGCGTTGATTGCCCCTTCTTCGATGCCCCCCCTGATGGCGCAGCAGCAACAGGCGCAGCGCGTGGTGCAGGGCAAGGTGATCGATGACGCAGGCAATGGGTTGAAGGGCGCCACCGTCTTCCTCAAGGACAGCCACACGCTCTCGGTCAAAAGCTACATTGCCTCCGACGACGGCAGCTTCCACTTTGGCCAGCTTACGCAAAACGTCGACTACGAAGTGTGGGCCGAACGCAATGGCAAAAAGAGCGCGGTGAAGAACATTAGCTCCTTCGATACGCGAAAAGAATTCAACATCACGCTGAAGATCGATACCGCAAAGTAGCGCGCCACAAGGGACTTGTTCAGGACAGATTCAGCCCTTCGCAAATGCTCCTCGCATTCCGCCGAGAGCCTTTTCAAGGTTAGTGCAAGTTCTGGGTGCCCCATCCTTGCGGCGTACTTGTTTTTGCCGCAAGGGTGGGATCCCACGATGCCCACATTCCAGCAACAGTGAAAATGCTAAAGCACGCTTCCAGCGGCATTTGGAGCTTCTGCGCTGGTTGGCGGCTAGCAGAGCCTCCTGAGCAGGTATTGTGCTTGTTGGTGCATCTGGCACGAAAGTTGCATACGGATTCCCAAAGTGGCATGGTGTTCTGCGCTAGGGACTTAGTAGCCTAAGCCAAGGAGAATTCCCCATGACTTTGCGCCTTCGTGCGTTCCTGTTGCCGGTTCTGCTTGGCTTGCCGCTTGCTCTGCTGCTGGCGGGCTGCAACAAGGTGGAATCCATCACGATCGTTCCTACAGCAGGCGTTGAGATTCTGACCGCCGTAGGCCAGACGGCGCAGTTTCAGGCTTATGCGACCGAGCAGATGGGTTCGGCACCCACGACGACCGACAACATCACCAATTCGGTGACGTGGACCTCCAGTAATCCTAGTATTGCGACGATCAACTCGTCCGGTCTGGCAACGGCTGTCAGTGCCGGAACCGCCACGATTACAGCAACTTCGTCCAACAACGTGGTTGCCTACTCCAACGTGACGGTAAATGTCGTTTCCACCAACCCCGGCAGCAGCAGCATTGTCTCGATTGCGGTCATTCCTAGCTCTCAAGCGGTCTCTTCGCCGAATCAAACGACCGATTTTCTCGCCATTGGGACGACTTCGACGGGCGCTACAGTGGATCTAACCAGTTTGGTGACATGGAGATCAAGCAGCACGAATATTGCTACCATTGACCACAGCACCGGCGTTGCCACGGCGGTCAATCAGGGATCTACTACGATTACCGCCCTGTACAGCACGAATAGCGGAGCCGTGGTGACGGGTACGGCGACGTTCACTGTCTCGGGCGGAAACACCCAGAAGTACACCGCATTGTCCATCCTACCGGTTACCGTGTCGATTTCGGCATCGGGACAAACCAGCCAACTGATTGCGATGGCGACCTCCGGTAGTACAGGTTTACAGATGGACGTCACCAACTCGACTCTGATCCAGTGGTCTTCCAGCAGTACTGCCATTGCATCCGTCAGTTCCACCGGGCTGGTCACGGGAAAAAATGCTGGAACTACAACCATCACGGCGGAACTGACTAACCCTGACGGTAGCATTGTCACCGGTACCGCAGCCGTTACCGCCACCGCCACGAGTGCGCCGGAGCCCCTGATCTCGCTGACTGTTATTCCATCCTCAGCCACAGCAGGAGCGATAGGAGATACAACGCAGTTTTTAGCCATTGGAACCTACTCAGTCGCTCCATACACCAGAGATCTAACGAACTCGGCAGATCTAACGTGGATATCCACGTTACCAAACTACTTCCCGGTTAGCAGCAATACGGGAGGAGGTTCAGGCGCAAGTGCCGGTATCGTCACGGCGAGCAATAACGGTACTGCGGTGATCGTAGCTGAGGCAGTCAATCCACTGGACGGCACGATCCAGACCGCCACTGCAACGTTTTCCTGCCCCTTGACGCTTCCGAATCCTAGCGGCAACCCGCCAACGCCTGGTACGTGCAATACGGGGGTGTACGCGCCAGGACTCCTCGCAACTCTTACTGTCTACAACGAAGGATTAAACACCACAAATTGGCTGGTCACTGCCTCATCGGCTACCGAGACTGCGAATGTAGTCCATTGCGGTCCAGGCTGGACGAAGAATGGAAACTCCGGCGGCTCGGTCTGCACGGCGACCTACCCCGTAAAGACCGTTGTCACCGTAACTGCGCCAGCTCAATCGGGAGTTGCCTTCGGCGGATGGACCAGCAATTGTACCGCGCAAGGTACCGTCACTGCCACCGGACCCAATACTTGCACTGTTACGCTGACAACCAATGACACGGTGGGCGCGATCTTCAACTAGCCGCTTGCTCTACTTGCCGCAGATTCAATCTACTCAGCGGGCCGATGCGATTCAATCGCGTCGGCCCGTTTTGGCTTTGTGCTTGAGAGTCAGAACTTGTGGAAGATGAAAAATGCTCCTGCAACCAGACACGCCGCTGCCACCGCGTGATTCCAGTGCAGGCGGTCTCCGAAGTACAGTACCGAGAAGACGCCGAAGACGCTCAGCGTAATCACCTCCTGTATCACCTTCAACTGATCCGGCGAGTAGACCGCCGAGCCCAGCCGATTCGCTGGCACCTGTAGGCAGTACTCGAAGAGCGCAATCGACCAACTGACCAGAATCACCTTCCACAGCGCGACGCCTTTGAACTTCAGGTGTCCATACCAAGCGAAGGTCATAAAGACGTTCGACCCAATCAGCAAAACAATCGGCCACACGCGCGCACCCATTCAGAATCCTCCAGAAAAGCCATCCGGCCATCAAACGTCATAAGATGCTAATAGTATGACTCTCGCCGAAAACCTTGCCCGCATTCAGGAACAGATTGCCGCCGCCTGCCGACGGGCTGGCCGCGCCGAGCGCGAGCTCGCGTTGATGGCGGTCTCCAAGACCCATCCCGCCGAGGCTGTGCTGGAGGCCTACGCCGCCGGACTGCGGCTCTTCGGCGAGAACCGCGTGCAGGAGTGGCAGGAGAAATCCCCCGCGCTCACCCAACTTGCTGATGCACAGTTCCATCTCATTGGACCGCTACAGTCGAACAAGGCGGCGCGGGCGGCAGAACTCTTCGACGCCATCGACGCGGTCGACTCGCTGAAGGTTGCCGCGCGGCTTGACGTGGCTGCGCGCTCGCTGGGCAAGCGGCTGCCCATCCTAATCGAGGTCAAGTTGAGCCACGAGGAGTCCAAGCACGGCGTCTCGGCGGCGGAGCTTCCTACGCTGTTGGCAAGCCTTGAGCCGCTCGAAGGGCTGATCCCCACAGGCCTGATGACGGTGCCGCCGTGGGAAGCCGATCCAGAGGCTGCGCGACCCTACTTCCGCGAGCTACGTCGCCTGCGCGATGCGTCTTTGGCCGTCTGCCCCACGCTGACTCAGCTCTCAATGGGAATGTCCGGCGACTTTGCCGTGGCCATCGAGGAGGGCAGCACCTGCATCCGCATTGGGACCGCGTTGTTCGGCAAGCGGCAGTACCTAGCGGCCTCGCCTCTCCTCGCGTAATCGTCCCGACTCACCCTGCCATCCCGACTCGCCCTTATCTTCTTTGCCTGCCGAATTGATAAACTATCGGTATGCAATTGGGCCGATACGCAAAGTGGATGACTGAGTGGGAGACAAAGCTAACAACCCGCGACACCAATCGAATCGTAAGACCGCTCGAGTGGGGATTCGAGTGGCTCAAGGACTTTAGCGATAAACATCCCTCCGCGCAGTTTGAGAATCCTGCGCAGGATGAAGCTCCGGCCCAGAGCAACGCTCCGGCCAGAGCCGATGCGCAGAGCATCAAGCGCATGATCGCGTTGAACCGGCAGATCGTCGAGCACTCGGAGGAGTTCTTCGGCTACCGGGTGCCGCAGGACTTCCACCTCGAACGCCGACATCCGCAGCTATACCCCACCAACGTGCGACCGGAGACGCTGGCGCAGGACGCCGAGATGAAGCGACGGGCCGCCAGCGGCGAGTTGGACAAGGCCGAGTTCCTGCGCTTCACCTCGCCGGTGCGTACGCCGTACCCGGAGAACGATCAGGTCAACGCGCGCTGGTATCCCGCGCCGGAGCGCAAGGGTGCCGGAGCGGGAGGTCCGAAGCAAGCCATCATCATCCTGCCGCAGTGGAACTCGGACGCGCTGAGCCACAACGTGCTTTGCACGCTGTTCAACCGCTTCGGCATCTCGGCGCTGCGACTCTCGCAGCCGTACCACGACATCCGACGCCCGCCCGAGTTGGAGCGCTCGGACTATGCCGTCAGCTCCAACATCGGCCGCACCACCGAGTCCTGCCGTCAGGCCGTCATTGACGTGCGCTGCTGCATCGATTGGCTGGAGACGCAGGGGTACACGCAGTTCGGCGTGCTGGGCACGAGCCTCGGCTCCTGCTACTCCTTCATCGCCGCGGCGTATGACCCGCGCCTGCGCGTCTGCGCCTTCAACCACGCCTCGACTTGGTTCGGCGACGTGGTGTGGGAGGGCCAGAGCACACGCCACGTTCGCGCCGCGCTGGAGGGTGCAGGCTTGACGCAGGATCAGGTGCGTCAGATCTTCCTCGGCGTCAGCCCCATGTCGCACATGCAGAGATTCGCGGCTACTCCGAAGCGGGTTCTGGTCGTCCACGCCACCTACGACCTGACCTTCCCGCTGCACTTATCGCACGACATTCTGGGTAAGTTCAAAGACCTCGACATCGACTTCGTCTCCAAGGTTCTGCCCTGCGGCCACTACACCACCGGCGAGACGCCCTACAAGTACATCGACGGCTGGTACCTCGGCTCGTTCATTTACCAAGCCTTCAAGCGGCTGCGGGTTGGGGCGTAAGACAAAAGCAACGGCCCTTAGAGCAATTTAGGAATTGCTCTAAACCAATATGTTTTCATTTCGCAGCCTCTTTGCTTGTCATTCCGCAGCGAAGCGGAGGAAGCTGCTTTTTTCTCGCACCACCACGGTCTATCCCATTACGAGAACCGCTCAAATACCGCGACCGGGTGATAAGGTGCGTCAGGAAAGCAACAGCAGATCCCTACGGGATGACAAACAATACGAGTACGCGGCCAGGGCGCACGGTCGCGTTACTAGTGAAAATGTTGTACATCCCATCCATCGCGATGAAACTGCGATGGATGGGGCACCCGGCATAGCCTCATCAATACGGTCGCATCAGGAAAAGCACCGCCCATTTAGAACTGCTGCGGTGACGCGATTTATGTTGACAATCGTTTCGTTTTTGATTTAACCTAGTGTAGGAGATTTTATCCTTAAATCAAATTCAAGGGAGCCAAGATCATGCGCCATAGCATATTAGTTGGATTGCTTTTCTCGCCGTCACTCCTCCTAGCCCAAACGGGCGCGCCAGCCGTTTCGAATACAATCGAAGCTCGGTTGTCGTCCACCCCCGCCCTCATCGCCGCAGTGAAGCCCGCTGTTCCGTTGAGCGTACCTAGTCGATCAATCTCGACCCCGCCCGCCCGCATTTCGTCGGGTGTGGTCTTTCCGCAAATCATTCGTTCTGTCAATCCAGTTGACAGTAAGCTGCTTGGTAAGCTGCGAGCCAAGAAGGTTGTCGATCTGGTGGTAAATGAGAAGGGCGAGGCGGAGAATATTCGGATCGTCAATCCGTCGAATTCCTTGGTGGACGCATCGATTGTCGAGGCGGTTAGCCAGTACGTTTTCAAGCCAGCTACGCTCGATCAGCAGCCGGTCGCGGTTAAAATGGAATTGACGATTCTGTTCCAGTAATCCTGAGTTCGACACAAAACGGCAAGGCTAGGGGCTGCAAGTCCAGTCTTGGCTCTATGTTGTTTTTGCCACTCCATTCTGTATAACAGAGAAGCACCGCAAGCAGGTTTGCTTGCAGTGCTTCTTTGTTTTAATTCGTTCAGTAATGGTTAGGGGATGAGTCATTCCATCACTCTCACTCGGGGAATCACCCATTCAGTTCGACCAAAGAAAACGTCGCCTGAAGTCAGGCGACGTTTCCTTTGGTTTATAAGGCAGACTTTACAAGACGTGGATCAGGCGTTTTCCTTGGCTTCGATCCTCATACCGTAGAACGAACGGTGGACGAAGAACATTGAGGTCAGGAAGAATGCGACCGACAGTACATGGGTGAGTAGCGGGTTGCTGGAATGCAGTGTCACGGCCAGCTCGACCGCAAGCAGTCCGAACAGGGTGGTGAACTTGATGATCGGGTTCATGGCCACCGAAGAGGTGTCCTTGAACGGATCGCCAACCGTGTCGCCGACCACGCAAGCATCGTGCAGCGGCGTACCCTTCTGCTTCATGTCCACCTCGACGATCTTCTTGGCGTTATCCCATGCGCCGCCAGCATTGGCCATGAAGATTGCCTGATAGAGGCCGAAGATCGCAATCGAGAACAGATAGCCGATGAAGAAGAACGGCTCCAGGAAGGCGAAGGCAAGGGTCGAGAAGAAGACGGCGAGGAAGATGTTGAACATGCCCTTCTGCGCGTACTTGGTGCAGATCTCGACCACCTTCTTGCTGTCCGAGACCGAAGCCTTTTCGACGCTTTCGAGGTTGATGTTGGCCTTGATGAACTCGACTGCGCGGTAGGCACCGGTGGAGACTGCCTGAATGCTGGCTCCTGTGAACCAGTAGATGATGGCTCCGCCCGAGATCAGGCCGAGCATGAAGGGCGCGTGCAGTAGCGAGAGTTTGCCTACGTCCTGCGTGAGGCCGTGGGTCAGGGCCATGATGATCGAGAAGGTCATCGTGGTTGCACCGACGACGGCGGTGCCGATCAGCACCGGTTTGGCCGTGGCCTTGAAGGTGTTGCCCGCTCCATCGTTGGCTTCGAGCAGGTACTTGGCGCGCTCGAACTTGGCGTCGATGCCGAAGTCCTTCTTCAACTCGGCTGCGATGTTGGGGACGTTTTCAATCAGCGACAGCTCGTAGACGGACTGCGCGTTGTCGGTGACTGGGCCGTAGGAATCGACCGCGATGGTGACCGGGCCCATGCCCAGGAAGCCGAAGGCAACCAAGCCAAAGGCAAAGACGGCTGGAGCAAGCATCTGTTCCGCCATGGACGCGCCGGTGCTGAAGTAGTAGCCCAGCGCCATGAGGCCAACCATGCTGAATCCCAGCCAGTAGGCGGAGAAGTTGCCAGCGACAAAGCCGGAGAGGATGCCCAGCGAAGCTCCGCCTTCCTGCGCGGAGATGACGACTTCCTTCACATGGGTGGATTTGGTTGAGGTGAAGACCTTGACCAGCTCGGGGATGATCGCGCCGGCAAGAGTTCCGCAGGAGATGATCGAAGCCAGCTTCCACCACAGCGTTCCGTCACCGAGGGTGGGGATCATCAGGTAGGAGACGATGAAGGTGAGGATGATGGAGGTGATGGAGGTGATCCAGACCAAAGAGGTCAGGGGCGTCTCAAAGTCCATCTCGTCGGATTCGGCGTACTTGGCGTGGGCGATGGCTGCGTTGAGGAAGTAGGCGGCCGAGCTGGACAGCAGCATGGCCACACGCATGACGAAGATCCAGACCAGTAGTTGCGCCTGAGTCGAGGGCTCCTTGACGGCCAGCAGAATGAAGGTGATTAGAGCCACGCCAGTGACGCCGTAGGTCTCAAAGCCGTCGGCACTGGGTCCCACCGAGTCGCCCGCGTTGTCTCCGGTGCAATCGGCGATGACGCCGGGGTTACGCGCATCGTCTTCCTTGATCTTGAAGACGATCTTCATCAGGTCGGCGCCGATGTCGGCGATCTTGGTGAAGATGCCGCCAGCAATACGCAAGGCCGCAGCGCCGAGCGATTCGCCGATGGCGAAGCCAATAAAGCATGGGCCCGCATACTCCTTCGGGATAAACAAAAGGATGAAGAGCATGATGAGCAGCTCGACCGAGATCAGCAACATGCCGATGCTCATGCCAGCCTTCAGTGGAATCTCATAGACGGGATACGGCTTACCGCGAAGACCGGCGAATGCCGTGCGCGAGTTGGCGAAGGTGTTGACGCGAATACCGAACCACGCCACGCCGTAGCTGCCCGCGATGCCGACCAGACTAAACAACAAGATGATCGGCAAGGTAACTGCAACATTGCCCACCGGTTTCAAAACGCCGAAGTAGAGCGAGATGATGACTGCGATGAAGACCCAGAGCAGCATGATGAACTTGCCCTGCGTAATCAGATACGTCTTGCAGGTCTCATAGATCAGCTCGGAGATCTCCAGCATCGTTCGATGAACCGGCAGGTTTTTCAACTGCACATAGATCGCCAGACCAAACAACAGGCCGCCGACGCAGAAGAGCAGGCCGATCAAGAGAAGAGCATGTCCGTTCAAGTTGCCAAAGTGAGCGAAGTTGACGCTTCTCAGATCTGGCAGCACTAGATTGGCCTCGCCCCCGCCAGCATGTTCCGTCTGCGCAAAGGCGAAGGTGGGAGACAGCAGACAGAGCAGCGCCACAACGGTTTTGTAAGGACGCCTCAGAAAGGCTTCGGCGCGTTGCTTGATTGCGCCTGCGATCTGGTGCAGTGCCGGAGTACCACTGCCAGCTCCGATGACTTCCCGCGTAAACAGCCGCGCGACGATGAGCGACAATACGCTCACAGCAAGAAAGAAAATTCCCCATTCATTGACAGTTCCAGACACATGCCCTCCCCTTCAGCGACACTCGGTTGGTTTCCTTGTAACGGGCGTTTTAAGCGCGCCCAAGCGTACATTACTCAGCGTGCAGATAATAGCAGTTGGAAATGCCGCTGGGTGTGATGCAGGACACATCCTGTATAAAAGGTAGGACCAACGAACGTCTAGCGGACGAGGAAGGCACGGGATGCTGGCGGAAGGGAAGAGAAGTCTGACGCGGATGATTTGGCCTAACGCACAGAATCCCCAGAGGTTCCGCGCAAGGCGAAGAACATCAGGGAATTTTGGCGCTGCGGCGTTATCGCAGTCCGGCTTGGGGCGATAGAATCACGGTGAGGCCGGGAACATTATGCCTTGCGAAGGGCGAACGGGGCAGCGCGAGCGACCGCTGACGCGACTCGCGCTTGGCGAAAGGTGCTTCCGCAGGACTGGGAAATGCAATAACCTTTGCCCTACGAGGGGCTATGACGACGACCGGCGCAGAAACCTGCGCAACGGGGACTGGCACGACGGGGATTGGCGCAAAAGCGATTGGCGCTGCGGTAGGTCTGACCTTGGCGACCGGAGCCGGGACCAGATGCGGTCGTAATGTCTGCGAATCTGGTTGCTTCATCTCCGCAGACCGTTCTTCGGTCATAGACTGGTAGAGTGATCTTTGGGCGCGGCGGATCAAAAAGACCATCGTGCTCAAAAACGCAGCAAGGAGAGGGTGTTTCGCATGTTTTTGCCGGGTCATTTTTTGTTCGCTCCATCGCATCGCATCCACTTCATCGGCATTGGCGGCATCGGCATGAGTGGAATTGCGGAGATTTTGCTTACTATGGGTTACTCGGTGTCGGGCTCAGACCTGCGCCGCTCGCCCGCTACCGACCGCCTGGCTACGTTGGGCGCAACGATCTTCATCGGACACGCCTCAGAGAATGTATCGGCGGCTGATGTGGTTGTCACTAGCTCGGCGGTGCTCGCAACCAACCCGGAAGTAATGGATGCGCGCTCGCGCAAGATTCCCGTCATCCAGCGCGCCGAGATGCTCTCTGAGCTGATGCGGTTGAAGTACGGCATCGCCATCGCCGGAATGCACGGCAAGACGACGACAACCTCAATGATTGCCGCAGTTTTGAGCGCGGGCGGAGGTGAGGAAAATCTCGACCCCACGGTCGTCGTGGGCGGACGAGTGGACGCGCTGGGCTCGAACGCGCGGCTGGGAAGCTCGCAGTATCTGGTGGCTGAGGCGGACGAGAGTGATCGCTCCTTCCTGAAGCTCTCGCCGGTGCTGGCCGTCGTCACCAATCTCGACCGCGAGCACATGGACTGCTACCGCGATCTGGCCGACGTGGAGAGTGCCTTCGTCGAATTCATGGACCGCGTGCCCTTCTACGGCGCGACGACGGCTTGCATCGACAACGTCCTGCTGCGCGGGGTGTTGGAGCGGGTTCGCCGCCGCGTCTTCACCTACGGCGAGAGCGAGGGCGCGGACTTTCGCCTGCATCTATTAAATAAACCTGCGGGTGCGCACGATGCAGGGCTGGATCTGGGGCACTGGCAGTTCGAGGTGATCTTCAAGGGCGAGGCGCTGGGGCCCTTCACGCTGTACGTTCCCGGGCGGCACAACGTACTGAATGCGACGGCGGCGATTGCGATTGGCTTGCAACTGGGCATCTCGCCGGAGGGAATCGCCGCAGGACTGGCGAGCTTTCGCGGCGTCGACCGGAGATTCCAGATTAAGGGTGTAGCGCGCGGCGTCACCGTGGTCGACGACTACGGCCACCATCCGACGGAGATCATGGCCACGCTGCGCGCCGCGCGCGACGCGGGATACAAGCGCGTTCACGTTCTATTTCAGCCGCACCGCTACACGCGCACACGCGATCTTGAGCCGGAGTTCTCGCGCGCCTTTGTCGACGCCGATACCTTGCAGATTCTCGATATCTATGCCGCCAGCGAGCAGCCTATTCCCGGCGTAGACGCACAGGGCTTGGTCGAAGCCATCCGGCGCACGGGAACAGTCGGCGCGGGCGGCGTAAACTACGCCGAGTCGATTGCTGCTGGCGTTGCAGTGTTGGCTGACGCGGCTCACCCGGGCGATGTCATCCTCACCCTCGGCGCAGGCAGCGTCTCCCAGGCCGGGGCTCTGCTGCTGGAGAAGTTGCAGAATGCGCCCGCGTAATCTTGCCACACTCGCACTGGTGCTGTGCCTCTGTTCGGTCGCCGTTGCGCAGACCGGCGTGGCATGGCCGGAGGCCGACCGTCTCTTTCACTCCGACCCGCGCTGGCTGGGCGCGGATGGTGCCTACTCGATCGATCTCGGTCATGGCCGAGTGCTTTGGGCCTTCAGCGATTCGTTCGTCGCTCGCAGACCGGGTGCGGATCGACCGCACTCCGCGTTCATTCACAACACGGTTGCTATTCAGTCCGGTTACGATCCATCGCAGGCCACCACTTCGCCCGCCATCAGCTTGGCAATCGACGAAACTCAGGCGGCAAAGCCTCGTTCCATCTCTTCCGGGTCAAGCGCTGCAAAGACCCGGTTGAAGGTGTCGTGCGAAGGAATGCCGGCGGGCAGCGTCAAAAACGTCTTCAGCCACTCCAGCTTGTCTCGCCCGTAATCGGCGATGTCGTTCCAACTTTCAGTGCCGCTCAAGACCGCCGCAATGGCAATGAGCAGAATCTCTTCCAGTAAATGTTCCCGATTCCGCTCCATCCGCGGATCACGCAACTCGGCAAAGTATTTCAGGGGATTGACCATATCCTCTTGTCACGGCTCCGCGCCCGTCTGCATAAGCAAACTATGGACATTTATATGCGTCGGCCCTGCGTCACTCCCCACAAGCACAAGAAGTTAATCCTCCACCCTGCTAACATTAACAGTTGACCAACTATGACGACCTCGACTGAAACCTCTCCCATCCGCGTCCGCATTGCTCCCTCGCCCACCGGCGACCCTCACGTTGGCACGGCCTACATCGGCCTGCTCAACTTCCTCTACGCTCGCCAGCGTGGCGGCCAGTTCGTCCTGCGCATCGAGGACACCGACCGCGCCCGCTTCGTCTCCACCTCCGAGCAGATGATCTTCGACTCCCTCCGTTGGCTTGGCCTCGAATGGAACGAAGGTCCCGACGTTGGCGGCCCCTACGGCCCATACCGCCAGTCCGAGCGCACCGCCATCTACCGCGAGTACGTCGACAAGCTGCTCGCCAGCGGACACGCCTACCGCAGCTTCGAGACCCCCGAAGAACTCGACGCCATGCGTCACTCGCAGATCGCCGCCAAGCTCCCGCCGCGTTACAATGGAGCGCACCGCGAGCTAACCCCCGCGCAGATCGCGGCCTTTGAGGCCGAGGGCCGTCCCAGCGTCATCCGCCTCAAAGTCCCCGTCGAGGGCGAAACCAGCTTCACCGACGAGCTGCGCGGCGCCATCACCTTCTCCCACAACAACGTCGACGATCAGGTCCTGCTCAAGTCCGACGGCTTCCCCACCTACCACCTCGCCAACGTCGTCGACGACCACCTGATGCACATCACCGACGTCATCCGCGCCGAGGAGTGGATCTCGTCGACACCCAAACACGTCCTCCTCTACAAAGCCTTCGGCTGGGATCTCCCCCGCTTCTGGCACATGCCGCTCCTGCGCAATCTCGACAAATCAAAAATATCCAAGCGCAAGAATCCCGTCTCGCTCATCTACTACCGCGAGAGCGGCTTCCTGCCGCAGGCGCTCATGAACTTTCTCGGCCTGATGGGCGGCGGCATGGCTCAGCCCACCGAAGAGGAGATCGTCTCCAAGGGCCTCAACGTCAAGCAGGGCGACATCTTCTCGCTCGCACAGATGATCGAGAGCTACGACTTCAAGCGCATCTCCCTCGGCGGCCCGGTCTTCGACCTCACCAAGCTGAAGTGGCTCAACGGCGAGTACCTGCGCGCCCTCTCGCCCGAAGCCTTCTTCGGCGCTCTGCGCTCGACCCTCTTCTCCGATGACTACATCCGCCGCATAGTCCCGCTGGTGCAGACGCGCATCGAGACCCTCGCCCAATTCGGCGACATGACCGACTTCTTCTTCAAGGACGACATCCTACCCGCGCCCGAGGTCTTCCTCCCCAAGAAGCACACGCTGGAGGAGACCCTCGCCTTCGCCGCCGAGCAGCTAGCCACCATCGAAGCCACGCCCTTCACCACAGAGGAACTTGAAGCCGCGCTAAAAAAGCTAGGCACCGAAAAAGAGTGGTCGGTCAAGGACAACTTCATGCTCCTGCGCGCCATCATGACGGGCAAGACGGCTACACCACCCTTGCTCGAAAGCCTCGTCGTCTTCGGCAAGGCGCGCACCCTAGACCGCCTCCGCCGCTTCCTCGACGCACAAAAGAAGCTTGCCAACCAGCGCAAGTAGCCTTCGCCCAACCATTCACAAACGTTCGGGTGCCCCATCCTTGCGGCGTATTTGCATTTGACGCAAGGGGGGAGGAGGTACAAATTCATCTGGTCGCTGTACTAGTTGCCGAGAAATTCAGCGGAGTGCGCGAAGGAGATGACGTTCTCGTGCATCATGGCAAACTCTCGGCCCGCCTGGGCGTGAAAGCGGAAAAATTCGACCGAGGTCTGCTGGCCCGGGAACATCCAGTCGTGCGGCTCGACGATAATGACGGGGAACTGGTCGAAGACCTCCGGTCCCGAGGCGAAGAGGGATTTCTCCGCGCCTTCGATGTCCACCTTCAGCAAAAATGGGGCGTACTCTGGGCTGGACTTGGAGGCCATCAGCGTCTGCATTGCGAGCATCTGGATCTCGATGCCTTCATTGCGCTGGTTGGTTCGGTAGGCCATGCTACTGCCGTTCGGATCGCTCAGCCATGCGTTGCCATCGACGCAGCCAATGCCGGCCTGCCTGAGATCGGCGTCGAGGTCGCGGCAGTTCTTGTGTAACAGGGCGAAGTTGTCCGGCGAAGGCTCGACGGCGACAATATGGGCCTCCGGGTAGCGCGCACTGAACCAGAGGACGCTGGCCCCGATATTTGCCCCGCAGTCGACGATCAAAGGCTTCTTGCCGGAGGCGACGAGCTTGCGGTAGAGGCTCTCCAGATGGGCGGAGTGAGCGCCAACGGGCATCTCATACTGAGCTTGGGGAAAACACTGGTCGACCGCCATCCGGTCGCTGATGTTCCAGCGGCGCACCTCCACCGAAAAGCGACGTTGACCATACGAGACGTCAAGGATCGCGTGATCGAGCGGGACGTCTGGATGCGCGAGACGACGAAAATAATGGACCAATTTTTGGATTGGTCGATAGACGGCGCGTCCGATGGGAGAATTAGTAAACTGAACGATGGATAAATTCATTCAACCCCCGCAGAACTGGGATGATTCAGCGCCGAACGGACACGGCTTATATTCCTACGAAAAAGTCGGCGTCTGAAAGCTCGTCGCCGGAGTGGGCGTAGAGATCGTATGGGGTGCGCCGGTTGAACTTGTAGCGCTGGCGAAGCTCGCGCCCGACGATCACCCCTAGTGCCACCGCGCCCAGCGCGGCCGTGATCCAGCCCACAGTTTTCAGCAGATGCGACTCTTGAGCGGTGCATCTACAACCAGATTCGCCAACGCCTCTGTCTTCCTCCGCAACCGTACCCTCTCCATTCGTGCCAAGAACTTCACTCGCTTCGGAGTCGCAATCCTGAGACGAGCTGTTACATTTGTCGAGTTTTGGGAGAAATCTCATGCCAGAATCATAGCGCAAGCTGGGTGTGAATCGTAAGCGAAAATCTTTGCCGGTGCATCAAATACAGGAACACGAACCAAATTAGATGCCTAGCTAACCTCAACACTTTGAAATCCCAGCGAATAGAGAAGCGCG
>Ga0182011_10001830_pt1 | contig 18395 bp, 12 predicted proteins | sample 711E1DmetaG_FD_120481 | JGI IMG/M metagenome (GOLD analysis project Ga0182011, IMG submission 120481) | Permafrost microbial communities from Stordalen Mire, Sweden - 711E1D metaG | ecosystem: Environmental > Terrestrial > Soil > Wetlands > Permafrost | place: Sweden: Stordalen | collected... | reverse complement strand
TCGGACTTTGGACCTTGGACATCGGACTTTGGACTTTGGACTGCTCGCCGCGCCGCAGCGGAGCGAAGGCGGGTGGACTCTGGACTTTTAGTTATGCTGACCTCGCACGAACTCTTCGGTTTCATGTCGCCAACTCTGGCGGGCGAAATTGTCAATTACACCTACGAATCGGACAAGCCCACCTACAAGGCCACGCTGGGCGCGGTTGCCCAGGCGCGCCACCTGCGTCCGGTCTTTCTCGAACGGCAGCCGCGCGCGCAGCGTCATGAGACGATGATTTTAACCCTGTCCCGGCCGGCGCTCGACATTGCGGCCGGAGGACTCATCCGCGCGTGGCTCATGAAAAAGCACAAGGCAATGCTCGTGGATTTTCTCAATGCACTCGGTATTCAAAACAATGAAGGTGTTGTGGACAACCTGCCCGCGGTGATGGACGACGCAAAATTGAAATTCGCCATCGAAACGCTGCTGAAAAAGTATCCATCGGAAGTCGTGGCCGTTTATCTGAACGCGTTCAACGACATGAACGAGGCGAACTGGTCGAACTTGAAAAGCATTCTCGAAAAGGACACGCGCCTGCAATTGGGCGCGGCTGCTTGAAGTGGTAAAAACTTCTCGCGCCGCCCCGCGTGGACGGTATTCTGCACAGGAAATCGAGTCGGAGAGGGATAATTTTTAACCACAAAGCAACAAAGACACCAAGAACAGCCGGCATTTTTGTTTTTATTCCTTTGTGCCTTCGTGGCTTGGTGGTAAATCGTCACCGGCATAGCCCAATGAAAGCGGCGGTTTGATGTGAACGAAATTGACGTGGTGCGGGACATATCCCTGAAATTTGAGCAGGCTGGCATTCCTTACATGCTGACCGGTTCGATGGCGATGAATTATTACGCGCAGCCGCGCATGACGCGGGACATTGATGTGGTGATTGCCATCGCGCCCGGGCAGGTTGAGGCCATCGTTCGTTTGTTCAGCCCGGAGTATTATATCAGCCCGGAAAGCGTCCGTGAGTCGCTTGCCCACGAATCCATTTTCAATCTGGTCCATCAGGAAAGTGTGATCAAGGTGGATTGCATTGTGCGGAAAAAAGGCGAATACCGCCGGGTGGAATTCGAGCGGCGCCAGAAAATCCGGATTCTGGATTTTGCCACCTGGATTGTGAGCAAGGAGGATTTGATTGTTTCCAAATTATTTTGGGCAAAGGATTCGCATTCGGAGATGCAGCTTCGCGATGTAAAAAACCTTTTGGCAACGGGCTGCGACACGGCCTATCTGGAACGCTGGACGCGCGAGTTGAAATTGGATACGTTGCTGCAGGAGTGTTTGAATGACTGATACCCCGCCAGAGATTGAGAGGATGGTGCGCGAGAAAATCATGGCGCGTTCCGGTGAGGAGCGTTTCGTCATGGGCGCGCAGATGTTCGATGCCGTTCGCGAAATGATCCGCGCCTCGCTGCCATTGGATTTGTCCGAGCTTGAGAAAAGGCGCAGGCTGTATGAGCGCCTTTACGGCGAGATGGCAGCAGGTTGGCTGGAGAGTCGCATGGGCATGATGTCTTCGCCTGCTTAAAGCGGCGAAAATTTCTCGCGCCGCTTCGCAGGGTCGGTATTCTACACGGACGCTTTTGATTTATGGAACCTCAAGCTGATATCGCCGTCATTTGCGAATTTGGAAGTGTGAAGTAAGAAAGCAGAAAAATTGTGAAATTTGAACTGACCAAACACGCTAGAAAAGTGTTGGCCGAGCGGGAAATCCCGATGGAATGGGTGGAGCGCACACTGGCCGCTCCGGAGTTAAGTTCACCAGACCCGGATGATGCCACGGTGGAGAGGCGTTTCCGGCGGATTCCTGAATTTGGTGGTCGGGTGCTTCGAGTGGCGGTTAACACGGCAGTTGAACCGGAACGGGTGGTGAGTGTATTCTTTGATCGTCAGATGAAAGGCAAGTTATGAAATTGCACATGGACAGGGATGCCGATGCGCTTTACCTGCGACTCGACAATTCCAAGATCATCGAGTCCGAAGAGATAGCCCCGGGCGTGATTGTGGATTATGACCGCAAGAACGCTGTCGTTGGCGTGGAGGTGCTTTATCTTTCTGCTCGTGCGCAAAAGTCCAAAGTGCGGAAATATCCTTCCTCACGCGCCACCGCCGCACTGGCTTTGCACGATAAACCTGCCAAAAAATACGGCGCGTAAATTCAGCCGCGGTTGAACGGCAGATTTGAAAAATTTCTCGCGCTGCCCCGCTTGGACTATATTCTGCACTAATACTTTTGATTTATGGAACCTCAAGCTGATATCGCTGTCATCGGTCTGGCTGTCATGGGCCGGAATTTGATTTTGAACATGAACGACCACGGCTTCACCGTCGTGGCCTTCAACCGCACCGTTTCCAAGGTGGACGATTTTCTCAACACCGAGGCCAAGGACACAAAAGTCATCGGCGCACATTCGATTGCGGAAATGGTGGCGCTGCTGAAAAAACCGCGCCGCGTCATGCTCATGGTCAAAGCCGGCAGCGCCGTGGACGAATTCATCGAGCATTTGCTGCCGGTGCTGGAGCCGGGCGACATCATCATTGACGGCGGCAATTCGCTGTTTGAAGACACGAATCGCCGGACAAAATATGTCGAGGGCAAGGGGCTGCTTTACATCGGCACCGGCGTGAGCGGCGGCGAAGAGGGCGCGCGCCGCGGACCGAGCATCATGCCCGGCGGTTCGCCCGCTGCGTGGCCGCACGTCAAACCGATTTTCCAGGCCATTGCCGCGAAGGTTGATGATGCTGGTGGCCCACCGCAGGTGTGCTGCGATTGGGTGGGTGAAAACGGCGCGGGTCATTTCGTCAAAATGGTCCACAACGGCATCGAATACGGCGACATGCAGTTGGTTTGCGAGGCTTACAACATTTTAAAGAACGGCCTTGGCATGGATGTGCCGGGGATGCACGACGTTTTCAAGGAATGGAACACGGGTGAACTGGACAGTTACCTCATCGAAATCACCCGCGACATTCTGGCTTACAAAGATACCGACGGCGCACCACTCGTGGACAAGATTCTCGACACCGCCGGCCAGAAGGGCACGGGCAAATGGACGGTGCAGAGCAGCGCGGATTTGGGGATTCCCATCACGCTCATTGCCGAAGCGGTTTATTCCCGCTGCGTTTCCGCGTTGAAAGATGAGCGCGTGAAGGCGGCGAAAAAATTGAAAGGCCCCAGACCGTTGATGAGCGTCGCCAAAAATGACGTGAAGAAAAAGCAATTTATCGCCGACATTCGCGATGCGCTTTACGCCTCAAAAATCGTCAGTTATGCGCAGGGTTACATGCTCATGCGCGCGGCGGCGGCGGAATACAAATGGAACCTCAATTACGGCGGTATTGCGCTCATGTGGCGCGGCGGCTGCATCATCCGTTCGCGTTTCCTCGGCAAAATCAAGGAGGCATTCGACAAAAATCCGAAGCTGGTGAATTTGCTGCTCGACGATTATTTCCGCGGCGAAATCAAGCGCTGCCAGAAGAGCTGGCGCAATGTCGTGGCCGCCGCCGCGAAGAAGGGCATTCCCGTTCCCGCGTTCGGCACCGCGCTGGCATTTTATGATCAATATCGCAGCGCCGTGTTGCCGGCGAATCTATTGCAGGCGCAGCGTGATTATTTTGGCGCGCACACCTACGAACGGGTGGACAAACCGCGCGGCGAATTCTTTCACACGAATTGGACTGGCCACGGCGGCACGACGGCGTCGGGAAGTTACACGGTTTGATTTGGATCTTTTTTTGGTAGGGACGTTTCGCCGAGGCGACCCTGCCTTAAAAAAACTTTCCAATCGGTCACTGCCTGTTTTAATGGAGCGCATGAAAGTTCATCGCTGTTTTTCAGCCATTTCCATCTTGTCGGCACTATTTATTTTATCCATGAGCACAAAACCGGTTTTCGGCGATTCGACCAACTTCGGCGTCTTTTCCAATCAAGCGGACATCGGCAGCGTCGCCAAACCCGGTTCGGCGGACTTCAATCCGGCCACGGGCGAATATCTTATCGCGGGCGGCGGCGAAAACATGTGGTTTACCAACGACGCCTTCCATTTTGTCTGGAAGGAAATGTCGGGCGATTTCACGTTGACGGCGGACGTTAAATTCATCGGCGCTGGCGGCAATCCGCATCGTAAGGCGTGCCTGCTCATCCGCCAGTCGCTGGAACCGGGCTCGGTTTACGCAGACATCGCCTTTCACGCTGCCGGCCTCACATCGCTTCAGTATCGCGACACGTCCGATGGCTTGACCCACGAAATTCAATCGGACATGTCGTCTCCCGCACGCATGCGGCTTGAAAAGCGTGGCGATTACATTTCAATGTGGCTTGCGGCCCCGGGTGAAGACCTGAAACCTGCCGGCGGTTACCTACGGATTCCGTTCGAGGGAGAATTTTATGTCGGTCTCGGTGTTTGCGCGCACAACAACAAGGCCATTGAGCAGGCGGTTTTCTCGAATGTCAAACTCACGCCGGTTTCCACACTCGCCAACGCCAAGCCAATTCTTGAAAGCACGCTCGAAACGATCGCTGTCGCATCCGCCGACCGGCGTGTGATTTACCGCACGCGCGATCACATCGAGGCGCCGAACTGGTCGCGTGACGGGAAGTTTTTCCTCTTCAACGGCAATGGACGGATTTACAGGCTGCCAGTCACCGGCGGCAAAGCTGAACTTGTCGATACCGGCACACAGATTAAATGCAACAACGACCACGGCATCTCGCCCGACGGAACGCAACTGGCCATCAGCGATCAAACCAAGGACGGCAAGTCGCGTGTTTACGTTCTGCCGATTGCGGGCGGCACGCCGCGTCTGGTCACGGAGCAGGCGCCGTCGTATTGGCACGGTTGGTCGCCTGACGGCAAAACGCTCGCGTATTGCGCGGAGCGGGACGGCAAGTTTGGCATTTTCACGATTCCTGTTGACGGCGGCAAAGAAACACGCCTGACCACCGCGCCCGGATTGGATGACGGCCCGGAGTATTCGCCGGATGGAAAATATATTTACTTCAATTCCGACCGGACCGGTTGGATGCAGATCTGGCGGATGAAGGCGGACGGCTCGGAGCAGGAGCAAATCACATCCGACGACTACGGCAACTGGTTCGCTCACCCGTCGCCGGACGGCAAATGGATTGTTTTCCTCTCCTACGCAAAAGACGTGGTCGGCCATCCGGCAAACAAAGACGTGCTGATCCGGGTCATGTCGCTTTCAGACCGGAAAATCAAAGTGCTGGCGAAATTATTTGGCGGGCAGGGGACAATTAACGTCCCGTCATGGTCGCCGGACAACAAGAATGTGGCCTTCGTCAGCTATCAACTGGTTTATCCGTGAGTAAAAACGGGTAATGTCCCAATTAAATCGTTGTAGTGTTGGCGCTGCGCGCCGATTTCGAGCCATCCGCCTTTGCGGCGCGCCGGCTTGCCCGAAGGCCGCCGGAAGGGTATCCTTGTTCAGTGAAGCCCCATTGTTTGCCGCGAACATACTGCATCCTGCTTGCGGCGGGTCTGATCCTTTTGAATTTCACCGCCGACAGCCAGACCAAACAAATCCGGCTGCGCAATGGAACCATCACCACTGCACCCGCTGCGAAGGCTGCTGCCGCCACGCAGTCCCGGTCGCAGGCGCTTTCAGTCGAGTCGCCCGCTTCGGGCCTTTTCCTGGTGCAGTTCGAAAGCACGTTGAAACCCGCCGAGCGGTCGGAGTTGCAGGCGCTGGGCATTGAACTGATCAAATATGTGCCCGATGACGCCTTCATCGCGAAATTCAACAGCGTGTCTCCGGCCAAGGTGAGCGCCCTGGATTTTGTTCGCTGGGTGGGGCCTTATGGTTCGGACTACAAGATTCATCCCCGACTGTCCGCTGCTGCGCGCGCCGTGTCGCAGACGAACCGGATTGTCACCGTCAACATTTTGATTTCGCCCGGAGCCGCGCCGGCGGAAATCGCCGGGGTGCGCTCCCTGCTTTCGTCCGTGCAGCACGAGAGTCATTTGCGTCAGGGCGTCATTTTGCGGGGCGATCTGGATGCCGCCCGTTTGCCGGCGCTGGCGCAATCCGGTTCCGTTCTTTGGATTGAACCCGCCCCAAGGCGAAAGCTGGTTGACGAGCTGGCCTCAAAGGTCGTGGGCGGCGATGACGGCAACACCGGAACGCCCACGGTCACGGAGCAACTGGGTTTCGGCGGCGCGGGAGTGACCGTGTGTCTGGCGGACACGGGACTCGACTCGGGCGACACGAACACGATGCACCCGGATCTAAGTGGCCGCGTGACGGGCTTCAAATACTACGGCTCACTGACGGATGGCTCGGATGGGTATGGCCACGGCACGCACTGCGCGGGCATTGTCGCCGGCAACGCCGCCACGGGCGAAACCGATCCCGACTCCGGGGCTTTCTACGGTCTGGGCGTCGCATCGGGCGCCAGCCTGTTCATCGAACGAATCTTTGACGACGATGCGAACGAGGTCAGCCCGGCGCCCAGCGACGGAGATCTCACGCGGGACGCCGTCCAACACGGGGCGCAAATCGGCGCGAACAGCTGGGGCAACGATGTCCAGGGCGAGTATGACATTGACGCCGCGCAATTCGATGAACTGGTGCGGGACGCGGACGCCTCGACGCCCGGCGACCAGCCCTACATTCTGGAATTTTCCGCGGGCAACGCCGGACCCGACTCCGAGACGATGGACAGCCCGGCTTCGGGCAAAAATGTGATTGCCACCGGCGCGTCGGAAAACGTGCCGGGAACGCTGGCGGAAACCTACGGACTTTACGCGGACGGCCCCGACACGATGGCTGATTTTTCCAGCCGCGGTCCCTGCGAAGACGGCCGCATCAAACCGGACTTGGTGGCGCCGGGAACGTGGATTGCCTCGGCAGCTTCATCCGCAGCTCTGAACGAGGCCGCGATCGCCTGGACGGCGATTGACGATTATTACGTGTTCATGGGCGGAACAAGCATGTCCGGTCCGCACGCGGCGGGCGCGGCGGCGGTTTTTGTGCAGTATTACAAAAGCCTGCACACGAATGCGGTGCCTTCGCCGGCGCTGGTCAAGGCGGCGTTGATCAATTCCGCCGATGAAATGGATGTAGCCAACGGCGGCCCCGGCCCGATTCCCAACAACGACGAAGGCTGGGGGCGCATCAATCTGGCCAATATCGTCGTTACCAACATCAATTCCGCGCCGCGCTTTTACCAGTATCTGGATCAAACGGTGCTGCTGACAAACACCCAGGTTTATTCGCAGCACATATTTGTGCAGGGTTCGGATGAGCCGTTGAAAATCACGCTGGCTTACACGGACGTGCCGGGATTTCCGGGAGCGCTGCCTGCGCTGGTGAACGATCTGGATCTGGAAGTCGTCAGTCCGGATGGGACGCTGTATCGCGGCAATCAATTCGGCGCGGGCGAATCGGTGCCGGACCCGCCCTCGCCCGACAAGCTCAACAACGTCGAGGGAGTTTATCTGACACAACCAACGCCGGGCGATTACTTGGTGCTAGTGCGGGCCAGCAAGATTGTGCAGGATGCAATTTCCAGCACGCCCGCGATTGACCAGGATTTTGCGCTGGTCACGTCCGGCGATCTCACACGACCGGGCGTGGGAATCATTTTGCTCGACCGGCCAACCTACACCGCGCCGGGCTTGATGCAGATTGAAGTGCTCGATGCCGCCCGCGCTGCAAGCAACACCGTAAGCGTGCTGGTGACGAACCTCACCGCACACAGGGGGACGACCAATTTGCTTCATGCGTTGGGAAATTACGGCGCTTTCACCGGCGCGGTCGCCACCGTGACCGGCGTTGCTGTTGCGGGGCAAATCCAGATTGCCAACGGCGACAATTTAGAAGCGGATTATTTTGATTCAACCGGCACAAAGCGAATTGCGACTGCGGTGGCCGATCTCGTGCCGCCGATCATCAGTTCCGTGACTTCCACCACCGATCTCGGAGTCCTCTCCATTACTTGGCAGACGAGCGAGCCGGCGACTTCCATCGTCCGCTACGGCACGAACAGTTCCAATCTGGATTTGGGTGTCACCAATCTGGCGCTCGTGACCAGTCACGTCGTGAAGCTGACCAGGCTCATTCCCGGCAAAACATATTATTATCTCATCGTTTCCGGTGACGCCGCCGGGAACGTCGCAACGAACAACAATTCAGGAGAGTATTACACATTTGTGGGCGTGGCGGCGCCGACGGTGCTGCTGGTGGACGCTTATGATACCGCGGCGGAAGAGGCAGTTGGTTCGCCGGTGATTCCCGACAGCGTCTATACCAACGTGCTGGCGTCGGCGGGTGTCAGTTACGGATTTTGGAAAGTGAACGCGCGTGGTTATCCACAGCTTGCCGACTTGAAACCATTCCCGGTGGTCATCTGGCGGATAACCGATGACATCATTAACTACGGAGTTGACGCCGATGGCCTGCCCGATCCCACAGCCACCAACAATACGCTGAATGCCCAGCAGCAATTCATGATTCAAACCTACCTGAACAGCGGCGGTTCGTTCTTCATGGCTTCGATGGGGATTTTGTCGCAATTGGGCGACGTGCCGTTCCGGCGGAATGTGTTTCAAGTAGCCGGGTTCGACCAGAATCCCGACCCGCCCGTGCAGTGTTCAGATTGCGATGAGGATTTTGGCGTGCCGGCGATTCTCGGCGCGCCGGCGTCCGTCGCCAGCGGCATGAACGTGACGCTGGATTACAACAACTATCCGTCGTTTGACTTTGACGAGTTCTCCTTTGGGCCGGACTTTTCCGACACGTTCACGCCGTCGTCCGACGCCACGGCGGTCACGTTTGAGTCGGTGTCCGGCAAACCGTGCGGCATGAGCTATCCGAACATCGGCGTGGACAGTCCGGGCCGCGTCGTTTTCCTTTCATTCCCGTTCGATACCGTGCCGACGAACGGCGCGTCGCCGAACAACGCCGTCATGCTGCTGCGGAACATCATCAAGTTCCTCGCGCCCGGAGCGAACGGGGCAGGAGTGGTCTTCCTCGACAACACGATTTACACGACCAACGACGTGGTGACGGTGGAGGTTGGCGATTCAGATTTGGCGGGCATGGGCCAGACGCAGGTCAATTTCGTCGCGAGTTCGCGGACCAATCGCACGACGGTCACGCTGTTCGAGACGACGCATCCGGGATTGTTCCGGGGATTCATCACGCTCGTCGGTGGCGGAGCGACGACAAATCAATTACTCGTGCGCAACGGCGACACCATCACGGCGACCTATTTCGACGCGTCAAACAACAGCAACGTCACCGCCACGGCGGGCATTGACACCGTGCCGCCGGCCATTTCGCAGGTGGCGGCGACCACGGATTATTCCAACGCCAAAGTGACGTGGCTGACCTCGAAGCCGGCGGATTCGCTGGTGCAATACGGCGAATCGCAGTTGCCCGACCGCTCATCCTATTTGAACGCGCTCGTAACCAATCATGCCGTCACGGTCAGCGGACTTTCGGCGAACCGGATTTATTATTATCAGGTCGTCAGCCGCGACCAGGCCGGGAACATCGCCGTGGACGATAACAACGGAAATCTTTTCGTGTTCCAAACGCTCAAGGCGCCAACACCGCCGTGGGCCGATAATCTGGAGAGTGGCGCGCCGGGCTGGTCGGTCGTCGCCGACAGTGGCTCGGACGTCAATTGGTTGCTGGGCAAACCCAACAACAGCCTCACCAACAGCGCGCATTCCGGCACGAACGCCTGGGGTTGCAGCCTACATGGCGAACAGCCGTTTTTATATTCCAGCAGTTTTTTGGTCAGTCCGGTCATTGATTTGTCGGGCGTCACTTCGGCGACGCTCACCTTTTGGGACATGTGCGATTTCAGCAGAGTTGACCCTACCTTTGGCCTGTATATTGAAGATGGCGTCGTATTCGTCAGTACCAACAGTAGTGTGGCACCCAGCACCAGCCTGCCCGTCGCGAAAGACTTTGCGGGCAACAGTGCTTACGCCTGGCAGTTGGAAACCGTGGACCTGACGCCGTTCGTCGGGAAAACCATCCAAGTGGTCTGGTATTATCAGGGCGTGGCGCTGGACACGCCAATTCTTGGCTGGCTCGTGGACGACATCAGCATTACCGGCGTTGCGGCGGGCGGCACGGTCAACATCACAAAAAATCTGGGGCAGGGAACCTGGTCGCTGTCCTCGCTTTCATTCATCGGCCTTGTCCCGGTCCAATCCGGCGTCGTGCCGTCCGTCACCATCATCAATCTGGCCGCCGGCCAATACGTCGTGCAATTTGGCGACGTGTCGTATTACCAAACCCCCGCCGACCAGACGAACACGCTGACCGCCGGCGGCACGCTGAATTTCGCCGGCAACTACACCTTCCTCGATGTGAATCACAACGGCATTTCCGATGCTTGGGAGATGAACAACTTCGGCTCCGTCTCCACCAATCGGACGCAGTTCACCGACTCGGACGGGGACGGGATGCCGGATTACGCCGAGTTCATCGCCGGGACCGATCCGACCAATGCCGCCTCGGTATTTAAATTCCTTTCCACCACGCTCCAAACCAACGGCATCGTCAAATTCCAGTGGTCGGCCATTCCCGGCCGGATTTATCAGGTCGAGGGTTCGGCCAACCTCGTCACTTGGACGCCGCTCACCGACTGGCTTCAAGCTTCGGGCAGCCCCATGTCCTATGCCGGAACCAACTCCAATTCCGGTTCGCAATTTTTCCGCGTGCAAGTCCGGCCGTGAGTGACTGCATTGGACGAATACGAAGCCGTCTCCCGCGCTGGAAGCCGGACTGGTCGGAACTTTCGCGCTCGTGGCCATTGCTTTCAAATTCATAAATCCAGAGGACAAATGATTTGTTGTTGCTAGAATGCAACGGGCATGCAGATTCCAAATTTCATTCGCGCGCAACCGGATGGCACATTGCTGTCGGTAAAGTTGCAACCGCGTGCCTCCACCAATGAAATTGGCGAGCCGCTTGGCAACGAGTTACGAATCAAAGTTACCGCTCCGCCCGTGGACGCGGCGGCGAACCAGGCGCTGATTGAATTACTGGTGGAAAAAATGGATTGCGCCCGTGGCCGGATCGAATTGGTTCGCGGCCACAAATCGCGGCACAAAGTCGTCAAACTCCATGGCATTACGCCGGAGGGAGTGCTTGAGAAAATTTTCGGAGGGGCGAGCTCTGCGAGTCCCTGATCGTCGGAAGCCTCAAGGAAATGGGGGCTCGTATAACTCGCCCCTCCGATAAAGATTTCCTGTCACCTTTTGCCGCCAATTCCTCCGCCGGATACGTCCAGATTTCGGCGAGCGTGGGATGATAATGCGGCATCGCCGCCAGCTCGTGAACTGTCATACGCTTGGCCATCGCGGCAGCAATCTCGTGAATGAGTTCACCGCCCACCGGGCCGACGCACGCTCCACCGAGAATTTCACCTGACTTCGGCTCGGCTAGCAGCTTCACGAAACCATCCTTCGCCTCCATGATGAGAGATTTGCCGTGATCGTTGAACGGATAGCTCGCGGTCAGATAAGGAATACCACGTGCCTTCGCCTCCTTTTCGGTCAGGCCAACGAATGCCACCTGTGGCTCGGTGAACACGACCGAAATCAGCAGCCGATAATCCATCCGCCGTGGTGATTTTGGTTGTGCAATGTTGTGCGCGGCGATTTCGCCTTGCTGGACAGCAATGTGGACAATTTCGTACGGGCCGGTGCAATCGCCCGCTGTGTAAATGTGCGGCGCGCTGGTTTGCATCAGCTCATTTGCAATGATGCGGCTGTTTTCTGTGGCGACGCCGGCTTTCTCAAGAGCAAGCGATGCCGTGTTCGGCACGCGGCCCAGCGCAAACAAAATTTCCTCGGCGGAAGCTGGGGCAGCTCTCCCATTATGCTCAAATGAAACAGTCTTCAGCCGGCCCTTGAGTCGTGCATCAATGAGTTTCGTGCCGGTGAAAATTTTGATGCCTTCGCGTTGGAAAACCTTTTCAATTTCTGCCGCTGCGTCGGTGTCGAATTCCTTCAAAACATGTTGGCTGCGTTGGATAAGCGTGACCTCGACGCCGAACCGTGCAAAGAATTGCGCGAACTCGCAGGCTATGGCACCGCCGCCGAGAACGATGAGTGATTTCGGTAATCGTTTGAGCGCAAGCGCGTCATCGCTGGTGATATAACCGACATCACGGAGCGAGGGCAGCGGCGGTGGCGCGACAATCGAGCCGGTGGCAATGATGAAATGTTTGGCGGTCAGAAAATTTCCGCCAGGTTTTGGAGTGCGCCAGCCCTCTGGCGCTTTTCCGCGCGCCACATCCGATGCCAAAGCGGCAGAGGACTGCCGCAGTCCAGGACGCTGTCGCGCAGAATCTATCCCAGCCAAATTGGGCGAATCTAATTCCACCGTGTGCATATCCACAAACCGAGCATTGGCGCGGAGGAATTCGAATTTACCATTGGCAAGTTGCTGTCGCCGGTAATCCGCGAATTCCTTGATAAGCGCATTTTTGCGCGCCATGACTTTTCCGAAATTGAAGCTGACTCTTCCGGCGCGGATGCCCCACGGTTCGGGATGACTGGCAAGGTGCATCACTTCGGCGGCATAAAGCAGCGCCTTGGTCGGCATGCAACCGCGCAAAATGCATAATCCACCGACTTCTTTGCCGCCTTCGACGACGATTGTTTTTAAATCCGCTCCCGACGCGGTTCTGGCCGCGGCGTAACCGGCGCTGCCGCCGCCCAGAATGGCCACATCATAATCAAATCGGCTCATATGGAAGAAGATGGTGGTGATTTCAAATTTGACAACTCGATTTAACGATTTAAAGGTTAACAAACCATGAGCGAAATCATTTATCCCCGCAGCCCGCGCGAAACGATGGACGGCTGGACGTATCTGCCGCGTTACGTTGACAAAATCCGCCTGCATCTTGCGGGCAAGCTGCACGCCGATTATCAGGAAAACTTCGGCAAAGGTTTCGACGGCATGTGGCTCAAGGCCGCCGGCGTCACACACGAACAGATGATGGGCGTCGTGAAAAATTCCGTCACCGACGGCGAGGTATGTGACTGGGTGCGCAAAAACGTAAAAAAATCCCCGGCGGAGAAAGCCGCGCACCGCAACGACATATTAAGCCGGCCAAAAGCGGATGATGTGGAAGCCGTGGCGCGGTTAAAAATGCGCAAGGAACAAGCGAGTATGACGAACCGCGACGACATCAGAAGTTTCGTGGACTTTATTGATGCGGACGAGAAACGGATTTAGTGGGTCGACGCCCAATCTTGTTAGCCGACGTTGGTTGCAACTTTTTCATCTGGGCAAAGTAATTTTTCCACCTGCTCTCGGAGCTATGTCGGAACGTCCATTTTTCGCTCGACCCCGCCGGATGTGCAGCTAGGATAAACGCCGTGACAGTGATGAAAATTCATCTGGCGTCTTGACCACACGGCGTCGGGAAGCAAATTCTCACCGCTCAAAAATTCAGTGCCGACCAACAAACCAACAAAACGGGAAAGAAATTAATGAGCAACGAAATCCAAAAGTGTCCATTAAGAGAAAGAATCACCTACGGCTTTGGCGATTTTGCATCCTGCTTGTTCTGGCAGACCATCACGTTGTATCTGCTTTTCTTTTATACCGATGTGTTTGGGCTGACCGCCGCCGCCGCCGGCGTGATGTTTTTCGTGTCCAGGTTCTTGGATGCTTTTTTTGATGTGGTCATTGGCATGACTGCGGATCGGACCAAGAGTCGCTGGGGCAAATTCAGGCCCTATATTTTGTGGGGGGCTGTTCCGTTGGCGGTTTCGGTGGTTCTGGCATTTTCGACGCCTGCTTTTGGTGGAGCGGCAAAACTGGTTTATGCCTATCTCACCTTTATCTTTTTCATGTTCATGTATTCAACCGTCAACATTCCCTATACGGCTTTACTCGGTGTCATCAGCGGGGATCCGGCCGAACGAACAAGCGCCGCGTCTTTCAAATTCATTGGCGCATTCCTGGCCTGCTCCGTCGTCGGAGCGACGGCCCTGCCGTTTGCGGCGCATTTTGGGCATGGCGACGCCGCGAAAGGGTGGCAGACAACCATGGCCATTTACGGTGTGGTGGCAGTTGTCCTCTTTTTGATAACTTTCCTTTCAACCCACGAACGCATTCAACCTATCGCCAAGGAAAAAACCTCCATCATCAGGGACTTGGGGGACTTGATTTTTAACGTGCCCTGGTTGTTGCTGTTTATCGCGACGATTCTTTTCATCCTGTTCGTGTGCATCCGCTTGAGCGTGACCGCCCATTATTTCAAGTATTACATCGGAGAACAGGTGAGTCCGTGGTTGGCAACATTTTTTAATTTCTTTTTAAGTATTATCAACCCCCTGATAGGTCTTTTCGGAGGAAAGGAGATTGCCCTGCTTGAAGTAACTCATAAATTTGGTTTTGAAGTGCTGGCATCCGCTTTCAACACCATCGGCTCGGTGTTCGCCATCCTGGGTGTCTTTCTGGTTCCCTGGTTTGTGCGGTTGGTCGGCGGGAAAAAGGCGTTGCTTAGTCTTTTCATCACCGCGTTGGTATGCACGGGCGCGTTTTATTTCCTGAAACCGACCGATTTACCCTGGATTTTCGCCTTGCAGGTGATTGGCTCATTGACCGGAGGCCCCATTTCCACGCTGCTGTGGGTCATGTACGCCGACACCGCCGATTATTCCGAATGGAAAACCGGCCGAAGGGCCACCGGGCTCGTGTTCTCGGCTTCCATCATGTCAAACAAGCTCGGATGGGCCATCGGATCCATGGTTGCAGGTCTGATCCTTGCGACAACAGGATTCGTGGCCAATGTGGCCCAAAACATAGACGTTCTGAATGGTTTGAAGGCAATGATGAGTGTAATACCAGTCGCGATCGGAGTGGTCGCATTAATCATTCTCCTGTTCTACAAATTGGATGAACCGACCATGGCAAAAATTAAGGCGGATCTGGACGAAAGACGCAAGGCAAGCGAAGCCGGCGCCGCCGCCGCGTAGCAGATGCAATTCTACGCACAGACCGGAAGAGTGTGGTGCATCTCAAATTATGAACAAAGGACGGAATGTTCTCATTAGCACCGGGCTTCAGCCCGGTGAATCACGTTCGCAAACTGACGGGAAGCCGTTTCAACGGCTTCTGCACGCAGGAATAACTCGTTGAAACGGGTTTATTACCCGTGATCGCCGGGTTCACCCGGCTGAAGCCGGGTGCTAATGAGAGGAGCGCAACAACTGAAATTCTCCCAAGGTTACAACGTATGCATTTTTTCCCTGCGCTCCCGGCATGCTCTGCGGTAAAGTCATGCCGTTTTCCATTTAACAACCAAAAGACGAAGCGATGAAGAAGACCATTATCGGCGAATCACTGCCCAACCTCCCGTGGGAAGACCAACCCGAAGATTGCATTGACGTGCTGTGGCGATACAGCGGCAATCCCATCTTAAGCTGGAACCCGATACCCAAGGCGGCGCGCATTTACAACAGCGCGGTCCTGCCGCATAAAAATGAATTCGTCGGGGTATTCCGAGCCGACCAGAAAAACGGGCGGGCGACGCTGTTCTTCGGCAAGAGCAAGGACGGCCTCCAATGGAAGATTGGGCCCGACCCGATAAACTGGGTTGACGAGAAGGGGAAACCCAATCCGATCAGCTACGGCTACGACCCGAGGTTCGTCCGGATTGACGGCACCTGCTACATCGTCTGGTGCGACGACATGCACGGGGCGTCCATTGGACTGGGCCGGACCACGGATTTCAAGACTTTCATCCGCATGTCGAACCCGCTGATGCCGTTCAACCGGAACGGCGTTTTGTTCCCGCGAAAAATCAACGGCAAGTATCTGCTGTTGAGCCGGCCAAGCGACAGCGCCCACACGCCTTTCGGCGATATTTACATGAGCGAAAGCCCCGACCTGATTTATTGGGGCAATCACAAATACGTCATGGGCAAGGGCGGGAGCGGCTGGTGGCAGGGCACAAAAATCGGCGCGGGCCCGATTCCCATTGAGACCACGGAAGGCTGGCTGCTGTTCTATCATGGCGTTTCCGGAACGTGCAATGGCTTCGTTTACAGCTTCGGCGCGGCGATCCTGGACATCAACAAACCCTGGAAGGTGTTGTACCGGACGCGCGATTATCTGCTCACGCCGGAAAAGCCGTATGAGACCACCGGCTTTGTGCCGAACGTGGCGTTCCCGTGCGCGAACCTCTACGACGCCGACACGGGCCGGATCGCCATTTATTACGGCGCCGCCGACACCTGCACGGCCCTCGCGTTCACGCAGGTGGATAAATTGATTAATTACATCAAGAAAAACTCGGAAGTTTAATCGCAGCATCGGAGGAGAACAATTCATGGAACAGAAAGCCGGACAAAGCGGGCGAACTTCAACCAAGCAGAAATTCCTCTGGGGCCTCGGAGGCTTTGCTGAGAACTTGGCAAATAATGCCTTACAGACCCTTGCCTATCCCATTTTTGCCGTAGGCATGGGAATCAGTCCTGGTTGGGTCGGCACGGCCCTGTCAGCTTCCCGGGTTGTTGAGGTAGTGACCGATCCCATCATGGGGAACATGACGGACAATACCAAGTCACGATGGGGCCGAAGGAGACCGTGGATTTTCGTCGGCGGGATTCTCATGTCGATCCTTTTCGCCGCAGCTTTCTTTACGCCGCGCCCGGTCATTCCCCGGTTTTCGGCGCAAGAGATCACTAATCTTGGAGCTCTCACCACCAAGCTGAAGCAGGGGCAGGATCCGATTTCCGTTTTTACATTCGCCAAATTTTCCACAAACGCCCATGCGATCGTCTCCGGCTATCCGGGGAACGGGACAAACCAGGCCGTGCTCGCGGACACGGTCGTGTCGCAATTGAACAATCTCGTTGGCGGCACTTTAATTTATGAGCCGGCGCGGTTTGCCGGGGTGAACCTGCGTGCGGAGACCCGGGCTTTGTTGAAGGCCAATCCCACCAAAGGTGAAAAACTTAGCTGGCTCAATCGGCGACTTTTTGAGGACACGTATTCGCAGGAATTGCTCAACAAGGCACGGCCTGCAAATGGCAGCATGTGGTCGGTCGTTTACTTGATCATTATCGTCTCCCTGTTCTACTCCGCCTTTACATTATGGAACATCCCGTTCAGTGGATTGGGTCTCGAACTGGAGACGGACTACAGCGAGCGCACGAAGTTGATGATTTTCCGTGTGGCGCCCTCGTTCATCGTGGGGATTGCAATCGGGTCTCTCTACCTGCTCACCTTGCAAAAGGATATATGGCATGGGGATGAGGTGACGGGTGCCCGGTACGTTTGTTGTATTGTTGCCGTGCTGATGCTCATTACGGCCATTATTCCCTCCATTTTCTGCCGCGAACGATTTGTTCAACCGGCACACCGTGAGAAACTGGGCATCTGGAAGTCCATGGCCTTGACCTTCAAAGACCTGGCGTTTTTCCGTCTGATCAGTTCCTCCTTCTTTGTCTTTGTCGGATTATTCTTCATGATTCCGCTGCTGACTTACATCTCGTTATATTATTCGTGTCAGGGCGACAAAATGCTCATGGGAAAGATTGGCATGCACACCAGCTACGTTCAGGCGACGACTCAATTATTAAGCATGGCTGCAATATGGTATGGCAGCAAATTGTTCGACAAGAAGGTGGTATGGATCGGCGGCTTGGTTATCGGCATCTTTGGATATGTCTCGAGCTGGTTCCTGTTCACCCCACAGCATCCCTATTGGACCATCTTCCCTCCGGTCATCATCAACATCGGTCTGTGCGCCTGCTGGGTGTTGATGGGCTCGTTCAACTGCGACATCTGCGATTATGACGAGTTGAAAACCGGCCGCCGTCGCGAAGGGATGTACAGTGCCGTGTTTGCGTTCCTTACGAAACTGGCGATCGCTTTTGTGATGGCAATCAGCTCATGGGTACTTGTCAGATTTGGATTCGAAGGGACAGACCTTCACCCTACTGCACAGCAACTCTTCACCCTGCGCTGGACTTATATCGCCATCCCGAGCACGGCGATGACCGCAGCCATCCTGTGCATGTGGAAATACCCGCTGACCAAAGCGCGTGTCACGGAAATCCAGGCGCAGTTGAAACAAAAGAAAGATGCAGCGGCAGCGGCAGCTTCAACCACGGCATAAACAATAGAATCGTACCACCATGAAATTCGGATATTTTGACGATCAAGCGAAGGAATATGTAATCGAAAGACCCGATACGCCGCGGTCCTGGGCCAATTACCTCGGCTCCAAGGAATACGGCGCCATCATCACCAACAACGGCGGCGGTTACAGCTTCCACATGTCGGCCGCCCAGGGACGCCTCATGCGGCTGCGGTTCGACGACGTCCCGACCGACCAGCCC
>Ga0182011_10001829_pt1 | contig 18401 bp, 27 predicted proteins | sample 711E1DmetaG_FD_120481 | JGI IMG/M metagenome (GOLD analysis project Ga0182011, IMG submission 120481) | Permafrost microbial communities from Stordalen Mire, Sweden - 711E1D metaG | ecosystem: Environmental > Terrestrial > Soil > Wetlands > Permafrost | place: Sweden: Stordalen | collected... | reverse complement strand
CGAGGATCTGGTCGTGGCCGATGCTCAGGCGAACATGGGACCCGGCGTCCACAAGCGCTGGCGCCCGCGGGCTCAGGGTCGGGCTTACCCGATCCACAAGCCCATGACCCACATCACCATCGTCGTCGAAGACCGGGGGGCCTAGATGGGTCACAAGGTTCACCCGTACGGCTTCCGGCTGGGTGTCTCGCGCACCTGGACGGCGAAGTGGTACGCCGACAAGGACTACACGGATCTCCTCAAGGAGGACATCTCCATCCGCGCTCTCGTCATCCGGCGCCTGGCAAACGCGAGCGTCAGCGGGGTCGAGATCGAGCGTGGCATCAACCACGTGACGGTCACGATCCACACCGCAAAGCCAGGCATCGTCATCGGCAAGGGCGGGGCGAATGTCGAGACCCTTCGCCAGCAAGTCGGCGCCCTGACCAATCGCAAGGTGAAGCTCGAGGTCAAGGAGATCCGGCAGCCGGAACTCGACGCAGGGCTCGTGGCAGCCAACATCAGCCAGCAGCTGGCTCGGCGCATCGCCTTCAAGAAGGCCATGAAGCAGTCGATCCAGAGGACGATGAAGGCCGGGGCAAAGGGCGTGAAGATCGCGGTCGCGGGTCGCCTCGGCGGCTCTGAAATGGCTCGCCGGGAGTGGGACAAGGAAGGCCGAATCCCGCTCGGGACGCTCCGCGCCGACATCAGCTACGCCCAGGTTCACGCTCTCACCACATACGGTCGAATCGGCGTGAAGGTCTGGATCTACCGGGGTGAAGTCGCGGCCGAGAAGCCTCGTCGCGATCTCGCCGCTTCTCCCGCCCCCGTCGGGCAGGTGGTGTAGCGATGTTGATGCCCCGACGCGTCAAGCACCGCAAGGTCCAGCGAGGCCGGATGTCCGGCATTGCCAAGGGCGGCACGACCGTGGCTTTCGGCGAATTCGGCCTGGCCACTCTCGAGCCGGCCTGGATCACCAGCCGCCAGATCGAAGCGGCCCGACGCGCCATGACCCGCTCGGTCAAGCGCGGCGGCAAGATCTGGATCCGCATCTTCCCGGACAAGCCGGCTACGAAGAAGCCGGCCGAAACCCGAATGGGTTCCGGCAAGGGCGCGCCCGATCACTGGGTCGCCGTTGTCAAACCCGGCCGAATCCTGTTCGAAATGGCCGGCGTTGACCAGGTCGAGGCTGTCGAGGCGATGCGTCTTGCCAGCCACAAGCTGCCGGTCGCTACCAGAGTCATCGTCAAGGAAGGCCTGGCAGATGGACATTGATAAGGTTCGAGCCCTGTCCGACGGGGAGCTCGAGGACCAGCTGAAAGAGGCCAAGCAGGATCTCTGGCAGGCCAGATTCCAGCTGAACACGAGGCAGCTCAAGGACTACAGTTCGATCCCCCAGACCAGACGAACGATCGCGCGGATCCTCACCGTGCAGCGCGAGCGCCGCGACGAGCGCTCCCGAACGGGCGCCGTGCCCGACGGCATGGCGTAGGAGATCACGCGATGGCAGGAGCAGCAGTGCAGGGCAAGCGGAAGACCAAGGTCGGCCGCGTCGTGAGCGACAAGATGGACAAGACGATCGTCGTGTCCGTCGAGCGCATGACGCGGCATCCGCTGTACAAGCGGGTGATCCGCTTGACCAGCAAGTTCAAGGCCCACGACGAGGACAACGAGGCTCGCGTCGGCGACACCGTCCTGATCGAGGAGTCGCGACCGCTTTCAGCCACCAAGCGATGGCGGCTGGTCAGCGTGGTCTCCCGCGCGGGCGAGGGCGCCACTACCCAGCCGATCCTCGAGGACGCCGAGACGGACGAGGCCATCCACGGCGCGGCCCACCCGGGCAGGCACGTGGCTGACGGCGAGGTCGTCCAATGATCCAGCAGTACACCCGTCTCCGGGTTGCCGACAACACCGGCGCCCGGACGATCCAATGCATCCGGATCATGGGCCGCTCGCGGAAGACCACCGCCGGTGTCGGTGACGTCATCATCGCCAGCGTGAAGCAGGCGATCCCGAACGCCCCCGTCAAGAAGGGCGACGTCGTCCGAGCGGTTGTCGTTCGGACCGCCAAGGAATACGGGCGGCCGGATGGCAGCTACATCCGCTTCGACGAGAACGCCGCGGTCCTCATCAACAACCAGGGCAACCCGCGGGGCACGCGCATCTTTGGCCCGGTTGCCCGCGAGCTGCGGGACCGCAACTACATGAAGATCGTCTCGCTTGCGCCGGAGGTGCTCTGATGGCGCAGCTGAAGGGAACTCCCTCCAACCGGGTTCCGGAGATCCGGACCGGCGACACCGTCGTCGTGCTTCACGGCAAGGACGCCGGCAAGCGGGGCAAGGTGGACCGGGTCCTGCGTAACCGGGCAACCGAAGACAAGATCGGTGGCTTCTGGCGCCGCACTTCCAGCCGGCCGATCTCGGTGGTGATCTCGGGCGTGAACATCGCCAAGCGCCACACGAAGCCGCGCCAGAAGATGCAGAACGACCGCGCGCCGCAGGTGCAGCAGGGCGGCATCGTCGACAAGCCGATGCCGGTGGACGTCAGCAACGTGATGCTCGTCTGCCCGCGCTGCGACCGCGTCACCCGAGTCAAGCACGAACGCCTGGGCAGCGGCCAGAGCGTTCGCGTGTGTGGCCATTGTCGAGAGCAGCTGGAGCCAGGGGAATGAGCGGCAGTCTCCATCAGCGCTACAAGGACGAAGCCATTCCGGCGCTGCAGAAGCAGTTCGCCTACACGAATCCGATGGACGTCCCGCGGCTATCCAAGATCGTCGTCAACATCGGTCTCGGAGAGGCGCTAACGAATCCGAAGGCTGTGGACGCCGCCGTCGGCGACCTCGCCGCGATCACCGGCCAGCACCCGGTCACCACCAAGGCGAAGCGTTCCATCGCGCAGTTCCGACTGCGCACCGGCAATACCATCGGCGCCCGCGTAACCCTCCGTGGCGATCGCATGTGGGACTTCCTCGAGCGGCTCACGCGGCTCGCGCTGCCTCGCATCCGCGACTTCCACGGCGTCCCAGCGAAGTCATTCGATGGGCGCGGCAACTACTCACTGGGGCTTCGGGAGCAACTAGCGTTCCCGGAGATCGACTACGACAAGGTGGACCGTCTCCGCGGGCTGGAGATCAGCATCGTGACGACGGCGAAGACCGACGAGGAGTCGAAGCGATTGCTCGAACTCCTCGGCATGCCCTTTGCCGTCTAGGCGCGGGGAGGAGAAGCAATGGCCAAGAAGTCGATGATCGCCAAGGCGAAGCGAACGCCGGAGCACAAGGTTCAGGCCTACCATCGGTGCTTCGTTTGCGGGCGTCCTCGCGCGTACATGCGGCGCTTCGGTTTGTGTCGCATCTGCTTCCGCGAGCGGGCGCTGCTCGGCGAGCTGCCCGGCGTCACCAAGTCGAGCTGGTAGGTAAGCAATGAACGTCTCCGACCCGATTGCGGACATGCTGACTCGCATCCGCAACGCCTCGCGGGCGCGGCACGCGGATGTCGTCGTCCCGGCCTCGCGGACCAAGCGGCAGATCGCCCGAATCCTTCTGGAGGAGGGTTTCATCGCCGATGTTCGCGAAGAGCAGGATGGCCCTCGCCAGGTGCTCCGCGTCACGCTGAAGTACGTCGATGGCAAGGCCCCGGTCGTCTCGGGCCTGAAGCGCATCAGCAAGCCCGGCCTGCGGGTCTACGCCCGCAAGACCGAGATCCCGAGGGTGCTCGGGGGTCTCGGCCTCGTCATCGTCAGCACCAGTCAGGGCATCATGACCGGCTCGCAGGCCCACAAGGCCCAGCTCGGTGGTGAAGTCCTGGCATACGTCTGGTAGGCGGACGATGTCGCGAATTGGTCGTCTGCCAATCCAGGTTCCGCCGAGCGTCGACGTTTCGATCGACGGCCGGGACATCACCGTCAAGGGTCCAAAGGGCTCGCTGCATCGCTCGCTCCATCCGGACATGACCGTGGCGATGGAGGGTTCGACTCTCGTCGTTACCCGGCCCAGCGAAGCCAAGCACCACAAGCAGCTCCACGGCCTGACCCGAACTCTCGTCGCCAACATGGTGACCGGCGTGACGGACGGGTACCGCAAGCCGCTCGAGATCACGGGCGTCGGCTACCGCGCGGCCAAGGTGGGCGACAAGCTGCAGCTGAACCTCGGCTACAGTCACCCGATCGAGATCGCGCCGCCCGACGGCATCACCTTCGAACTGGAGAACCCGACCCACGTGGCGGTTTCCGGGATCGACAAGGAGCTGGTCGGTCAGGTCGCGGCCCAGGTCCGGGCCACCCGCAAGCCCGAGCCGTACAAGGGCAAGGGTGTCCACTACCTCGGCGAGAGAATCCGCCGCAAGGCCGGCAAGGCCGGCAAGATTGGCGGCAAGAAGTGAGCCAGTCGTTGACGAAGGGATCAGCACGATGACGCAGGTCGCCAGCCGCGGGGCCGCGCGCCAGAAGCGGCACGAGCGGCTCAGGCTTCGCCTCTCGGGCTCGCCCGAGCGCCCCCGCCTGGCCGTCTTCCGAAGCCTCAACCACATCTACGCCCAGGTGATCGACGACTCGTCCGGAAAGACGCTGGCCGCCGCCTCCAGCCTCGAGAAGGAGCTGCGAGCGACCGGCCAGCGAAAGACCGATGAGGCGAAGTCCGTCGGCCGCCTGATCGCCGAGCGCGCTCGGAGCGCCGGGATAGAGCGCGTCGTCTTCGACCGAGCCGGGTTCCGTTATCACGGGCGGATCAAGTCGCTGGCGGATGCCGCCCGCGAAGCCGGCCTTGAGTTCTGACGCGAAGGAGCTGATCACTTGGCCAGGATTGATCCCAACAAGCTGACGCTCGAAGAGCGCGTCGTCCAAATCAACCGAGTCGCGAAGGTCGTCAAAGGCGGCCGGCGCTTCAGCTTCAGCGCCATCATCGTCGTCGGCGACGGGAATGGTCACGTCGGCGTCGGCCTGGGCAAGGCCGGCGAGGTGCCCGAGTCCATCCGCAAGGGCGTCGAGGACGCGAAGAAGAACATCATCCGCATCCCCATGGTCGGAACGACCATTCCGCACGAGGTCCGCATGGACTTCGGAGCCTCCCGCATCATGCTGAAGCCAGCCTCGCAAGGTACCGGCGTCATCGCCGGCGGCGCCGTTCGTGCCGTCGTCGAAGCTGCCGGAATCCGCGACATCCTGGCCAAGGTCTTCGGTTCCAGCAACCCGGTCAACGTCACCCGAGCCACTCTGGAGGCGCTCCGGAGCCTTCGCTCGGCCGAAGAGATCAGCGCCATGCGGGGCGTCCGTGTCCGATCTGTCGTGGCGGGTCAGCCTGCCGTGGAGGTTGGCAATGGCCGGTAAGCTCCGCGTCACTCAAACCAAGAGCACGATCAGCCACATCGCCCGCAATCGCGGCACGATCCGGGCGCTCGGGTTGGATCGAATCGGCGACACCGTCGAGGTCCCCGACAACGACGCCACGCGAGGGATGGTCCGCCAGGTCCGCTTCCTGGTGACGGTCGAGGAACTGCCCGAGGAGAAGCAATGAAGTTGCACGACCTTCGCCCGGCCGAAGGCAGCCACAGACCGCGCACCCGTGTCGGTCGTGGCATCGCCGCCGGCAAGGGCAAGACTGCCGGGCGCGGCACAAAGGGCCAGATGGCGCGTACCGGGCACCACGCCGGGCCGGCCTGGTTCGAGGGTGGCCAAACCCCGATCCACGTTCGCCTGCCCAAGCTCCGCGGCTTCAAGAACAGGTTCCGGATCGAATATGAGGTCGTGAACGTCGGTCGTCTCTCGGCCTTGGCCGAGACGGGAATCCTCGACATCCCCGAGACAGACGGGGCGCCGAGTTCCTCGGCGGCGCCGAGTTCCTCGGCGGCGCCGACCTCTTCGGCGAAGGCCGCCAAGTCGGCCAAGCCGGCTCCGGTCACGATCACGCCGGACATCCTGGCTATGGTCGGGCTCGTTCGGACGCTGAACAAGCCGCTCAAGGTCCTCGGCCACGGCGACGTGACCAGGCCGCTCTTTGTCGTGGCCGACGCGTTCAGCAAGAGCGCCACGGCCAAGATCGAAGCCGCCGGGGGCACCGCCCAGGTGCTCGAGTTCCCGACGGTCGACGATGGGGAACCCGAAGCCGGCGAGCCCGAAGCGCCGACCGAGCCGGCCGCGACAGCGGCTCCGACCAGGGCCCCCAAGACCGCCAAGACGGCGGAGACCCTCCCCCCGACGAGCCCGGCTGACGAAGCCGGCTCGGAAGCATAGAAGGGCGCCTGAGCAATGTTCGAGTCGATGCTGAACGCATTCCGCGCGCCGGATATCCGTCGACGGCTGTTGTTCGTGCTGGCGATCCTGGTGATCTACCGTGCCCTCGCGCACGTTCTGATCCCGGGCATCAACAAGAGCGAACTCACCTCCACCGGGACGGACAGCGGCTTCTTCGGGTTGTTGACGCTCTTCTCGGGCGGCGATCTCAGGCGGATGTCCGTCGTTGGGCTCGGGCTGAACCCGTACATCAACGCGACGATCATCATGCAGATCCTGCAGTCGACCATTCCGTCACTGCAGGCCCTCAGCCGTGAAGGCGAGTACGGCCGGAACAAGATCACCAGCTACTCGCGCTGGCTGTCGGTGCCGCTGGCCGCTCTTCAGTCCTACGGCATCCTCTCCTACATTCAGGCGAACGACCAGGCTCAAGGCATCACGGCATACACCGTTCCGTTCAGCTTCGAGAAATACGAGAGCTTGACGATGATCCTGGCCCTTACTGCCGGCTCCGTCATCCTCATGTGGTTGGGAGAGCTGATCACCGAGAAGGGAATCGGGAACGGTATCAGCTTCATCATCTTTGCCGGCATCGTGTCGCGAGTGCCGTCAGCTGTCGGGTCATTCCTGGGCAGCCCGGACTGGCTCGAGCTGTTCCTGTTCGGCCTCGTGGGCCTGGCCATCATCTTCGTCATCATCTTCGTCCAGGAGGGCCAGCGCCGGATCCCGATCCAGTACGCCAATCGCGTCCGCGGCCACCGGATATACCAGGGCGGGTCCACTTTCCTGCCACTCCGGGTCAACATGGCCGGCGTCATCCCGATCATCTTCGCGATCAGCATCCTGCTGTTCCCGGCCCAGATCGCCGAGTACTTCTTGCACTCGTCGGTTGCGTGGGTCAGCGGCCTCGCGGGGAGCGTCGTCCAGTGGCTCAGCATGACCGGGCCGCTGTACCTGAGCCTGTACTTCCTGCTGACGTTCGCTTTCGCGTTCTTCTACACGTTCATCGTCTTCAAGCCGGATGAGACCGCCAACAACTTACGGAAGGCCGGCGGCTTCATCCCAGGCATCCGGCCCGGAGCTCCAACCGAGGAATATCTGCGTCGCGTAGCTCTCCGGATCACGGTCGCCGGCGCGCTCTTCGTGGCCACCGTCGCCGTCCTGCCGATGATCATCGCCGCCCTGCCGATCTTCAAGAACCTCTCCAATGCCGGTGTCGGCGTTGGGCTGGGCGGCACCAGTGTCCTCATCGTCGTCAGCGTGGTCGTCGAGACGATGAAGCAGCTGGAGGCGCAGTTGATGATGCGCAGCTACGAAGGCTTCATCCGGTGACGGCTCCTATCGGCCCAAACGCGCCCAAGGGGCGAGTCGTGGTCGTGCTCCTCGGCGCCCCCGGCGCCGGCAAGGGCACGCAGGCACAGATCCTGTCGGAGCGGCTGGGCCTCGCCCACGTCGCGACCGGCGATCTGTTCCGCGCTGCCGTTCGAGACGAGACCCCGCTTGGGGTCGTGGCCAAGGGCTACATGGACCGCGGCGAGCTCGTTCCCGACGCGGTGACAATCGAAATGCTTCTCGAGCGACTCGCCAAGCCCGATGCCGAGGCAGGTATCCTGCTCGACGGCTTCCCGCGCAATACGGCCCAGGCCGAGGTTCTGGACAAGGCTCTGGGCGAGAACGGCGGTCGCGTAGACGTCGCCCCATACATCGAAGTCCCCGAGGCCGATCTCGTGGCTCGCCTCGGCGGGCGCTGGATCTGCCGCGCCGCGGGGCACCCGTATCACGAGCAATCCAAGCCGCCGCAGAAGCCGGGCGTCTGCGACGTGGACGGGTCCGAGCTCTATCAGCGCACCGACGACCAACCGGCGACGGTTCAGGCCCGTTTGCGCCAGCAGCTCGGGGCCCTGGACACGGTGGTCGACTACTACCGCGGCCACGGCGTCCTGCGGGTCGTTGACGGCCGCCAGGGTATCGATCAGGTCACCGCCGACCTGTTGTCGGCGATCGCTCCGGCGACCGGAAGCAGAGGCTAGGGATCGCATGGCTGTGGTTCCTCGCCGGACGCGTCAGGAGATCGATTTGATGCGCCAGGCCGGGCGCGTCGTCGCCGGCGTGCTCGCTCTGATGGAGGAGGAGCTGAAGCCGGGTGTGACCACGGCTCAGCTCGATACCATAGCCGAGGACTACATCCGCAAAGCCGGGGCACGACCCTCGTTCAAGGGCTACAGGGGCTTTCCGGCCAGCATCTGCGTTTCGATCGATGACGAGGTCGTCCACGGAATACCGGGCAGCCGCGTTATCGCAGAAGGTCAGGTCGTTTCGGTCGATGCCGGTGCGATCTGGCAGGGATACCACGGCGACGGCGCGCGGACGTTCTACGTCGGCAAGCCGCCGGCAGACGTAGCGCGGCTCATGGCTACGACCCGTCTGGCGTTGATGGCGGGCATAGCCGCCGCGGTGCCGGGGGCACACATCGACGACGTTTCGGGGGCGGTGGAGGACGTAGCCGTCGAGGGCCGGTGCGACATCGTGCGGCCGTTCGTCGGCCACGGCATCGGTACCAAGATGCACGAGGATCTGCAGGTCCCCAACTACCGGACCGGACGCCCGGGCGCGCTGCTGGAACCGGGAGTCTGCATCGCCATCGAACCCATGCTTGCACTCGGCAGCGCCGACGTGGAAACCCTCTCCGACGGCTGGACGGTCGTCACTACGGACCATTCACTGGCAGCCCACTTCGAGCACACGATAGCTGTGACGGAGAACGGGCCGGTCGTTCTGACGACGGCATGAATACGCTGAAAGCGGGCAGGCCGCTCGCCGGGTGGACGGGCATGTGGTGCCACGTCCGCGCCGCGAATGGCGAGTTGCCGTACTCAGGGTTCTTTGGTAATCTATTCGTTCGTGTGTCGGCCGCGCAGGCCGGCATTCGTGCGAGAAAGGGACGACAGACAGGACGTGGCTAAGAAGGACGCGATCGAGGTCGAAGGAACAGTGTTGGAGCCACTACCCAACACCATGTTCGCCGTCGAACTCGAGAACGGCCACCGCGTTCTGGCGCACATCTCGGGCAAGCTGCGAATGAACTTCATCCGCATCCTGCCGGGGGACCGAGTCAGAGTGGAGCTCTCGCCCTACGACCTGACCCGCGGTCGAATCACATACCGGCTCAAGTAGCGTCGCCCAAGACATCGACGTCGGCGAGGATATCGAGGATCCCTTTGAAAGTCAGAGCTTCCGTCAAGGCCCGTTGCGACAACTGCAAAGTCATCCGCCGGCACGGGACCGTGATGGTCATCTGCGCCAATCCCAAGCACAAGCAGCGGCAGGGGTAGGGCATGGCACGCATCGCAGGCATCGACATCCCGCGCGAGAAGCGCGTTGAGATCGCCCTCACCTATATCTATGGGATCGGTCTTCCAACGAGCCAGAAGATCCTCGCTCAGGCGAACGTCAATCCGGACACGCGTGTCCGGGACTTGACCGAGGAGCAGGTCAATCGGCTGCGCGAGATCATCGATCGACGCCATAAGGTCGAGGGCGACCTTCGCCGCGAGGTTGCGCTGAATATCAAGCGGCTGATCGAAATCGGCTCCTACCGGGGGACGCGCCATCGGCGCAACCTGCCGGCCCGGGGCCAGCGAACCAAGACCAATGCACGGCAGCGCCGCGGACCCAAGAAGACGGTCGGCGTCCGGCGCAAGGCGACGAAGTAAGAGGAGCCGGACGCAGGAATGGCCGAACGAAAGCGGGCTACCAAGCAGCGCCGCCGGGAGAAGAAGAACGTGCCTCAGGGGCACGCTCACATCCAGGCGAGCTTCAACAACACGATCATCACGATCACGGACCCCAACGGGAACGTGATCAGCTGGGGCTCGGCCGGCGTGGCCGGCTTCAAGGGTTCCCGCAAGAGCACGCCATATGCCGCGGCGCTCTCGGCCGACCAGGCCGCCAAGAAGGCCATGGAGCATGGCATGCGCCAGGTTGAGGTTTATGTCAAGGGACCCGGCGCCGGCCGCGAGCAGGCGATCCGCTCACTGCAGGCCGCCGGCCTCGAGGTGAGCGCCATCACCGACGTGACCCCTGTCCCCCACAACGGTTGCCGCCCGCCCAAGCGGCGCCGCGTTTAGGAGGACTGACAGATGGCCCGCTACACCGATCCTGTCTGCCGGCTTTGTCGCCGGGAAGGCGCCAAGCTCTTCCTCAAGGGCACCCGCTGTTATTCGAAGAAATGCGCGTTCGAGCGCCGGCAGGCGCCGCCCGGACAGCATGGCGTGCGCCGCCGCAAGGTGGGCGACTACGGTCTGCAGTTGCGTGAGAAGCAGAAGATCAGGCGCGTCTACTCCGTCCTCGAGCGCCAGTTCCAGGGCTACTTCGAGACGGCCAGTTCTACGCCGGGCGTGACCGGTGAGAACCTGCTGCGGATGCTCGAACTTCGCTTCGACAACGTCATCTACCGCATGGGTTTCGCGGTGTCGCGAGCGGAGGCGCGCCAGATGGTCGGGCACGCCCATTTCGCTGTGAACGGTCGCGTCACGAATATTCCGTCGCTGCAGCTCAGGCCGGGCGACAAGATCGAGGTCCGGGAGACGCATCGAACCCGTGATCCATTCAAGGAGACCATTGAGGCTATCAAGTCGCGCCAGGTCCCGGAGTGGCTCAGCGTCGACGGGGCCAAGCTCGCCGGTTCCGTCCTTACCGCCCCACGCCGCGACCAGATGCCGCTCGATCTCAATGAGCAGCTCGTGGTCGAGTACTACTCGAGGTAACGCCCCCCGATGATCGAACTCGAGAGCCCGCAGATCGCGCCGGTTGAGGAGCTAGGCTCGTACGCCAAGTACGAGGCGAGCCCGCTGCCGGCCGGTTACGGCGTCACTCTGGGCAACGCCCTGCGACGGGTACTGCTGTCCTCCCTCGAGGGCGCGGCCGTGACGGCGATCCAGATCCGTGACGTCTACCACGAATTCACGAGCATCCCCGGCGTGAAGGAGGACGTGACTCAGATCGTCCTCAACGTCAAGAAGCTACGCCTCAAGAGCTTCGCGACCCACCCGGTCCAGCTCAAGCTCATCAAGAGCGGCGCCGGCCTGGTCACGGCCGCCGACATCCAGGAGTCAGCTGACGTCGAGGTCGTGAACGCCGAGCTGCCGATCATGACCCTGGACTCGGACGACGTGACGATCGAAATGGACCTGACTGTCGAGAAGGGCGTCGGCTACCTGGCTGCGGAGCGCGCGGAGTCGAATCCGATCGGAGTCATCCCGGTGGATGCGATCTTCACGCCCGTGCGCAAGGTCAACTACTCGATCGAGAACACTCGTGTCGGGCAGATGACCAACTACGACAAGCTGACGATCGAGCTCGAGACCGACGGCACGATTTCGCCCGAGGAAGCATTGGGTCGAGCCGCCGACATCCTTGTTCGACAGTTCTCGCTCTTTGCCAATATCGGACTTGTTGCCGCCGGGACGGATCATGTCGCGACGAACGTCCCGCAGCTTCCTCCGAACATGCTCGATATGCCGATCGAGGAACTGGACCTGCCGATGCGGGCCTACAACTCGCTGAAGCGCAACAACATCGTTAAGGTCGGGCAGCTGCTGCAGCTCTCCGACGACGACCTGCTTCGAATGCGCAACTTCGGCAAGAAGTCGCTCGACGAGATGAAAGAGCGACTGCGGATGCGCGGCTTCATCCTCCCCGACAGTGAGGACTCGGCGCTTGGCGACGACCTCGAAGACGTCGACGAGGAGGAGCAGTTCGATGACCTGCCCCCAGAGGAGGCCTGAGCAATGGCCCATCGAATAGACGGCCGCAAGCTCGGCCGTAAGCAGGGCCCGCGCCTGGCCCTCTACAAGAACCTGACTGTGTCGGTCCTGCGCTACGAGCGGATCCAGACGACCGAGGCCAAGGCCAAGGAGATCCGGGGCCGCGTCGAGCGGATGATCACGCTGGCGAAGCGCGGCGATCTCGCAGCGCGCAGGATGGTCATTGCGGAGTTCCCGAACGAGCCGCTCGTAGTGACGAAGCTATTCGACGAAATCGCTCCCAAGTACGCCGATCGAACATCGGGTTTCACCCGGATCGTCCACCTCGGCCAGCGATATGGCGACGCGGCTCCGATCGTCCAGATCGAGCTCGTCTGATGGCCGCTGCGCCGGTCCATGGCTTCGTTCCCGACTGCGCTTCCTCGCTCACGCACGTCGAAGTGCGCTCGCTCGGATGCTCGCCGGCGCCTCGCCCTGGACACGGCGGATCGGCCATTAGATAGTCACTTGGTAGGTGCTCGAGAGAGCATCCCCGTGCGGTACGCCGCACGGGTTGAATACGACGGCACGGACTTCGCCGGGTTCCAGGTGCAACCTGGGGCGCGGACAGTCCAGGGAGAACTCGAAGCCGCACTGGCGACGATCTCCGGCGGAAGCCGGGTCAGAGTCGTGGCGGCGGGTCGAACCGACGCCGGTGTCCATGCCAGCGGGCAGGTGATTGCGTTCACCGACCCGAAGGGCAGACCGGCTGAGGAGCTGGCCAGGGCGCTCGACGCCCTGTTGCCGGGGGACGTGGCAATCCGCGAGGTGCGGCGCGTCCCGGCCGGGTTTCACCCACGCTACGCGGCGCGATATCGGGAGTATCGCTACACCGTCTGGAACGGGCCGCGAAGCCCGCTCCGCGAGCGTTTCGCGCTCGGGGTGCGGGACCTACTGGATACCGCCGCGATGGAGCGGGCCGGGTCGGTCCTGGTGGGCCGTCACGACTTTAGCGCCTTCGGGGCGTCGCACCGGCAGCCGGTGCGGACCGTTCACTCGGTCCGGGTCCGGCGCATAGGATCGCTCGTGACGATCGACGTCGCGGCAGATGCGTTCCTGCGCCATATGGTGCGAAGGGTCGTGGCCGTCCTCCTCGAGGTCGGACGCGGCAGGACAAACGAAGAGGCAGTTGCCGAGGCGCTCGCGTCGCGGCGACCGGCGTTCAACGGGGCCACGGCCCCCGCGAATGGCCTTTGCCTCCGGCGCGTCGTCCTAGGGCCGATGAGGGCCAGAGCGGCGCAGGCAAGGCGCCGTCAAGACGGCGAACGATCGCCAGATCGAACGGAGAACGATGACCGCGAAGACATATACGGTCCGTGAGAGCGAGATCGAGCGACGCTGGTACGTCGTGGACGCGACGGACGAGACGCTCGGCCGTCTGGCGTCGCGCATTGCCCGCGTCCTCGAAGGGAAGAACAAGCCCCTGTACAGCCCGACCATGGATTCCGGGGACCATGTCGTCGTGGTCAACGCAGGCAAGATTCACGTGACCTCCGACAAGAAAGAGACCAAGCTGTACATACGGCATAGCGGCTATCCGCACGGGCTCAAGGAAGAGACCCTGGGTCACCTGCTCGAGCGCCGCCCGGAAGAAGTGATCCGCCGGGCGGTCAAGGGAATGCTTCCACACAATCGCCTCGGAGCTCAGCAGATTACCAAGCTCAAGGTCTATGCCGGCCCGGAGCACCCGCACCAGGCCCAGCGGCCCGAGCCGCTCGCCTGACGAGGAGCGTGATGACCACCCCTGCCTTCTACTACGGGACCGGTCGCCGCAAGACTGCGGTGGCTCGTGTTCGACTCGTCCCCGGTTCCGGTGAGATCGTCGTCAACGATCGAAGCCTGGAAGCGCACTTCGGCAATGCCATCGACGAAGCCGACGTCCGTATGCCGTTCCGCGTCACCGGAACTGAAGGCGCGTACAACGCCCAGATCAAGGTCGAGGGCGGCGGCGTGACCGGTCAGGCGGGCGCCATTCGCCACGGCATCGCTCGAGCCCTTCTGCAGATGGACCCGGAAGGCCACCGCCTTCCTCTCCGTCAGGCGGGCCTCCTAAGCCGCGACCCGCGAATGAAGGAGCGCAAGAAGTACGGGCTCAAGCGGGCACGCAAGGCGCCGCAGTACACGAAGCGCTAGGCACCTCGCGGGCCGTCCAGCGCTTCGTTGGCCGCTGCGCTCCTCGCTCGCGTACCTGAAGTGCGCTCGCTCCGGTGCTCGAGGCCGCCTCGCTCGCCAGGCTTGCCTGGCGCCTGATCGGCCGGCTCGACGCCTGCTTTCGCGGTACGTCCAGCGCCTCGTTGGGTCCTCCGGGCGCTCGCTCACGCACCTTCAGGTGCGCTCGCTCACGTCCTCGGCCCCGCCTCGCACTGAACTCGCCGGACTGGCGACGCAGGAGCACAAGGGTTCGCTCCGACGCCTGGCTCTTCCTGGGGCCGCAGGCCAGGCTTGCCTGGCTCCTCGGTCGTCGAACTGGACAGCTGGCGTAGGACAAAGCGACGAAACTGTCAGCCTCAGGTACCTGAGACGAGCGACCCGGCAGAAGTCATCATGCGCACATGACGGACGATCTATACGAGCGCTACAAAGAGGCGCTGCGCGTCGGCCACGTAGCAGTACTTCGCGGAGCGCTCGCGGAAGCCCTCGAGGCATATCGCTCTGCCGCATCGATTGCTCCCTCACGCGCGCTGCCGCACACGAGCCTCGGCGGCGTGCTGCTCCGGCTGGGCCACCTCGAGGAAGCGCTCGTGGAATACGCGGCAGCGGTTGCCAGGGCTCCGCATGACGAGGGTGCCCTGCTCGGGCAGGCCGAAGCTCTGACCATTGCCGGTCAACACGTGGATGCCGCCCAGGCCCTGGATCACGTAGCGGAGATCCAGGAGGCCGCCGGCCGACTGCCGGAGGCAGCGGACACACTTCGGCGTGCCGTTGAACTCGACGACGCCCCCGACCGTGCCCGGCATCAGCGCGGACTGCTGCGGGAGATTCGGCTCTCCGCCGGCGATCAGGCCGCGGAGCAGTTGCTGGCCAGGGCACTCCGTCTCCGAGACGAACCGTCCGGCGGGGCTCTGGAGGCGGCCCGCCTAAAGGGTGGGTCCATGCCCTTCGGCGGGCCAGGCGCCCCGGCAGTAGCTACGTCGACGGCCGCCGGCCCGCCGGACCCTTTTGATCGCGTCGGCTCGGCCATGGCGATGGAGGCGGAGCCACTGATCGTCGATCGCCCGATCGAGCCGGCGTGGCCGGCCAGTGACCTCCGGCGCTCCATTACTCGTGTTGATCCCCGCTCCGCGCCGGCGGCCGGGGCCTTAGAGTCGGTCTCGCGGTCTGAGACCCCACCAGCGGGGCCGATCTCGGCGAGAGTTGCCGGACTCGATGTTGAGAAGACGGCGCCAGTTGCCGAAGCGGAATTGCCCGCGCCGCCGGACTCGGTCTCGGCGACCGGGGAACCCAAGGCACAGTCCGTCCCGAGCGAGGCGCTCGAGCGGCATGAGGCGGTGGGGCCGGCCGTTTCGCCTTCCGTTGCCGGTGGCGCGCCCTCGATCGAGCCGATCCTGGCTGCCGTTGGCGTGATGGACGGGGCGTTCGACACCGACGTTCCGCTCGGGCTCGTAGGCGAAAGCCAGCACCAGCCCACGGGCGACGAGCTGCTGGGCGCGGCCGAAGCAGCGGATCTGGCGGGTGACTACACCACACTCCGTTCGCTGTTGTTGTGGACCGCCCGGGCATACGCTCGTGAAGGGCGCTTCGATGCAGGTCTCGATGCCACCCACCGGCTGCTGCAGCGCGCGCCCGGCGACGTCGATGCCCACCTGGTGCTCGTCGAGTTGTATGTCGCCCGCGACTGGAACAGCCTGGCAGCCGAGAAGCTGGTCTTGCTCGGCCGGCTCGCCGAACTCAACAACGACGAGGAGACGCGCCTGCGACTGTGCGGAGTGGCCAGTCGGGTCTTCCCAAGGGACGAACGGTTGGGAGCGCTCTGCGCTTGACCTCAAGCCGCCGTCCGCCGCCCTCTGGTCCGTCCGATCTCTGACGGGTCAGCGGCCGGCAAACCCGCCGCGTTGAGCGAGCACGTCACGGCGGAGTCGCGAGCCCAGGAGGGTCCGAGACCCTGAGGCGACTGCTCCGCGGTATACACTTACCCTTCGATGCCTCTGATTGAGTCGGCGCTCGACAAAGTCAGCCCGAACGTTGTCGTCGATGTCGCGATCACGGCTCTCCTGATCTACTGGCTCTTCAGCATGATCAGAGGGACGCGCGCGGTCCGGCTGGTCGTTGGCGTGTGCCTGCTGCTCCTGGTCTACGGCGCCGCTCTGACCTTCGACCTCAGGCTTCTGAAGGTGATCCTTCAGACGAGCGCCTACGTCGGCCTCTTCGCCCTGGTGGTCGTCTTCCAACCGGAGCTTCGCCGGGCGCTGGATCGCATCGGTCGACTCGGTTCCCTGGGCTGGCTGATATCGCCCGCCGAGCAGTCGACCGCGGTGCACGTTGCCACAGAAGTCGCGAGCGCAGCCGAGCGTTTGTCTCGCGAAGGACACGGTGCACTCATCGTGATGGAGCGAGAAACCGGTCTGCAGGAGATCGCCGAGAACGGCGTGATGCTCCATGCCGATGTCTCGGCGGACCTGCTCGTGACTCTCTTCTCGCCAAAGACGCCGCTACATGATGGGGCGGTGATCATCCGCGGCGACCGGATCCTCGCTGCCGGATCGTTCCTTCCTTCGGCCGAAACCACGATCCCGCTGGAGCGGTTCGGTATGCGGCACAAGGCCGCGCTGGGTATGACCGAGCAGACTGACGCAATCGTCGTCGTCGTTTCCGAAGAGACCGGCCAGGTAAGCCTTGTCGAGCGTGCCCGAATCGTGCGCAACCTCGACGAGTCCAAGCTCGCCGGCGCCCTCGCTGCGTTGCTGCGTCCTCAAGCCGCCGGCATCTTCCATCAGGAGAGGGCTCCTCGTCGTCGCGTCGGCCCGACAGTCCGCGAGTTCGCCCGGCGAGCCCGGTTCGGCGGTCTCGATCACCCGGCCGGGGTAGTTCGCAAGAGTTCTGAAGGGGTTGCGGCGGCCTCCGGGGACGAAGCCGAGGGGCAGGAGAAGGCGTCTTGAGATTCCTCCGCTTCATCTTCCGGAACTGGTTGCTCAAGATCGGCGCCATTCTGCTGGCAGTGATCCTGTACGGAGCCATGGTCTTCCTGCAGACCACCCAACAGTTTCCCGGCACTGTGGCCATTGATATCGTGAATCAGCCGGCCAACACGTACATGATCGATCCGAAGGCCATGCAGGAGGTCGGGAACATCCGATACATCGCTGCGCCCGAGGTGCCGATCTCGCAGTCGACTTTCAGTGCCTCGATCGACCTGAGCAACGCCAAGGTCAGCGACACTGACTACTCCTGGGTCAGGGTCCAACTGGTAGCCAACGACCCCCGCGTTCAGATCATCGACTACCAGCCGCAGCAGATCCGGGTGACCCTGGACCCGGTGGTCCAAAGGCAGGTCAGCATCCAGGTCGACGAAGGTGTCATCCCGTCCGGCCTTCAGCCGGGGACGCCTGTCTTGAGCGTTTCGTCGGTCTACGTCTCGGGGGCAGAATCAATCGTCAGCAAGGTGGCCTATGCCCAGGCGCGGGTACGGATCGATGCCTCCGGCCTCGACGTGAGTCAAGACCCAGAACTCGTCGCCCGCGACGCCTCCGGAGCGGTGGTGGACAACGTCACGTTCAACCCGCGCACGGTCCACGTCGACATGCAGGTGGGCAGCCAGATCCGGTCCGAGACCGTGCCGGTCAACGTAGTCATCAACGGTGACGCGGCGGCCGGCTACATCATCACGTCAATCGCCGTGACGCCACCTGTTGTCGCCGTCCGCGGCCAGGCCGATGCCCTGGCCCTGTTGAATGGCAGCGCCAACACCGCCGCGATCTCGATTTCCGGGGCGACGAGCGATATCTCGGTCAAGGTCGACCTTGATCTGCCAACCGGCGTGACCTCGGACAGCAGCAGCCAGATCGCGGTTGTGATTCACCTCCAGTCGCCTGCTTCGACCCGGAGCGTGACCGTGGGCGTCGTGCTGAGCGGCACCAATTCCAACATGGGTTACATCCAGTCGACGCAGAGCGTGATCGTGACTCTCGGCGGAGCCACAGCGGCTCTCAATGCCCTCGACACATCGACTCTCGTGGCGAACGTGTCGGTTGGCACCCTCACTCCCGGCACCCACGTCGTCGCGGTGAGCTTCGACACGCCGGCGGGGATCAGAGTCGTGGCCATAAGCCCGTCCCAGATCACGGTTACAGTCGTGCCACCTCCGACACCGCCCCCAAACCCGACCCCCGCCCCCAACCCCCCCCCCCGTCCAACACACGTGCCGGAAGCCCCTCCGGTCCCCCAGGAGGGTCCATT